>Ga0114922_10002835_pt1 | contig 16182 bp, 13 predicted proteins | sample AartaG_FD_100975 | JGI IMG/M metagenome (GOLD analysis project Ga0114922, IMG submission 100975) | Deep subsurface microbial communities from Aarhus Bay to uncover new lineages of life (NeLLi) - Aarhus_00045 metaG | ecosystem: Environmental > Aquatic > Marine > Oceanic > Sediment | place...
GCCAGGCAGCGGCGACGCATGTCCACCGCCCACTCCTCGCCGAAGGGCACTCGGTGCGACGGGATGAAGCCGATCTTTGCCTTCACAGTTCTCATCTCCTCACTTGCATTCGTCGGTCTGGGGCCGGACGCCGCGCTCGTGTGCTTTCAGCGCGCGGAGCCGCTTCATCACATCGTTGGCCCCGCGCCCGAAGTAATCGTGAAGCTCCACGTAATCCTCGAAGATATCATTGTACACCGCATGGTCGCTGGGGTCGGGCTGATAGACCTTGTCCCGCACACCGCCCATGCGGTCGATGGCCTGGAAGATCGTATCGTATCCCCCGCCCCACCGGCCCGCCGCCACCGCGCCGAACATCGCCGCGCCCAGGGCCGAGGCCTGGGAGGAGCGCGCGAGCTTGATCGACCGGCCCGTCACGTCCGAGAAGATCTGCATCAGCAGCTCGTTCTTCTCCGCCATCCCGCCGCAGGCGTACAGCTCTCTCACCCCAATCCCGTACTGCTCGAAGTTCTCGATGATGATCCGGGTGCCGAAGGCGATCGACTCGATCAGCGCGCGGTACAGCTCGGCCAGCGTGGTTTTGAGCGTGGCGCCGAGGATAAGCCCCGATAGGTTGGTGTCCACCAGCACCGAGCGGTTTCCGTTCCACCAGTCCAGCGCCAGCAGCCCGGATTCTCCCGGCTTGAGGTTAGCCGCTCTGTGCGCCAGGTGCTCGTGCGCGCTCCGGCCCTCGATCTCTCCCGGCGTCCAGGTGCGCACGAACCAGGCGAGGATGTCCCCCGCGCCGGACTGCCCGGCCTCGTAGCCGAAGAAGCCCGGCAGGATGCCGTCTTCCACCACCCCGCACATCCCCTCCACCGGCCGGCTCTCCCGGCCCAGCACCAAGTGACAGATGGAGGTGCCCATGATCATGAGCAGCTTGCCGACGTCGGCGATCCCGGCCGCCGGCACCGAGGCGTGGGCGTCCACGGTGGCAACCGCCACCGGCGTCCCCGCCAGCAGGCCGGTCAGCTCGGCCATCCCCGGGGTCAGCTCCCCGGCTTTCTCCCCGAGCGGGCTGACCTTGCGCATCATCTTGTCGGCGACCACGCCCTCCAGCCTCGGGTCGAGTTCGGCCAGGAACTCGCGGCTGACGAACCCCGCGCGCTTGTCGTGGATCGCCTTGTAGCCCGCGGCAGATAGGCTGCGCGTCTCCCGGCCGGTGAGCTGCCAGATCAGCCAATCTCCCCCTTCGATCATCCGGTCGGCCGCCTCGTAAACCTCCGGGGCCTCGTTGAGGATCTGCCAGACCTTGGAGAAGAACCACTCCGACGAGTAGCGGCCGCCATAGCGCGCGAGCCACGGCTCCTCTCGCCGCGAGGCGACCTGGTTGATCTTATCCGCCTCCGGCTGGGCGGCGTGGTGCTTCCACAGCTTCACCCAGGCGTGCGGGTTGCCGGCCCATTCCGGCTTCAGGCAGAGCGGGGTCCCCTCGGCGTCGGTCGGCAGCATGGTGCAGGAGGTGAAGTCCACGCCGAGGCCGATCACCTGCGCGGCCGGCACCCCCGCCGAGGCGAGCACCGCGGGAACGGTCTGGCGCAGGGTTTCGAGGTAGTCGCTCGGGTTCTGCAGCGCCCAGTCGGGGGCCAGCGGCGTGCCGTCCGGCAGCTCTCGGTCGAGGACGCCGTCGGCGTATTCATAGACCTGCGTGCTGACTTCTTCTCCCGTCGCCGCGTCCACCAGCAGCGCGCGGCCGCTTTCGGTGCCGAAGTCCAGCCCCAGCGCAAACTTGCGATCAGCCATCATCTTACCTCTGGGCGACCCGCTGTATCCGGGTGGCCCACTGACTCTGGGCGACCCGCTGTATCCGGGTGGCCCACTAACTCTGGGCGACCCGCTGTATCCGGGTGGCCCACTGACTCTGGGCAACCCCGATTAGTCGAAAGTGACGGCCACCCGAACCGCTCCCCCTGCTTTTCGCTCCGCGAGGTCGAATGCCTCGCGCGCGCGTTCGACCGGGAATCGGTGGGTCAGCACCGGGCCCAGGCGGAGGCGGTTCTCCGCCACCAGGCCTATCGCCTCGCGGAAGTTTTCGTTCTGTCGCCGAACGAAGCGCAGCGTCAGCTCCCGCCGACGCAGGTGAGAGGCCTGCGCGCGGTACTCGTCTTCGGAGGGAATGCCGATCACGATCACGGTTCCGCCCGGCCTCACCACTTCGAGACACTGCTGCAACGCCTCCGGTGGGCCCGCGGCCTCGAAGGCGACCTCCACGCCCCCTCCGTCGGTGGCCTTCAAGATCTCGGCGGCGGCCTCCTGCGGCCCCACTTGCACGGTAACGTCAGCGCCCAGCTCCTTCGCCACCGCCAGCCGCTCGGGAATCGGATCGGTGGTGAAGATCCGCCCGGCCCCGCGGAGGCGCGCCATCTGGAGCGTGAAGAGGCCTATCGCGCCACACCCGGCGATGGAAACGGAGGCCCCGCGCAAGTCCGGAGCCAGCTCCACAGCATGGATGGCGACGCAGAGCGGCTCGATCAGCGGGGCCTCGACGATGTCCACCGAGGCGGGGAGAGCATAGACGCAATCCGCGGGCCAGGCCATCAGCTCCTGCATCGCGCCATCCACCGGCGGGAGGTCGCAGAACTTCAGGTCGGAGCAGAGGTGGAAGTTCCCCGCCGAACACATCTCACACGACCGACACGGCACCGCCGGGTCCATCACCACCGGAGCGCCGGGCGAGAAATCGAATCCATTCGGATCTTCGATGACCGCCGAGGCCTCGTGGCCGGGCACAAAGGGCCGATCCCAACTCACCCCGCCGATATTCCCCTCGGCGTACATATGGAGGTCCGAAGCGCAGAGCGTCACCGCCCGGGTGCGCAGCAGCACCTCGCCCGGCCCCGGCTTCGGCTCCGGCAGTTTCGCCAGTCGGACCTCGCGAATGTCATGTTGAAGAACGGCCCGCATAGCCATCTCCTCGATCCAGGCACACCACCGCGCCGGTCAGACCGTTCGACGCGTGCCGGTCAGCTCCTCGGTTCCAGGCGCCGCCTGCGCGCCGCCTGGCGAACCTGTCAACCGCGGTGCGAGATGTCAATCCGCCGGGCGGCGCCGATCGGCCGGAGTACTTCCCCAAGAACAAAAGGTGAGGCGACAGACCGGGGGAGTCTGTCGCCTCGTGGTGGGGTGGGGTTTGGGGTGGGGTTAGACTGTCACACCCTAAAAACCTATGTAGTCTCGCAAACGCGAGCCGTTTCCATATGTCCAGGAGTGAGTATAGCGATAGCTACACTCTGTGTCAAGGGGGCAGCGAGAAATTATTCAAGAACCGCCTGAACCACCTGCGAGCGCTGGAATCGGCTCCGGGGCCTCTCCAGCCTTCCCGGCAGTTGTTTGCGCCAGGCGTATGAGGTATACTCTAGCCGAGCCGACGCTCAGAACCAATGCGACACGCCGGACGGCGATTGTCGCAAGAAGGGGATTGAATGGGCGCGCGCGGCCCCAGGACCTCGGCCGACTCTCGACAGCGAAGGCCCGTCTCGTCCTTGATGCGGGCGCTTGAGCACGTCTTGATATTGGCCTCTGTGGTGTTAGTTCTGAGCCTCGTCTATCTCCTGTTCTTCCTGCTCTCCGGGGGCATGGCCGCCCCTCTGATCGGCGGCTCCGAGCTGGAGACCATAGAGCGGAACAGCAACCTAGCCACCGAAGTCTTCCTTATCTGTCTGTGGGTCGTCGTGCTCTCGGCGATGGTCCGCCACCCCCGCATGGAAAGCACCGGGCTGCTCGCCCTCGGGCTGGGAGCGGCCTGCTGGGGGCTGATGCCGCTGGTCGTGAGCGCCGGCGTCAACCCCTACACCGCCGAGAACTTGCAGGCCCTCGGCCGGTCGATGGCGAGTGCTTTCCAGACGTCCGGCGGCGCCCTCATGGTGCTGGGCTTCCTGCGCGTTGTTCTGGGACGCGTCATCGTGCTCTCCCGGGGTCCGAGCACGGCCTCGGCCATCCATCTTTCCCGCGCCGCCTCGGCCCTTGCCGAACTCCCCGAAGAGCCGGTCTCCGAGCGCGCTTCCATTATGCGTAACTGCTGGGAGCTGCACTTCTGCCGCGGCAGCCTTCGCGCCATGTGCCCCCGCTACATCGAGCGACGGTCGTGCTGGAAGGAGCGGAGCGGCTGCTACTGCGATTCGGGCCTCGCCTCGCGCTTGTTGAGCGGCGTCGGGGCCAAGGCGCGGGTGGCGGTGGCGGAGGAGCTGGAGGCGGCCCAGAAACGAACCTCTCCCCGTCCCGGGGCGGCCGCGCAGGCGCGCCAGACGAGCGCCAGGAACCGGCCGAAGCCGCCCTGCGGGGAGTGCCCTATCTACCTCGAACACCAGAAGTACAAGTACCGCGCCATCTCCCTGCTCGCCTACCCGGCCGGGGCGGTCATCATGGGCCTGAGCGCGCAGTACGTCTACTTCGGCTATCGCTGGGTGCGCGACAACCTCGGCGCCTCTCTCGGCATCTCCATCGACCGCACCGGACAGGGTCACGTCTTCGACACCATGCAGTGGCTGTCGTTCGAGAACGCGATGGTGATCCTTCTCGGCGTTATGGTGGTGGCCATTATCCTCCAGTTGACCGAGCTGGCCATCTTCCGCTTCAAGCTCTAGCCGACGCTCCCGCCTCCCTCCGCCTCGCCGCGCGCATCGCCGCCAGCGCAGGAACGCGCTCGTCGGCGTGGAACTAAGCTCACCCCAAGCTCTCCTACGACGGCGAGCATCGACTCTTCCAAAGGAGACGTGCAGGTGCTAAACGAGTTCCGACTTCCGGGCGTAATACACTTCGGATGGGGCGCGCTGGAGCGGCTCGCAGACGAAGCCCCGCGGCTGGGCCGCCGCGCATTGCTGGTGACCGGCCGCTCCTCCATGAAGAAGAGCGGCGTGGCCGACCGCGTTCAGGGCTTGCTCACGCAGGCCGGCGTAACCTTCGTCGTCTACGATCAGGTGGAGTCCGACCCCAGCGCCACCACGGTGGACAAGGGCGCCGAGCTGGCGCGGGCGGAGTCCTGCGATCTCGTCATCGGCCTCGGCGGCGGAAGCCCCATGGACGCCGCCCGCGCCATCGCCGCCATGGCCCGGCTGGACGGCTCCATCGTAGACTACCTGGGCGGCAAGCCCATCGACCGGCCCGGCCTCCCCCTCCTCAACATCGCCACCACCTCCGGCACGGCCAGCGAGATCACCCCGGTCTCCGTGGTGCTGCACGAGGAGCGCGAGCTGAAGATGGGTGTGAAGAGTCCTTACTGGTTCGCCCGCGTCGCCATCACCGACCCCGAACTCACCCTCACCATGCCCCCCTCGCTCACCGCGGCGACCGGCCTGGATGCCCTCACCCACGCCATCGAGTCCCACCTCTCCACCCAGGCCACGCCGCCCACTGAGGCGCTGTCGCTGAGAGCCGTCGAGCTCATCGGCCGACATCTCCGCCGCGCCGTCGCCGACGGCGGCGACCGCGCGGCGCGGGAAGGAATGTCCCTCGGGAGCATGATCGCTGGGATGGCCTTCGCCAATGCCGGCCTGGGCCTGGTGCATGGCCTGGTGCATCCGATTGGCGCCCGCCACGGCCTCCCGCATGGCGCCGCCTGCGCTCGGCTGCTGCCCTATGTCCTGCGCTACAACCAGCCGGTGACGGAAGAGAAACTGGCCCAGATCGGGCTGGCGCTGTCCGGCGCGGCCGGCGCGGAGCAGGCGATTTCCGCGGTCGAGGACCTGGTGCGAGACGTCGGCCTGCCGTGCGGAATTGGCGATCTCCATATCGCGGACGATGAGATGCCAGGCCTGGCCAAGGACGGCCTGGTCTCCGGCGCGGTGAAAACGAACCCCCGACCGGTCAGTGAAGAGGAAGCGCGGGCGGTCCTCGAGAAGGCGCGGGGAGGCTAGGCCCGGCCGCGGATGCCTAGAGCGCATTTCATAACCCTAGATCGGCTGGTTGTCCGGTCCACAAGCCGGCCTGAAATCCGCCCGACAAAGCCTGTCGCACTTGCTAGGCTGTTTCATAACCTACTCTCGAGGTTATGAAACAGCTTCTAAGACGCCCCGCGCAGCCTTTCCAGCAATTGCTGCGCCCGCGAGTGGGCGGGATCGACCTCCAGCGCGCGCCCCAGCGCGAGGATCGCCTCCTCCGTCCGGCCCGCCTTCGCCTGGAGCAGCCCGATCTCGTAGTGGGCGTCGCTGAAGTCGGGCTGCAGCTCGGCCACCCGGGCGAACTCCTCGAGCGCCAGTTCGTCCATTCCGCCCAGCTTATAGGCGATCGCCAAGTTGTTGCGAGCGTCGGCGTTGTTGGGGTCCAAGGTCAGCGCCCGCCGGGCGTCCCCGATCATGCTGTCGATTGCGCTGGAGCGCTGCGAGGCGCCGCAGACGGGGCAGAAGTTGGCCTCCGCTTGCACTTCACGCCCACAGTTCACACAGCTCGGCATCGTCCACCGCCCTAGTTGACTTGTCCCGGCCTTCCGCCTCCGGCCACCGCGCGCCGCGTTAAGCCGCGCGCCGGGTTAAGTCGCGCCCCGGCCCGTGACGATAATATGGTAGCATACGTCGAACCCGCGGGCAACGCCGATGCGAGTCGCCTCGAGCAGATCCGTTGACGACGGCTATGGGCTGTGCTATCATGAAATGGCGACGGGGCGTAGCTCAGCTTGGCTAGAGCGCGCGGTTCGGGACCGCGAGGTCGGCAGTTCAAATCTGCCCGCCCCGACGTGTTTCACAAGAGGGCGCTGCCCGTGCCGCCGGGGACGCTAGACCTTCCTGCAGATCTCTCCCTGATGAGAGCGGCCCGCGGTTGGCTGGAATGATAACGCAGCGCACCGGGCATTCGGCAATGGGAGAGCTATGATCCGCAGGCACGTACGGAACGGACTTATCTGGGCCTTGCTTGGAGTCGCCCTAGTAGGTGGCTGCGCCCGCGACTCCACCGACCCCAATGCACCCGTAAGCCGCGACCCCAACGTCATCGTCGCCTACGTCGCGTGCGGCATCGCGCCGGCCATTCAGATCGCCAAAGAGAGCTTCGAGGCCGCCAACACCGGCAAGTCCGTGCGTATGGAAGTCGGCCAGCCCCCCGAGTTGGTCGCCCGCATCGAGCAAGGGGCCGTGCCGGACATCATCATCTGCCCCGGCGATTCCGAGATCGGAATGCTCGAACGCGCCCGCTTGCTCGATCCGGCCGCCGGCGCGACTATTGGCTACTGCCGAGTGGCCATCGCCACTCCGACCGCCCGACCCGTCAGTCTTAGCCATCCGAAAGACCTCGCCGGTGACGAAGTCGAGTCCATCGCCATGGCCACTCCGGGAATCAACTCCATCGGAACCGACGGGAAGCACGCGCTGGAGCGCATCGGCGTGTGGGATCAAGTCCAGAACAAGCTCGTGCTGTTCAGCACTCCGTTGGAGGCCGTCACCGCCGTCGCCGAGGGTGAGGCCGACGTGGGTATAATCTTTGACCCCTGCCCCGTGCTTCAGCTTCCCGACCTGGTCCCGCCCGACTCGGTGACCGTGGTGGCCACCCTCAGCCCGGGCGAGCAGCGATCCGTGAAAATCCGACTGGGCGTTCACCGGCGGAGCCCGAACCAGCTCCTGGTGAGGCGGTTCGTCGAGGTCATCAACAGCGAAGAGCTGCGCCCGGAGCTGGCCGAAGTCGGGCTGCCCGGCCCCTAGCGGTTCGCCCGAAGCGAGTTCCCCGAGGAATCACCGACGAAACGCGACGCGCTTTCGCGTCTCAGTCCCGGCCGGCCTCCACGCGCCGCCGCACTTCCCGCCCCGCGAGCAGTCCGCTGGCGGAAGCCTGCATCAGTCCGCGCGTCACTCCCGCGCCGTCCCCCACCGCGAACAGGTTTGTCACCTCGGTCTCCAGCGTCTTGCTCAGGCGCGGCCGCGCCGAGTAGAACTTGACCTCGATGCCATAGAGCAGGGTGTGGCGGGAGCCGATCCCCGGCGCGAAGCGATCCAGCGCCTCCAGCGCCTCCATAATGCTCGACAGATGCCGGTGTGGGAGCGCGAAGCTCAGATCGCCGGGCGTGGCGCTGGCCAAGGTGGGCCGCACCAGACCCCGCGCGATGCGCTCCGCCGTCGAGCGGCGTCCCGACTGGAGGTCGCCCAGGCGCTGACAGATCACGCCGCCGCCGATCAAGTTCGCCAGTCGCGCCAGATAGCGGCCGTAGGCGATGGGCTCGTGGAACGGCTCCGTAAACTGAGTGCTCACCAGCAGCGCGAAGTTGGTGTTGGGGCTGCGCTTCCGCGCGTAGCTGTGCCCATTCACAGTCACCACGCCTTCGCTTTCTTCGGTCACCACTTCCCCGTAGGGACACATGCAAAAGGTCCGCACCCGGTCGTCGAAGCTCTTCGAGTAGAAGATGAGCTTTGACTCGTAGGCCGCGGCGGTCACGTCGGCCAGCACCTCCGCCGGCAGCTCCACGCGCACGCCCACATCCACCGGATTGTCGGCCCGCCCCAGGCCCAGGCGCGCCGCCTCTTCCATGAACCAGGCCGAGCCCTCGCGGCCCGGCGCGAAGATGACGTAGTCAGCGCGGCAGCGGCGGCCGGCGGCGGTCTCCACGCCGGTCACGACGCCCTTGCTGCTGCGGATATGAGCGACGGTCTCGCCCGCGTGCACTTCCACATTCTTGCCCAGCGCGCGCCGCATTTCGCGCAGCACCAACGGGCAGCCGTCGGTGCCCATGTGGCGGATTTGGGTGCCGATGAACTCCAGGTCCGCGCGGCTCGCCCGCCGCGCCAGCGCGGCCAGCGCATCTTCGTCGGCGCCGTACAGCTCCTTTGGCGCGCCGAACCGCAGCCACATCCCGTCCACCTCGCGCAGCAGCTCGACCACCTGCGCCCGCGGCAGATAGGTCGTGAGCTGCCCGCCGATCTCCGGCGACATGGTGAGCTTGCCGTCGGAGAAGGCCCCGGCCCCGCCCCACCCGCATAGCATCCACTTCGGATCCCGCGTCGTTCCCCGGCCGTGCGAGTTCGCCAGCCGCTCGTCGATGTCCGGGCCCTTGTCGAACACGCGCACTTTCACCCCGGCAACATCCGACAGCGCGAGCGCGGCGAAGATCCCCGCCGGCCCGGCGCCCACGACTACTACTTGTTTACTGCGAGCCATCGCCGCCGCTTTCCGCCACGCGCTTCCGCAGGCCCTCCAACGTCTCTTCGGCGTTGCGGCCCACGAGCTTGTGGAGCAACTTCCTTATCAGCGGTCCAATCAGAGGCACGTTGTACTCGTAGCTTATCTCCAGGCGCGCCCGCGTCTTCTCGCCCTCGGCCTGGAACCTCCACACCCCTTCGTATCGATCCCAATCTCCCGACAGCGCGCGAAAGCGACAGCTCCGGGAGACATCGTCCCACAAGTCCTCCTCCACCCAACTCAGCTTGCGCTTGAACTCCGGCACCAAGCCCACCCATTCGCTGACCGTCCGCTCCGGGGTTCGCTCCTTGATGGTGACGCGCTCCACGTTGGGCAGGAACTCGGAGAGGCTCTCCACGTCCTTGGCCAACGCGTAGACGCGGTCGGGGGCGGCCTCGATCAGGATTTCGGCTTGCACGTCGGGCACGGGGACCTCCTCTTCTCGCAGTCAGCGCCGCGGCTGGAGGCCGCGGCGCGTCCGATTGTAGATCGAGGCCCGCCGGCTGTCAACGCCTGAGCTTCAGGCTTTTACCCCGAGCGCGTTGCTTTCGATCACCAGGCGCACCCTGCGCGCCAGATCGGCCGGCTGAAACGGCTTCGCGACGAAATCATCGGCTCCCGCCGACAGGCTGGCCGCAATGAAGTCGCGGTCCGAATGCGCGCTCACGATCACAATCTGAGTGCCCGATGTCGCGGGGTTCCGCTTGATCTCCGTGCAGACCGGAATCCCGCCGATCTCCGGCATGCTGATATCCAGCAGCACGATGTCCGGGCGCACCACCGAGATCAGTTGCAGGGCGAAACGTCCCCGGTCGGCCTCGAAGATCTCATACTCATCCCCGGACAACCCGAGGCTGTCACGCATGAGTCTCCGCGCCGATGGGTCGTCGTCCACTATCATCAGCTTCGTCATTTGCCTCCGCTCCTGCTTTCGCGGTCTCCCGCGACAACGCGCCGACGATCACCTCAGGTCCGCTTTCCTCCGCGCGGAAGTCCGGTACTGAGAAGCAGATCGTCGCCTCGCCGTCAGATCCCTCATCCACCCATATTCGTCCACCGTGAAGCTCGATCAGCGCCCTCGATACCGTCAGCCCAAGGGCCTGCCCGCTCGATAGCTTCTGGGACGTGGAATTCATAGCCGGGCCAAACAGAGGAGCCAGAATGTCATCGTCGGCCCGCATCCCGCTCGCCTGTATCATCATCTGCACTTGCTCTTCGTCCGCGGCCGGGCCGATGCGAACCGACACCTCGGCGCCGTCCTCCGACTGGGCGAGAGCAGCCAGCAGCAGGCGAGTAGTCACCTGCTCGATCTCGTTCCGGTCGGCATAGGCCGCAGGAGTCCGCGGCTCCGCTGCCACAGTCACCCGCTCCCGAGCCGCCGGGTCTTCGAGCAGCAGCTTGCCGGACTCGACCGCCTCCTGCAGGCTGATGGAGTCCCGCCTCAACGCCAGCCGGCCCTCGTCGATCCGAACCAAGTCGAGCATATCTTCGATCATGCGAGCCAGGTGCTGCGCTTGGTCGCGAATGATCACCAGGTAGTCGTGCTGTCGATCCGCATCCAGCTTGTCCTCGTGCTCGTACAGCAGTTGAGTGAAGCCCACGATCGCCGTAAGCGGAGTGCGGAACTCATGCGACACCCGCGACAGAAAGTCGCTCTTCGCCTGCATGGCGCCCTGGTAGTTATGCTTGAGCTGCTCGTGGGCGTCGTGCTCCCGTGCCAGCACCACGAAGAACGCGCCCAGCAGGCCGGCCGAGAGGGCGAACGTCAGCACTCGCCAGATGACGGTGGTCGTGATCTCCGTCTCGGTCCCCTCCAGGAGGCCCACCAGCATGTAGCTGGCCGCCGACAGCGCGCAGGTCGCCACCGCGTCGCGGAAATTGAGTCGCACGCTGGCATGCAGAATCGGCAGATAGTAGAGCAGGTAGTACTCACTGGTGGTACCGGTCTGCGTGTACAGCAGCGCCGTGATCAGACCGATGTCGGCCGACAACATTATCAACGTGGCTTGGCGGCGGTCCATCCGAGACCACGGCAGAAAAGTCGTTATCAATACATAGGCCGCCCCAAAGCCGACTACGAGATCGAAACCGGGCGAACGCGGCGCCGACTGCAGCCAGGCCATGGTGAAGACTGTTACTAGGATGAGGCAACGGAGCGCCGCCGCAACCTTTTCTCGCGGCGCGGCCTGGGAGCCCAACATTGCCCTAAAACCGAAGCTGGAACGCATTGGCCGACTCCACCTATACATGTCTGGGAGGCGACCAACCACAATAATCAATAAGGCCGCCGCACCACCGCGCTCTATTCCACATTTCCGCGGCGTATGTGAGGCGGCGAAGCGGCGAGGGGGTTAGATCGGCTTGTGATACGAAAGATCGAGCCGGCCTTCTCGCTCTCGGGCGCCTGGCTCGTCCTCACCCCACGAGTAGCCCATTCTCAGGCTCATCCGGCGCTCTGCGTCCAGACGGCACGAGTACAGCAGGCTCACGCTGGTCCGATCCCGGCTCTCCTCGTCCCAGCGCCCCGTCGTGCAAGACACGCTCGCCTCGACCGACTCTTCATCGGCCAGACGGCCCAGCAACCCCAGCATCAGCGTCTGCTCGTGCGACCGCGGGTCAACCGTGCTCGCATCGCTCAGGTAGCGCGCCCGCGCCCGCAGGTTCCGGCTCACCGGAGCCCCTAACTCTACGAGCTGTCGGCGAAGCTCCATCGGCCGGTCCCGGCGCGATCCCTCGCGGGCCTCCGGACACTCCTGGTAGGCCAGCTGCAAGTGATATCGGTTCGCCACCACCGCGCGATGGGCGAAGGCGAAGGTGCGCAGCCCCGCGTCCGGCCCCCCGCGGCGGTCGTCCGTCCACAAGCGGAAGCCGAGGAAGTCCATGTCCAACCAGTCCGGCGCCTCTGGAACCAAATAATCCTCCGCCTCCTCGAACACGTGGCCCCGCGACATCTCATTCGCCCACTCCGGCGCCTCGCCGGTGGGGTAGTCGATGGCGTAACGCAGCGCGGTCCCCGGCTGCGGCCCCTCGCTCCACACTCGGTGCGAAACCGCCAGCGCAAGGCAACCCACCTCGCGACGCAGGGAAACGTCTCGCCTGCACTCGCTCCCGCCCTCGTTGTCCTGCTCCGAGCGCAGCTCCGCGGTGAGGCTGGTCTGCCGACCCAGGTCCGCCGCCAGAGTACACGTCGACCGCATCGTCAAGTCGAATTCTTCGTTGCTGCCCCGCACCGTCTGCGCGCGGTCCATCGTCAGCCGCAGCCGCCTCCCGAAAGAGCGATCCAGATGCAGAGCCGTGGCCCGTTGCAGCCTTCCCGTCGGGCCCTCGCCCCGCTTTTCCCTCAGGGTGGCCCGCAGATTGGTCCGCCCCTTTCCCGCGCCCAGCCCCGCCGTCAGCGACCACTTGCGATTCCTGACCGCGCCGGACTCCTCCGCCTCCACAGTGTTCTCTTCCGCCGTCAGCCGGCCCGCGCTGGACCCGCCGCCCCAGTTCGTGGTCAGCCGCAAAGTCGTGCCGCGCGAGCTCTCGGTGCTCTCCGACACCTCCGTGTTGCAGCTCGCCGCCAGCTCCGTGTTCGGCGCCAACTGCATCACCGCGCCCACCGTCCGCGTCTTCTTGCCCTGTCCGCTCTCCGAAGTGTTGGCGACATAATCGGCCGTTAGCTGCAACCGGCCCGTGGGCGCCAGGTCCAGGTGCGCCTCCCGCCTCCGCTCCGACTCCTCCTCCTCCCCCACCGACTTCTCCACGGTAGTCATCGCAAACCGCAGCCCGTGGCGGCCGCCCCCGCCGAACTGCGACGTATACTCGATGGCGCTGGTCCGTCGCTGCTTGTCCGCGAGGCCGCGCGTGCGATCCCACTCCTCGCGGTGCTGGTTCAAGCTGGTCGTCAGCTGGCCGCCCGCCCCCAGGTTGAAGGCGACACTGTGGGCGGTATCGGTGGTGGTCAGCCCCCAGTGCTCGTCGTCGGGGCGGTCGTTGCGGACCGAATCGTGGTTGGAGGTCAAAGCAATGCCGGGGGCGAGGTTCAGCGCCGCGTTGAGGTTCATGGTGCGCGTGCCGAGGGCCGCCCGCAGCGCCGCCATCTCATCGCTCGAAGTGCCGTCGCCCGCGCGCTCCGAGGGGGAGAAGCGCGCGCCAACGTCGCGGAAGGTGCTCGTTAGTTGGAGGGAGGGCGTCGCAAAACCGATTTGGTAGGAAGAGGCGCCGTCGTCCAGCGCCTTGTTCCGCGGGCGGCCGCCGGACAGCGCGTTCCCCTCCAGGCCCCCACCGCGGCCCATGGACAATCCCATCAGGCCCCTTGCCGCCACCGGCGATTCTTGTCGCGAGAGGCCGAGCAGCTCCACCAGCGCGCCCGGCTCGCGGCGGCTCGCCTCCTCGGGGACCAGCGAAGTCTGACCGCCCAGCAGAGACAAGCGCGTGTCTTCCTCGGGCCTCAAGTTGAGTCCCCAGGCCGCCGTCGTCGTGGGGAACACAAAGCAAAGCAACAGGGCCGCCAAAAGCGGCCCTCTATTCAGGCAAGTCATCGGGGCCGCCAGGAGCGGCCCTCTGTTGAGCCAATTAATGAGCAAATACCCGCACCGTCCGCTGCCGCTCACCAAAGGTCCCCGACCACGGCTCCCTGCTCCGGTTCCGCGGCTCAATCTCCTGCTAGACCAGCGGAACCGCCAAACGTGCCCCCTCCATGGGGCCGCGACTTGGCAGAGAATTCGCCTCTCCCTGCCCCTTCTCATCCCTCTTCTCAAAGGAATTTGAGCCGGATTCGTCCCATTGGCCGCCATTCTCAAGGCCCTCGAAACCCGACAGGTCAGGCACCTGCGAAAGCGCCGTCTCCGAGTCCAGCGTGGCGAACCGATCTCGCGCCATATTGCTGACGAGCTGCAAGTCCCCGCGACCCGAAACGCCGCTGGCCACCGCCCGGAGCGTCAGCACGGCCGGCGGGATCAGTGTCTCCGTCCTCGGAGGAAGGGAAGCCGTCCGCACTGGGGTCGGTCGGCTGGAGATAAGTCGCGGCGACTCCGCGGCCACCTGCACCGCGGCCGGGCCGGCCTCCGGAGGCGCCGGCGCAAGCGATTCCGCTTCGGCCGCCGCGAGGGTAGACTCAGGCGCGACCGCCGGTTCCGCCTCGGACTGCTGCGCGACCGACACCGGCCGGTTCGGCTCCGACGCCACCCGCGCTCCTGTAAGGCCGACTTCCGGCTGAAGGGCTGGCCGCACCAACATCAGCAGGCCCCCAACCGCCGCCACCGCGGCCGCGGCGAGCGCCGGTCGAAGCACCGGCCCCCAGGCCCGGCGACGCCTTCGAGCCTGCTCCGCGGCGGCCACCGCGTCGCCTATGCGGGCCGGCGCCTTCGCCGGAGTTAGCGAGCGCACCAGGCGCACCGTCGCCGAAAGCGCCGCCAACTCCAGGCGGCACAATCGGCAGGCCGCCAAGTGCTGCTCCAGCGCGCTCAGCCCGAGCGGCGAAAGCGCGCCGTCGATCTGCTGATGAATGAGCGGTTTCGCCTCCCGGCAGGTAATCTCGCCGGCCGACCCCGCGCCCACCTCGGCCGCCACCCGCGCGCGCAGGCCCGGCGGCGTGTCCACGACTTGGAGGTAACCGGTGGCGGCGACCGCCTCTCTCAGCTTCTCCAGCGCGTGCGCGCAGGCCGCACACTCGTGGAGGTGCTCCTCCACGGGCGCGACCCGGGAGAGCGCGATCTCGCCGTCAGCGTACTCGACCAGCTCGATTTCCGATAGGTGCCGTCCCAGCATATCACCACCCTGGCGCACCAAGGCCGTGCGCCTGGTTTCTTTGACACGTAGGAGGCAGCCGAGTCGCGGCGGGGCCTCGCCGAGGTTGGCCTAGAAATCGTCCAGGTCGAGGTCCGGGCCAAGAGGGGCTTCGGGGGGCGCTTCGGAGGTCTGCGTCTCGTTGGCCGCCGCCAGCACCGATTCCGCGGCGTACAGCGGGGCCTCCGCGCGCAGGCCGATGGCCACCCCGTCGCTCGGCCTGGCGTCTATGGTGCGCACTTCCTCCCCCACCGCCACGTGAATCTTGGCGTAGTACACCCCGTTCCAGAGGTCGTCGATCACAACCTTGGTGACCCGCCCGCCGAGGCCCTCGATCAGTCTGCTCACCAGATCGTGAGTCGTCGGCCGGCGTGAAACGGCGGCCTCCCCCTGGGGTCGAAGCACGCTCCCGATGGCCATCGCCTCACAGGGGCCGATCACCATTGGGAGCAGATGGCTTGCGTCGTCCTGCAGAACCAGCAGGTATTGCGAATCCGAGTTGCGTACGAGTCGCGAAACCCGCACTCGGACTTCTGACATCGCCCAATCCTTAGCGCGGCGGCTCGGCCTCGCCTGCTACCCGAAGCTCGGGATGCCACCACACGTAATCAAACGCTTCTGCCACCCCGGAACCGGTTCCTGCCCCCGCCTCGGCCAGTTCGGCCGACTCCCCCTCCGCCACCATCCCCATCTCGTCCGGCCCCTGGCTTCCCCTCATGTCGCACCGCACCCGCACCCGGGAGGTCGGCACCTCCCAGCTCGTGACGCCGCCGGCCAACGCCCCCGCCGCGGCCAGCATGTTCTCTCGCGTGTGCCCGACAATCCACAGGCGCGGCATGGAAACGCGGATCAACGTCACGGAACCCAAGGGATCGATCTCGACCGAAACCAGGTGGCAGTTCGGATCCGTCGTCGTGGCCACCTGTCGCAGATGCTCCGTCAGGCCGCGCTGGAGCTCGGCCAGCGCCGGAGAAAGCTCCATCGTGAACGGCCCCACCGCGTCGGCGCCTTCGCCGGTCTCCGGCTCCTCCGCCTTCGGGGGCGCCGCGACGAAGGCCCCGGTCGCGGCCGGCGCCGCCGGCTCAGGCGGCTCTATCGCCGCGCGCCTTCCCAGCAGAATCACGAGCGCGGTCCCGAGCAGGATCACCGCCAGCGCGGCGGCCACCAGCAGGGCTACCGGCGCGGGAGCCCGCGTCGGGCGCAGATCCCCCGTCCCCAGCCCGATCCCCTCCGCAGCGCCTTGCCCGCCTTGTGCAGCAGCCGTCCCTCTCGTCCCAGGGA
>Ga0114922_10002836_pt1 | contig 16182 bp, 51 predicted proteins | sample AartaG_FD_100975 | JGI IMG/M metagenome (GOLD analysis project Ga0114922, IMG submission 100975) | Deep subsurface microbial communities from Aarhus Bay to uncover new lineages of life (NeLLi) - Aarhus_00045 metaG | ecosystem: Environmental > Aquatic > Marine > Oceanic > Sediment | place...
ATAAGCAATGCCTAAAACAAGCTGAAAAACTGCATCGGGTATTTACAGATAAAGAAGTCGAAAAATTACCAGACTAAAATAACTTAACATAAAGGCGGTGCTGAATATGTATACCTTAAAAGAGTGGGAAGATGGAAGTTTTACAGTATACCCTTATAGAGCAGGGACTCCATATTATTTTGAACTTAAATAATAAAACAAGAAGGAGGATAAAATGAAAGTTTTAACGGTTAAAGAATATCATACTAGACAAGAGAAAAAATATCGAGAAGCAATAAAAAACTGGAAGCCGAACACAGGTGGTTTTCCTTGTAGGGCTATATATTTCTTTCTTGATGAAAAAGGATTTGACAGACAAGATGGATTTGTTGCAATTGATGATAGGCGAGCAGTTTTAAGACCAACGGAAATAGGAGTTAAGCGAGTATATAATAAAATGATAAAAAGAGGATATTAAACAAAAAGGAGGTTTGAGATGGATAAAACTTTAAGGATTGGAACGATTAAAACTGGTGGGAGATATGATAGTGTTTACCTTAAAATAAAAGACAGAGACAATTATATTTCTTTTACTGGGGTTATTGCTCCTTTGCCGAGTGGTAACGCTTTGGGTGGTTGTGGACAGATAGATATGGAATTTGAGCATCGAAGAGATCAAGACAATGACAAAAGATATTTTGATACTTTAATAAAGGCTGATGACATAAAATTTGCTAAAGGATGGAATAAAAGCCTTTGGTATGATTTTCTTGATATATGGAAAATATATCATATGAAAAAAGAATTACCTAAAACGATTAAGTTATTTATTAAAAAATTACCAGAAACAGACAAAATACCTGCATGGTGTTAATATAAAGAGATAAAGAAACAATGAGAAAAGATAGGAAAATTGTCTTTTACTTGCACAATAAAAATGTTACTAATTGGCCAAGAACGCTTAAATTTAAGGCATACATAAGAGAAGGTAAACATAACATTGCCAGAATACAACGAAGCGTATATTTTAAATTTGAAGGTAAGCAATGGTATGGTAAACAATATGGAGACTTTTCTGAGCTTTGTTATTGTAAACAATTAAAAATATAGTAGATAAAAGGGTGGTGATATAAAATGGCAGATATTAAAACAGAAACAAGGGAAGCCTTTGAAAAGGCAATTACACAAGGTAGATTATCTGTAAATTCTAAAGATGATGATTATTTTGGCAAGTATATGTATATGGGTAAGTCTGCAAACGGACAATATGATATTTTTAAAAATATAAATACAAGACAATATGATGTATAAAATAAACAAAAGAAGGAGGTTAAAATGAATATCATTAAATTAGCATATATGGAATTAGAAAGAGAGGGCTTGTTAAATTCTAAAAATGAGGATTTACTTATATTAGATAGAGCGTTTAAAATTCGTAAACATTTAGACGATATAGAAGAAAGAAAAGAAAAATCAAGATTTAAGAAAATATCGTAAGTCTTTTATCTTGAGGTTGTTATAAAAATGTGGTATACTTATAATAGAATAGGAGGAAAACAAGAATGAGCAAATATCCTTTAATATATTATAGATGGTTATTAAGAGTAGTAAAAAGTTATTTAGATGATAGATCAGATATTGCCGAGGATTTAATAAATTTCGCTCCAAAAGCAGATAGGGAAGCTTTAAAAGATTTATTTAATTTGTATTAAAAAAAGGAGAAACAAAATGCCAAAAGGAAGAGAAATTTTGTGGGAAAAAGTAAACAAGTTAGTTGCCGATATTAAAGAGGGTAGGCCAGTTTTAGAGATATTGAGGGGTAAATATACAGAAGCACAAATAAGAGAGGCAGAAAAGAAATTAGGGCAAGTATAAAGGAGGATTTTAGAATGTTTAGATATACTGTTAAGGAATTAGAAACTTATACTGATTACAATATGCTTAAAAGTATTATTGTTGAAAGACAAAGCACTTGCACAAATGTTTATAGCCCACTTTATAAAAGACTTACAAAGTTATATAGTAAATTACAACATAAAGAAAAATTAACTAAATAAAATGAAAAGATTTTTGAAACTAACAGATTTATTTACAATTACTTGTAAAAAGTGTAATTCTAATAATATAGACTTAATACCTTCTTCTTGTGATGAGTGTGGAGATATTATTTCTGCTATATGTAATAGTTGTGGTAGTAAATATGATTATCACGATTTTAAAATGATAGAGGAAAAAAAATGAAAATCCGCAGACGAGTTAAAGATGGCAACATTTACAAGGAAGCAATAGAAGAAGTTACACTTGTTAAGAAAAACGATAAGACCGTTTTGGTTAAACTTGCTAATGGTGATGTTATTGAGAGGAAGTTAAAGGATGTAGTAGAAGAAAAGGAAATAACAAAATGATATATACTATTCTTTGTATTTGTAATATGGAATTAGAAGTTGAAGATATGGATACTGTAAAATGTCCTGATTGTGGAAGAGTTTATGATGATAGAGGAGTTTTAATTGGACATTGGTAAAAGGAGAGAAATAATGAGTGAATTGACAAACGAAAAATTATTATCTTTAGAAAAAAGAGTAATAAAATTACAGAAAGAAGTATTAGAAATAGTTGATAAGATTTATAAAATAGATGATACTTTTGGCGATGTGGTTAATGAAGAATTGCAAGATGAAAAATTTATCAGAGAAGAGAGGGAGTAAAATGGATAAAGAATATTGTTTAATAGGGGTTGACGGCAACGCTTTTTCAGTAATGGGCTATGTTACAAAAGCAATGAGAAGGGAAAATAAAACAGAAGAAGAAATTGCTACTTATAGAGACAAAGCAATGGAATCAGATTATAATAATTTGTTAAGAATTAGTCAAGATATGGTAGAGGAATTAAATGGAGAATAAAGAGAGGTGTCAAAAATGAAATGTTTAATTAGATGGTATTGTGGAAGATGTAAAAAAGAATATACAATATGGACTGATAATCTGGCAACACGAAAATGTGAGTGTCCTAAATGCAAGAAAAATACTGAATATGATAATATCTTTGAATTGGAAACTTTACAAGTAGGATAAATAAAAAATAAGGACAACAAAAATGATTAGACTACAATGTAAAAATTGCGGACATATACAAAACTATCTCAAATCTGATTTAGTTAAAGATGATATTTGTGATTTATGCGGTGGTAAAATGATTGTCTCAAAAAAAGAAATTACTAATATAGTAAAGCAAGATAGTATAGAAAGAATGGAAGAGCAAATATATCAATTAGGGCATAAAAGAGTGTGGGAAATTATTGAGAGATTTAATAATGTAAAGACTAGATTAGGATATAGAAGGATATTTTTGGATGCGGGCGGGATAATTCCTAAAAGCGAGGTGTAAGAATGAAAAAGATTGTTTATATATGTGATGTATGTAAGAAAGAAAAAGATCCCAGAGAATTTTATGAAGAAGCTATATTAGAAACGACTATCCCTTATCAAAAATTTTTAGTTAGAAATATTTGCAAAAGTTGTAAAGCAATAGAAGAAAATCATGAAGTAAATAGATGGAATAAACAATAAAAAGAAAAATAATAGAAGAACTAAAATGTATAAAAGACCCAAAATAGTAAGAGTAGAAGAACCTCCTAAAAATGAGAAAAGTTATTATAAACTTTGGAGGGTTTATTTTGACTATGGAAATGGTAAACCTATTTTAAGGAACATGTATGAGGAAGAATATTTAGTATTGATGTGTGAAGAAAAACTTATTAGAAAAGGATATAAAGCAAAAGATTTAGAAAAATATAAAACTTTAATTGAAGATATGGAAAAGAGAAATATATACGATAACTCAAACGAAGAAATATTATAAAATGAAATATAGACTTGGTATTCTTAAAAAAGACGGTAAAATAATTGCTAAAAACTTTAATACTCAAGGAGAAGCAGAGGATTATATCCTTACTATATCAGAAAAAGAAAATATTAAAAGAGCCGATTTAATGAATAAAGAAACTAAAGAAAAAGAAAGGATATTTTAAAATGAAAACACTAAAAGTTTATGGTGGTTCTCATAATGGAGATTATCGGGAAATCGTTGCTACGAGGACAAAAAAGAAAGCAATAGAATTATTTAATATATCTTATTCTCGTTTTAAAAACTATTATTGTGAAACTGGAAACGAACAAGAAATAGCAATTACGACTTCTAAACCTAATATAGTATTTAGAGCAAAAGATAATCAAAGTAATGAATATTTTGAGGATAAAGAATGAAAAGAAAAAAGATTAGAGCCACAAAAAAGAATAAAGAAAAAATTAAAAATTATAAACAAGAAATTAGTTTAAATCATTTTTCAGGAATAGAAAAAATTAAACTTACTTGCACAAAATGTAAAAGAGAATTTGTTATACGAAGTCATAATCCTGAATTATATACTGAAGAGTTGAGAAAGAAATATGTTTGTTTAATTTGTAGAAAATAAAAAAGGAGGCTAAAAATGAAGAAAATAAACAAATTAGAGTTAAATAAAATGGTTAAAGATAGAATAAAAGGATTGAATTATATAGAAATATCTAAAAAATATGATTACTATTTAACTATTATTCATGATTTTATCCATAAAATAGAAATTCAAAAAATAAAAAGAAAGGAATTAAGATGAAAATTTATATAAAAGAATGTCAGACTTGTAAAAATATAGTTGATAAGGTAATATTACAAAATTGTAAATGTGGTGGGGATTTATATATTGATGGTTCAGATTATCCTTATTACAATTACTGGACACGATGTAAAAAATGTGGCAAATTAAGTAAGATTTATGATAGCATAGAAAATTTAATTAAAGCAATAAAAATTGGAGAAATAAAATGAACTGGTTAGAGAAAGAAAAAGAACAACAAGAACTTCAAAAACTATTAGCACAAGAATTAGAGGAAGAAAACGATCCAGATTTTATTCAGTATGGATTTTTGAAATGGAGGATAAGAGAATGAAATATATAGGAATTATATGTGGTGGGTATGGTGATAATATTTGGGACAAAGATTTTAAAGTAGAAGCAGATACTATGAAAGAAGCAATAGATAAAATAACAAAAGAATTACCTTTAGATTCTGATATAGTAGAAATAGAACAAAAAGATTAGTAAACAAATGAAATTATTGACTAAAATAAAAGAACACGAATTAAAATGTGATGGTATATATCATTATTTTAAAGGTAAAGATATTAAAGAGTTAGTTAAGATTGAAAAGTGTTGGTGTGATAATAAAAAGGAGACTAACTAATGGAACTTTTAGTTTTGATAGCCTTATTTCTACCTTTGGCGGGCATATACCTTTTATATAGACTTATAAAATGGATGCTCTCTCCTTTCTTTATAAAAGATAGTGAAGAACATTATCAAGTATCAGGAGAAGAAACTATAATTAGTGAAGAAGAAGTAGAAGAAGAAAACAAGGGAGAACCTTTAAAAGTAGAAATCAAAAATGCTCAATTCAATACCTCCAGAATAACCCCTTATAAAGGAGAGGAAATTAAAAAATTCGAGTTTAGACCTCAAGTGTGGGAACAATTTATCGGACAATTAGAAGGAAAAAATAAAGCAAAAACTATTATAAAGAAAGCCAAGCGAGGAATTAAATGCCATTTTCTTGTGGATGGGATAAAAGGACATGGTAAGACGACATTCGTAGAATTATTAGCAAAAAATTTAAACGCCAAACTAATTGAACGAGTAGGGAAACAGATTGACGAGGACAATTTAGTGGATATTATGAATGAAATAAATACAAGCACAGAAAAATATGTAGTATTCTTTATAGATGAAATGGAAACAATGGATTGGAAAGTTATAAAGATTTTGAATCCCATAATAGAGCAATTTAAAATAAATAATGTTAGAATCAAACCTTTTATATTTGCAGGAGCTACAATAAATAAACACATACTAATTACAAATAATCCCGACACATTGGATCGTATATCTACCCCTATAAAATTTGAGAGATACACTGCTGAAGATATTGAAAAAATTGTAAGACAATATAAAAATCAATTATATCCCGAAGATAATGTATCTGATGAAGTGATTAAAGTCATTTCTCAAAATGCAAAATTCAATCCCAGAACTTCTATTGTTTTGCTTGAAGATTATATTGTAGAGCAAAATATTAAGAAAGTTTTAAAGAACTCTAAAATTATTAAGAATGGATTAAATGAATTAGATATTGAGATATTAAACACTTTAAATCAATCTAAAAGGGCACTTGGAGCTAATGCTCTCGCAATGAAATGCAAATTAAGTCAAAAAGAATACATTACTGAATTTGAGCCTTTTCTTGTTGAATATGGATATGTTAATCGTGTGCCTTCAAGAGTGATAACTCCGAAGGGCAAACAATTATTGGAGGAATTAAAATGACAAGGAATAAAGCAGAAAAAATATTGATAAATTTGCAAGTTGATATTTTGCAAGAAAATTGGTCTACACAAAAAATAATAAATGCTATTTTTAAAGCACAAATACTTGTTAAAAAGAAATTAAAAATCGGAGGATTAAAATGAAAGTAACTGTAATGTATAGAAATAATTGGTTTGGTGGAGATGGATGGACTTATTATCCTAAAACTATTGTAATAGCAGATAATTGTCCTATTTGTGGCAAGCCAAGAGGAAAGGCGAACTCTTATCGATTCCCCGAAGATGGACAATGGTTTGTTGTAGATACTTGGAAAAATCCTTGTGGACATATAGACGATTACAAAGATTGTTTAATAGAAGCAAAGAAAATTAAAGGATTTAAGGAGTTAAAATGATAAATTTTTTCTATAAAAAAGTAACCAAAATCGCTTTAAATAATGACCTTATTAGCAAGAAAAATGCTATTAAATTGCTAAATATTTTAAAGTATAGAGTATTAACTTGTGAAATTTGTAAAGAACCTATTAACCCTAATAATCGGAATAGACATTTGAGTTTTGACCATATTAAACCAAGAAGTCTGGGCGGGAATGGAGATTTTGAGAATTTAAGGATAGCCCATAAAATTTGTAATATAAAAAGAGGAGATAGATAATGGATAAATTACTAATTAACAGACATATTCAAGAATGTATACAAAAAGCACAAAGACAGAAAAATTATCAAGGACTATTAACTGTGGCTAGAAATATAGCAATAAGTTATTATAATTTTTATCATAAAAAAGATTTTGAATATTCCTTCTTTGTCTTATTAAAGTTAGAAAAATTGACTTTTGATATAATGTTTAGATTAGCAAATAAAACTTTGTATAAACTCGATTTTGAAGGCAAATTAAAAAAGTATGAAAATTATTTAAAAGAAATTAAAGAAGTTATTTATCTTCGATGGGTAAATAATACTTTACCAGAAAAATTAAAACAAAAACGAGAAAAAATAAAAAGACTTAAAACTAGTATTTATAAAGATAATTTAATTAGTTATTGTAAAATGCTTGAAAATTTAATAGATAAATACCCTACTTTTAAAACAGAACACTCAAAAGAATTTAAGGAAGATATAGGATTATGTTAGAACAAAAATTAATAAAATTTATTAAAGAAAAATCTAAAAAAATCGGTAGAAGACTTAATTTGTCTCCGATTAGAATTGAAATACTTTTAGATTATGATAATTGTGGGGCTTGTTATTCGACGGATACTATTATGATAGGATTAAAACATATAAATCGATTTAAGGATAAAAATTTTCATATAGAAACTGTTCCTCCTGATAATTTTCTTAATAGAATTTATTTTATAATCGCACATGAAAATGCTCACTTTTTACAGTATTATAAATTTCCAAAATGGCAAGAAAAATATAGAAAAGAATATAGATCTTTTCTACCTATAAAATTTTATGCTGAACAAAAAATTGAAAAAAACGCTTCTAAAATAGCCAACATTTTACTAAAAGAATACAAAAAAGAGAATAAAAATGTTAGATAAATTTAAAGAATACATAAAATTAAACTATTCTAATCTTACTTATTATTATAGAGTAAGAGAATTTTTAAAAGAAGTTTCTTTAGAAAACATATCAGAAGAAACTATCCAAAAATTTATACTTACCAAAAAAGAAACGAAAGCCATAGAAACTATAAATCTTTATATTAAGGCATTAAAGGTGTTTTTAAAATTTCTTAAAAAAGATATTGAATTGCCTAAATTATTTAAACCAATAGAAAAAGTGCCTGACTATATTGATTTGGATTACTTTGAAAAACAAATAATTCCCGTCGTGGAATGTATATTCAAAAATCCTTTAAGAACTAAAGCGGTTTTATATTTTATGTTTTATACTGGACTTAGAAGAAACGAATTATACACAATAAAAAGAAAAGATATAGACTTGAAGGAAAGAGAAGTTAAAATATATGCTCAAAAAGTTAAAACAGAAGAAGTTAGATTTTTTCCGCAAAAGATAGCAGATTTAATTAAAACTTATTTTAGTGTAGAGCCAGAAATCAACAATGCTTTTAATTTGTTTAAAAATACAGTTACAAATATCTTTAAGACTTTGAAACCTCATTTTAAAGATATAAAATTAAGACCTGGACTTTTTAGACACTCTTACGCAACTTATTTATTTGAACAAGGAGCAGGTGCTCTTGATTTACAAAAGTTTTTAGGGCATAAAAACATACAATCTACTCTAAAATATACTAACAGAAACAAAACTGTTATGAAAAAGAAGTATGATGAATTTACTAAAAGGAAAAGATAAAATGATAAAAGAACAAATACAATTAGGCAAAGTTTATCGGATTGATAGAGGAGAATTAAAATTAGGATGGTATTATGATTTATTTAAAGTAATTGGATTTAATGGAAGCAATGATATGTGCATAGGATATTTTATTGAGTGGCCGAGTATTTTATGGAAAGCTGGAATTGAAGAACTTGAAGAAACAATAAGGAGATATTAAAATGAAAACGAATAAGACTCAATCTTGTAAAACTTGTATCTATAATCAAGATATAAATATATGTTGGGTATGTTATAAAGGAGATAAATATAAACCAAAAAGGAGAAAGAGAAATGAAAAAATTATTGATTAGTTTAATACTTTTAACTTCTATTTTAATTGCTACAAATTCCATAGGAGAAATTTCTGAACAAAAAGCACAAGGGTTTATTGGAGAAAATGTAGCAATAGTTTTAGATTGTTATAGACAACCTTATTTTATTTATGGAGTGCCTATTGATGTTACTTTTTACGAGGGAGAATGGTATCTAATACTTAAAACTGGATATTATGAACAACCTATATGGTTTATAAAATGTAAAAATATTCATTCCATTAGGAGGATATATGAAAATGAATAAAAATTGGATTATACTTTTATTAGTTACAATGCTAATACTAGAATACAGAAATGGACATATAAAGACTATGACGGTGCCAGAGAATTATAATTTTACTTATCCTACTACTACAATAAAATTGCAAGGAAGAGCAAGAGGACATAAAAAATATATTGATATGAGAAGGGTTAAAAGAGTTTGGAGGATTGGAGTATTTGATAGAATTTTAATATGGGAAGAATAAAATGAAAAAATCTTACAAGAAAGACAATAAAGGGGGGGGGGGGTAATGATAGTTTTAATATTAATTGCTCTCTTATTTTGTGGCAGCGTTTATGGGGAAGAAATAAATTTATTAGGTCTAAAAGGTAAGTATTATGAAAACGATGGATGTATTTATTTTATTGGAGATTTTACAGAAGAAGAACTTTTAATAGAACAACAAAAATTTGAAAAAAGAATGGAGAAGTTATCAAAACAATTTGAAATTGAAAGACAACGAAAACACGAACTAAAAATAGAAACCATTAAAGCACAAGCAATGAAAGATTATTTAATTGCTCAAAACACTCCTTTAAGAGAAATCGCAGATGCCATTAAAAGAATAAAGATTGAACAAACTATAACTATTGGAGATATTACTGCTCAAAGTTATTCTTCTGTGGGTAATGTTACTTCTGAAGGTAGTAATGCAACAGCAACAGGAACGGGTGGGTCTGGAACTTCTACAACAACAAATACGAATACAAATAGGCAAGGCAGATGGCCGATTTATTATATTAAGCCAATACCGAAACCTATAACACCGATTGAACCTGTAACCTTGATTAAATAGTGATAATAGGAATACAAATACTAATGAAAATAATAATGATAGGGAGGTAAAGAAATGATATGGCAAATTATTAAAGATGGATGGATAGTATCAATTTTAATCTATTCTGTTTTGTATATTGCTCTGATTTTATATTTTCTTATATGTATTTGGTTAAAGAAAAAAAGATTGAAAAAGTTAAAAGAATTATTGTTAAATGATACGAAAAAAGAATTATATTTTTCAGTAAGAAAAAATAAAAGAAAAAAATACATACACAAAATTATAGATATAGGAATATTTAGATTAAGCATTTATATAATGGGTGGAAAGAAGTTTTGTTTAAGATTTGAATGTAGTTGGGGATGGGATTAAAAATGATAGTTTATAAATGGGTGATAAGAAAAAACAAGAAGTATTGTTCTCTAATGAATTTTGGAATATATCCTCCTAAATGTTTAAATATTGCCCCATATGAAATAGGAAAAATATATATTTCTGATTTGAAAAATCGCCTTTGCTATACAAGAATTTGGGCAAACTCTTTTCATAGACCTGGCTTTCATTTTTGGAAGAAACCAATAGGAGATGGAAGATTAAATCAATATAACCGTTGTTTATCTAAGAATAAGCCACAAGAAATAAATGCTATTTTAAAATGTGAAATCAAGAAAAAAGATATTATAATTCAAGATGAAGAAAGAATCGTTGTTAAAAAATTTAAAGTATTAGAGGAGGTGCAGAGATGACAGTCGCTATCTTTATGTTTGGATTAAGTTGTTTTGGAATTGCTGGATTAATGGCCTATTTTACAACTACAGGTCTTCTTCACCCTGTTATAGGTTTTATTTGTATCCCAATAGTAATGGTTTGTGGGGTAATCAATCTTATTATAGCATTACGATAAAAATAAAGGAGATGAATAAAATGGCAGACATTAAAGTTGGCAAAGGTTTAATTAGAGTGCAAAAAACAAATTTTAAAGGAAAAGATTATATTGATATTAGAAAATTCTACCAAGATGAAAATGAAGAATGGAAGCCTACTCGAAAAGGAGTAACTTTTCCTCCAGAACTAAAAGACCAACTAACAAAAGCACTACAAGAATTATAATATATACAATATAACTAATATATGTTATATATTAGCAATATAATTAATATATGTAATTAAACCTTTTTCTAAAGAAAAAGCTTTAATAAAACCTATTACTTAATTATTCATTATCATTCATAATTAAGAAAGCAATCATAATTGCTTTAATATCTAAAGTTAGGCTATAATTTTTAAGCGAGTTTTTCCGCAATTTTGAGAATTTAGCCAAAAAATATTTTAACTATTTTTTTATGGATTATAACTGCTTATATTTAAGGGATTTACAAAATCCCCTTACCCTTGACAAAATGTAGTAAATGTGGTATACTTAAAGTGACTCTAAAAAGAGGAGATTTTAGATGAATATAGTTGAAAAGCGGATGAGAAAAAGAGAGCATAATTTATACTGGCGTGATAGAAGGCGTAAGTATTATAGAGATTTTGATACCCAAGCAGATATGCCAGTTGATTTATTTATGAGTAGAAACCGAATGAAGTATAACGAAGGTTTTTCTCTAAATTATGAATAAAAGTAAGGTAAAAAACCCTGTAAGGAAGAAAATCATACCCTTTGGACAAGGCTTAAAAGGCCGAAGTTCTCGCACTTACCAAAACAAACTTCGTGAGCTTAAATCTTTTTACGAAAGCACATTTAAGCATAGTCAAGAAGTTAAACAATCTAAAAAGTATCCCAAGAAAACTAAATATTTTTGTGATAAGTATCATACTTTAAAAGAATATTTGAAAGTTAATTTGGTGAAAGAAATTAAGGATAAAAGATAGGAGGATAAGATGATAGGACAAATTGGTTTTTTGATGATAATAGGATTAGCGATTGGTTGTTTAGTATCGTCAATTAAGGAAAAAGGAGACGAACGAATACTATGTATAGTAATTGGATGTGTGTTAATTTTTTTCTCAATATTTATTTCATCGGTAATATATTATAGAGATACTATCTCTTATCCAGAAAAATATATTATGCTCCAAGATACTATTCGACAGACAAAAGAGTTAATAACAAATAAAGAACTTAATCTTGCAGATATTCAAATGCACAAGGAGTTAGCAAGTTTGATTAAGGAACGAAATGAATTTCTTAAAGAGGTTAGAGTTAATAATAGATCGCCTTTTGCTCTTTTTAAGATAAAAATAGATAAGTAAATAACAAATATTGTGGGGTCAAATAAAGAGACAGATAAGAACTATTAGATATGGTGGTAAGTTATTTGGGAATTCCATATTGTTGAAGTTATTTCTTGAAGCATTTGTGGGATGGAAATAATAGAGACTAGCGAATAACTAATCTTATCTGCAAATGAAAAGGAGAAAGAGAAATGAAAAAATTATTGATTAGTTTATTGGTAGGATTAGTTTTATTTTCAGTAATACCTGCTTATGCCTTAACTACAGAAGAAATTAAACCTTATGTTGGAAAAGTAGTCAATATCCAAATTTATACTCGTATGTTTCTTTCTTATTTTCCTTTTGAAACAAAAGCAAAAATTTTAGAAGTTTATGAAGATGAATTATTAGGAGCAATGGTGAAATTAGTAATGGTTAATATGATTGGGGAAAAGGCAGAAGGCGAAATTAGAGCCGAATTAATTACCTATATTTCTGATGGGGAAACTTCTGTAGGAGAAATAGTAGAGGAGTAAATAAAATGCTACAAACTTTAATCAACCTTGCTCAAGAAAATAAAAAAGGTTATCCTTTTTCTGCTTGTGTTCTAATAAATGACAAGGCTTATTATGGGGTTAATGAAGTAACCTCTATAAACGATCCAACAGCCCACGCAGAAATTCAGGCTATTAGATATGCTTGTAAAGAAGAGGAAAAAGAGAATTTAAAAGGAGCTAAAATATATTGTTCTGGTGAACCTTGTCCTATGTGTTTAACAGCGATTGCTTGGGCAGGGATTGAAGAAATATTTTATGTGAATGAATATTTTATTGCTACTTCTAATAATTTTTATTATGACCGACCTTCAGAGGAAGTTAATAAATTCTTAAATTTGAAAAGAAAAATAAGGAAGATGAAATGATTACTAAAATATTACTTTATTTACAACCATTGGTTGTTATAGTTCCATTTATTAGTGGATTGCTTTGTCTTATTGTTAAAGATTGGAATACAGCAGCAAAAAATTTCTTTTTAGCAGGGATTTTATTTGGAAGTTTTTATGGATTTCAATTATTTCAATCAGGGAAACCGAGTTTTCCTCTATTATTAAAACCAACCAGTTTTTTTCAATTATTTGGTTTAACTATTATTCCAATTATTATGGGTATAATATGTTTAATTAATAAACAATGGGCGTTTGCTTGGGTAAATTTAGCAATTGGACTATTTAATGGATTTACTTATCAATATTTTGTAATTGGAAATATAAAATGACTTGTGAAAGGATATTTATTTCTTTATGTGCAACCTTTTAGTAAGGTGATAAAATGGTAGATAAAAAATACTTAATTTGTTTACATACTATTCCTGAATACGAAGAATTAGAGGTTAAAGCAAAAAATAAAAGAGAAGCCCGAAAAAAAGCTGAAGCAATAATTGAAGGAAATTCTTATGTTTACTATGATATGGAAATCGACAATATAGAGGAGATAAAATGAAATGGTATAAAGTTGAATTTGAATTAGGAGATTATAAATATGACAATTTTAGAATAAGAGTAAACTATACTCCCAAAAAACAAATTTTAAAAGAATTAAAAGAGAATTTAAGTGAAGGGTTGGATATTGATTGGACAATTAAAAATATAAAAATTAAGGAGTCGAAATAAAATGATAAACTTTACATATCTTTCACAACCTCCACGCAGGTATACTTTTGAAGCTCCGAAGGTAAAACTATGGACTGAACAATGGTGTAAAGGTAAAGTATTAAATTTATTTGCAGGTAAAACTGTGTTAAATGTAGATGAAGTTAGAGTAGATATAGATAAAAATGTTATTGCACATCATTGTATGGATGCTTATGAGTTTGTAGTAAAATGTATTGGAGATGGTATCAAATTTGATACTATTATTTTAGACCCGCCCTGGAATTATCGCAAAGCAAGAGAAAAATACGAAGGAAGATGGATTGGTAAATTAACTAAAGTAAAGAATTTATTATCTCAAATTTTAAATGAAAATAGCAAGGTTATTAGTTGGGGATATTCTTCTGTTGGAATGTCTAAATCAAGAGGATTTAAAAAAGTGGCTATTTGTTTGGTTTGTAATAATGGAGACCATAACGATTCTATTGGACTAGTAGAGGAGAAGATATAAAATGGCTAAAATTCAAGAACAAATGTTTATAGAGTTATATAATGCTGGTAAAGATGATATGGAATTATCAGATTTGTTTAAAGCAAGTGAGAGAACTATACAAAGGTATGTTTTACGATTAAGAAAACAAGGTAAGATAAAATATAGAAAAGATTTGGCTGTAACTAAAAAAGAAAAAACAAGATTTAAACATCAAGAAGTATTTGAAGAAGTTAAAGTTTATTTAGATAATGCTAAATCCATTTTGGCTAATTATAATGATATTTATAAGACTGTTAAATTAAAAGAGCATTGGGATAAAAATAAACAGAAAGAAGATTTGGCTTTAATTTGGTCAGATATGCACACTGGAATGATAAATAAACATCCTCTTAATGGTGAAATTACTTATAATGAAAAAATTCAAGAAGAAGAGTTACAAGCTTTATTACGGGGGGTGCAAAGATTTTACCAATTATATAAACCTTCTTATAATATTGAAACACTTCATATTTTTGATGCAGGAGATCAAATAACCAATGACCGTATTTATGAAGGACAACAAGCTGAAATTACTTGTGGAGTAGGAAAACAAATTATAAAAACTATTAATTATCAAAGTGATTTTATTAAAAGAATGTTAGAAATTTTTCCAAGAGTTAAAATAATAAAAGTTCCTGGTAATCATGGAAGAACCACTTCAAAATTTATCTCTGAAGACGCTACCAGTAGTTTTGAATATTTATTGGGACAACAGTTAATAGAAAGATTTAGAGATAATAAAAGAGTAGAAATAATTGTCCCTGATAGTTATCGTTATACGGCAGAAATAAAGGGACACAAGTATCTTTTATTTCATGGTAATGCTATTAGGGGAGCAACATTAAACAGTATTGAAAGGGCAGTAAAGGATTTAGCCACTCTTGCTTATAAAGAATTTTATGATGTAATGATTATTGGACACTTCCATACCGCTTTAAAATTAAAGATTACACCTGAAACTTCACTATTAGTGAATGGATGTTTTATTGATATGGATGATTATGCTTATAATAAATTGAGAAAGTTTTCTTCTGCTACTCAATATTTATTTAATATTTCTAAAAAATCACCTTTACATAATTTGCAAGAAATTAACCTTAAATGGAAATAAAAAATGATAGATAAACTAACTATAATACAACAGAAACAATTAATTCAATTTCGAGAAGAATGGCTTAAAATAGGATTATCTTGCGAGCCAGCTAATAAACAACTTGCTGAACAAAATTTAAAGAAGGTATATAAATACTGGGTTAAATCTAAAAAAGAACCTTATTTTTGGTGGGTAGATAGCCCTTTTCAAGCAATGATTGTTATTAATATTTTAAAACAATTATTTAAAGATAAAATTAATTTTAATAGTAATCTTAGGAATAATCTTAGGAATAATCTTGAGAATAATCTTAGGAATAATCTTAGGAATAATCTTGAGAATAATCTTGAGAATAATCTTAGGAATAATCTTAGGAATAATCTTAGGAATAATCTTTGGAATAATCTTGGGAATAATCTTTGGAATAATCTTGAGAATAATCTTAGGAATAATCTTAGGAATAATCTTGAGAATAATCTTAGTAATAAAAATTTGTATGAATATACTTATTTTGTAGGTCAGCAGGATAGTTACTGGATAGCATTTTATTTATTTCCCGAACAATTTC
>Ga0114922_10002838_pt1 | contig 16179 bp, 14 predicted proteins | sample AartaG_FD_100975 | JGI IMG/M metagenome (GOLD analysis project Ga0114922, IMG submission 100975) | Deep subsurface microbial communities from Aarhus Bay to uncover new lineages of life (NeLLi) - Aarhus_00045 metaG | ecosystem: Environmental > Aquatic > Marine > Oceanic > Sediment | place...
CTATCTTGGGTCACGTCGTATAGCGGGACCGACTTGAGCCCGGGGACTCCCCGCCTGATCAGGAGCAAACCGCCGATGCGCTACACCAGACGAGTGCCTGCAACCGTTTCGGTCATCTTCACGGGGTTCGTAGCCGCAGCTTGTGCGGGAGGCCCGGCGCCGGTTTACACGCTGCAGCCGTCGGAAGCACCGCTTCGCTACGCGATCGAGACCGAGGGAAGCCAGACAGTGGAAACCCCGAACGGCCCGGCGGGAGGCGGCTACGATACGGATGCTGTCCTCCTCCTGGCATTTGGCGGAGAGATCTCGGGCGGGCGTTCGTTCTCCGCCATCTTCGAGTCGTTCGAGTCCACCCTGGAGAGCCAGATGGGGCAGCAGAAGGTGGATGGCACACCGGCCACCAACCAGGTATTCCGGGGCAGCGTCACGTCGACCGGGGCCATCACGATGCGAGAGATCCCGGAAGTCACGGTGGGGGCCTACGATCAGAACAGCCTCACGGCGATGTTCCCGGATCTTCTGACCCCCCTTCCGCCGGGCGGAGAGTCGGTGGACGGCAGCTGGCCCCACGCATACGTGCTGCCATCGGGCGGCGGACTGGAAGGGGAGACCAGCTATTCCGGGACGGCCCGGTTCGTCGGGGACACTACGTGGAACGGGATCGCGGCCCGGGTGATCGTTTCGGAGGGGAAGGTGCACGCCGACGGAACCGGGACACCGCAAGGCGCCCCAGCCGAGGTGGAACTGGCCGCAGACGGGGACTCCCGCTCGGTATACGTGTGGGATCCAGAAGCAGGCGTGCTGCTGGCGATGAAGGCGGAATCGCAGAGCAAGGGCCTGGTCACGACGATGGGATTCGACCTGCCGCTCGAGCTGACATCGACTCGCGAGGCCCGACTGGTACCGTAGACGCGGTCAGGGCTGAACGACGCGCAGCGCGTTGGGCGGCGCGGGCGGGGTCGTATCGGCCAGCGGTGGGGTCTGGACGGTCAACGGGACTCCCGACTCGCCGGCATATCCGGATCCATTGACTGCCCGGACCCTGTATTCGTACTCCGACTCCGGCTGGACCGTCTCGTCGACGAACCTGGTGTCCTCGGTGGTGCCCTTTTTCTTGCCGTCGCGCAATACCTGGTAGGACGCTACGCCGGACTCGGGGTCGTGTGCCGGTTCCCACGCGAGCTCGACTCGATCTGCAAGCGTGGCGACGGCCGACAGCGATCCCGGGGAATCCGGCGGGCTGCCATCTGCGGTGCGCACCGTGACCGGGGAGCTCGGATCGCTCGCTCGCCAGCAGCTGTCGATCGCCACCACCCGGTACGTGTATTCGGTCCACGCTGACAGCCCGGTATCGGTCCACTCGGGGTGGTCGGCCTGATCCACGGCCATGACTGCCTCACCATCACGGTACACGAAATAGAAGTTGGGCTCCGAGCCGTCCTTGCCCTCGCGCCAGGTCAGCTTCACGGCATCGGGGCCCAGGACCTCAGCTTTCAGGTCTCTCGGAGGATCCGGCGCCATACCTATAGATGCGCCCGATGAACTGAGCCCGAGGGGGCCGAGCACGATCGCGGCGGCCAGCGCCAGCCGCCGCTTCCAACCGCGGGGCGAACTCCTCATCGCCGTCATTCTGCCCCCACTTCGACCAGCACGATGTCGGAAAGATCGCTCTCGTTGCCGGCCGTATCGATCGCCGTGACCGCGAACTGCCACGAGCCCGCCGAGAGGCCTGTAACCAGCGCCTCGGACTTCATACCGGTGTCCAGCAAGTACTCGTCGGAAAAGCGGCGGAGCAGATCGGGGGCATAGTACAGACGGTAGCCGGCGAGATCTTCGAGCGGCCGGCCAGCGGCGTCCTCGTCGGGCGCGTCCCAGCGAAGGAGAACCTGATACTCACCGAGCGGCGGCTGTGGTCCGGGGCCCACGACGCTTTCCGGATCGCCGGGGGCGTCCGGGACGCAGGCGAGCAATACGAGGCCAATCAGGGCGGCAGTGCATCCGGGGACGAGTCCCGTTGATCTGGATTCGTTGCGTCGCTGCAACATCAATTCGTGTCCCCGTATTATTCCGTTCACACCGCCATCCCCAGTACCTCCGCAGGATTCGTGAGGTTCCTGAAGTTCATCGGTGCCCGTGACTGCGCGTCCAGCATATGAGAGGCAAGCTCCCTGCCATTCGGCCGAAGCGCCCGGCCGCCCACAGGCGAAATCCGGCAAAATGCAGTAGGTTTCCGCCGAAATGTCGAATCTCATTGGCGAACAGACGATGCTCGTAACGGGCGCGAATGCTGGAATCGGCAGGGCGACGGCGACCGAGCTGGCCCGGCTGGGGGCGCGCGTCCTGATGGCGTGTCGTAATGGCGAACGTGGTGCTGAGGCACAGGCTGCCGTGTCCGAAGAAGTGCCGGGTGCCCGCACCGAACTCCTGGTCGCCGACCTTTCGACTGGCGACGGAGTGCGGTCTCTGGCCGAGCAGACCCGGCAACTGACCGACCGACTCGACGTGCTGGTGAACAACGCCGGCGTGTATACGCGCGAGTACACTCCGACGGCAAACGGACTCGAGATGCAGTTCGCGGTAAATCACCTCGCGCCATTCCTGCTGACGCACCTGCTGCGAGACCTCCTGGTGAATTCGGCCCCCGCCCGGGTCGTGACCGTTTCGTCGGAGGCGCACAAGCGTGGACAGATCAGGTTCGACGATCTGCAGGGCGAGCAGCACTACAGCGGAATGAGAGCCTATGCGCAATCGAAACTCGCGAATCTGCTGTTCAATCGGGAACTCGCCCGCCGATTCGGTGGAACGGGGGTGACGGCGAACGCACTTCACCCGGGCGTGATCGCGACGCAGTTGCTGTTCTCGGGATTCGCCCCGATCAAGCTGCTGCGTCCGTTTCTCAAGACGCCGGAATCGGGAGCGCGTACGTCTGTGTTTCTCGCCGTGGCTCCCGCTGTCGAGCGACTCACCGGACTCTACTTCATCGATCTCGAACCGGCCCGGCCATCACAGGCCGCTCGAGACGAGAGCGCTGCCCGTCGCCTGTGGCGGATCAGCGCCGAGCTCACGGAAATGGACCCAGAGGAGAATTCGTGACAGGACTTCCTGAAGACAGCGCCTTTCGCGGACTCGGACTTACCGAGCCGTTGCTGGATGCGATCGCCGATCGCGGCTACTCGGAGCCGACGGCGATCCAGGTGGATGCCATTCCAAAGGCGCTGGACGGCGCCGACATTTTCGGTTGCGCGCAGACCGGCACCGGCAAGACGGCGGCATTCGTGCTTCCGATGCTGCAGCGGCTCGCCGGGACACCGGAGCATCACGGGACGATTCGCGGCCTGATCCTGACCCCGACTCGCGAACTGGCGGACCAGGTGGAGCGGGCCGTGGCCCATTACGGGGCTCGCCTGTCGCTGGAGTCGCTGGTGGTGTACGGCGGCGTTCCGATCGCGGCGCAGATCAAGGACCTCAAGTTCGGTTGCGACGTGCTGGTCGCGACTCCCGGCCGGCTGTTGGATCACCTGGAGCGCCGCACCTTGAATCTGGAAAGCATCGAGGTCCTGGTGCTGGATGAAGCGGACCGGATGCTCGACATGGGGTTCATCGACGATGTCCGCAAGATCGTGCGACAGACGCAGGCCGACCGGCAGACCCTGCTCTTCTCGGCGACGATGCCGGACGCGATCCTCGGTCTGGCACAGGAGATGATGCGGGACCCGGTGTCCGTCCAGGTCGGTTTCCAGGCCGCCGCCTCCGGAATCACGCAGGTGCTGCATCCCGTCGACTACGCCAGCAAACAGGCGCTGGTCTATTACCTGCTCGACTCCTGGGGAACGGGTCCGGCGATCGTGTTCACGCGGATGAAGAGCACGGCGGCGTATGTGTGCGAGTTCCTGAAGAAGAAGGGCGTGTCGGTGGACGACCTCCACGGCGACAAGGGGCAGGCCGACCGGACTCGCAGCCTGACGAAGTTCAGGGAAGGGAAGACCCGCGTACTCGTGGCGACGAACGTGGCCGCCAGGGGGCTCGACATCGTGGGCATCACGCATGTCGTGAATTTCGATGTTCCGGATGATCCCAAGGACTATGTCCACCGGGTGGGCCGCACGGCGCGCGGAGACCAGACCGGAGACGCAGTCACCCTGATGTCGCCGCATGAGGTCATGATGGTCAGGGAAATCGAGAAGCTGACAGACACGCCGATCCCGAGGGCTGTGGTGGAAGGATTCGAGCCCTCGTTCTCGCCCGACCTGGGCAAGCGGGCGGAGATCCCGGCTGACGTCACCCCACGTTCCCGCCTCGCCCGGGGCCGCCGCAGACGCTGATATTCCGGGGGACGCCGACCGGCGTCCCCTTCCCATCCCTTCGTTTCGCCGATCCCAATCTCCCGCCCGAATAGCAGGGTGTTGACAACAGAGATATTCAAATATATATATGTCTCGGTGTCTAGCGGTGGGTTCCCCGGGTGGGGTGCCTGACAAGCAGGTATCAAAGGAGGGGAAATGGTCGGGAAGACCGATCGAATCAGCGTCGACGTCGTGCAGGATGCTTCGCGCGTCCTGCGCTGCATCGGTCACCCGATCCGACTTCGGATCATCGAGCTGCTCGACAACCGCGGGGAGCTCAACGTCAGCGCCGTCCAGGAAGCCCTGGATCTGGAGCAGGCCACGGCGTCTCAACACCTCAGCCTGATGCGCGACAAGGGAATCCTCCGGAGTCGCCGCGAGGGCGTAAACGTGTTCTACGACGTACTGGACGAAAAGGTCGTCCAGATCATGAACTGTCTGCGTGCTTGTGACGTGGACGAGGCGCCGCGTCGCAACGGCGCCGGCGGGTAGAAAGCGAATTCCCGATGAGAATCATGTCACGCCGGAAACTCTGGCTCGGCATCGCGATCCTTGCTGCCGCTCCGTCGGTGGCGTTCGGGCAACAGGCATCGGCCGAGAGAATGATCAGTCTGGATGAAGCGATCGCCGCGGCGCTGGAGGGGAACGCCGGTCTCGCGATCGCCAGGGCAGGAACCGATGTCGCGCACGCGGACGCGAAGCAAGCGTCCTCATTCCTGTGGCCGCGGATCGATGTCGCAACAGCCTGGACCCGGTCGAACGACCCGGTATTCGCCTTCGGGACCAAGCTGCGGCAGGGGATCTTCAGCGAGTCGGACCTGGCGCTCGACGCGTTGAACAACCCCGACCCGATCAGCGACTGGGCGACGGGAGCGACTCTTCAGTGGAAGCTGCTCAGCCCCCAGGTGTGGGCCGGCCGCTCGGCCGCGTCGAACGCGGCGCAATCCGCCGACTGGCAGGAGCTGCGGACCCGGGAAGCCACGGTGCTGCAGACGGAGGTCCTGTACTACGAGGCACAACGGGCCGCGGCGCAGACGCGGGCTGCTGTGCAGTCCGAAGAAGCAGCCCGTTCGGCCCGCGACGTGTTCGCGCGCCGGGAGGCGGAAGGACTCCTGACCCGCGCCGAAGTGCTGCAGGCGGAGGCCGACCTGCAGGGCTCCGTGGCCGTCCGAATCGATTCCGAGCGCCGGGAATCGGATGCGTACCGTCAGCTCGCGGTCTTCCTGGGATGGGGGCCGGAAGTAAGACCGGTACTCACCGACACGCTTCGACTGGCCGTGGCGGATCCGCACGGAGGCGAGAGGGATTCCGGCGCTGGCGTTGCCGGCAGCACCGAGCTGGCCGGTTTCGATCCGACTCTCCGTGCCGACCTGCACGCACTGGATCGCGCTCGTGACGCCGCAGCCGCCAACAGCAGCCGGGCGAAGCTCGGCTACCTGCCGGAGCTGGACGCCTTCGCCGGCTATTCGATGCACGGATCCGGCCTGTTCCAGTCTGATGGGGACAACTGGGTGGGGGGGCTCGCGCTGCGCTGGAACATCTTTTCGGGACTCAGTCGGAGCGCCGATACGAAGCGGGCCGATGCCCAGCGCGCGATGGCGGAGACCCGGTACGACGCGACCCTGCGCTCGGCGCGAGCGGAGGTGCTCGAGGCGAGCGACGCGGTGGATGCGGCGGGCCGTGCGGCGAGCGCCGCTGTAGTGGGCGACAGCGCCGCTTCGCTGGGGCGGGACCTGATGCGAATGCGGTTCGACGAAGGGCTCGCTACGGCGACCGACCTTCTCGCCGCCGACTCCCGGGCCGCGCAGGCGCGCAGCCGGGCAATCAATGCGACTGCCGGTTTCCGGATGGCGGAGGCCCGCCTGCGATACGTGACCACCCAACATACGAGCGAGTGAATTCGATGAAGCGATCATATCTGTTCCTGATTCCCGCGCTCGCGCTCGTCGCGGCAGCCTGCGGCAAAGACGAGCCGGGCCAGATCGAACGGACGCACGAGCCACAGGACGTGACGGTGAGCTCCGTGGTGACCGCAGCCGGCTCGCAGCTGGTCCCGGCGCGCGTCGTGGCCGCTCAAGAGGCGAGGCTGGCGACTCGCGCCAGCGGCACGGTGCGGTCAGTGCATGCGGAGGTCGGCGCCCAGGTCCGACCCGGACAGGTGCTCGTGCGGCTGGACGGCGCCGGTGTCGAGTCGGCGGTCGCCGCGGCCGAGGCCAATTTGACGATCTCAACGAAGACCTATCAGAGGCTCGAGAACCTCGCCCGCGACGGCGCGGCGACGGACCAGGAACTGGATCAGGCACGGGCGCAGATGGAGATGGCGGAAGCGCATCTCGACGAGGCCCGGGCCAATCGTGACTACGTGGTGCTCAAGGCTCCCTTCGCCGGGACGGTCACGGCGCGGTTTGTCGATCCCGGTGACCTCGCGAGTCCGGGACAGCCGGTGATGACCGTGTCTGGCTCCAGCGGCGTGAAGGTCGTGGCGGACGCACCGGCACCGCTGGCCGGGCGGATCGCCGTGGGCGACGCTGTCAGGGTGCTGGATGACGAGACGGGTCGGCACTGGCCGGCTACGGTCACCCGACGGGTCCCGGTGATCGAGCAGGCGAGCAACCGATTCCGTCTCGAGGCGCGGTTCGATGTTACCGCGGAGCGCACGCCGCTTCCGGGCACGTTCGTGAGGATCGCCATTGCGGGGATCGAGCAGCCGGGACTGCTGGTGCCGGCGGATGCCGTGGTTCGCGAGGGGCAGCTGACCGGCGTGTTTGCGCTGGAGGATGGGGTGCTGCGGCTTCGCTGGATCCGGCCCGGACGGACGGCCGAGGGCTTGGTCGAGATCCTGTCCGGTCTGGAGCCGGGCACCATGGTCGTTCGCAACCCGTCCCCGACGCTGCTGGACGGGACCCGGGCGGCGAACGTACGGGAACAGAGCTGGGATCCCGCCGCGGCGGGTGAGGGGGTGTCGTGAAGGGGGGCATCGCCGGTCGGCTTTCCGACGCGTTCATCGGATCTAAGATCACACCGCTTCTTCTCGGGGCGGCTCTGGCGCTGGGGATCTACACCAGCGCCACGCTGCCGAGCGAGGAGGAACCCCAGATCATCGTTCCACTGGCGGACATCTACCTTCCCATGCCAGGTGCCTCGCCCGAGGAGGTGGAAAATCGGGCGCTGATTCCGCTCGAGAACGTGCTCTCCGGGATCAACGGCGTCGAATACGTCTACAGTCACGCGCAGCCGGGCTTCGGGCTGGTCACGGTCCGCTACGAGGTCGGCCGCGACCTCGAGGACAGTCTCGTCCGGCTCTACGCCACGCTGCTCAAGTACGCGGATCGGATGCCCCCGGGACTCCAGTTTCCGCTGGTCAAGACGGTGAGCATCGACGATGTCCCGTTCTTCACGGCGACGTTGGTCGCGGACCGGTCTCCGGACGAAATCCGCCGCGTGGCGGAAGAGGTCGCGACTTCGTTCGAGGCGGTGCCCGACGTCCGCGACGTCGAGGTGATCGGCGGTTCGCCGCGCGAGATCCGGGTCCAGCTCCAGCCGGAGCGGGCGGCAGAGCTCGGAGTCGACCCGGGCATGGTGGTCGAGCGGCTCAAGGCCGCGAACGTGAGCATGGAGGCGGGCCGCTACTCGCAGGCCGACGAGGTCGTGCGGGTCGTAGGTGGACCGTTTCTCACCAACGCGGAGGACGTGTCCAACGTCGTTCTCGGCGTGCACGAGGGACGGCTGGTGCAGGTCGGCGACGTGGCCGAAGTGCTGGACGGACCGGGAGAGGTGACGAGCTACACCTTTCACGGGACTCCGGGCGAGGCGCTCGCTCCTCAGGTGACGATCGCGGTCTCCAAGCGTCCGGGCGCCGACGCCACCCTGGTCGGTAACAACCTGGAGCACACGCTGGAGCGGCTCGAGAGCCGGGTGATACCGGACGACATCGAGGCGCTGGTGACGCGGAACTACGGCGAGACCGCTCGTGAGAAGGTGGAGACGCTGAAGCACCACCTGGTGGGCGCTGTGATCGCGGTGGGCATCGTCGTCGCCGTGTTCATGGGCTGGCGCAGCGCGCTTGTCGTGATGCTGGCCGTGCCGATCACCTTCGCCCTGACCCTGTTCGTCTACCAGATCTTCGGATACACGCTCAACCGCGTGACCCTGTTCGCCCTGATTTTCGTCACGGGAATCGTGATCGACGACTCGATCATCGTGGCCGAGAACATGGAGCGGCACTTCAAGATGCGCGACCGGCCGCTCCGAGCAGCGGCCCGAATGGCGGTGGACGAGGTTGGAAACCCGACGATCCTGGCGACGCTGACGGTGATCGCGGCGGTGCTCCCGATGCTGTTCGTGTCGGGCTTGATGGGGCCGTACATGAGCCCGATGCCGATCGGTGCGAGCCTGGCGATGATGTTCTCGCTGATGGTGGCCCTGATCGGCACCCCGTGGCTGGCCTTCCGGCTGCTCGGCAAGGCACACGGCGAAGACGACGACGCACCGAAATACGTGCTCGAGGAAACGAAGATCTACCGGGCCTACAAGGCAATGATGGAGCCGCTGCTCGACCGGCCGCGGCGGCTGGTCGTCTCGCTGCTCGTCGTGGTCGGACTGCTGCTCGCTTCGACCGTGCTGTTCCTCAACCGCTCGGTCGCGGTGAAAATGCTGCCGTTCGACGACAAGACGGAGGTGCAGATCATCCTCGACTTGCCCGAGGGCACCACCCTGGAGCGTACGACGGCTGTGGCTCTCGATGTCGCGAGAGGGCTCGCCGACGTGCCGGAAGTGCACGATGTGCAGGTGTATGCGGGGAAGGGCGCGCCGTTCAATTTCAACGGCCTGATCCGGCACTACTACCTGCGCGAGGGCCCGAACGTGGCCGACATCCAGGTCAACATCCCGAAGGAACTGCGGAAGTCGAAAGGGATGTTCGGCATGAAGAAGGACCAGAGCCACGACGTCGCGCGCAAGATTCGTCCGATCGTCGATTCGGTCGTGGCGGCGGCCGGCGGTGAAGTGCGGGCGAAGGTCGTCGAGGTCCCGCCGGGTCCGCCGGTAATCAGCACGCTCGTGGCCGAGGTGTACGGCCCGGACACCGCTCAGCAGCGTGAGGTTGCCGAGCAGGTGATGGGCCTGTTCGTCGCTCATCCGAGCGTCGTGGACGTGGACTGGTCGCTGATTTCTCCGCAGCGCGAGCTCCGGTTCGCGGTGGACGAAGAGAAGGCGGCGCTGTCCGGCGTGCGCAAGGAGCAGGTCGTGTACGGCATGCGGGTCGGGCTCGCCGGTCAGGTAGCGACCTATCTTTCCGCGCCCGAAGCCCGGCGGCGGATTCCGGTGCGGGTCCGACTTCCCGAGTCCGAGAGATCGGGCCCGGGCAGGCTCGGAGGTCTGCATGTGGCCTCCGCGACGGGAGCGATGGTCCCGATCGGAGAACTCGGGCAGATGGTCGAGACGACGGTTCCTCAGGTGGTTGACCGGAAGAACGGGCAGCGGGTCATCTACGTGATGGCGGAGGTCGCGGGGGAGGAGGAGAGTCCCGTGTACGCGATTCTCGACCTCAAGGACCAGGTGGGGGAGATCCCGCTCGAGAGCGGGGCGACCCTCGGTCAGCTTTACACTCGCCAGCCGGGCACGGTTGAGCAGCCCGTGATGAAGTGGGATGGGGAATGGCAGGTAACCTACGAAGTGTTCCGGGACCTCGGAATCGCCTTCGCTGGCGCCCTCGTCCTGATCTATGGCCTCCTGGTGGCGTGGTTCGGCAGCTTCGTCACGCCGCTCGTCATGATGGCGGCGATCCCGCTGACGCTGGTCGGGATCGGGCCGGGTCACTGGATCATGGGTGCCTTCTTCACGGCCACTTCGATGATCGGGATGATCGCGCTCGCCGGAATCATGGTGCGCAACGGAATCCTGCTCATCGACTACCTCGAAGCACGCCTGAACGCGGGCGTTCCCTTGAAGCAGGCGGTGATCGAAGCGGGGGCGGTCCGGACGCGTCCGATCGCGCTCACGGCGGGCACGGTGGTGATCGGTGCGTTCGTGATCCTGCTGGATCCGATCTTCGAGGGACTCGCCGTGTCGCTGATCTTCGGAGCGCTGGCGTCGACGATCCTGACGCTGATCGTCGTGCCGGGAATCTATTTCCTGATTCGCAGGCCGCGCGGCGAGCATGACGAGCCGGAGACCGAGGCCGTCGAGGTCGAGACAGTCATGGCGCCGAGCGCCTGACGGGCGCCTGCGCGACTGTTCTGAACGATATTGAGGAGAGCGAATTGATGAAGATGATACTTTTGACGTACCTCGAAGGGGACGAGACGTGCGTGGAGCGCCTGCTTCGGGAACTGGACATCCAGATGTACAGCCAGATTTCGATGGAGGGTCACGGCAAGGGGTCGACGGCCGGGTGGTACGGTGAGGCCGCGCCCTACCGCTCCCGCATGGTGTTCAGCTTCATGTCGGAAGCAGACGCGGACCGGGTGCTGGCCGGAGTTCGCTCCTGTTCGGCGGTGGAGGATCCACGACATCCGATCCGGGCGTTCGAGATGGATGTGACCCGAACGGCGGCCTGCGGCTGCGCGGAAGAGATCTGACGGACCGACCCGGCCGACCCTTCGTCGGCCGGGCGCGCAATGGGAAATCCCCTCGCGGGGAGGAGAGGAGATACGGAATGTCACTCGAGAGCAAGATCAGGGTCATCGCAGGAAGCCTGGTGCTCATCAGTCTGTCGCTTGGCTGGTGGGTCAGCCCGTGGTTCTTCCTGTTCACGGCGTTCGTCGGTGTCAATCTGCTGCAGTCGGGGCTCACCGGCTGGTGCCTGATGAACGATATCCTCCGCAAGACCGGGCTCCACAAGGATGCCCCGGCTGCCGGCTGAACCGCCGGGAATCGGACTTCTTACCACTCACGTGCCCCGGCCCCCCGCCGGGGCACGGTTCTTTCGCCGGGGCTCGATCGGCCGTAACTTTTCCTGCTTACGTCGGAACCGCCCGAAATGGCGGTCGCAGAGTCTGACATCGACTAGCCCGGTTCGTAATCCATGCGCGCAATTCGAAATCGATTTCTCGTAATCATCGGCCTCCTGGCCATGTGCATCTGGGCCCTGGTACCAAAGGAGGGCCCGAACGGTGAGAAGATCCCGGCGATCAACCTCGGACTCGACCTGCAGGGCGGGATGCACCTCGCCGTCGAGATCGATGATCCCGACGGGACGCTGACCGACGAGGCCAGGGCGGACGCGATCGAGCGTACGCTGACGACGGTACGGAACCGGATCGACGAATTCGGGGTCCGGGAACCGACGATCCAGCGGGCCGGGGATGACCGGATCATCGTCGAACTCGCGGGGATCGACGATCCGGAGCGGGCCAAGGCGATCGTCGAGCGGACCGCGTTCCTCCAGTTCATGATCGTCCGCGAGGACGACAACGTGCGGGACGCGCTGCCGCGCCTGGATCGGGCGATCGTGCAGGCGATCGGCGCGGAGAACCTGCCCGCCGCCGCGGTGGAGGAAGAACCCGCGCCGGCGCTCACCCAGCTGCTCGGTGAGGCTGGAACCGACACGCTCGGAGCGGTGGAAGGTGACTCGGCCGCGGCCGAGGACATCCCGCAGGATGCCGCCGAGTCGGGAGAGCAGGCGGCGCCCGACAGCGCGGTGGTGCCGGATCCTGCGGCGAGCCAGGAGCCGGCGTTGCGTCCGCTCACGGGATTGCTTCTCGAATCGGGTCGACCGGGCATCTTCCTCGTCGCAGAGGAGAACGTGCCCACGGTGGCCCGGTACATCGAGCTGGAGTCGTTCAAGACTGCCCTGCCACGGAACACCACGCTCGCCTGGGGAATTACTCCGCAGTCGACTTCCGGTGCGGCCTATCGCGAGTTGTACGTGCTCGAGGCCGAGCCACTCGTCACAGGTGAGTACCTGGCTGATGCCGGCCCGGCGACGCGCGACCCGCAGTTCAACCAGCCGATCGTACCGTTCGAAATGACCCGCCAGGGCGCGCGGATTTTCGAGCGCGGTACCAGCCGGAACGTCGGGCGTCTGATGGCAATCGTGCTGGACGGCCGGGTGCAGAGCGCTCCGGTGATCCGCCAGACGCTGAGCCGGCGGGCCCAGATCGAGCTCGGGTCAGGGTCCGCCTTCCAGGAGGCACAGGACCTCGCACTGGTGCTCCGCGCCGGCGCGCTGCCGCAGCCGATCCGCATCGTCGAGGAGCGGACGATCGGTCCGTCCCTTGGAGCCGACTCGATCCGCCGGGGTCGGAACGCGTTTCTCATCGGCCTGGTCGGCGTCGTGCTCGTGATGCTCTGGTACTACAGGATCGCCGGCATGATGGCAGTGCTGGCACTGGGGGTGTACGTAGTCCTCGTGCTCGGCGGTCTCGCCGGACTCGGAGCGACCCTGACGCTGCCGGGAATCGCCGGTCTGATCCTGTCGATCGGCATGGCGGTTGACGCCAACGTGCTGATCTTCGAACGCATCCGGGAAGAAACGGATGCCGGGAAGACGGCCCGGACTGCGGTGGACCAGGGCTTCGACCAGGCCATGTCGGCGATCGTCGACGCGAACCTGACGACGTTGATCACGGCGGCGATTCTGTACCAGTTCGGCACGGGCCCGATTCGCGGCTTCGCGGTGACCCTGAGCATCGGAATCATCGCCTCGTTCTTCACGGCCCTGTTCGTGACCAAGACATTCTTCCTGCTTTATCTCGAGCGGCGCGGGCCGACCGAGGAACTGAGCATCTGACTCGACGGATAAGCGACTGATGAGATTCTTTAAAGACGCGCATTACGATTTTCTGGGGCTGCGGAAGCGAGCCTACGTCCTCTCGGCGGTCCTGCTTGGAGTGGGCCTCGTGTCGCTCTTCCTGCATACCGGACTGCGGCAAGGCGTCGAATTCACCGGCGGGACGCTGTTCCAGGTCGAATTCGACCAGCCGACCTCGGTTGCCGAAGTCCGAGACGCGATCGGAGCGGAGGGCCTCCAGGGAGCGCAGATCCAGCAGTTCGGTGACTCGAACGATTATCTGATCCGGGTCGTGACGTTCCGTGAGTCTGGCGAAGGTCGGGTCTCAGAGAGCGTGTCGGCGGCCCTCGACGCCGTTTACGGATCCGGGTCATGGGAATTCGCGCGCACAGAGGCGGTCGGACCCAAGGTCGGGTCGGAGCTGAAGGAAAAGGCCCTGATCGCGATCCTGATGTCGTTCGCGCTGACCCTGGTCTACCTCGCGTTCAGATTCGAATGGCGATTCGGTGTCGCCGCCATCGTGGCGACGGCGCATGACATCACGCTCACGTTCGGCTTCCTGTCGGTATTCAACATCGAAATCACCCTGGCGACCGTCGCGGCGATCCTGACCATCCTCGGGTACTCGCTGAACGACACGATCGTCGTGTTCGATCGGATCCGGGAGAATCTCAAGAAACGGCGCAAGGACTCCTACGAGGTCATCATCAACTCCAGCATCAACGAGACGCTACCGCGCACGGTACTCACCAGCGGAACGACCCTGGTGACGCTGCTCGCGCTGTTCTTCATCGGCGGCGCGGTGATCCGGCCGTTCGCGCTGGTGCTGATCCTCGGAGTGATCATCGGTACGTACTCGTCGATCTTCGTTGCGTCTCCGGTACTGCTGGAGCTCGAGGGCTGGTCAAAGAAGCGTGAGAAGCGTCGGTCGGCGGCGCCGGCGAAGGCGGGTTGAACCTTTTCGATTCGCACTGCCATCTCACGGCTGAAGCGTTTGACGACGACGTAGAGCCGATAATGGCGCGAGCGCGCGCCGAAGGCGTGACCGAACTGGTAACGATCGCGTCGGATCTCGACGACGCGGCGACTGCTATCGCCCTGGCCCGGCGGACGGCCGGCCTGTGGTGCTCGGCCGGTCTGCATCCCCACGAAGCTGATCGATTCGACGATTCGACGGTCCCCGGACTGCGCCGATTCGCGGCGGAACCCGAGGTCGTGGCAATCGGCGAGGCAGGACTCGACTTTCACTACGACAACGCGCCACGAGAGCGACAGCAGGAGTGCTTCGAGGCCCAGCTGTCGCTGGCCGCTGAGCTGGACCTGCCGATCGTGGTGCACTCGCGCGACGCCGATTCCGAGACCGAGGCCCTGCTGCGCGCCGCGACCGGCGTGCGGGGCGTACTGCACTGCTTCACCGCCGGCCCCGCGCTGCTCGAGGCCGGGCTCGATGCGGGCTGGATGGTGTCGTTCAGCGGTATCGTGTCGTTCCGCAGGTTCGACGGAGGAGACCTGGTGCGCCGCGTGCCGGATGATCGACTGCTCATCGAGACCGACAGCCCTTATCTCGCGCCGGTTCCGAATCGGGGACGCCGCAACGAACCCTCCTATCTGCCGCTGACCTGTGCCGCGGTCGCCGGGATTCGCGACCAGGCACTGGAGGCCGTGGCCGAACTCACCCGCCGCAACGCACGGGCGTTCTACGGGCTCGACTGAGATGAGCGACCCCGGCCCGACGGGCGGCATCGGCCCGCGAATCCGCATTCTTCCCGACCATGTCGCGAACCAGATCGCCGCCGGCGAGGTGGTGGAGCGACCGGCCTCGGTGGTGAAGGAGCTCGTGGAGAACGCGCTCGATGCCGGTGCGAAGCGGATCGACGTCGAACTGCGAAACGGCGGCAAGACCTGGATCCGGGTCGCGGATGATGGCGAGGGGATGGAGCGCGCAGACGCGCTGCTCGCACTCGATCGTCACGCCACCAGCAAGATCCGCGCGGTGGAGGACCTTCGATCGGTGGCGTCGTTCGGGTTCCGCGGCGAAGCGCTGTCGTCGATCGCGGCGGTGAGCCGGTTCGAGCTGCAGACCGCGCCCGATGGCGGTGGGATCGGGACCCAGATCCGGGTGGAGAGCGGCCGGATCGTCTCGGTATCGGAGATCGCCCGCCGGCGGGGCACCACGGTGACCGTCCGCTCGCTGTTCCAGAACGTGCCGGCCCGCTCCAAGTTCCTGCGCTCCGCGGCAGCAGAGACGCGGGCGGCCAGCGAAGCGCTGATCCTGCTGGCGCTCGGGAATCTGCACGCCTCCTTCCGCATCGCATCCAACGACCGCGAGCTGCTGGACCTGCCGCCCGCGGCCGACATCGGCGCCCGGGTGCGGGAGTTGTGGGGAACGGACGAGGCAGGAGAGCTGCTGGCGCTGGACGAGGAAACTGCCGGGATCCGGATCGCCGGCCTGATTCAGCGCCCGGACGCCGCCAGGCCCGCCGGCGGCAGACGCTACCTGTTCGTCAACGGACGCCCATTTCGCGATCCCGGCCTGCTGCGCGAGCTGGACGATGCATACCGAACCACCGTCGCCCCGGGACTCCGTCCGAGCGCATTCCTGTACCTGGCCATTCCCGCCGGCGGCGTTGACGTGAACGTGCATCCGGCCAAGGCGGAGGTGCGATTTTCCGATCCGAAGCTGGTGCGGGACGCGGTGCGGGAAGCAGTCCGGTCGCGGCTCGGTGGCCTCACGAGCGCGCCGGGATTCGGTCCGGAAGCCGGTCCGGCGTTCGAGACCGGGACGGTCACGGTTCCCCTGCCGCGTGTCGCCGAGCGCCCGAGCGAGATCGAGACCGGGAAGGGATCCGAACGGCAGCAGGCCGCGGGCGAGCCCGCCCCGCAGCTCGCGTTCTTCGTGGCGCGCGGGACGACGCCCGCCGAAGACGCCGACGACAGTGGAGCCGAGTTCGGAGACGCCGACGGGGATACGGATGCGGCGGCGCTCACGGCCCTGGCTTCACCGGGCGATCCGACGCGTACCGGTCCGTGGCAGTTGCACGATTCCTACATCCTCGTCCCCACCAGGCAGGGCCTGCTGGAAATCGATCAGCACTCCGCGCACGA
>Ga0114922_10002839_pt1 | contig 16176 bp, 18 predicted proteins | sample AartaG_FD_100975 | JGI IMG/M metagenome (GOLD analysis project Ga0114922, IMG submission 100975) | Deep subsurface microbial communities from Aarhus Bay to uncover new lineages of life (NeLLi) - Aarhus_00045 metaG | ecosystem: Environmental > Aquatic > Marine > Oceanic > Sediment | place...
ACTAGAGCTTGACTCAGATGAGCTTGAACTACTAGAACTTGACTCACTAGATGATGAACTAGAGCTTGACTCACTAGAACTTGAGCTAGATGATGACTCACTTGATGAAGAACTAGAAGATGACTCAGATGAGCTAGAGCTACTAGAACTAGACTCACTAGAACTCGAACTAGATGAGGACTCACTAGATGATGAACTAGATGACGACTCACTAGATGATGAACTAGATGACGACTCACTAGAACTTGAACTAGATGAGGACTCACTAGAACTAGAACTTGAGCTAGACTCACTAGAACTAGAGCTTGAGCTTGACTCACTAGATGAAGAACTAGAGGAAGACTCACTAGATGATGAGCTAGACGACGATTCACTAGAACTTGAACTAGAGCTAGACTCACTAGAACTTGAACTTGAGCTCGACTCACTAGAACTTGAACTTGAGCTCGACTCACTAGAACTTGAGCTACTAGAACTTGACTCTGAAGAGCTTGAACTAGACTCACTGCTAGATGACGAACTAGTTCCTAAAAAGGATAATTCCCATGCATCTGTTCGAAGACAAGCAGTTACTGAGTCTGATTCTCCTATATAAAAATCCTCTATGAATATCGCCGGGCTTCTAATTCCTAAAGTGTGATAATACCCAGCAACTATGAAACGCCAATCCGTTAAAGAACCTACTTGTTCTGGGCTGGAGCGGTGGGCTACGTCTCCTAGGCCTAATTGCTTATCAGCATTATATCCCCAAGACCAGAGGGTACCGTCGGTTTTTAGGGCTAGGAAGTGATAACCTCCAGCGGCTATGGAATTCCAGTCGGTTAAAGAACCTACTTGTTCTGGGCTGGAGCGGTGAGCTACGTCTGCTTGGCCTAATTGACCAAACTCATTATATCCCCAAGACCAAAGAGTGCCATCAGTTTTTAGGGCTAGGGAGTTATCAGATCCAGCGGATATAAAACTCCAGTTGGTTAAAGAGCCTATTTGTTCTGGGCTAGAGCGGTGAGCTACGTCTTCTAGGCCTAAGCAACCATAATTATTATATCCCCAGGTCCAGAGGGATCCGTCTGTTTTAATAGCGGCGTTGTGATAATGTCCAGGACCAATTAGACCAATTAAACTCCAATCACTTAAAGACCCTACCTGCTCGGGGCTAGAACGATAATCTCTATCTTCTAAACCTAGTTGACCATAAAGGTTATATCCACAACCCCACATAGTATTATCGACTATTAATGGAACATCTCTAACTCCTAAAGTATGATAAGCTCCACCAGTAACATGACTCCAATCCGCCAAAGACCCCACTTGTTCTGGGCTAGATCTATGAACAATATCTCCTAATCCTAATGGGCCATCTTCAGTACGCCCCCAACCCCAAAGAGTACCATCTGTTTTAATAGCTAAATTATGATAGTATCCACATCCAACGAAACTCCAATCGGATAAAGATCCTACCTGTTCCGGGCTAGAACGAGGAACTATATCCCCCATGCCCAGTTGTCCAGTAAGATTATATCCCCAACCCCAAAGAGTACCATCTGTTTTAATAGCTATCGTGTGGTAGATACCAGTAGTAACAAAATCCCAATCAGTCGAAGACCCCACCTGCTCAGGGCTAGAACGATCAACAATATCTCCTAGACCTAATTGACCATAATCGTTCCACCCACAAGTCCAAAGAGTTCCATCTGTTTTAACAGCAAAACTAAATTCATAACTAGCGCTAATTGAAGCCCAATTAGTTAAAGATCCTAATTGTTCTGGGCTAGAACGATCAGCAGTGTTTTCCTTACCTAACTGACCATAATCATTCTTTCCCCAAACCCATAAAGTACCGTCCGCTTTGATAGCTAAAGAATGGCTATAACCAGCACTAGCTGAAGTCCAAGTAGTTAAAGAACCTATTTGTTGTGGACTAGATTTAAAAGTTTCTGATCCATATTCTCCCAAACCTAGTTCACCGTAACCGTTGCTGCCCCAAGACCACAGAGTACCATCAGTTTTGATAGCTAAATTAAATGATTCTCCACAAGTAATAAAAGACCAATCAGTCAAAGAGCCTACTTGTTCTGGACTAGATCTTGGGGTTTCAGCCCCGTGGCCTAGTTGACCATCATCACCACGTCCCCAAGACCAAAGACTCCCATCTGTTTTAATAGCCGAAACATAATAATATCCAGAGTCCACTGAATTCCAATCAGTTACAGAGCCTATTTGTACTGGACTAGACCTACTTATGTCTTCATCTCCTAGCCCTAGCTGCCCATAATCATTGTATCCCCACGACCACAAAGTTTTAGGCATTATACTTGTATCCCCAATTTTTTAACAATTTTCATTACTCAATTTACCTTTGCAACATTATTTAATTATTCCTGAACAATTTGTTCAAATTGAATATTTAGATCCTTATCCTCATAAACAAGATATAAACGATTATACAATTCTGTAGATACCATTATATAAACTTCTACAACCGCTAATCTTTTCTCTTCATTAATCTCCTTAATAAATCCCTTTTCAATAGCACCAGCTACTTCTTTAGCCTCTATCCCGCTTACAACAGTAGTATACCAAGGTAAACTACTAGCACCAAACACATCATTCAGCGGTATTTCATCAGTAGTCCCAGTTTTAGCTATGTCAGCTTCTAATGACGCACATTTATCCAAGATATAACCTTTAACAGCTAAATCTCCAGATCTACCTCCTGAACTCATACTATCTGTACCTATAATAGTAGCGGGGGTGGCTGCTTCGTAATAACTTATTTCGTAAACATTACCGTTACTGGTAGGTGTAACTCCTGTAATTTTAGCTTCAACCGCCATTTTTATTTTCTCCTAATTTTTTTATTTTATTATTAATAATCTCTTTCAAACACTACTAAAATCATATGTTCCTCACCACTGTCAGTGTTAGCTTGGTGTGGAATAACGTCTTTAATAATAAGAACTTCATTTTCAATAGTTACCCACTCTTCCATAAACTTTGTTATTTGATCATCCACTTTTCCAGCTCTCTGTGGAAATGTATGAAAAAGTTTCACAATATCTTTACTTTTTTTATTAGCCATCCTAATTTGCCTCCTGTCATTTATTATGATATTATTTTAGGTTCAAAAGTCGCCGAAGAAATAATCTCATCCAATTGAATTCGCTCGAAATTACCAATTCTAGCGGCATCAGCTTCAAGAGTGGCGCATTTATTTCTAACCATATCTCTAATGGCCAAATCGGCTGTAACACCTCCAGAAGAATAATTATCAACAGCTAAGACAGATCCACTAATAGTATATGTTATTTCATAATGATAGTCGTCACCACTAGACCATAACGAAGTTACTTTTGCTTCTACTAAGCCCATATCTTATTACCTCCCCAAATTTTTATTTTGACAAAAAAATAGCGGATAAAGTATAAATTCACCATTTACCAGCGTAAACCATCCTTTTCCGCTATTATCTTTCCCTAAGCCGAATAAAACTATTTATATATCACATTCATTTTTATCCCACCAGTCCTTCCAATCTATAAAGGGGGATAAATGTTCTTTAAAATGGAAATGCAATGCTAAAGAAGGTATCGGACTTAAAAGAAAAGCTCCTCCAGCATTTTTATATGGGGCTTCCCATATTAAATTAGTTGTATGATCTCTTTCTAGATATGGATCATCATCATAATTACGATGAACCTCAAATAAATACCAATACCTCTCTAAAATTTCTTTAGAACAAAGAAAAGTAAAAGTTGAATATCTAGTAGATCTCCAGTGTCTAGTGCGTCCAATACCTATATTACAAGGAACAATATTTTTAGCTTGATGCATGTAAAGATCCATATTATCAGATGGAGATAAAGCTACTGCATGATTCAACTTCATTCTAAAAAAATCATATTCGTAAAGCATTTCAGTAATACAATCTTCATGATGAAGATAATCATCTTCAACAAAAAATAATCTGTCCCTACCATTATCCTTAGCCCATTTATAACAAGCGTACATCGAGGCTCCGTTTCCTGTTTCTTGCAGCGAGATTACTTCAGTATCGTGTTTACACTGATTTACTAACTTACTAATTTTATCTAATTCTTTAGAATGGTCATCCATAACAACCAATCTTAAACCAAAATTAACACTATTCATAGATTTTATTAATGAATTTATACATCTAAGCATAATTTCTAATTTAGTAGTTTCAGCATATGGCATTCTAGTCTGTTTATCATTATGTACTGAGTAAACTCTATCACACGTCCTTAAAATCACGTCAAGCATAGTTTCTCCTTATTTGTAAGTCCTTATTTTAATATTATGCCCTTCTAACTGTCTTTCAATTCCTCCTTTAATTCCGGCCTGCCTAAGATAGTAATACATTAACTCTGGATGAATTATAGTACGATGCACATTCTCAGAATGATCCTGATATCCAAAAATTGCACTAATATACATTTCTATGTCATCCAGATTAGTATTGTTATTATCTAAATTTTCAGTAATAAAATATTGAATCATTCTATTTATACAAGGACCTTTTATAAAAAGTAGTCCTCCTTCCTTTAAAATAGAAACCCAATGGACCAACATCCTCTGGGATTCGTTATGTGATATATGTTCATAAATATCCAAAGCTATTATTTCGTCTATAGATCCTTTACTAAAAGGTAATTTACGCACATCAGCCACTACATCAACTCCTGGTAAATTTCTAATATCTATATTTATATATCCTTCTTTTATATCTTCACCGCAACCCAGATTAATTTTCATTCAAATTTCTCTTTCTCCATTTAGAAATATAACTTCTATTAGCTATTTCTTCAGGAGCTATATCACTAGACAATTTGTACATATCTATTTCTACAAATTCCTTCTTTAAAAATTTGTATATGTCTACCCCAGCCACCATCCATCCTCCAAGTTTGCTAGGTATCAGTAAATTAACATCATTTAAAATATATATTAACCCATCTCTTTTTAAAGATAGTTCAATATTTTCTATAATATCTTGAACATCTAAACAGTGCTGCAAAGTCCAAATAGCTATAGCATGATCTACTCTAAAACCTTCTAATATTTTTTCAATAAATTTTTCTGTAGAACAAGTACTAAATTTCGGAGAATTCACATATTCAACAGCTAAATTTCTCATAGACGAACTAATATCTACTCCCAGTACGTTACAATTATATTTATCAATTAAACCCTTAGCTATCCTACCAGCTCCACACCCATAATCCAAGATTAAATCATCTTCAGATGGTTCTAAAAATTCTCCCACCTGTTCAACTACATAAGGAGTTTCACTTTCCCATCTATCAGTACTCACAATAACTTTTTTGGCTTCCTTCATATTATTAACTTCAAAAAATTCAGGATTATAAAAAATATTAAGATTAGACGTTCTTTCAAAAGTTTTCAAATTTTCTTTAATTCTGTTAAATGGTTGGTGCCATTCATCATAAACTTCTTGTCTAAACAAAGTAGCGCTATCATACCAAGGGGTAGAGTTTCCTGGATGAGCCCAAGTACAGTACATCATAACCGGTACAATAATCCACGTAGGTTTGCCCATTGCAGCGGCTAAATGAGCTATAGAAGTACAAGACGATATCACTAAATCTAAATTAGCGATAGCTCCTGCTGTATCCTCCCAAGTATCTAATAATACTTCTAAGTCTATTATATGGTTAGATAAACCATCTTCACTATGATCTTTTTGTAATGAAAAAAGTTGTACATGATCTTGAGTTACAGCTTCAAAAAATTGATCTCTGGGAAAAATTCTATTAGCGTAATCGGGACCGTCTTGACCCAGCCATCTAATACCTACCTTAAGTTTATCTGTTTGCATATACTTGGATAACTTTTGTACGTACCCTGGATGTGGTGTCATATACGGCTCGCCATGTATATCACTCCATTCTGTTTTTAAAGGTATAGGGGATGCAAGAGATGTAATCCAATAATCGTGATAAATTCCCTGAGCAATACTAGTATTCCCACTCTCATCACCAAGTGTGGGCTTTCTCGCTACTACACAAGATAATTCTGGTATTCTAGCAAACAGAGGCACTAATCCAGAAGTAGCTATAGCTGTCACATGAGCTCCTAATTTAGCAATTTCTTTAGCAAATCGCATATAAACAATTTCGTCGCCATACCCAGCCTCAGCATAAAAAAGTACATGCTTGTTTTTAACATTTTCTCCTTGCCACTTAGGTTGATTACTTATTATATTTTTAGACCAAATTCCAGCGTTTCTAGCCCTATTCATTAACTCATATCCCTTGTAAAATTCTCCTTGTAATAGTAAATGCCATCCGCGATTATAAGCTACTCTATCATCATCTGGAAATGCTTCTGAAGCTTGTCTAATACACTCCCAAGATTCGTCTATTTTCCCACGCCACGAATAAAGAAGTCCAAGGTCTAAAAGAAATTCAGGTCCTTTTTCTTTAATAAAATTTTTAGCCATTTCTTCAGCATTTTCAAAACTGCCAGCAATTTCTAACATTTCATGCACATTTGACATAATTAATTATACCTTTTTTTCCTTTTTATTCCTCTTAGCTTCTCTTTTTGCACGTTTTTCATTAGGCACATTTTTATCTTTTAACTCAATAGCTAAATCAGGGTAATATTTTCTTAATAATCTCTCCAACCTCACAGTAACAACTATTTCATTCACACCATCTCTATCTAAACCATGGATTTCCCAAGCTACTCTGTTTTCTGGCTGAAAATGGCAGACTCTAATTGGCTTAGTACTTCTTGTAAATCTTTCAAAAAATCCTGAGCATCCCACATTATATGTGTGATCTAAAACCGAAACTCTATTTTTATACTTATCTGATTTAAAAAGTTCATTTAAAGTAGGCTCCTCACTTTTAGGATGCCTTTCAGTCAAAACCCTAACAACTTCATCCACAATGTCTTTAGCTTCAGGCTTCCAAAAAATAGCCCCACCATTAAATTTTGGTTTACTATATTCGCAAGCTCCTACATCTCCACTAAATACAGGACATTCAAATTTTACATTCTGCCAACAATCAAGGTCTGATGAAAAAATTATATCATGTACTCTATCGTTATCAAACAAATGCTTTAATCCCCACATTTTTGAGCCACTGAGACAAAAATCATTTAACTCTATAACTTCAGCTTTAATATTCATAAATTCAAAATTAAAATTAGTTAATAAAATAATATCTTCCCTGACCCATCCCAATTCCAATAAATTATCTATTTGAGCTTTTAACATATTATCCATTCTTTCATGGAAATATCTAGATTTTCCGGTCTTTTGCTTATTAGCAACTAGTAATCTTTTCACTAGTAATCCTCCTTATCCTTGTACTCCTGTTTCTATTTCTTCAGTGAAATTCTTCATTAATTTAGCTTTTCCCCAAACTCTACCTTCGTTTGCTTTAAATTGTTTAATAATCAAAGTAGCGTAAGATATAAGTCTGTTTTCTCCTTCGGATTCCCACCAGGGCATTGGATAATTTCCTTCTTTATGCTTTATATGATCAGGAACTATGCCACAAAACTGGCCTCTAAAAGACATCATTTTAAAACCTAATTCCCAAGCCCTATTTTGTAAGTTTGCATCATCGTTACCGTAATACTTAAGGTTAGTCTCGTCATACCCACCTAACAAATCTATAAATTCTTGTCTATAAAATCCAAGCCTACCCCTTAACAATTGTCTACTTTTTGCAAATATAGCTTTCTCTGGTTGCTCATTAGCTAATTTATTTATATATGTAGCAAACCCAAATTCTCCAGTTGGAGGAGTAAAAGCATCTGCATCAACATTATTCACTATGTCGCCACTAGATGCTAAAAAAGCAATATTTCTTGAGTGTGACATATCAAAATATTTAGGTTCTTCTGTTCTGAGATAAACTAGTTTACCACTTTCTATGTGTTCCATCATCTCACTTTTAATCCAACCACCGACGTCATCTTGTTTACTATTATAATCTAGAACTAAAAACTCCACATAAGGATAGTCTGAATTATCCTTAATATTTTGAGGAAGTGTCTGTTTTAAATCGCTTAACCTATCCATACAAGTTGTACAGATAGAAATTTTATGGTATTTATCTTGCGGCTTAGTAAACCTACCATCCCAGCATAAAAATCCATTTCTATCTTTCATACTATGATACCAAGCATCCTCTAATTTTTTAGCTAATTTCTTAGTATTTATAAAACCTTTTGGTAATTTTGACATAAAAACCCCCTTTTCCCGCTAAACTTTTTCAAATTTCATAAGCGTATGTTTAAACCACTTAAAAGTTGACATTTCCCTTAATTTCAAACTCGAAGCTCTATCAAACGCAAAACCTCTTTTAGCAAACTCTCTTATTATATAACCATTAGATAATTCATTAAAATGACCAGCTCCTCCCTGTCCAGGAATAGCCCAACTAAGTATCAAGTCTTTACTTACATACCTACAAATATTATTTATACATACTTGTTCATATGGTTTGGGTAAATGCTCGCCCACTTCCAAACAAATAACTAAATCATACATCATATCAACCCATCTATTTTTACTTAGATCAATAGTCATAATATCGTTATATAGTGCAATGCTTTGTATACCCACTGTACCTTCATATCCATGAACAATAGGTATTCCTTTATCCTTAAAACATTTACAATAATTACCAGTACCACATCCTATATCAGCAATAGAATTTACATCTTTATATAACTCAGCAATATATTCAGCTAAATTAACATCATATCTATGTCTCTTTTTAGCTGTTTCTAAACTCCAAATACCAGTGACCCCATCTATATAGTGCATATTACCCTTTAATTTTCCTTATCCAAGTAGATTTTCCTAACACCTCTATCTCCTCTGGCCCAAAAATTTCGTCAACTGCTTCTTGTACTCCAAAACCCCTCTGGCCACCTCTACCATAATCGTGCCCAGATAATATTCCTCTCTCCCTAACTTTAGGAAGCCAAGTAATTATATCTAATTTAGTATCTTCATAAAAATGACTAGCATCTATAAAAACTAAATCAAAATATTTATCTGGAAAAAGTTTAGATGATGTAATAGAATCCATTTTTAAAACTTTTAATAGTGTGTAATCAACTGATAATTTACATACTTTATAGTACTTATCAAACCAATCCTTATCGGTTAGTTTAGATAATTTATCGTGTTTTTCAGATAAAGGACACCACTGATCTATAGCCCAATATTCATCTATATTTGCACATTCCTTTAATAAACATTCTGTCATAGTACCATTATAAATGCCTATCTCAGCTATCACTTTAAAATCATGCTCATTTATTAAATCCGCTATAAAATATTGATGCTTTCTAAACTTCTGAGTCATTTAAATCACCGCCTATTTTTTCTCTATAAATATCAGATTCTGCGTACTTAACGTAAGCTACTTCTTCTATTATAGCTGGTTCGTCATAAGTTTGAAATTCATGAAAATCTCCAGGTTCTACTGTAAACACTTGTTTTTCAGTCAATTTTGTAGTGTAACCTCTTTCTGTTTTGATTCCAACAGTGCCTTTTATACAAGTGAATTGATTAAAAGTTTTTACATGCCTATGCCAAGAACATCTTTTATGAGGTTCTAACCATAAAATAGTTACTAAACCACCATCCCATCTAAAAGTTTTCAATCTGTTTCCCCACGTACCATGAAGTTGTTCCATTTTATCTCTGTATCTCAAATCCAAAATATTTTTTTGACAATTCTATTACTTCATCATCTATAAGATTCCAATATGAATTATCATTTTTATAAATTTGCCATCTATTCAACACTTCCATTTCCTGAGCACTTCCATTAAATCTTCTACCATCAAAACTACTTTTTCCAGTTCTAATTTCGTTTAAACCTTCATCAGTAAAAGGTATTTCTAAAGACTCAGATATAAATTTTCTATAATCTACATCTAAAAACCATTTATTAAAATTTATATCTATTATATTTCTATTATTTAAACAAGTCCTAATATGATCTTTCCAAACCTCAATCTGAGCTGGCCATCTATATTTCATCGGTCCAGAATTATTTTTTAACCGACTAGCTATAAAATTATAAGGATCTCTAGCTACTATTACATAAGTAAAATTAGAACATTTAATCTTCTTTGGCATTATTTCAGCACAAAGATCAAACTTTTTATCCTCAGCACTATAAACAGCAGTGTTATAATTACCCCTTAAAACCTCTTCGTAAGGCACTTTAAAATCTAGTTTATCATCATCTCTGTAAACCAAAGCACTAGTTATATTATCTATATGAGGATGTTTGACATTAGTAGGGCCATGTAAAGCATCAAATCCAAAAGATAGGTTATTAACATGAAAAGAGGGGTTTGACTGGCGACATATCCAATGAATTATAGCATGATGCCCACTACGCTTAACGCCTATAACAAAAAAACACCTTCTTATCATTTGACTAATAATTTAACCCCTGTCTTATACAAAATTTCGTCAAGTAATTGCTTTTCTACACTATAATTATGACCACTAGTTGCTGGATCAGATTTTTTAGTAAGGCTCACAAAATCTTCTCTATCTCCCCTTACCAAATTATCAAAACCGACTAATAAAAGTTCTCTCATACCTATTATACGTTCGCTAGCTATTATTATAGATGCCATTCCACAAGAAAAATATGGATAAGTACTTCTACTATTTTTATTAAGATTGACCGCCTTCCACTTTTTATTTAATTTTTTGTATCTAATTAACCACGGTTGAATTTCTTCAGTACAAATTATTACATTAAAACACTCTTTTGGTAATTTAAGACTTTCTACACTAGTATAAATTTTATTAGGGCAATATATCCAAGTCTCATTAACTGGTTTTAAGTCTAAAGACAGTCTCCTCAAAGCTCTACTACTAGAACACATATAATCCGTCTTTGTGCCATGAGTCACAGGCTCATAAGCCACATATTCTCCAGAAATTCTTACTACTAAATCACTTTCATTATCTATAAAATCACCTAGTTTAGCTTTTTTTATACTTGGACCATGCCCTACAATTGCAACTCTCACAGTTCTTTCTCCACTATATCAGTAAATTCTTTTACTCGGACAGTATGATTATGATTCTTTCTAACAAACTCCATACCCTTCTTAGCGATGTATTCTCTTTCATCTCCATGTTTAAGAAGATATCGTATCTTTCTTTCTAAATCACTAAAATCATTTTTATAAACGACCAAATGGTGTTTATTTATATAGCCTAATCTAGATAAATCTTCAGGTTTAGTAGTTAATAATAAAGTTCCACAAGCCATTACTTCACTATATTTACCACATAATTCGCCCTCGTTAACATTACTAGTAACAAATATTCTAGACTCATTTATTTTTCTTACATAATTTTCAAACCAAAATTTTCCAATAACACTATTTACATCTCTCATTCTGTGTAATACTTTATTTATTTTATATCTATTAGGATGCACCAACTGATTAACTTGAAAAGCAGCCAATACATCTATTGTTTTTTTAACATTTTGCTTATAACATTTACTTATATCTACAGACCAAGGTAAAAGAAAATGTTTTCCTCCAATACCCCGCTTTTTTAATCTTCTAGCTTGTAAACTATATCTAGGAAAAATTACATCATAATTAACTTTATTAAAATGCCTATCATAACTTACATAACTACTTTTATCATAATCTCCGCCACATATATGTACCTTTAAAACATTTGTCACTTTTTCTAAACCAGGAGCTAAAGCACTATCATGAAATTCATAATGAACCAATACTATATCTGTTTTAGAATAGTCTTTCAAAACATCAGATACAGATAATTTTGGATCATATCCTTCGTAACCTATTCCAAAAAACTTTACAGAATGCTGCCTAGCCAATTCCCTTCTGAACAACTCATGTTGCCAATTACCTTTCTTCTTACGTTTAGTAAGTCTATTCCAGCCTAATAACAAAATATTCATTTACCGTATCTCCCCAATTCTCCCTCTATTGTGCTAAACAATTTTCTATCAGCAAAATTATTATTTTTAGACTTTATCATAGTTACATAAGTAAAATTTTTCCTGCCAGGAATAAAACCTGGCCAATATCGTTGAGTCATTTCTCTTATATCTAAAATCTTATATCCACAAATACGAGCAAGTTTACTATAAAAACTAGGAGTGTAATGAAACAGTCCATGATGTTTACTAGGTGCTCCGCCGCCATATTCATCAGATGGATTAGATCTCATCATAACGCCATCGACTTTACATAAATTATGCATATTTTTATTTAACTCATATTGGCTCTCTACATGCTCAGCTGTTCCAAAATCTACTATAAAATCAAATTCATTTTGCGAATTTTCTATAGGTTTGCCTAAATCATATCTTAAAATAGATGTTCCAGTACGTCTTTCTGACTCTTCAATATTATCAGTTCCAACACCAAGATCTATGACACTAACTTCAAATCCTTTACTTTCAAAATATTGTCTGGCCAATCTATACTCCATATACTGATGTAAATCTCCCCTAATCCATAAATCACCTAATTCTAAAAGCTTTAAACCATTAAGTTCGTTAAAATGCTTTTTATAAACTAACCATTCCGTAATCTCTTCGAAATATTTTATATCTTTAAAATGTATTCCCATTACAATGGCGGCCTCGCTACAATCACTTTCTTAATAATATGGCCTTTGCATTTACCTGCCCAATATTCCTGTAATTTCTTTTTATGTTTGGGCAATAATTCACATCCCCGTTCTATAAATTTATTTTCCCAATAATCAGGTCTCTTACCAGCATTAATATGCAAATAACTAAAACTATAAGCAGCTGTAACTACAATTAACCTAGAAGAAGCTTTAATTACATTATCTACAAAAACATCTTCTTCTTCTGGCAATAAATGCTCCGCAACTTCAATAGAAAAAGCACAATCCCATTTACCACAATCTATAGGTTCTCCTACATTACCAGCTCTCATAAATCTTCTCATATAAGGCGGTACGTATTCTTTAAATCTATCGTATCCTATATCTATTCCTAATACATATTTAGTATTCGCTTGAAGAGTGCCTTCAAGATATGATCCAAGAGCGCATCCAAAATCTACCATGGATTTTATTTTAAGAGCTTGAGACAAAGCTTTTCCAGCTCCCATCTCCCATTCTCTCATTTTTCTTCTTCTAGCATAATAACTTTCACTATAAATATTTAAAGGATCTTCAGCGTATAATTTTCTTACTTCTCCAATTTCAGCATCCCAACGCTCTTTGGTCCAACCCATTACGTTTCTCCTAAATTTCTTTTATCCAAACACCTACTTCTGGTATTAAATCAATAGTTTCAAAACATTCATCAACTGCTATTTTAACCTCTTTTTTACTACCTCCATAATCATGGCCAGTTAATAGCCCTCCTTTTTTAACCAAAGGTACCCAATTATTTATATCTTCTTTTACCCATTTATATTTATGATTAGCATCTATAAAAACTAAATCAAAATATTCTTTTGGAAATAACTTCGCAGCTTCAATTGTGTCCATTCTTACAACACATAATTGAGGAAACCACCGCATTAATCTACAAGAGTAAGCGTACATTGATTGCCAAATATCTTCTGGTACACCTCTATAATTCCAATGATCAGAATATTGCCAAAAATCAATAGCCCAATATTGATCAATTATATCTGAACAATGTCTTAAAATTCTTTTAGTATTATGAGATTTCCAAACACCTAACTCAGCTACTACTAAATCATCTCTTTCAAAACCTTTTAAAATATCAATCAACGCTAAACCGTGATTTTTATAATGGTCTCTCATATTTTTACACCCTCACTGAAAATATTCTGCAAGGAAGAGTTTCTATCTCTTCTGGTTTAAACATTTCATTTACCGCTGTATACACGCCCCAAAAAGGAAACTGTCCGCCTTGTTTATAATCATGCCCAGACAATATACCCCCTTTTCTAACTAAAGGCTTCCATAAATTAAGATCTTGTTTTATAAAATCGTAATGATGATTAGCATCTATAAAAACCAAATCGAAATAACCTTTAGGAAATAGTTTTACTGATTCCTCGGATGTCAAGCGTAGAGCTCTTAATTTAGGATATTCTATCATATAAGCACAAACACGTCGATACAAGGCATCCCAATCAGCATTCATTTGCTCATACTTCATAAAAGGATCTATTGCCCAATACTCATCTAAAATATCTGAACAAGAGCCTAAAATTTGTCTAGTAGACACTCCTTTATAAACACCTACTTCTGCTACTCTTTTAAATCTTTCTTCCTTAATAAGGTCTATTAAAGGTACCCACAACTTCATTATAAGACCTCCTCTATCACTTCTACCCATTTTTCTGGGTCTAAATTCTTTTTAGCCCACTGTTTAGCAGTGTTTCCCATTTCATAACATAAATCCTTTTTTCTATTCAAAGTCTTTACATTTAATAAAAACTCATCATAATGACAACAATGAAAACCAGTAATACCATGTTCTACCCTATCTTTAGTACCATCCCTAGGTTCAGTCAATACAGGTAAGCCAGCAGCTAAAGCTTCCGCCACTACTCTAGGATATTGATCTCTCCAAAGATTAGAAGTCCTATAAAGATATATATGCCCACGGGATAAAAATTCTCCTACGTCCATAGAATTCCATTTATGGAACACCATCCTAGGCTCGTCTTTATAAGCTTCTATTAATTCTTTATGGGCTTCCATAAATTCAAATTTAGCGTTCTTAACATCTTTTAACATTCTACCATAAAACTTAACATCTGTTTCTTTAAAAAATTTCTTCTGCCAGAGATGTATTTTTGATCCCTTACCGACAGATCCTTCAGTAACATATTTTCTATAATCACCAACACAGTGTTTTAAAATAACCAAAGGCTCGTCTTTCTTTTCTCTTTTCTTAGGACATACCTCAAGATATTTATTTAAATCTATAGCACCAAAAAGCACTATTTGTTTAGTGTTTTCAAATCCTATTCTATCTCTCTCAAACTCATTTTTCTTTTCGGTGTTTTGAAATATGACAGCCTTTAATTTATTAGTTTTATCTAACCAGCGGCATTTAGGAAGTTCGTTATTAATATAATTAATTCCTACTATAAGATCAGAACTCTTTTCAATTATATTTTCAGATTCTTTACAAAAAGCACCTATTTGATCATTAGCATAAAATAACAAAGGAATTCCTTCTACCATACGACTTCCCATTTCACCCTTAAAAGAATACTCACTTATATCAAATTTTTCATCTAAATAATTATTATGTACTTTATCCCAAGGATGAAAATTAACTTTCCACCCATTTTTTCTAAGCATCTCAACTATCTTGCAAGCTGACTGTTCACCGCCGCCCTTAGAACTTAAAGATGCTAACACATTTATCTCTTTATCAGAAGTTCTTGGAGTAGGCATTTCTACAATGTCTACAGCTTTTTTCTTAGTAGTAACTGGATGCATATACTTATAAATATTACCATCATAATATTTTTCAATACCTCGTATAACATCTTTAGCAGTAATTGAATTCATACATGCTGGTACAGTTCTGCCCTCCACTTCAATGGGATTCTCACAAAATCTCTTATTTCGCTTAGGATTTGTAGGTAAAGGAATAACTCTTGAGTGCCAGCAACCACCGTTATCACAACAAGTAAAAGCTCCATTGGTATGTAATATTTGATGATTACAATATGCAGTAAAAGCTGTGGGTTCACGGCCGCCATAAATAGCCACACAGGGCTTTCGTTCGTTTTTAAATCTAGGAGGTACAGCAGCAGCTAGGTGCATAAGAAAAGATACTCCACTTACACATCCTTCTGAATGATAAACTAGAGTTACCAGTCCACGAATATCGTCATTAAACTTGTCTGTTAAATCTATTACACCTTTTAATTTTTCTACTATATGATCACTTTTACCAATCACTACAAACTTAATCATTCCATCAAAATAGTCTACAACATCTTGAAATTTTCTCCAGTCCCAAATTTTACATGTACAATCTGATTTACCTCCTGGTGCTACTACCCAATACTTAACATAATCCCCATACAAATCTTTTATCAAACTATAAGATTTTTCTTTTTCAGTTAGATAAATATCTGCTCTTTGTCTACCAAAAATAGAAG
>Ga0114922_10002840_pt1 | contig 16174 bp, 12 predicted proteins | sample AartaG_FD_100975 | JGI IMG/M metagenome (GOLD analysis project Ga0114922, IMG submission 100975) | Deep subsurface microbial communities from Aarhus Bay to uncover new lineages of life (NeLLi) - Aarhus_00045 metaG | ecosystem: Environmental > Aquatic > Marine > Oceanic > Sediment | place...
GCCCGCGCTATAAGGGCCTTTTGCTGCTCACCTCCGGAAAGACTTCTGAACGTTTGAGACCGCCGCTCCGACAAACCTAGTCTCTCAATCCAGTTATCAACAATCTCATAGTCCTCTTTGTTCAGCCGACAAATTAAGGCCTTGACGCTCGTTCGGCCCATCGCCACCAGCTCACGCAGAGTAAAAGGCAGCTCAGCGTTATACTCAGCCGCCTGCGGAATATAGCCGATGTGCTTTCGCAAATTCGCTTTACGCCAGGCGCTAAGCTCAGACAAATCACGCCTATCAAGCTTGACCGTCCCCCGAGTTGGCCTTATCAAACCGCAGCAGACCTTCAGCAAAGTCGTCTTGCCCGCCCCGTTGGTTCCGATGATACCAACAAACTCTCCCTGCCGAACTTGCATATCCTCAATGGCAAGGATGGCTCGACCGCTCCAGCGAACCTCAACGCCAGAAAGACTTAAACATTCCTCCATCATTCTCTCGCCACCTCAAGCGAATCCTCTACATTCGCTCGAAGCAGTTCATCTACGTTCGCTCGAAGTAGTTCATCGAAACCGCTCGTACCACCACTAAGCTCCGGAAAGTTGCTGAAAACAATCGCCGTGGCCTCAAGCCGCTCAGCCAGCGCTTTCGCTAGCGCCGTCCCTTCCTGCTTATTCGCTATGACAAATCGTACATCTTGCCCTTTTGCCTTTTTGATGCAGTGTTCAACGCCGGCGACCGTTTCAACGTCACTGCCTACGAACGTTGCTATCGGCTCTAAGCCCAGCCAGCTCACAAAATCAGCCTGGTGGTTGGATGCCAAAACCTTAGCCGATGATATGCCGGCCTTCCGTACTTTTTCTAAAAGCTCCTCACGCAAATGCTCCAGGTCTTTTTCTATAATCCCCAGTCTCTGTTGGTATAGGGCATTCATTTCGGGATATTCAGATGAAAGAGCATCACTAACCTCCCGGCAGATTGAAAGGTAACTTTCCGGAACACACAAGCCGCCAGCCTCCTTTACTATGGCCGTCTTCAAGCCCTTTTCCTTCACCCGAGACAGCGTTTCCTCAACCTGCTTTTGAAAATCAAAAAGCAGCAGCATCCTGCAATCACAAAGCTGCCTGACCTGTAACGGCGAAATATCAAAGTGCCCCGGACACATACCCGGCGGCGCTAAACACAAAACTTCAGTATCATCGCCCCAAAGCTCCCGAACCGCACAACCCAAATAAGAATTGGTAACAGCAATTTCTGCACGGCTTTCCTCGCCCGGCTTGTTTTCACACCCCGCCACAAGCAAGCCGCACGCTGCCGAGAATACTAATATGTAACTAAGCACTTTGTTTCTCATTTGCTACTTCTCTGTCGTACGTAAAATGATGAACTGTCATTCCGAGCGGAGCGCAGCGGAGTCGAGGAATCTGTTTTAATAGACCCCTCGGCTTCGTTCGGGGTGACAACCTGCCGTAAAACAGCTATCCATCAATATAGCTGTTACAAACCACTACTTCTCAAACGACCCTATTTGTGCCCCGCTCTTCAAACGCATCCGAACTATAACACCATCATGAGTCTCGGGACTATACCAGGTTTGCTTCGGCACGGGATATTTCGATTCTTTCATACGGTCCAGGGCAAATTTAGGCCCTTCGCTGTAAAGAACCCAGCTTACCGGCGAGTCTCTCAGATTGTCATACGTGTCCCCTTCTTCTTTCTCATTGTCGGGAAATCCATCTGGAACCCAAAGATATGCCCCGTCTTTAACAACGAAGGTTCTGTTATAGATTAGTGCTCCCACCGACCTGTACTTATAAGTGTATCCTCGATTAAACCTGTCTTCTATGCCGGCGGCCATAAAAGTATCGCTGCCCGGCGCCGACAGATATTTACTCTCGACCAGCTCAACAGGAAGCTGATAGAAGTGGCCACCCAGCATACAGTCCACGCGAGTTGGCGGATATTTATCGTCATTATCAAATGAATAGGCCTCAAGCGCCATCCCTATCTCACGCAGTTCGGCATTGACCGCAACAACTTTTGCCTGAAGACGCGCCTGACCCATTACAGGAAGCAAAATCCCCATTAACAATGCAATGATGGAAATAACCACCAATAACTCAATTAGAGTAAAGCCACGTTTCACAGACCACCATTTTTATAAATTTCCCGCTTCAGTTTTTCACTTGGGCCAGTCCTCGACCAGCTTGACAAGATCAACGAAGTCAACTACACCATCCAAATTAATGTCACCAGGTGTATCTGCCAGACGATGTTCACGACCGGCTAAAACTGAACCATTTCCGTCATAGTTCATCACGTATAACCGGTAACCGCTGGTTAAGTCCTGGCTCTCCTGGTCCATAATCCCGATGACATCAAAAGGCTCGCTCAGATTATTTGAGCCGGCATAAATACCGTTGCCGCGACCCAATTTCACGCCGAACGTCTTTGTGCCATCGGTTATTACCAGCTCCCCATGCGGACCCCAGTTGTTTGCATCCACGAAATAAACGTCTTCAATTTTTATCAGCCGCCCCTGGTAATACTCGCCGCCTCTTTGCCGGTTAGGGTCAAAAATGAACTCGTCATCGCCGTCTTTTAACTCGTCCAGCGTAACAACTTCCGGACGAGGCAATCCGACACCCCGCTCCACCAGTTCAATGCTAAAATCGTGCTCGGGACTATTATTATGCTGCTCATTTATATTCAATTTCCCATTGTACGATAGATAATAGCCCGTAACTCGTATCCTATCACCCGGACTAAGTTGGGCGGCGTTCAGTCGGCTAAGTTCCGCTATAAATTCCTCGTTTGAATACCCTCCGTCGGGAGAAATCCACGGCATATTGTTATAAAGCTGCCCTAACCAGACAGCCGTACCTGAGTGGTCGTCTCCATCACCCTGAAAGAATATTTGCCACTGCCCACTAATGTTAAAAGTCTCCGTTATAGTATCATCCGGCGTTGGGTCTAACATGTCCGCGGGGTTGTGCAGCAAAATCCCTTCGAGAACAACCCTGTCGGTTGCGTTATACATGTGTTCACCGCTGGCATCTACCGCCTGAAATTCCGAATGAGTTACCTCGGCGACAGTGGGGGCGGCTTTTACGATGGCCCCGAACGCCAAGCTCAAAACCGTTGTTAAGACTAAAACAATAAAGCCTTTCATAACTACATCCTCCAAAGAGTTACCAATTTACCGATTTCCTTTGCGCATAAAAATATGAAATTCGTGCTACGAAACATAAAAATATCAAATTCGTGTTACCGCGTCAAGAAAGTAATTGACAAAAAAATAAAAATTTTTAGTTTAACTTCAATAAAGCTGGGGAATCCTGTTGCATTCAATTTATAACTGTTTTGGGTTTAACGCTTTATGCCAACGGCATAGACGCTTATAATCTCAAACTGACCGATTTAAATTGAATGATTATAAATATTCCTTCGCGTTGCTCAAGGACAGGTTTATTAAAGGGGATTGGTTGGATTGGGTGGGTGTATGATCCGGAATGGTATCCTCGAATGCTGGAGTCGTGGGATACCTACGAACTCACAGGAGACGGTGAGTTCTTCAAACAGGCATTGCACGGGGAGCTTGGGAATTGACGTTGGTTTGGAGCCCCGCAACGGATTGTGATGAGATTCCCAAACTGGGTCCCAATGATGATTGATTCGTCGAACGCCGAAAGTTCCACGTGCTGACTGACCATTGGTGCGAATAGACTGGATGCACTTGTGAACCGGCAGGCCGGCTAACTCGCAGGGAACCTTACCGATACAGAACCTGCTCTTTCCGCCAGTCCTTGTCCTTATCGTAGCCGAAGGCCTTGACCCGGGGTCGGCGTTCCCGTAGGCGGACGGAGTTGATGCCAATGTAGTGACCCGTGGAGTCCCGGTTCTTGCCGACACATTCGAGTCGCAGTGTGTAGGCACCGGGATCGGGCCAGAAGTCCATGAGGTGAAACTCCCAAAGGTCGGTCTCGGCACGATAGAGATCCAAAGGCTCGCCGATCTTAACACCGTTCAGGTAGGGCTGGTACATGCCGTAGTCGTAAGACCGGGTCAATTCTAGGATCAGTCGCAGGGGCTCTTTCTGTTTCACCTTGAAGGGAATCTCAAGCCAGCCTTGCCCGACAGATTCAGGTTGGAAGAGAAGCTGCCCATCTGATTCCATGTAGCGGGCGCCCTCTTGCACTGTTGCCTTCCCCTCGCCGTGGTACCGGGCGTTTGTGTGGTTCTTACCCCACACGAGAATCCGTTCCAGGCTCGGGAGTTTCCGCTGCTCGGCTGGCGGAACTTCGGTGAACTTTTTGGTTGGCCCCATCTGGTACCAGAAAGCTACGCTGGTGAAATCGTCCTCCCGTTCGTTCCAGGAGTGGGCTTTGTGCTCCTTGTTCTCATCTGCAGACATCCAGCCGAAGGTCTCGAAAGTCACGCGGATTCCGGTGTTGAAGACAAGGGGATCGTGGATATGCCATCGATAAGAGCAGGTCATCTGCCCCACAATGCGGTCGGGGTGGTTCAGGTAAGGCACGCCAAAGTATGGTGTGCTGTTCTTTTTAAGGCCCCAGGCTGAAAGGAAGTAATCTTCCGTGCCTGTGCCACGAATTGAGGGCTTTTTCTCGCCGTCAATATAGATCTTTTCGTCGCCCTCGCCAAACCAGGCCGGGCTCCTCGTCCGCACCGCATAGACAGTGCCTACGTAGTAGCCCTTACCTTCCGCGTCGAGTACGAGATAATCCTCACCGTTCCGCGCCGGGTACTCCTGCCGGTACTGGGCGCAGAAATACATGGTGTTCTCCGGCAGGGATTCTTTCTTGATCCAGTCGATGTTGTTATAGAGCTTGCGGATCGGCTTGGTGCTTTGGTTCACCACCTCAATGCGCGCGGACTTGCGGAAGGGCATGTGCCAGAAGCAGTTGTAGGAATCTCCATCCTCGACGACCACGGGATAACTGATTAGCTCCATACGCTTTCCGAAGCAGCAGCCAAAGAAATCTCCCACGGGCGCCTCCACATCGGGTTTTTCTCGGCCGTCCCAGTAGATCCGCAGCAGCATCTCCTGGTGGTTTGCCGCTCCGTCCGTGACCCAGAAATGCGGCTCGTGCAGAAAGGTCATCCAGATATGGGTAATCACGCCAGGACCTTCGAGGTCAGCCAGCACGTGGGTCTGCCCGGCTTCGATGCGGTCCGGGCGATCCATGTTGTTCTGGCCGTCGTACATGTCATCCTCGATCCACACATTGGATCCGACGCGCATGCTCCGTCCCTCCTTCCATTGGGTCAGGTCCTCCATGCCCTGTGCGTAGGATGAAGAAGAGACGGGCCAACCGATCACAAGAACAGCAGCACACAAAAAATAGGTGCTATCCAGGACGCTTCTAATCTTCATTCGATTCCCTTCCAAAATTCAAGTTATCTGACATTTCACATATTAAACGCATAGCTACGCCGCTAAGCCTAATTTCCATCAGAATATCAAACCTATCTCGGAAAGTAAAGATTTAGGACTTCATTTCGAGGATATTTCAGCCACAATAATCGCAAAAATAAGAATTTGGCAGCTGATTATCGTTTCTTATGATGCACCTTTACCATTATCTCCGCCTGAAAAACAAGTTTTCCAGTTATCCTTAGCATTATCCAGCTCCCGGAGTCACTGCTACAAGTGTCAAGCGACTAATACGCTCAAGGATTTCACAGAACAAAGCCCTCGGAACAGCCACCTCTGCCATCTGAAATATCACATATCTCGAATGTCTCACTACTTTGGCACCAATCTTTATCAGTTTCACTTGAAGCGTTCTGAGCGACCATTCCCTTATCTTCTTTGGCAAAGCCAATCGTCTCAAGAAATTACCAAGATTGTAAGCTAATACAAACAACTGAAGACGAACCTGATTGTCAATAAAATCATGGCATGAAAGCTTCGTCCAGTTCAATGCGTATTTGCCTTCCTTGATCCATTGCTCTGCTGTCCCACGTTTGTTATAGAACTTAACCACATTGCTCGACTTCCACCGAAGATTCGTAACTATAAATCCTACCCTCGGAAACAGTTCGCCTGCCTGAAATTCAAGCTTCAATTTGCGGTCGAAATTGACTCTTAAAGCATCGTTTTTTTCTTTCACCCATTGGGTATTCCCTTTAATTATGGCCAAAAGTTAATCAAATCCATTCGATAGGCCCTACTATCAAATCAATATCAAATGCGCCATCTTAATATGGGAAATCCGGGATTAACAATAACATAACACGATTGTCGTCTATGAACGGAGCGTAGCGAAGTGAATCCCGATGTATCGGGACTCTTCGTTAGCCAGATTCTTCGGCCCTTCGGCTTCCCCTTCGACCCTTCGGCTACGCTCAAGGCAGGCTTTTTTCGCTCAGGGCTACGGTTAATTCAGGGCAAGCTTTTTTTCGCCTCAGAATAACAAAGGGTGAAGGGTTATTCGGATAGGCTGTAAGCCCTGAGCAAAGCGAAGGGGAAGTCGAACGGGCGGGTAGCGGGGATGCCCGCGCATAGGTTTCATAGGCTCGACTGTTGTGTCCTCCCGGCAAAAAAAATATTTTTTTTATTTGCAACAACGTCCGATAATGGTATAATTTCTATTGTTTGACCTACATTTCCAGGATGATAATTGTGTGTGGGTGAAATCTTTGGGTTTTTTGAGAATGGACGCTCGCTGCGAATTACGACGGATTGTTGCAGTTCTTTTTGGGGTCGGGGCGTGGTGTTTGCATGTTATTGCTGACTCTGTTTACACTTACGTAGGCGACTTCAATTTACAAATTTCCGCCGAGCTGGATACCAGCAAAGGTTGTAGGGCTAATGCAAAAGAAAGGCAAGGCTGGAAAGTCATTTCGATATGAAAAAGAACGAATATCTAATTCTAATTTCGGGGGAAGGAAGGAGGCGATAAGAGCGAGGAAAACAATACTTATTTTAAAACATTAGGAGGATGTTGGTGGCTGTTAGTTTTAAAAAGGAAACGGAATTTCTATTAAGGAGAATGGCCATGAAAAAGCTAATCGCAATGTTGGTTCCCGTGCTGATGCTTTTTGCAGGTGTTTTCGCAGAAGTCAGTAACGGAGTCCTTCCAAACACAACGGTTGAAGTAGATACTGATGTTGCTACCAACCAGTCTCAGGATGTTTCTGTCGTAGGCGGCGGTGACTCCGATTCTGCTTCTTCATCAAGTTCAGATGTGAGTATCAGTTCCACCTCGGTTTCGAACTACAGGACCCGGACACCCCCGATTACGACGTTCCCTCCCTATTTGCCCTATTGGACTCATGGAGGCTGGGGGACTATAAAGGCGTACTTCCCGAATGGACCTAATAGTGATGACCAGGTGTATGAACGGATATTCAATCCCGGTAATCCCGTTGATATGAAAGAGCTTAGGGGCGTTCTTGAATCATTACCTTATGAGAGCCCGCTTGGTGTTTTCGGCGGATTCCTTAATGGTGTGGGAGCCATATTTGGTGGGCCTGATAATTACCATCACGGCAGAGGATTTGAAATAGCAAATTCGCTTGTTCGTGCCCGAAGACCCAGGGGAAAGCCTCTTTTAGTCTTTATTGACTCCAATGTGGATACAAATCTTTTGAGGAAAGCTGGTTACGCTTATGTTGGAAGGGTAAGTTTAGAAGGCAAAGTGGAGCGCAACTGGGATCACGTTTACGATGCTGCAGTAGCAGAGGCGTTGCCATGGGATGTTGATATCCTGCTTGTCTCCGGCGGAATGAAGGGTGTTACCGTTGGCTCAAATCTTTCTTTTCCTGGAGCCGGCGGTGCTTACAGCCAGACTAATTACTCTATTTCTATGTTTGGTGCTGTCTCGAGCGGAATTACTGAAGGTAAGGGAAAGGCTCTTGTCAGCGCTGCAGGTTATAGGTATTGGCCGGCCGCCGCTAAGAGGAGAAGAATTCCTCAGGCCTTCTATGATAGAATCCACGCAAAGGTTCAGCCTGTACGAAAGAGCACAGAAGTTGTGCAACAAGTCCTTCCTGCAACCAAAAAAGAAGAATACCCTGTAGCCAAAAAGGAAATGCACCATGTAACCCAAAAGGAAACGTACCCTGCGACCGCAAAAGAAAAACGCCCGGCAATCCCCCAAAAGAAGCGCCCTGGAGTGCGAGTGAGTCAGGAGCTTCTTAAAATGGCAGGATTCACCGAGCACCAGCAGGTGGATCACTTGGCAATAAAGTAACTTTCATAGAGATAAAAATCTCTAAAGAAACTGATTTGAGCACTTCGCTACAGGGAAGAAGGGAGGTCGCCTATAGAGCAAAAATAGGTCGTTTATACTGTTGTAATTGCTGATGCCTGCTTAGCGGGCAGAAGGGAATCTGAAAAGATAAAATGAAAAGGAGTTTTAACAAATGCTTAGAAAAATTTTACTTTCCGCAGTAGTCATTCTTTTGCTGTCATCTGGTGCCTCTGCAGACATTGGACAGGTACAGGGCTTTTCAATTGGCGTACTTAATCTGGTGGGAAGATCTGGAGGAACCGGTTCAGCAAAAGGTGGAAACATTCTGATGGGTGGCCATAGCCAGGAGGTATACAAGCCGTTCCATGGCGGTGTAGCCAGGCAGGAAGAAAAAGGTATATTGGTCCAGTTTGGATGCGCCAGAGGCACAGGTGGTGTATCTGGTGTTGCACACTGTGCAACTGTTCAGGGCTTGCAAGGTCAGCTTACCGGACGCTTTGGCCCAACGGTACAGGGACAATGTCTTAACGTGGGCCTTGGACAAGTAGCAATCAAAGCTGGTGGTGTTGGCGGCGCAGTGGGAGCACAAGGTTTTGTTGGTGGCCAAAGCCAGACAATTGCTACTCCATGTATGACCAGTACTGAATCCCAGTTTGTTGGGGTGGCACAATATTCGAATGTTTCCGGCGGCATAGGTTCTAAAGCCATAGTGGTCAATACTGTGGATGTTAAGATGGGCCAGGGGCAAATTGTTACTGGCGGCCCGACTCCCTGAGACCCATAATTAGTGACCAGCGAAATGTCGAAAAACTGAAAAAGACCTTTTTCAGGATTTAGTCCAAAGGGGCCTTAAAGAAACCTCTTGTTTGAAAGAGTGCGTGATCTCTTTGAGGCTCTTTTTTTGAATAGAACGTTCTTTTTTTGTTCCTCACCATATTTTTTAGTTTTTTGTTTGCCAACAGCGCCCTGTAAGGTTACAGTTCCCGCTGCAATAAGCGGGACTGGCCGGTATAATTGTTTACATCGTAAGGCCAACGTCAACTTGCCAGGGTTCGGGCATAAAACTTACTGACGGGCTTAGATATGGACACTCGCAGCCGCGCACAATGGATTGTTGCAGTTCTTTTGGGGGTTGTCGCAATGTCTCTTCCTGTTTTTGCCGACGAGGTTTACATTTATGGCCGTGACTTCGACCTGTCTATTCCCTCGCCGGAGGACCCGCAGAGTGAATATGGCCGGGGCTGGATGGCTGATGCAGTTATACAAGTCTCCGATCCCTTTACTATATACGACCTTGATGTCCGGATTAGCTTTACACATGAAAGTTTATTTGATTTACAAATCGTTCTACAAAGCCCTGCTGGGACAAATGTCGCTTTGAGCTCGGCTGGTAATTTTGCGTTTATAGTCAGAGACGAGGATGATAGGCTTACAGCCGTGGGTGGTTCAGGAGAGTGGTTTTTCGACGATGAAGCTCAGGTATCGATAGAGGAATCCACAGAACCATTTTTTGGGTCGTTCAGGCCGGTTGAGAGCTTGTCTTTGTTTGATAAAGAGAATGCTCGTGGTCCTTGGCGACTGCAGATTAACGATCGGTGGCAGGCCCACACCGGCACCTTGGAAAGCTTTGAGCTTACGCTCACAGTACCCGAACCAGCCACAGTGGCACTGCTAACACTCGGCGCAGGTTTGGCAGCACTTTTACGACCCCGCCGAAGACGATAGTTTTATTGCGTGGTGTTTAGCCGTAATCGACAAGCCTGCCCTGAGCTTGCCGAAGGGACGATGCTTCGATACTTGCCCCGCACAAAATAGTGGTAGGGTGGGGCTCGTCCCACAACTCCAGTCATTCTTTCTAAAATTGGGTTTGATTGGGTTTGAATTGGGTTTGTTTTTATATCCGGCCAGCGGGATAAAATTCTGATAATCCTTTATATTATAGATACTTACATTCATTTTGGCCTTTCGGAAATTGGGTTTGTTTTGCATAAAAAGGGGTGATTTGTAGAGGATTCTCTACAAATGTAGTGCCTTATAGGCACGTAAATATCTGGTGCCTTATAGGCACGTAAATACAGGGCCTTATAGGCAGGTAAATTAGTGAAAAGTGAGCTAAATTGCCTAAAGTGCCTAAAGTGAGCTAAAGTTGGATTCTCGATTCTGGATACTCGATACTGGATTCTCGATTCTGGATTCATGATACTGGATACTCGATACTGGATACTGGATTCACGAATCTGGGCTGGCTGGCTCTAAGTCCTTGCCACTCGGTGGCTTACGACATGCAAAATGAAATATTATCTTCGCCTGCTGGCGGTTTATGTTTGCCTGCTGACAAACATACAGATATTTTAACATAGTTTCAAACATAGTCAACAAAAAAATTGTCAAAAAGCAACTTTTTTTGGCTGCCCTTTCTTACTATTGAAATCCGAACTCTATCCCCTATAATCTCCCTAAAGTGTGCGGAATTATTTTGATTGACCCCCGGCTTGTGGATGCGCAGGAACTCACCCTGGGGGCAGGCGAGGATTGAGGCCTTTTCAATTGATTATTGATTAATGATGATTTATTATTCGTTTTGACGGGAATTGTGGTTTTGGGTGTTTAATGGTTTGAAAGGTGGGGTATGTAAGAAAATGTTAAATCAAGGAATAGGTGCTGTTGTAAGCGAGAGGCAGAAAAGGATAATTAATTGGTTGAAGGAGGTGGAAACTGAGTTGGGGGAGCTATATGAGGGCGCCCTCAGGATGATAAAGAACAGGTTTTTCCCGGGACGTGATCGATTGATTTGTCATGCGGTGCGCGAGATAAGAAACAGGCTCCCTAATGCAGTAGCGGGGAAATATGCAGTCGAGCGTCTGAATTACCCAGAGGAGGTCACGCCTATTGCGAAAGCTTGGAAGAAAGCGGGATTGGAAGGTGTTTATGAGAAGCAAAGCGCCAAAACAAGCAATGAACCTGGGCAGTTCGTGCCACGAGAGGTGTTAGTGCTCGTAGATAAGTTGGTGAAGAAGCACAGGGAGGTTAAGAATAGGAAGGAAGAAAATGCGAGAAGGCTATTGATCGCAATAGAGCCAGAAAACGAACAGATGAAGAGTAGCCTCACTCCGGTAGTGGAGAAATGGATAGATGTAACAGAATGGTTTGTGGATCGCGCTCACGTTGGAAAAGCTGTAGATGAGGACGAATTGGTTGAGCATTTTGAAACCTTTGAGGTTGTACTTGGTACCTTCGCACGATATTTCTACGAGGGATTTGAAGAGATTGAGCAGATTGTGGAGAAGGCAAATGCATCGGATGAAAAGCCCAGCGATGAAGAAGTTATGGCAGTTGTAATGCGATTGGGTAGGGTCAAGTATCGGATACACTTATTTGACAAGCTTAAGAATCCCCATTGGATAGAACCTTTGAAGAATGCAGGCTTTTTTAAAGGTACACATGAAACGAAAGAAGGAGAAACTTATGAAACCTGGTTGGAGGGTCGGTATCTTAAAAAAGTAGCTTCGAAAGTACCGGATAAAGTGCTGGTAGTAATAAGCGAAATTCAAAGTAGAAATCCGTTTGTTAAGAGTACCTGTATTGAGTGCCTCTTAGAAATGCCAGAAGATGTAGCAATAAAAGGGATTAAAGTTATTGAAAACATGTTGCCTAGGGGAGTGCCAGAAGGAAATTTAGGATGGAGATGGGTAGGAAAGAAAGCAGCCGAACTTATGGTGAAATTTGCTGCCAAACATGAGGGTGAATCGTTTAAGATATCATGGATAATTTTGAATGCATGGGTTCCACAAGAGACTAAGAGATTTAGAGACATATCGGGAAAATTCACTGATCACGATTACAGAGAACTTGTTCTAAAATATTTCAGTAAACTTTGGGAAGTTAATACATATAAATCGATTTGGGTTATGGTCAAAATACTAAACAGGTGCCTTGAGGAACTGGATAAAAGGAATGAATACGATGTGAGCAGGCTTTTCTACGCCAGACAGGCATTGAGGAACTTAGATTCGATAGAACTAAGACACGCCGGAGTTGAGGCTATATTAGTGAAAGGAATTTGTGAGGCCGGAAAATTACTTGCAAAAAATAGACCAGAAAAGTTAAGTAAATTATTAGATGTATTTGAGAAATTTAATAGAGCGATATTTTTGCGGATCGAGATGTATTTATTGAGGTTTGTAGGAGCAGAAATAGAGAAGGAAAGGATAAATAGGATAATCGCAGATAGTAGTTACCTTGGTGATCCCTGTTATGAGTATGAATATAAGTTACTTTTACAAGATAAGTTTGAGGAAGTTGAGGAAGCGAGAAAGATTTTCGAGAAGTGGATTGAGGAGCAAAAAATAGATGAAATTGAGGATTGGAAGGAGTGGTTCAGGAAAGTTAAAAACAGGGAGCCAACTGATGAAGATGTAAAAAAGTATGAAGCCGGGATGAAAGCGAAGGAATTATTTTTGGTGAAAGAGAGATATTCTAAAGAATTCGAAAAATACAAAAATGAATCAGGGCTAAGCTACGAAGAGCTTGTGCCTAGGCGGATGGTTAGTAAAGCACATTTTGTTTCGCCGGAAGAAGGAAGTCCATATTCTTCTGAGAAAATGGGAAAAGATAAAGTAGAGGTTGTAGTGAATTATCTATTAGAGCTAAATAATTACGAAGGAAAGGAGAAGGTAAGCGGATGGGGGACAGCAAAGGATGCGCTCACGGCCAGTTTCAAGGCCGATGTCAAGAAACGACCTATGGAATATCTCAAAGTCGATTTAAAAAAATTAAAACAGTTAGACCCTGAATTTTTAGAAAAATTATTCTACGGTGTTGGTGAAGCAGTTAGGGATGTGAGTTTCAAAAAGGATGGTTGGGGACGGTTAATTGAGCTTGCTCACGAAGTTGTACAGGGAAAGCATAAGGAGAAGGGATACAAGGATTGTTTTTCTGCAATTTTAAGCACACTGCGTGATGGATTTACTGAGAAAGATAATGCAATAGAATTTGAGAATAAAACGGTTGGAAACTTGTGGTTTATTCTTGCAACCTTGTTGAAGTATGACGAGGATTATGAAATTTCGAGCTATGAACGTGATCCTATCCAGATGCGGTGCACTTCAGTAAACGGAGAAGCGCTAGAGCAGGTATTGATGCTTGGAATTGTTTGTAAGCGGGACTTCGAGGAATACTATGAGGAGCATTTGAAGTCAGAAGTTAGGAAACTGCTTGATTATGTTGTAAGAGACGTGAAAAGGCCAGAGGTAAACTGTACACTTGGAATTGATTTGGGGAGAATCGGATGGATAGACGAGGAGTGGTTGAAAGAGAATATAGAAAAGATATTTGAGGGAGAAATGTGGGATGTTGTTTGGGGTACTCATGTCTCGTGGGGAAGACCAACACGTTCAAGCTTCGAGCTTTTAAAAGAAAGAGGCATATATAAAAATGCCACAGAGAAGCTGGGGACACCGAACGAATACGGCTTCGGAAAAGATCCTGAGGAAGGATTTGTTGAGCATCTGATGATAGGATACTTCAACGAATGGGTTGAATTCAAAGATGAATTGTTAAAGAAATTTTTCGAAAAAGCAAGTGCAAAGTTGAGAGGTAAGGCAGCTCGTTTTCTGACGACCGGATTTAAGGAGGTAGATGAGGAAGGAGGGAAAGAAAAGGAAAAAGTGGCAACAAGGATGAAGGCGTACTGGGAGAAGCGGCTTGAAGTGATTGAAGAAAATCCGGAGGAGAATTTTGAGGAGGCTGTTGAGTTTACGGAGTGGGTAGAGGATACGGTGTTAAAATCTAATGATACGCTTGAGCTATTAGAGCGGACTTTGGAATTAAGCGGGGGAAAATTCGGTCAAATGAGAGATGCGGAAGAATTTGTTGAAGGTGTTTGTGGTTTAGGTAAAGGAAATGAGTTGATAGCGCTGCGATGCCTTAAAAAAGCGGTTGAAGATGAGCATATTCGAGAGCCCTGGGCAAGATACGAAGAAACACTTGTAGAGTTTCTGGAACAAATAAGTGAATTGCCGAACGACTATGAAAAAGTAGAAGATATTCTGAATGAGGCGGTAGAGGTTGCCGATTTGTATGGGAGGCTTGTAGCCGGACAAATTCAGGGAGATTTGGGAGAAACTTAATAAAAGATTAAGAGAGAGCAAAGTATAAAGTGGAGTGGGCCCCTTTATCCCCTCCATAAAGGGCTGAGTATGTTTTTGCATTGTATTGGGGTTATCATGGCATAACCACAAGGACAAGGTGGGAGAGAAGGCAGAACGGATTGAAGGTATGGAATTGAGGATGTTTCGTCAACTGCTCGATGAGGTGGACGAACAACATGAGTGGGGAGGTTTGAAAAAGGTGCTTACGCCGGAAGGGCATTATTTGTGGCTTTGTGAGGAACATGCGGAGAAGTACAGGAAGTAGTTTTAAGCTGTTAGTTAGTATCTGTTGAGGAAAACAAAAACTGACTATGTCAGCCCTGTGAAAGCAGGGTTCCAGAGCGAAAAAGCTGGATTCCCGCTTCCGCGGGAATGACAAATACTGTTTCCGCAACAGGAACTAATTAGTGCTGACCACTTTTTCCTGCCTTAGCTGAAGGACAGAGTTGAGGACATCCTGTATGCTGATTATGCCGATCAGCTTGCCATCTGATGTGATCGGGACTCTTCTAAAGATGTTTTTTGCCAAAAAATCACAGACATTAAGTAAAGCATTATTTTCTTCAAAACAAACGGCGGGATATGTCATATAGTCACTTACTGTTTTATCCTCAGCCTGTTCACCTTCATAGAACAATTCTACCACATCTTTTTCTGATAGAAGACCCGTCAAAGTCATATCATCTTCGACCACAGGCAGGCCTGAGATGTTATTTTCCATCAGGAGCTTTACGGCCTCGAGTATCGGGGTGTCTTTTTGCACGCTAATTACATTTTTACTCATAATGTCTCTTGCTCTGAGCATCGCTAACTCCTTATGTCACAAACTCTTTGTGGGTATTTTACAAATTCGGCATAAGTTAATGAAAACTTGAGATTAAGGTGACTTTTTTTCGGTTAGGATTTAATTCCGATTAAATATAGGACAAATAAATTCGGGATGAGGGAGATTATCGGATTTTCAGAGTTGCCAAGGCGAGGGCGGCAAAGGCGGCGGCTAAAAGCCAAAAACGCACTACTACCTGCGGCTCACTCCAGCCAATGAGATGAAAATGGTGGTGTATAGGGGCACATCTGAAGAGCCGTTTGCCCCCGGTGTATTTGAAATAGCCGACCTGAAGCACTACGCTGAGCAATTCAATGACGAATACGCCGCCGATAATTAAGAGCAGGATTTCATTCCTTGTTACCAGCGCCCCGTAGCCCATTGCGGCGCCTAATGGAAGTGAGCCCACGTCACCCATAAAGGTCTGGGCGGGGTGGCAGTTGAACCACAGGAATCCGAGGACGGCCCCTAAGATTGCCGAATAAAAGATGCTCAGCTCGCCGGCCTGGGGTATAGCAGGCAATAGAAGATAACTTGCCCAGGTAACAGGAGTAGTTCGTGACATCGTTTCAGAGGCGACAAAGCACAGCAGTGCAAGTACAAGTGCAACCATTCCAACGCAGCCGGCAGCCAGTCCGTCCATACCGTCAGCCAGGTTAACGGCATTGCTGGTGGCCGAGAGGTAAAAAATCGCTATCAGTATGAACATCCAGTTAGCTAACGGCAGGCCATGCTTATAGAACGGCAGCCAGAATAATTTGGCATCGTCTATATTAACGAAGTCAGCATATAAAAACGACGCTATTAGTACCGCTCCGCCGATTTGAAAGATGAGCTTTTCCCAGGGTTTTAATCCGTTTCTGGTTCGGTGGCGGACATCGACTGTGAGTTTTAGCCAGTCATCAACGCCGCCCAGAGCGCCGAACCATATCACCAGCACAATGGCCTTTTGAACAAATGGGTTGTTCAGCTTTGCCCATAATAAGGTGGTTGAA
>Ga0114922_10002841_pt1 | contig 16174 bp, 18 predicted proteins | sample AartaG_FD_100975 | JGI IMG/M metagenome (GOLD analysis project Ga0114922, IMG submission 100975) | Deep subsurface microbial communities from Aarhus Bay to uncover new lineages of life (NeLLi) - Aarhus_00045 metaG | ecosystem: Environmental > Aquatic > Marine > Oceanic > Sediment | place...
CGTATCCGAAGGCGTCTTAACCTACGGAGGAGCGGCCATTATAGGCATTCCTCTGGTCTGGTTTTTAGATTCGATCGGTCTGCATGCCACAGTCGCAATTGCAGGATTGAGTCTCATATGGCCCCTGGGAGATGGTCTTCCGCCAACCGCACTCATAGGGAGACTCACGGTTATGATGTCCGAATACAAGGGATCCTACTGGTCATTTATAAAGACCACATGGCTGCCCTGGATCGTGATCACAATAGTGGGAATTCTGATGATTATATTCAGTGCCAAGTTGGCTTTTCTCGTTCGATGGAGTATGTAATTATTTTGCCTAAATGAATAGTTCTGGGTTGTGATGTGGAAAAGTTACAGTCATTTTAGTGTTTGATAACCATTCTCAAACTAAGTGCTTTTTTTCATAAATTCGGCGACATATTAAAAAGATATTAGACAGGATAACAGGATTAACAAGATAATTATTATCCTGTTTATCTTGTTAATCCTGTCAAAAATTAATGTCATCGTATTTATAAAATTACAAACTTAGCAAAATAATTGAGAGGTATGAAATGCCAATCATCATGATCATCTATTATATGATAAGCGCCTACATCGCAGGCATGCTCATCTGGAATTTCATCCGTGAGAAGGAAAATAAACAATCGATGCTTCTCTGCCTGATTGTTTTAATTCCTTTTATTTTACGACTATTGCGGATTCGATAACAACGAGGGAGTCGTCCTATGTTTCGTAATTGGGGAATAAAGTTTGTTTTTGTTACCATCGTGATTGCCATAATGGTTATTTCCGGTATTCAATTTTATCAGCACAGGCACTATCAACTTCCCATCGTGGCAGGACCTGGTGTGACAAAAGTCGGGAGATTGAGTGACTATTGTGAAAGTCTAAAGGGAACGATGGGGGATACCAATGTCTTCTTCTTAGAGGGAAAGGAAGAAGGCGGTAAAATGCTTATGATTGGAAATACTCATTCCAATGAGCCTGCAGCGATCCTTACATCCCTCGTTTTTATCGAGAATGCGATTGTCGAAAAAGGAACCCTGATTATCATTCCCCAATTTAACAACAGTGGCAGTCGGAACACGAAACCCGGAGACGGATACCTACTGTTTTTTGATATACAGACCAGGTGGGGAAGCAAACGATTTCGAATGGGAAACCGCAATGCGGCTCCATTGGATCAATGGCCCGATCCCGACGTTTATGTACACTATCCCGACAAACAATTGCTTTCTTTTCTCGATGTCAGGAACACCAACCGAACATGGCCCGGTAGACCCAATGGTTGCCTGATGGAAAGAGTGACCTATGCAGCGATGGAACTCATGAGGCAAGAAGAGGTCGATGTAGCAATAGACATTCACGGTGCTGAGACGATGTTTCCTGTCACCAACTGTATTGTTGCACACGAAAAATCAATGCGGATCGCGACGATGACCTCCCTTACAGTCACAGCCATGGAAGGTTTTAAAAATCATGTGGAACCCTCTCCCAGAGGATTCCGAGGATTGTCTCACAGGGAGATAGGAGATTTTTCAGATACCATGCCTTTTTTACTGGAAGCACCCCTTCCATACCTCGATCAGCCTACCGGACCTAAAACGATCGATTTACTCCTCAAGGGCAAAGATCCTTTTCTCCTGAGCCTTTCGAAACAGAAGAAACTCTTCGTCCCTTACGATGAGTCAGGATGGCCCATGGAAAAGCGTGTTGGGCAACACTGCTCCGTCGTTTTGGAAATATTAAATCAATTTTCAAGGAGACACTCGGATAAGCCAATTCGGGTCCAGAATGTTCCTCGATATGCAGAAGTAGTAGAAAACGGTGTAGGATATTATTATAATGACCCAAAAGATGCAGGAAAGGAGAACCTATATTTTAACTAATGTCGGCATTACCGGAGGCGTAGGGTCAGGAAAGACATGTTTTGTAAAAGAACTTGGCCGTCTGAGCGCCAGTGTTATTGATGTGGACATGATTGCCCGTGAACTGGTGGATGAACGGGACGATATTCAGCAAGCTATTCGGAAGGCATTCGGAGCCGATATATTTAACGGTGATGGTAGGTTGAAGCGTCGGGCATTAGGGCAGAGCGTTTTTTCAAATAAGAAAAAGTTAGACATATTAAACCACATCATTCGTTCACCATTAATTAGCGTATTAAAGGACAGAATTTCACATCTCAAAAATTGTAAAGATGCTGGTATTATTGCTGTGGATATGGCCATACTCTATGAAGCTGAAGTTGAGTTGTCATTTGATATCGTTGTTGTCGTCACCGCCCCATTGAAGAACCGAATAAAGTGGCTTTCACAGAGTAGGGAGTGGAGTCGAGAAGAAATCCTGGAGCGGATGGAGGCCCAGATGGATGTAAAACAAAAAATTTTAAGGGCCGATGTCGTTATCGAGAATTCAGGGACGTTGGAGGAACTCCATCTTAAAGCGAGAGATTTTTATTCGAAACTCTATGTTGGTTGAATCTTAAACTACTTGCTTTTTAGTAAAATAGTATGTATTTTAAATCTGTCATTTTAAGATTGGGGGGTGTAATCTGTTTCCCATTTATGGATTCAACATCCAGCAAAAAGAATTTAAACAACCTATTCTATTCATTTTTTGGACAGTTCTCAATTCAGACCTCTTTTATTTATTTTTTAGTAAAAAATATCCAGTTATCATTTTCAAGATTATGAGGGAAACTCGATCATTATGATGAAGGGTTTGATTTTGTTTCCATTTGGGATTTCATCACTATTTTTTGATTCTCACTTTTCAAAGTTAAGAGAAATATTGACAACTACACAAGGAAAACCCTTATGTACATTGTAATCATGGCGGGTGGATCGGGCACTCGATTTTGGCCTCAAAGTCGAGAGGGAAAATCAAAGCAGTTTCTAAAAATATTTGGTAAGCACTCATTGGTTCAATCTACGATACTGAGATTCCATTCCTCTGTTCCCTGGGAAAATATCTATATTGTGGCGAAGAATATTCAGAGAGAGGAGATGGAAAAACATCTCCTGGAGGTTCCCAAAGAAAACGTGCTCTATGAACCACTGGGAAAAAACACGGCCCCCTGTATTGGATTAGCAGCCATGTATCTCCAAAGAAAGGATGCAGATTGTGTAATGGTCGTATCACCGGCAGATCACATCATTCAAAAACAGACACGGTTCAATACGATTTTAAAGGTTGCTGCACAACTGGCACGGGAGAAAGAGGGATTGATAACGATCGGTATAAAGCCGGATCGGCCAGCCACAGGTTACGGTTACATACAAATTAACGGTGAGATTGGACGCTTCAGTGGGGTGAGGGCCTATCATATCAAGACATTTGCGGAAAAACCGAATTTAGCAACGGCACAACGGTTTTTAAGCAGTGGAGATTTTTTCTGGAACAGTGGTCTTTTCATATTCCGGGTTTCGGTTTTTTTAAAAACATTGAAGAAGTTTTTGCCTGATCTTTATGATGGCCTGGTAGAAATCCAAAAATATTTCGATAAAACAAACTATGAAGAAGTGCTTGAGAAAGTTTATCGACAGATAAGGAGTATTTCCATCGATTATGGCATTATGGAAAAGGCAAATAATGTCTATCTCGTTCAAGGAAATTTTATATGGAACGATTTAGGAAGTTGGGACCAGGTGTATAAATTAAGTTCTCAAGATAAGAATGGTAACGTAACAATCGGTGAAAGTGTTCTTATCAATACGAGTAACTCTTATATTTACAATACAAAAGGTGTCATTGCCGTTGTAGGACTGGAGGATGTGGTCGTTGTGCAGGAAGGAGGAGCGACACTTATCTGTAAACGGGAAAAGGCAGAAGAAGTGAAACGGGTTATCGATCGATTGAAGAGTCAAAAACTTCATAAATATCTTTAAGAGATTTTTAGGGAGGTATAATGGCTTCTTTTAACCTGATAAATTTTTTCCAAGAGGAATTTTTCCTACCACAACTTGTATCTCAGACAAGGGAAGAGCTCTTGGAAGAATTGGTTCAGGTTCTCTATGATAGAAAGAAAGTGAAAAGTAAGAGTCTCATCCTGGAGACACTACTTAAAAGAGAAACTTTAGGAAGTACAGGTATTGGAAAAAGGGTGGCCGTACCCCACTGTCGGACGCTTGTCGTTTCGGAAGTGACCATCATGGTAGGCATTTCCCCTCTAGGGATACCATTCGATTCGATCGATAAAAAAGATGTGAAGCTCTTTTTCTTGATTGTAGCTCCGCCCCAGGAAGAATCGAATCTTTATCTTCCTATTTTAGGTAAAATCGTTGAATTGTTGCGAGATTCGAGGATACGTAAATCTTTGATGAAAGTAAAGGATTTTTCTTCATTCTTAAATATAATTCAAAGAGGTTAGTTTATATGGCAAGAAGCCAATTGGAACTATTGGTTCTCTACCAGGACATCAATTTGATGCTTCAGGAGGCAGAAGAGGAAAAGATGAAAATGGGATTCCAGATGGGAGGAATTGAAAAGTTAAAAAAGGGGAGAGACGAGCTCGCAAGTAAGATTGAGCCAAGATTCCTAGGCGTTTATAAAAGGTTAAGTACTCGATACAAGCATGTCATTGCTCCTGTTCAAAAGGGAACGTGCCTTGGTTGTTTTGCAAAGCTTCCAACCTCTTTAAGCACGCGGGGGAGGGATGATAAATCCATTTTCACATGTGAACAATGTGGACGAATTCTATATTGGATCGAATAAGAAACAGTTTTTACTTTTAATATGCTCAAATATAAAAACAAAGGCTTAGAGGGGAATCTAAGCCTTTGTCGAGTGAAGGGAGAGGCGAATACGAGAAATGTTGTTATTGTCTGAAAGATAATTTAACAATAAGCATGCCAGAAGTGACCTTGATAGACAGTCACTTATCTAAGCTATTGTCAATTAAGAGGATATGATTATTTTGGCATGAATAAAAATAATTATAAATGGGACTATTATATGAGGTACTGTCAGTAAAAACTGACAGTAATTTTGCTGGATATAACTTAATCCTTGAAAATACAGTAATTAGAATTGTTAAAAAAAAATGACAGGTTGTGATGATTTATGTGGACAGCAGGAAACAAATACAGGAAATGTTCCACCTGTAGAGAAATCACGTGAAGCATTTAAAGTTTGATTTCATACATTCTGTATGTCTTATATACTCGTCCGCCCAACATTTTAGCAGTGCGGTTCATGATTTCGTTGTTTTCAAGAATCCATGACATCTCGCCTCGCCAATACCCCTTGCTAACACCGTTCCGCCAGGTGTCGAGATAAAAAATCGCATCGATGCCGTGTTTTCGATACTCATGTATAACACCCATGATGATGATTCGGATCATATCAATTTTTCTTGAATACCAGAGGATCTTTGGTAGACCAAGAGGAAATAAATGTCCATTGGTATGAATAAGAGCTCGATTGAGATCGGGGAGGGAAAGAGAAAAGCCAATGGGTTTTTCGTCGATTTCGGCTAACAGGGCTAATTCGGGGATGATGGCCTGTTTTAAATTCTTGGCCATATAATCAAATTCGGCTTTTGTCATGGGGACGAAACCCCAGTTTTTGCTCCATGCATTGTTATAGATTTGCCAAACCTTTGCTGTATCATTCTTATAGTCTTTCATATTAATGGGACGAATGGTAAGATTCTTTTTTTTCCGAATGGCCTCAACAACTCTTACAAGCTTTTCAGGAGGCGGTTTGGTATTGTCAATATAATATGCATACAGATCCATGGCCTTTTTAAAGCCAAAGCGTTCGATATAATCCACATAATACGACGGATTGTATGTCATCATTAACACGGGAGGAGAATCAAAAGCATCGATCAAAAGGCCACAATCTTCATTCTGAGAGGGATTTACAGGTCCCCGAAAAGCAATCATATTCTGTTCTTTGACCCAGGTCTGGGCGGCGGTAAAAAGTTTTTCTGCGACATTATAATCTTCGATTGTCTCGAAAAATCCGAAAAAACCTGTTCGTTCTTCATGGAATTCATTATGATTGTCATCCACAATGGCCGCAATACGGCCGACATCCTTTCCCTCCTTTTTCGCTAGAAACAATTGTATTTTGGCATGTTCATAGAAGGGATGCTTCTCCGGATTGAGGAGATTTTTTTGATCCGAGAGCAGATGAGGAACCCAGTTGGGATCATTTTTATAATGTTTGTACGGGAATTTTACAAAGACGTTCCGGTCTTTCTCGTTATCAACGGATCGAACGATAATGTCTGCAGATGACACGCTATCCTCTTATATTAAAAAAATTATGTTTATATAATGCCAAACTGTTTTCCGAGTTTGGCAAAGATTTCAAGGACTTTATCCAATTCGTCTTCTGTATGTGTGGCCATGTAACTCGTACGGATGATGGCTTCGTTGGGGGGGACTGCCGGACTGATGGCATTATTTGCAAAGATTCCGTTTTCGAACATCAATTTCCAGAAAGCCATACAATGCTCATCTATACCGATTTTTATCGGAATAATAGGTGTTGCACTGTCACCCGTATTAAAACCTAAGCTCTTATAGCCTTCCCTCATTTTGTCTGTATTCTTCCAAAGCTGCTCGAGCCTTTCGGGCTCGGATTCAATAATATCGAGACAGGCCAGTACAGTGGCAACTGACGCAGGCGGCATACTTGCACTAAAAATGAAAGCCCGAGCATGATGTTTAATATAGTGAATGACCGGTTCGTCAGCGGCGATAAAACCGCCGATAGAGGCAAATGATTTACTGAATGTGCCCATGGAGATATCAATTTTATCTTCCATGTCATAGTATTCGCCTGTCCCTCGACCGTGTTTTCCCAAGACACCAACGGAGTGGGCATCGTCTACATAGACTCGACAATCATATTTCTCAGCCAGCTCTACGAGCGGAGGGAGTTTAACGATGTCTCCTTCCATGCTGAAAACTCCATCCGTGACGATGAGTTTACCGGCTTCCTTATCTTTGTTACGGTCAAGAACGCTTTGGAGATCTTCCATATCATTATGCTTATATTTAACAACATTACCAAAACTCAAACGGCAGGCATCAACGATGGAAGCATGGTCTGCTCTATCCGTGAAGGCAATGTCATTTTTACCAATAAGGGTGGAGAGTGCTCCTTGATTGGTTTGGAAGCCGGTGCTGAAACAGAGTGTGTCCTCCCGATGCACGAACTTGGCAAGGCGATGTTCTAATTCGACATGGATATCCAGAGTCCCATTGAGAAATCGTGAGCCCGTGCATCCCGTACCATATTTGTTGATGGCATTGATAGCCGCTTCTACAACTTTCGGATGTCCTGTCAGTCCCAAATAGTTATTGGAACCAATCATGATCATTTTTTTACCATCAATAACGACTTCAGAACCGGGCCCGGATTGAATGGGGTGAAAGTAGGGATAGACTCCGGCGGCGATAGCTTCTCTCGCTCTGGTGAAGTTGTTGCATTTTGTGAATAGATCCACTGTCATTTCCTCTCTTTTAACTTCCTGAATTTACTGCTAAGTATGATAAGATCAATTTATCAACTGGTTGTGTATTGTTAGTCTTAATTGATGGACAACGAATGTTAAAGATAAGCAATGATAGAGATATTGTCAATAAAAAAAGAAGGTGAATTTAAATTCATGAATTAACTTGCGATTGTCTGCGATTTTTAGTATACTTTTATGATTATTTATAAATACCAATATATTTCCCGAGACCCGATTATGCAAAAAGTTTTTGTCACGGGTGGTACCGGGTTTATAGGAAGCCATCTGGTAGAACTTTTAATAAAACGAAAGATTTTTGTCCGATGTTTGGTGAGACAGACTCACAAATTACGCTGGCTCAAAGGGGTGGAAGCAGAGTTTGTTCATGGTGATTTGAACGATACCGATACGTTGGAATTTGCTGTGAAGGATGTCGATACCGTTTTTCATTTGGCCGGAAAAACGACCTCTCCGACAGAGGAGGGCTTTTATCAAGCCAATGCCGTAGGAACGATGAACCTTCTCAAGGCAATTATTCAATCGAATCCAAAGCTCAACCGTTTTGTCTATCTTTCCTCCCTCTCAGCGGTTGGTCCCAGTTCAAAGGAGAGATTTCTTATCGAATCCGATTCCCCCAATCCTTTGATTCCATATGGGTCCAGCAAACTGGCAGGAGAAGAAGCGGTTTCAGCTTTTAAAACTCAGATTCCTGTGACCATCATAAGACCTCCTGCCGTATATGGACCACGCGATCTGAATATACTTAAACTGTCCCGTATCATTCAAAAAGGAATCAAGCCTGTTTTGGGATGGAGAATGCGGTATATGAGTTTTATATATATTGATGATCTAATTAAGGGTATTCTAATGGCCACTGAGAGCAGGAAGGCCGAAGGCCAGACTTACTTTCTAGTGACAGATAACCATATTACTTATCAAGATTTAAACAGGATTATCTCAAAAGCACTGAAAAAAAAAGCCCTGACAGTACATGTCCCGATTAAACTTTTTACAATTGCAATCATACTGCGAGAGATGATAAACAAAATGCAAAGGAAACCTGTCTATTTGAATAGATGGAAAATCCAAGAGCTTCGACAGCGATATTGGATATGTGACGACACCAAAGTACGAGACGAATTGAATTTTCATCCGGAGATTTCCCTGGAGGAAGGTATTGAGAAGACCATTGCCTGGTACAAGGAAATGGGATGGCTGTAGGAGGGATGGTGGATTCTGTAACGATTGAGACGAGGTCTATAACAGAAGGAGTTGAATGTTCCGTTGGATTTCTTGAATTTGAGGCTTGAGAATTGATGAGTCGGCCGGTGCTGATCGGAATTTTTCTTGAAGAAGGTAGAGCCTGGATTGGAGGAAATCAATTATTTTATTCTTATCGACTTTTGATTCATATAAATAAATCGGATTCTTTCGATTTTTTGCACTCATCTCGATGGGTATTCCAAAAAGGCTGAAGATATTCTCGGGTGAGATTTTTTCCCTGAAGAGAAAACCCTTATTAAAAAGGAAATTCAGATTTTGATTTAATATCTCGGCGGTTAATGGTCGAATTGTCTCGAGATTTCGATAAATGTCCAATTGTGTGGCCTTCTCATTTTTATACAGGTAAGCCATAGCTGAAATCTGAGACTCGGAAGGTATAAAATCGAATTGCGGTGGATTTTCTTCTTTACTCCTATTTTGGGCCAGTTTTGACATCAACTCCATGGGCGATACTGTGGGATTGATACCTTGGTTTCGTTTGTTGATTAAACCTGCGATGTCATCACCGAGGGGAATGACATCTTTGAATTCTCCTGGAGAGAAAACCAATGCGTGACTATCCCCTTGAGAAGGTTCGGATTCGAATGACAGAAAATATTGTTCTTTTACTTTCTTAAGAACGAAGGCCTTCCACGCTTTTTGATGGAAGATTGAAGAAGGCCCCAGTTTAAGTCGAATAATCTCATATAGGGAATCGAAGTTTGCGATGATATCTTGCTCTGCGGGGGACCGAACGCTTTCAGAAGACTCACTCGGGGCAGATTCATCGGTTATGATACCGGTCGGAGCTTGAGTTTTGATTTTTGGTTTCATTTGAATAATTGGAGCCGGTTGGATTGTCCTAACCGGCTGTTCAGGCGTTAATTCAATAGTTAACCTTCGGTGCAGAGGAAATTTGTCTCTTCCAAGAGAATAAATCATGGCAAAGATAATCATGTGAATTATCAGAGAAAACGTAAGAGAGATAAAAAAATGTTTCATTCATACTCCTGGGCGAACAAGAAGCTTACTGCTTTTACGATAACCGATACGCATAGTTCCTTACGCATATTGAGGAATGATTGAAATCGTGAGTGCTTTTCAAGAGAAAATGGGCGATATAGGGGTGAGTCATGGATGATCCGGTGGTAGTCTATGTGACCGCTTCTTCAGAAGAAGAGGCAAGGTGTATTGGGAAAAAACTTGTGGAAGAAGGATTCGCGGCATGTGCCAACATTGTTCCCAATATACGATCGATTTATATTTGGAAAGGGGAACTTTGTGATGATGGTGAAGTTCTCTTAATCATAAAGAGTCGAAAAATTCATATTGATAAAATCGTAAAGCGGGTGAAAGACCTCCATAGTTACCAGGTACCGGAAGTGATTGCACTGCCCATTATTCAAGGATCTGAGGATTATTTAAGTTGGATGGAAGAATCGCTCTCTTAGGGAAGCATCGGATTGCATGGGCCATGGGGATATCGACGGTGCTTCATTTTTTTCTACTGCTCCTTCTTTCACAGCAGGGTGAAATGCTTTTTTTTCAATTGCCTAAAAGAAGTGTTGATAGTCCAGAGAAAAGAATCGCTTTCGAGATCGTGGAAACACCAGAAGAGAATCGTAGCCAGGTTCCACCCGATGAAGCTCAACTCTTATCAGATAAGAATAGTATTGCCAGAGATATGTTACAGAAAAATCTGGCCGGTGAAGGGTTGCCCTATTCACAAGGAGATGTTGATACGAAACATATCCCTGTAGTGACTGGTAATGAAACTGTGGGAAATCGATCTCAACCTGAGGCCCAAGCTGCGAGGGAACCTTTAACAGTAAAAGATGAAATCAGTTATTACGGTCGATCTTCAGATCATACACCAAAATTCAACAGAGACTTGCTTCTGGGGCGCAGGGAGAGGTTGCAAAGTTCATTTCAACAGCCCGCCTTTGACCAGAGAGATTTGAGTGCTGAAGAATTGGGAGGATTCAGTTTCAACACATATGCGTGGAATTTTGCACCATACCTCATCGAACTCAAACATCGTATACAGCGAAATATTTATCCCCCCCCTGCATTTACTCAGTTAGGCTTTGGAGGCAATAATATTATTCGATTTCGTATTTACCCGGATGGCCGATTGGAAGGTCCGGAAATTTTGGGATATCACGGGGAGAAAGCTCTGATTGAAACGAGTAGAAAGGCCGTTGAATTTTCTGCTCCTTTCAGACCGTTACCCGAAGATTTTCCAGAAGAATATTTACAGGTGACAGCAAGATTTGAATACTATATTATGGGAAGACATTAAATATATAATCGATAAAAAATATCACTGTATCATCCGGAAATTCTAGAATGGAGTGGGTATGTCTAATATTTGGGAAATGATTTTAAGGGGGGGTATCATCATGGTCCCCCTATTTTTTACATCCATATTGGGTTTGGCAGTTGTTATTGAAAGAGGATTTTTCCTTCGAAGACGTCGCATTATTAGACCCGAGGTCCTTGACCTCGTGGGACGCATTGAGAAATCTGAAGATACTGAAAAAGCAATGTACGGTTTGAGTCAAAAGAAAGGGCCTTTTCTCAACATCGTCCGAACAGGTCTGGAGAATCGGGGACGTTCAAAGGAGGAGATAAAGGAAGCCATCCTGGATCAGGGCCGGCAGGAAGCGAGGACACTGGAAAGGGGATTGGTCGTTCTGGAAACGGTGGCAGGAATTTCCCCTCTTTTAGGGTTACTCGGTACGGTATTGGGAATGATAAAAGTCTTTCGAGTGATCTCTGAGCAGGGTCTGGGACAAACGCAGTCTCTTTCCGGCGGGATATCGCAGGCACTCATTACGACTGTTGTAGGCCTTTCGATTGCCATCCCCGCATTGGTCGCGTACAATTATTTCAACCATAAAGTCGAAGATCTCGTTCTGGAGATTGAGAAACACTCTGCAACTTTATTAAAAAAATTGGATGTCATGCGGGGATAGGTACATGGTCAGGTTTACAAATGAACACCTCTGTGAGTTGTTTGCCGAATTCAAAAAGAAAAATATCATGGTCATCGGGGATATCATGCTGGATCGTTATGTCTGGGGACGGGTGTCGAGAATATCCCCAGAGGCTCCGGTTCCCGTGGTGGAGATTGAATCTGAATCCTATCGATTTGGAGGTGCGGCGAATGTCGCCTACAATGTGAAAACCTTGGGTGCAAATGTATTTCCCATTGGAGTGATAGGGAAAGATGGATCAGGGGAAATACTCAAAAAGTTCTTAGAAGAAAATGATTTGCCCACAGATGGTATTATCATTGATAAAGAAAGGCCAACCACTGTAAAAACAAGAGTGATTGCCCATAATCAACATGTTGTCCGTACTGACAGAGAATTGAGGAAAGGCATTTCCATTAAAGTTCAAGGGCAAATTCTTGATTTAATACGTTTACATTTGAATGGTGTCGATGGAATTATCATAGAGGATTATAACAAAGGTCTCTTGGTGTCTCGTTTTATTAGTGATCTGATTGAATTGGCATTATCCAAAGATAAAATGATCTTTGTCGACCCCAAGTTCGACAACTTCTTTAATTACCAGAAAGTTACATTGTTTAAACCAAATCTCAAAGAGGTAGCCGATAAACTGGGTGTTCGAATAGACTCAGATGAGGCATTAAACAGAGCCGGTCGCAAACTGATGAGCCGTCTGGAATGCAAGGCTCTGATGATTACACTGGGTGACGAAGGTATGATTCTCTTTGAACGGGATAGTGGCGAAATAAAAATCCCCACTCACGCAATGAAAGTGCACGATGTTTCGGGAGCTGGGGACACGGTCATTGCCACCATGGCTGTTGCCATGACATCGGGATCGAGCCTGCTCGAGGCGGCCACTATCGCGAATCATGCCGCCGGTATTGTGTGTGGGGAGGTTGGGATTAAGCCTGTTGATCGTGATCAACTGTTGCGAGTTTTGAAAAGTGAAGGAGACAATTGAAAGCGTCTAATCAAAAAGAAAGAAAAATCGAAGGCCAATCGATTTCCACATCAAAAATTGCTGTTTTTGATGTGGACCGGACGTTAATTCTAAACACTTCGGTGGAAGTTCAGCTAATTCATTTTCTCCGACAGAGAGGGATGCTGCCTTTAGCCAACTTCATAAAGAATTTTATGGGTTTCATTCGACAACTGCCGCATGGATTTGAGCAAGTCGTTCTCAGGAAGTCGATTTATCTGAATGGTTTGAATGCCAGAGAAGTTAAATCTCTGCTCCCTGAACTCTTTGAGACCTATTTACGGCCTCGCTTGTCTCAGAAAATTCAGGAATATATGGAGACACTCCGTGATAAAGGACATGAAATTATACTCATCTCGGGTACATTGGATTTTCTCTTAGATTTTTTAGTTGAAATCTTAGAGGCAGATGGTGGAGTAGGCTCTCCTCTGGAGATTCAAAACGGACTGTTTACGGGACAGATTCTTGGGATTCATCCATACTACCATGGCAAAGTAAAAGCCCTCAAGAAATATCTCGATGGCCGAAAGGTGGATTACCGGAATTCTTACGGTTTTGGTGATAGTTGGGCAGATTTCCCTCTTCTTTCGTTGTTCGGAAATCCGATTGTCGTAAATCCGGGAAAGATATCGAGAAGGCAAGCAAAGAAAAAAGGTTGGAAAGTCATCAGGGAGGGGTGAAACGAAGACACACGTTTAACCTCAATTATTCACCACGGAAATACACGGAACAACACAGACAATTATTTGTGAATTAATGAGGCTGAAAAGGAAGAAGGCCGAACGAAATATTCATCCATTCGGCCTATCTTTGGGAGGGAGAGAGAAGTAGTGAATGTTATCTTCGTGCCAATAAATATAGTCCAAAACCGATAAGAATGATGGGAAGTAAAGGGGCAAAGAGTCCCAGGGGTATCAGAATCACGGCAAATACACCGGTGATCAAGGCAATTGGAAGAATGGTAAATAATACAACGGCTACAAACACTGCCGCTAATATTTGAAATGGAATGCTAATGAGAAAAAAACCGGCTCGAAAAATTAATCCCAGGAGTTTAAAAGCGATCAGCATGAGTCCCAGAGTAAGTAAAAACGCGATGATCTCCATTTCTTCCTCATCCTTATCTTGTTCTATTACATTCTACGACAAGTGATGGGTTTTGGTTTCAATTTCTTATAAAAAATTACCGAATATTATATAAAAATGAGTATAATAAAGCCTAGTATTGTCGTTCATGGGGGAGCATGGGAAATACCGGACACTGAAGTGCGGGACCACATCGATGGAATTAACACGGCCCTGGAAAAAGGATGGTCCCTGCTCAATGAAGGAAAAAGGGCTTTGGATACAGTCGAGGAGACTGTTGCTATTTTAGAAGATGATCCGACTTTTGATGCGGGGAAAGGCTCCATTCTGAACACCGATGGCTCAGTCGAGATGGACGCTTCGATCATGGATGGGAAAAGTTTTAGAGCGGGAGCAGTGGCCGCCTTGAGGAATTTCCCTAATCCCGTTCGAATAGCACGACAGGTGATGGAGAAAACTGAGCACATTCTTCTTGCAGGTCAGGGTTGTGAAGAATTTGCCAGAAGGCAGGGCTTTCAACCGGTTACCATCGAAGAACTTCTTACCCCAAGAGAATGGAAACGTCTGGAGAAGCTAATCAAAGATAAAAAATTTGTTACTCCTCATGCCTTTGGAAAGAAAAGGGGAACGGTTGGAGCAGTGGCCATGGATCAGTATGGGGAGATGGCGAGTGCGACTTCAACTGGAGGAACACCGAAAAAAATCCCTGGAAGGGTAGGTGATACGCCATTGATTGGTTGCGGAACCTATGCAGAGAATGGTGTAGGGGCTATATCCTGTACCGGATGGGGTGAGTCAATCATGAAGGTCATGCTGGCCAAAGAAGTGGCTGAACAGATGCGGTCGGGTATCGAAGCCCAGGTATCCGCCCAAAAAGGGATCCAAATACTCCATGACCGAGTCGGTGGTTTGGGTGGCATTATTTGTTTAGATTCGCAAGGTTCCATTGGAATAGCATTCAACACGCCGAGGATGGCCCGGGGGTATATTCAACATAGCATAGACAGTATTTATGTGGATATAAATTGAAGCGACTATTCTTACTTCTTCTTTTTGGGCACTTTTTTTTTTCTACCACAACTAATGCTCAGGAAACCAGCCCTTTTGAAATAACTCTGAGGAGAGAATCTCTCCTGTTGGCTGGAGGTGTTTCTGTTCTCGCCGTAGGAGCATATGCTTATTTTCATATGAATCCTTCAATTTCAGATGATCTCCAACGGAAAAACATATTCCCGATGGATCGTTTCGCCGTTGACCTGTCCAGTGAAGCGATGGCTGTTACCAGCGATATTACAGCCCTGTTGAGCATTGGGCTACCCTTCATTTCAATGGCGACTTCACGAAAAAAGGAGATCGTTTGCCAGGATATGCTCATGTATATAGAGTCCATTTGTCTCATCGAAGGGTTGACCTTATTGAGTAAGTCGGTCTTCAAACGTCCCAGACCCTATGCATACAGGTTCGATAAGTCTCAAAATAGCAGGATGAATCGGTCCGCGATAAGTTCTTTTTTTTCCAATCATACGGCAGCCGCTTTTAATGGTGCAGTTTTCGCGGGCACCGTTTTTCAACAAAGATACCCAGACTCACCATGGGTTAAGCCGATATGGATTGGGGGCTTGATTTTAGCCACTGCCACGGCTATTTTTCGCGTCACTTCAGGGAATCATTTCCCAACGGACGTGTTGGCCGGAGCCGTTCTGGGATCATTTACGGGTTGGTTGCTGCCTCATATTCATCGTCGTGGACGATCTGAGAGAGGTCTGTCATTCATGAGCGGTGGGAGTTTCAGTATTGGATGGCGTTTTTGAACAGAGTATAATAATTAATAAACGGTTGTGCCTGCAACTTCAGATGAGAAGTCCCTGAAGCCGCCATATTGACCGTAATAAAATGTGTACGTTTTACTTTTCCTCTGCAGTCGGCAGATGTCACGCTTCCCCTTTTCGGCTATATTCTTCTCCAGCTTTCCCATCCTTACCAGCTAACATTTGCGTTCAGGGGTGCGACCAACCGCAAATCAACCTGAACAGAAAACATATTTTAAAAGAACTGTGAAACAAAATCCAATTCAAAAAATATTCAAAAACACCGTAACAGACCTTTGGTCAAATGAAAAAGTGCCAACGAAAGGAAGCGGTCGCATCCCCTGGAATGCTGTGTTATGCGTTCTTAAAATAGTAATAATTTCGCTTCCAACTTTTCATAACTACCGATAACTTGCTCATCTACTTTATTATCAGTGTATACTTTTTTTATTAGTGGCAATTTATCCTTTGCACCAAGATCTTTCAAATACCATATATAAAATGCATTCAATGCTGGACTGTTATCCAGATACTTTTC
>Ga0114922_10002842_pt1 | contig 16168 bp, 13 predicted proteins | sample AartaG_FD_100975 | JGI IMG/M metagenome (GOLD analysis project Ga0114922, IMG submission 100975) | Deep subsurface microbial communities from Aarhus Bay to uncover new lineages of life (NeLLi) - Aarhus_00045 metaG | ecosystem: Environmental > Aquatic > Marine > Oceanic > Sediment | place...
AATCCCAAACCGGCTCTGGGAAAACGGCGGCTTTTGCGCTGCCGATCCTACAAGACTTGATCTATGGCGGCAGCCAACGCAGTGTGCAGACCCTGGTCCTGACCCCCACCCGCGAATTAGCCATCCAAGTGGCGAAGGCGATTGGCCAATACGGGCGTCAACTTCAGGTGGAAGTTATGGCAGTTTATGGCGGGCAGAACTATGGTACTTCCAAGCGCCGGATCAAGAACGGCGTGGATGTGATCGTGGGGACCCCCGGCCGCCTGCAAGACCTGATGCGCCAGCGCATCCTTGATCTCAGCAGTGTTCGCACTGTGATCCTGGATGAAGCTGATGAAATGCTAAGCATGGGTTTTATTGAGGATATTGAAAATATACTGAGCGAAACCCCTGCTAAACGACAGACTACTTTGTTCTCGGCAACGATGCCAAAGAGGATCCACCGCCTGGCAGACAACTATATGATTGAACCTCAGTCTATCACGATTGATCGTAAACATTTAACCGTTGCGACAATCGAGCAGCGTTATTATCTGGTAAATGAAAAAGACAAGCTGGCTTCCCTAACCCGCCTCTTCGAGAGTGAAGCGGTTGGCGCAACATTAGTGTTTACCCGCACACGTGCTAGTTCAGGCCGCGTAGCCAATGAATTGGTCCAGCGCGGTTACCCGGCTGAAGCTTTGAATGGTGATTTAGAGCAAGATGCCCGCATTCGTGTGCTGAACCGTTTTCGAACCGGCCAGATAAAAGTTTTGGTTGCTACCGATGTGGCGGCGCGCGGTCTGGATATTGATGATATTTCGCATGTGTTCAATTTCGATCTTCCTTCTGACCCTGAATTTTATGTTCATCGAATTGGGCGGACGGCGCGTGCAGGTAAAGAGGGAGTTGCGATTTCCCTTGTAACCCCAGGCGAAAGACGCAACCTCAACAGAATTGAGGGCTATGCCAGGCAGCAGGTTCCACAGGCCGTAATGCCGTCGGAAGAAGATATTAACGAAAGCCGTGAGCAAAAGCTGATCAAGAAGATGGAAATCTGGTTGGAGCGTGACCGCTGCAAACGAGAAGAAGAAATTGTAGAAAAGTATGTAGCGGCCGGGTATGATCCTGCAAAAGTGGCAGCGGCTGCCCTCAAGTTGGCGCGAGTAGAAGAAAAACAGCGCCCGATCGAGAAGATTGGCGAAGTGCGCTTTGAACAACGTAAAAGTAGACATGAGAAAAGAAGGTCTTCCGCGGGTAAAGGTAAGGGTAAAAGCTACCGCAAACAAGTACAGCGCCGCGGAAATGGCAATGGTAACGGTAAATCAAATGTTACGCATGAAAAAGGGATGGTTCGCCTGAACCTGGGCCACGGCCGCATGCATGGCGTCAGTCCCAGCGAAGTTGTCGGGGCGATTGCTTCACGGGCCGATATTCCTGGTTACGTGATTGGAAAAATCGTTATCCGCGACCAGCATACCCTGGTGGATGTGCCGGAAGATTATGTTTCACGTGTCCTGGGGCAAACGGGTTCATATAATTTCCGCGAACACCAGAACGTGACCATTGAACGGGCTCGTGTTTAGCAAGCAGAAATAATTACTAACTGATAAAGAGCGCTCTTGATAGGAGTGCTTTTTTAATAAGGAGGAGAAGAAATTTGATATGATCTGATAGCTTCAGAAAGGTATTCTAGGTAGGATTGTAGAATATTAGTTATGGAGGAGTATATATAAATGAGGAAGCAATTGTTATTAACTTCACTCTTTCTTGGAATTGCTTTTGATATTCTTTTCTGGGGGAAAGCCCCCGGGATTTCTTTCGCCATTTTCATCATACTGTGCTTGTTGGCTGGCTATCTGCTGCTGCGGTCACAAAACCTTCACCCGGCTTGGAGGAGTCTTTTACTTCTTGTGCCAATTATTTTCTTTTCTGCGATGACTTTCATCCGCCGAGAACCGTTCACCTTATTTCTGAATTACGCGCTAACCTTATTTTCAACGGCTGTTTTTGTTATGACATACCTCAGCGGCTTATGGACGTCGTATGGTTTGAGTGATTATGCAGCAAATTTATTCCATTTGATGGGCAGTATGCTTACCCTTCCATGGGCCCAAATCACAAATACGGATTCCCAACAAAAGACAAGTAATGGAAGAAAGAAAAAAAATAATGTGTGGCCGATCGTACGCGGTTCACTGCTGGCGATACCCGTTTTATTGGTTTTTGCAGCTCTTTTTTCTTCGGCAGACCTCGTATTTGAACAAAGAGTGGATGATTTATTCACCTACCTGAACCTTGAAAAAATAACGGAATATATCTTCAGGGGAATATATATTCTTTTCATCGCTTATTTTCTGGTTGGAATTATTAAACATGCTGAAAGCCGAAGCCAAAATGAAAAGCTGATAGGAATAGATAAACCCATAGTGGCGCCCTTCTTGGGATTCACAGAAGCATCAATCATATTAGGAAGTGTGTTGCTCCTCTTCAGCGCTTTTGTGATCATACAGTTCCAGTATTTCTTTTTTGGACAAACAAATATCACCCTGGCAGGATTCACATATTCTGAATACGCACGGCGCGGATTCGGTGAACTGGTGGCTGTTGCTGTTTTCAGCCTGATACTGTTGCAAAGCTTAAGCACAATCACGAAGCGCGATACGGATAAAAAGAAGAAGATTTTCTCCGGGTTATTCATTGGACTTGTTATATTAGTAATAATTATTTTAGTGTCTTCATTTCAGCGGCTTTTCCTTTATGAGTCAGCATATGGTTTTTCACGATTGCGCACATATTCACATGTTTTTATGATCTGGTTAGGGATTCTATTAGCCGCTATAGTAGCAATACAGGTTTTTAAACACCGGCGCGGCTTTGCAAATATTGCTTTGCTCACCCTGATGGGATTCACCGCATCTCTCAACCTGCTTAACGTGGATACATTTATTGCGCACCAGAATATCAATCGGGCAGTTAATGGTAGGGAGCTGGATATCTCTTACCTATCAACGCTCACCAGTGATGCGGTACCAACATTAGTAAAGGAGTATTCTTCATCGAATTTCCCCTCAAAGATCAAAGACGGGATTGGTGCTGCCCTGGTCTGTTATAAAATGTTTGAAGAAGATGACGTTTCTCAAACACAATCCTGGCAATCGTTCCATTTCTCGGACTGGATTGCGGTACGTGAATTAGATAAAGTTCAGGAAAGCCTAATAAGTTATCAAGTTCAAGACGATGCCTGGCCAACAATTGTTATTAGTCCAAATGGGACGGAATATCCATGCGGGGATTACTATTTATATGATTAAGGTCTGTAAAACCAGAAGATGGTAAGAGACAATCGCTGCGCTGGGTTTTAGAAATCCCTTCGCGATTCAATCGTGACGCATGTCCAGTGGAATGAACCAATTCGTGAAAAAACGTGGTGTAATAATCTGAAGTTGAATAAAAATCACCCACTCCTGGAATACGAATCTGATCAAGAGCGGGTATATACATCGCCTATAAACCCAAGTTTACTTCTGGTCTGAATTCCGGGTAATTTGCATATACTTCTTCACAAGTACCAATTTGTGGGGTTATGGGTAGAATTTCACTATCTTTATCAATACCTCCACACTGATCAATGTTGAATACATTGTATTTCCGAGCGACGTATACCTTCTTGATTAATTCTGATGTTCTTCTTCTTGAGATATTTTCTTATCGTTAATTGCAATGGATTTCCAAAAAAGGATGGTTTCTGACGATTGCCCTTTCTTCACGTATGCGTACGACTATCTGTTTCGCTTGTCTGAGGGTAAACCAGGCATTTTTTAGATAACCGAACTGTAAACAAGCTAAATTCAACAAGAAAACGTTGATACCTCGATAAACTTTTCGGTTAAGAAATTGATCGGAATTGAAGAGAATGATGTGTTGAAAGGTTTCCTCCAGGGAATGCAGCCAGGATATTGTTTGTGACTGTTTGGTAAAAGCCTGTTTTTTTCATTCGATTGCTCCTTATGAGATTCTCTTAAAAAAGGGATTAAAGCATAGCGAATGGAATGTCTGGTTATTTGAGTTATTGAACGATGATTCGGTTTAAAAAACCATATGAGTTTTCCGCTAATCTCGAAAGCATCTACTTATGAATGGTACAAAAATTGGTGGTATGACATTGATAGAAACCCAGGTTGAACACAGATTAAGATACATTGAAAATGGCCACAGATGGTGGTTTTATTTCACTTTTTTGTTGCATGTTGAGGACATAACTTGAGGATTACGATTTACTGCTTTTTACGTTTCAATACGGAAAGATCGTGCATCAAGTGCTTGGTTTGTTCATATAATTCACGATAGATTTCATAATACGGTTTGTATTTTCTTGTAGAATCCGGATTCGGTTTGATTCCTGATTGATAACGCACCCATTTAGTGATCTCTTTTAAATCACTGAAAAGGCCGACGCCCACCGCTGCCATGAACGCGTCCCCGTAAGCTGAACCAATCTGCTGATCGGGTATGATCATTTTAATGCCCGCAATATCGCTGATGATTTGCATCCATTTCTTGTTCTTTGTCCCCCCGCCGACGGCGAGAATCCGTTTGGGAGAGAGACCCTCGGCATGCATACATTCTACGTTATGTCGGATCCCGAAGCCAACACTCTCAAGCAATGCGCGGTACATGTCCGCGCGAGTATGTTTTAGTGTCAATCCAAAGAAAACGCCCTTCGCGTCTGGGTCGTATATTGGAGTGCGCTCACCCTCGAAATAGGGTAAAGCAATCAGGCCATTAGCTCCCAGGGGTGAGTCTTCTACCATTTTTGCCATAGCGGCATAGGCATCTTCGCCACCTTTATTCTGGGCAGCTACCTCCAAAGGGGCTAGATTATCGCGAAACCATCGCGTGAGACTGCCAACTGTTGACATACCTCCGACGAAGGCGTAAGTGCCTGGCTCCATCCAGTTCAAACCCCAGAAGTTTTCTGTTCGCACCAATTTGTCGGTTTTCATAATAAAGGAATTGCTGCTGCCAAACATCATCATCATGTCGCCAAACTCGTTCAGTCCAGCGCTGATGGCTTCAGCGGCGGCATCAATGGTACCCGCAATCACAGGTGTACCCGTAGATAAACCAGTAACCAGAGCTGCCTCACCCGTAACTGCACCAACGACGTCACAGCTCCACACCAACTCCGGGAGTTTTTCAATAGATGTTATATGTTCTGCTGCTTTTTCAAACCAGGAAATGCTTTCGACATCTATTAAGGGGGCATAACTGCAAGCTGAATAGATATCAACCGTGGCTTTGCCGGTCAGGCGAAAGACAATAAACGAATGGCTAGTCAGGAACCAACTGGTTTTTTCATAGATCTCGGGTTCATGGTTCTTGATCCAAAGGATCTTGGGGCCGCTAACTGAAGAAGATAAATGAGAGGCGCTTCGCATAAAAATCTCTTCCCTCCCAAGTCGTTTTTCGAGCTCTTCAATTTCATTCGATGCACGGGTATCGATCCCATAAAGAATTCCCTTCCTGAGGGAATTTCCATGCTCGTCAACGGGTACTACACAGATTCCAATTCCAGAAATTCCAACACCTTTGATCAGCTTTGGGTTGATTTTTGATGCTTTCAGGAGGTTTTGGCAAATAACGACAAACTCCCCCCACCAAATTTTTTCTGGATCATGTTCAACCCAACCTGGTTTTGGCATAGAGAGGGAGTGCTCCACAACACATGACTGAACTACCTCACCAGTGTCACCGGTTACCAAGACTCCCTTGGAAGAATATGTACCAATGTCAACCCCCAATAAATAGGTTTCCGCCATTCGGGTCACCCTCCTTGTTAAATTTAGATTTTATCTGACTAGATTTAAGCATAGCACAACATTTATTTGTAGAAGTGATGCTAATTATTTGTCAATTCAGCTTGGTAAACCGCGAATGTACGATTCTATTCAAAGAAAAAGATCAGCTTTTTCTTGAATTTATCGCTTCCACAAAACGGCCAGTGATTTGCTGCGGGCGGGATATCGCACCGCCTACAACAACAGATGTGGCTCCTCTATCAAGTGCTTGAATAACCTGGTCAGGTGTATGATACTTTCCCTCACCAATTACTGGAACCGTACAGCTTTTTGAAAGTTTCGCAATAAGCTCTAGATCAGGTCCATCCAGCTGTTGACTGTAGGGTGTGTATCCAGAAAGAGTTGTGGATACCAGGTCCGCCCCCAGTTTTTCTGCTTCCATCCCCTCTTCATATGTTGAGATGTCAGCCATCACCAAACAACCTGTTTTTTCGTGAATCTCTTTGATAAAGTCACCCAGATCACCAGAAGGCCGTGGCTGGTTGGTCGCGTCTATGGCAATAATTTCCGCCCCAGCAGCTGCTACAGCCAGGGCATGATCGATTGTGGGAGTGATGTACACGTTGTATCCCTCAATATTTTCCTTGTAGATACCAATTAACGGAAGGTTAATTTCCTGCTTTATCGCTTTAATATCCACTGGCGTGTTCGCCCGGAGAGCACGTGCTCCACCCTGCTGCGCGGCTCGTGCCATGCGCACCATTATCTCAGAACCAAAAAGCGGTTCATCGGGAAGTGCTTGGCAGGATACGATTAGCTGGTTTTTAACCTGGTCAACAAACTTATCAAGATTAATTGGCTTTTGTTTGACTTTCATTATCCTCCAAAATATTTTCAAGGGCCATTCAGCTTCATGCCTGAAGTTTGGCAGATGCCTTTTCTAGCATTCACCCAGTTTCTGCAAATGCAAAAGGCAATTAGATTTATATAAATAATATATATTGTTAGAACTTATATATTTACCGGTTTATGAGTTTTGATTGATTCAAGCGCTGCCACTACCATCCGCAAGGCAATGATACCGTCTTTTCCTGTTGCAGGGACTGGAAGGTCATCTAGCACACAATCAACAAAGGAGCGATCCTCGTCTACCAACCCGGATGATACAGATGGGAACTTCGAGAAAGTTTCGGAATATATTTCAATTCCCTGCCGCATCTGATCAAGGTACAGAGACCCTTTGCTGCCTATGATATCTAGTTTAAAATCACGTCCGCCCAAGTGCTGAAGAGGCAGGTTCCAGCCGATATGGGCGCATGCCCGAACACCATTCTCAAAACGAATGATCGAAAAGGTCTCGTTCTCATGGGGATATTTCTTTGGTACGGATGTGGATTCTTCGCAGTAAATGCTTACTGGTTCACTTCCGATGATCCATCGCAGGGCATCAAAATCATGAATTCCAAGAAACATAAGCACGCCGCAGCGGCCTTTAATTCTGTCGGCTTGTGTAATGATGTTCAGGCGTCGTGCAAATATACTGATAACATCCCCCAATTTTCCCTGCTCAACTATCCTTTTCGCCTGCAAATAGTGCAGGTTAAAACGTAAAGAGAAACCGACCATCAGTTTTACATCGGTAATATTAGCGGCTTCAATAATAGCATTCGCATCTTTTATAGTTGTGGCGATTGGCTTTTCTACCAGGATGTGTTTTCCGGCTTCCGCGGCCGCAACGCAGGGTTCCCTGTGCAGGTGATCAGGGGTTGCCACGACGACCGCGTCAAGGTTTGGATGTCCTAAAAGCTCATTGAAATCTTGATACGGGGTGCCACCAAATTCTTCGGCAGTTTTTGATAAAACCGACTCGTTTACATCTGCCAGGGCGACTATTTTTACTCGTTCGATTTGAGCTAATGCCTGGCAGTGTTTCTGACCAATTGCACCCAAACCGATAACGCCGATATTTAGTGTTTTCATTCATTTCTCCATAAAAAGGTATTAATAATTTAGATTTTCTTGATCAGATAAGCAGGCTAAATAACGAAATGATTATAGCATCAACGTAGTTATGCAGGTATCATTATTATTGGGAGCTTGTCAGAATATTAGAGGTATCCCCTGTGTTAGTAACTCCCATGCTATTGTTATTCTTGTCATTTGTCTCATCTTCATAGTTTCTCACGGAGTATGACATTTTAAAGTTTAATACAACGAAGACTTGAGAATAGTATTTTTGTATGCTAAAATATATATTGTGCGCAGATTTTCAATGATGAAATAATGTGCATCATTTATTAGAAAAAACAACTTATTATGATTATTTTTTAATCAAACAAATTATTCCTCCAACGAAACCACTTATTAATAATATATATTCGCATATTGAATAAAGGAGGTCTATGAAGAAACTAAACTACAAAAACAAGGTTCTTTAGTGAAAGTTTTTAAATTAATATCAAAATTATTATAAGAGGTGCATAATGAAAGCAAAAGTACAGAAATGGGGTGGTTTTCTAGCAGGGATGGTTATTCCTAACATTGGTGCATTCATTGCTTGGGGTTTGATCACGGCTTTATTCATTCCCACTGGATGGGTACCAAATGAGAGGTTTAGCGCTCTTGTTGGACCGATGATTTTATACCTATTACCAATCCTGATTGGATATACCGGCGGCAAAGCAGTATACGGCCACAGAGGTGGAGTTATCGGCGCAGTAGCGACGATGGGCACGGTCGTTGGATCATCAATTCCTCAATTCCTTGGCGCCATGATCATGGGCCCAATATCCGCATGGCTGTTGAAGAAACTTGACGAGAAACTTGAACCCATTATTCCGATTGGCTTTGAGCTCTTGGTCAATAACTTTGCACTAGGCATTTTAGGTGTTATCATGACCCTGCTCGCATTGCTTGGTGTGGGGCCATTTGTTGAAGCCGTCAGCGGCGCAGCCGGAGCACTCGTACAGACGTTGGTCGACACTGGTTTCTTACCACTGGTAGACTTGATCGTAGAACCGGCAAAGGTTCTGTTCCTCAACAACGCGCTTAATATCGGTGTGCTCGCGCCACTCGGTGCAGCAGCCGCAGAAACAACCGGCCGCGCGATTCACTTCATGCTCGAAAGCAACCCTGGTCCCGGTCTCGGCTTATTGTTAGCCTACTGGTTCGCTGGCAAAGGTATGCTCAAGGATTCCGCTCCTGGTTCAATCATCATTCACTTCTTCGGTGGTATCCATGAAATTTACTTCCCCTATGTTTTAGCGCACCCAATCATGATCCTGGCTATGTATGCTGGTGGTATTTTGGCAGATCTTTGGTGGACAATCACTGATGCTGGTCTGGTTGCCACACCATCGCCAGGTTCAATATTTGCCTATCTTGCGATGACACCTAAAGGATGGCACTTCCAAGTGTTGACTGGTGTAGCAATTGGAGCTGTCGCTTCCTTCGTTGCGGGTTATTTGCTACTGAAACGCTTCCCCGTCAAAGAAGAAGAATAAATCATAAGCAGATCCTACTAGGTATGTAGAAACAATAATAATAGAAGAGAGAGTCTTCACTAATTGTGTGAGGACTCTTTCCTAAATAATTGATTCACTGTGAAAATTAATCTAGTTCAATCAAAAACTCTATTAGGAAAGAGGTTTCGGAAATGCCAAGATCAATTAAAGCTTCAGATGTAAAAAAAGTAGTATTTGTTTGTGAGGCGGGAATTGGTTCAAGTTTGATGAGTGTGAATGCCCTCAAGAAGAAACTAAGAAAAGCGGGAGTTACAGATGTGAATGTCGTCCATTCAGCCACAGCCACTCTGCCCGAAGATACCGAATTTGCTATTTGCCATAAAGGAATATTAAAATCAGTACGCGATAAGGCGCCCGATGCGGTTGTTGTTGGTTTCAGCTTGTTTTTCAATGATCCTGTATTCGATGAAATTGTAAAAGCCTTCGTTGAGGGCACTGAAATTACGGGAATAGAATAAATAATTTTGGTATATGCTGCCGATTGGTAAAGAGATATTGATTGGTAGAAAATAAAAATGTTACTTCAAATTGAATTGATCAATAACGTATATTGGACAATGATATAAGTCAATTGAAGAAAATGAAAGATAATCATTATGACAGAAATCCTTTCAAAGGAAACTATCCGTCTGCAAGCTGAAGCGGTTTCAAAAGAAGATGCGATCAAGCAGGCAGGAGAACTGCTTGTTCAATCAGGATGTGTACACCTGGATTACATCAAGGGGATGCTCGAACGCGAGAAAACCATGTCCACCTACGTGGGGAATGGGGTTTCCATCCCACACGGGCAGTTCGATGACCTTTCTCTGGTTTACCGGACTGGAATTTCGGTGCTGCAAATTCCGGGAGGAGTTGAATGGGGGCCTGGCAACACCGCATATTTAATTGTCGGTATCGCCGCCACATCCGGAGAGCATATAGGGATTCTGGCAAATCTCGCGGAGGTGGTCGAGGATCTTGACACAGCCAAGCTTTTATCCGAAACTACAGACCCAGAAATCATTCTCGGTTACTTGAACCGTGCTCCCCGAAAGGGAGGAACTTAATTTTGAGTTCATGAGATGTTGATGATTGTTTGGGTATATTTATTTGGAATCTCAATTTCTTTGACATAATTATCCAGGTCTAAGAACTCAATGATTCCTTCAACAAAGCAACTGTTCGCTTATAATCGAAATTCTGAAAGAGAAAAAGTTGATATAAGTTACCCAGATGTACTTTTCTGGTTGATTTTAATTGATCTAACCAATATTGATCTAACGTAAAATATCCTAACAAAAAGAAAAGGAAACCTATGCCTTGTGGATTTGAAGACTACAGCGGTTTAAATTACAAGATTCCTGAAAAGACCATTGCCTGGAATATGTACAATGCAGGGATTGAGAATATCGGGCGGAATGGGAAACCTGAAAAGTTTGCAGTTTCAAAGCCGAACGATAATCAATTGTTAGTCCGAGTTGACTCAGTAGGATTGTGTTATTCTGACGTCAAACTGATTAAAATGGGCGGATCACACCCCAAACTTTATGACCAGGATTTATCAACCAATCCAACCAGACTCGGACATGAAGCTGCTCTCACGGTAGTTAAAGTGGGAAAGAATCTTGCGGGAAAGTATCACCCCGGCCAGCGACTGGCAATCCAGCCGGATATTTACCATAATCAAGTCAGCACTGCCTATGGATATACTATTCCAGGCGGTCTAACGCAGTATCACCTAATCGGACCAGAAGTTCTAGATGCAGATGATGGTGCGTATGTGATTCCTGTTGAAGGTGATGTTGGTTATGCGGAAACCGCTCTTACTGAACCGTGGGCCTGTGTTGTGGCAGCTTATACGCAACGAAGACGGTTAGTTCCGAGGGTTGAAGGGTTGATGTGGATTGTGGGACAACCAGGAGATGAGACATCATATACTTTTACGAGCGGGTTAGAAGCTCCAAAGATGATCTGCCTGACGGATGTCCCCGCCACCTTGAAAGAATTTATTCTTGATAAGAAACCTGAGAGTACAGAAGTCATTGATTTGAATAATTTGAATTCGGACGGTTATTCCAAGTTATGGAAAGACCTAACAGACGAAAAGGGGTTTGACGATATCATTCTTTTGTCACCCACTTCTGCTGAAATGGTGAGCGAAGCCGCGAAATTGATAGGATTTCGGGGAACATTCAACATTGTCAGCCGACAACCCCTTGATGGAGAACCATTGATAGATGCGGGGCGCATTCATTATCATTACACAACCTATATCGGAAACAATGGAACCGACATCTCCGCGTCCTATGGAGAAGAGCGCAACCGTTGTGAATTACGTTCCGGCGGGGTGGCAGTATTTATTGGTGCCGGCGGCCCGATGGGGCAAATGCACGTTCAACGGGCAATAGAACTTGAGAATGGACCTTCCCTAATAATTGCTACAGAAATCAATGAAAAACGTCTGGATGTTCTTGATAAGATCAATTCCCCATTGGCAGCGGCAAGAGATAAAAGATTTGAGGTCTTTAATCCAACAACAGCTGACGAATCCCTCCAAGATTTTATTAAGCGGGTTACTGAGGAGGGCTATGTGGATGATGTGGTTGTCTGTGTACCGGTTGCCTCATTAATGCAGGAATCTGCTAAGCTTCTTAAACCTGATGGGATGCTGGTATTTTTCGCCGGTGTGCCGGCTGGGACTTATGTGAAATTGAAATTTGATGCAGTATATATGGCCAACCTGCAGTTGACCGGAACATCCGGATCGAAACTTAAGGATCAGGAAGTTGTCATACAGAAAGCAATGAATGAAGAACTCAATCCAAACCGTTCTGTAGCTGCGATTGGAGGAATCGAGGCTGCGCGGGATGGGATTGAAGCGATGATGAATGGTGTGTTCGCTGGTAAAATTCTCATCTTTCCGCAAATCAGCGGCTTACCTCTATTAAGTCTGGATGAGTTGGAAACACACTTCCCGAAAATAGCGGAAAAATTGGGGAAAAATAATCTGTGGACAACCGAAGCTGAAAAAGCTCTAATTGAGGAATTCTGGTGTGGAGATAAATGATGAAAACGAAAAAAAATAAATCAAATTCAGGAACTTTTATACAGTATGCGTTTGTCGGCGCTGCGCTAGGCCTTTATTACGGCATTTTTTACAAACCAGCGGGAGAACCCGATTTTGGTATTGTGGTTTTTCTCAGTGTGGCAGCTGCACTTTTAACCGTAATAACTCGTTCTTGGAAAAAACACTTGCCATTCAAAAAAATACTAATTGATTTTTTCATGATATTAGGTTTTTTCCTGATATTTTTACTGTCTTTAGTTTTCCGACAGGCTGCATATCAATTTGGGGGTCAAATGGCTGTAATAATTGAAACAACAATTGTTGGTATAGGACTTGGGTTACTTATGGCTGCGCAAAAGATTTCGGCGAGCAAGGAAAAAAAATAACAAGAATCTATGATCTTTACTGTAACACTTAATCCAGCATTAGATAAGGAGTACACTGTTCCTGATCTAAAAATGGATGAAGTTCTTCGGGCTTCATCTATACAGATAGATTATGGGGGCAAAGGATTTAATGTCTCACGCATGCTTACTTCTCTCGGAGCTGAGAATGTTGCCATCGGTTTTTTGGGAGGGGCAACTGGCAAATCCCTAAAGGACGGATTAGTTGATATAGGAATACAAACTGATTTTGTCTGGATATCCAGTGAAACTAGAACGAATGTAAGCATAGTAAGTAATTCGGATAAACACCATATCAAAGTCAATGAATTGGGACCAACTGTATTACCGGATGAAATTACGATGCTGATGGAGAAAATCGAAGGATTGATACACCCGGGAGATTGGTGGGTATTGGCGGGAAGCCTACCCCCAGGTGTAAAAGCTGATATTTACTCCCAAATAATCACAATGATCAATGCGGGAGGGGCGAAAACCATACTCGATACAAGTGGACAACCACTGACATTGGGCTGTCAGGCAAAGCCATTTTTGGTTAAACCAAACACTTACGAAGCTGCTCAGCTGACCGGCATGCCAGCCGATACGCCTGAGCAGATCTTTGAGATCACATCTTATATTCACAATATGGGAGTAGGAAATATAATCATTTCAGCCGGTAAGAAGAAGTCGTTATTGAGTGATGGGAAAAATCACTGGTTCGGAGCTTCGCCCCCTATTGATGAAAAAAATCCCATTGGCGCAGGAGATGCAATGGTAGCAGGTCTCGTTTGGAGATTAGAAAAGGATGATTCTATAAAAAACGCATTTCCATGGGGAATTGCTTGTGGTACTGCTGCTGCAAGTCAACCTGGAACGGGGATGGCTACACGGTCTCAGATTGAATATTTAGTAAAAAAAATACAGATTGAAGAGGTGTGATGTGCCTTACGAACAAGAAAGTACCAAGATATATAAACATTCATTCGAGGATACATATGAATCCGCCTGCCTCACCATAAAAAGAATGGGAGGAAAAATTCTCATACATGATCCGGAAAAAAGGCAACTGCATGCCCAAATGGATAAGAAGCTTTTTGGAAATGTTCTGGGAGACCGCAGTAAAATGGAGATTCAATTTGCTGTAAATGATAGTGGTGAAACTAGTGTTTATATATATGCGTATCCCTTGAACGCTGTCGGTCAAAAGTTGATGTTTGGCGCTCGAAAAGGAGTGGTAGAAACTGTTATAGAGGTATTTTATGACGAAATGGAAAAAAGTTTAAACCAGGAAAAATAACACAAAAACGCGTAAATTTAAATTCAAGAACTACTTTATGAAAGAACTGATGTATGAAACGGTTAATATTGGTGCGGCATGGACAAACAGAAGCAAATCTAAATCGGAGATTGCAGGGACAAAGCAACGGCGCTCTAACGAGCAAGGGCGAACAGCAGGCGGAGGAGCTTGCTCTGCACTTGAAAGATATGGCAATTGACCGGATCCTTTCAAGCGACCTTCGCCGCGCAGAGGATACTGCTGCTGCCTTAGCGAAACACCACGATATTAAACCTATCACCATGCACATCCTGAGAGAATGGAATTGCGGTAAATTGGATTTACTGCCAGCAGAAGCTCTGAAAGATGCGTTGGACCAATCCAATCAACCATTACCTGATTTCAGACCAGAGGGCGGTGAAACACTCAGGGAAGTTCGGCAACGGGCAGCAGCTTTTTTGCAGGATGTCCAATCCAGATATGAGGAGCTAAATGTGCTGGTATGCTCCCATGGTGATTTCATTCGAATGTTAATGAGTCTATTGATGCAAATAGAGATTGAAGAGGCAAATACAATTCACTTGGATAATGGTTCATACAGTGTCTTTGATCAAGATGGAAATATTTGGAGTGTCTCAGCGATAAATAAGGTTATTCACAAGTGATTTTTGGTTAAAAGCAAATTTGTTTAAAAATTAGAAATGTTGAGTTATACCCTTAATTATTGAGAATAACTTTTATTGGGTGCCATATCCCAATATCTGTACCTTCAGCAAATGTGTGAAATATCCTAAAAAACATATAAGCTAGGAAATGTAAAATTCTTCCAAATATTCCAAAAAGCGCGATCAATGTGAAAAAGAAGCGGTAAACACGATTTTTTAATCCTTTATTACCAAAACTAAAGAATGAAATCGATTTTCACTTCATTTCTTCAATTTTTGAATTAGAAACGCAAAATCCTGGTCGATATATTTGTGTTCAACTTTTTTAACATCAAAATTGAACATATTAAATGTTATTTGGAAAAAAAATCCCAACACAAATGACATGATCAGCGTTCCCCAGCCCACAGATCCACCCAGGAAATATCCGATAATCAATGCGGTAACTTCTATCACCCCCCTGACCAACCCTACTGGTTTATTTGCGCGTTTGGTTAACGCGATCATCAAGCCATCCCGGGGGCCAGCTCCTAAACGGGCACTCAGATAGAAATATGCTGCCAGACTGATTGTGAACATACCGATGAACATCATCAGGAAGCTCAGAAAAGTATTTTCGAAAACTGGAACAAGGTTGATATTTGTTAATAAATCAATAAACGTACCGACAAAGATGACGTTTCCGATGGTTCCCCAACCGATTCTCTCACCAAGAATGAAATCAAAAATAACGATCACTGCCCCCACGAAATTTACTGCAATTCCGAAGGTGATATTCAACTGGAGAGATAGTCCTTGATGGAAGACCCCCCACGGCCCGAGCCCCTGATGGGCGTTGATGGTCATTACAATTCCAAGCGCGTATAAGAAATACCCAATCAATAATCTTGGAAATTTTAATACAATGTTTTTCATGGTTGATTCCTTCTCGGCATTCATGCTTACATATCAGAAAATGATTAGACAGGGATTTATAACCAAAAAAGATAAATCGGTCAACCATTAAATTAAATTCCTGCTTGGTATGTCAGTTAGATTAATGTTTTCTTGAAGGGGCATACAATAAAAACACTCATTTAAAAAGAAGAAAAACAATGGCAGCCTGATTATACAATATTCGCCCGAATTAATTATTCTGATGAATAAATAATTGAAATCATAAATGTACTATGAGAATATCTTCAAAATAATTTGAAAATCTAATCAATAAAAAAGTGCTGCGCGTTGACTTCTTGACTAGTAGATATGACATCCTGGATAGCAAACCAGGCCAGAAAGTACGTTGATGGTACGCTGCTAATCCTTACCAAGGGTAGCAATACTTTATATCACCGAATTTGGTTAAGAAATTCCCGCAAATCGAGAGACAAATTAATAATTTTTCTAGGCAAAATGACAGGCAACATGATGCCCTTCGAATAATTCCCTTAATTCCGGTTCATCTTTTGAACAGATTTCCTGGGCCAAAGGGCAACGCGGATGAAAATGGCA
>Ga0114922_10002843_pt1 | contig 16156 bp, 14 predicted proteins | sample AartaG_FD_100975 | JGI IMG/M metagenome (GOLD analysis project Ga0114922, IMG submission 100975) | Deep subsurface microbial communities from Aarhus Bay to uncover new lineages of life (NeLLi) - Aarhus_00045 metaG | ecosystem: Environmental > Aquatic > Marine > Oceanic > Sediment | place...
CAAAGGATTTGCTCTCTTCGGGAGCAGCTTCAGGGGGCATGGTTCCTAAAATAGAAGCCAGCCTTAGAGCTTTGACTACCACGAAGGTCGTGCGTATAATAGATGGCCGAGCCGTGCACACCTTACGTGATGACGTTTCCAGACAGGCTCCGCAAATGACTAAATCAGGAGGTACAACAATTGTCTCAGAATAATTGGCAGGAATTAGAGAAGAAGCTATTTCTGAAAACGGGGAAAAGAGCCCCCGTAACCCTGGTCCGCGGTCAAGGAGCCTTGGTCTGGGACGACCAGGGCAGAGAATACCTCGACTTTGTTGCTGGCTGGGCAGTGAACAGCCTGGGGAATTGCCCTGCGGTGGTAGTCGAGGCGCTGGAAAAGCAAGCTAAGACCCTGATCCATGCGGCGGACCAGTTTTATACTGTGCCCCAGATAGAGCTGGCCCAGCTTCTAGTTGAGCATAGCTGTTTGGATAGGGTTTTCTTTTGTAACAGCGGTGCTGAAGCTAACGAAGGGGCAGTGAAACTGGCTCGCCGGTATGGCAAACTGCGACTCAACGGCGCCTATGAGGTCATTACCGCCCTTAACTCTTTCCACGGGCGGACTCTGGCTATGACCGCTGCGACAGGACAAAGTAAATTTCACGAACCTTACACACCCCTGCCAAGCGGCTTCCTCAACGTGGAATATAACAACATCGAGGCAATCAAGCGGGCCACCAGTGAGAAGACCTGTGCTGTAATGCTGGAGCCAATCCAGGGAGAAGGTGGAGTGAACGTACCTGATGATGACTACCTCCAAAAGGTGCAAAGCTGGTGTCGGGAGAAGGGCATCCTTCTCATTCTGGACGAAGTCCAGACGGGGGCCGGTCGAACAGGGACGCTCTTCGCCTATGAGCAGTATGGAGTCGAGCCGGACATAATGACTCTGGCTAAGGGATTGGGCAGCGGCGTGCCCATTGGCGCTTTCTTAGCTAAGGAAGAGGTCTCCGTCTTTTCCCCAGGCGAACACGGCTCCACCTTTGGCGGCAACCCGCTTGTTTGTGCCGCCGCTTATGCTGCCCTAAAGTACGTCATCGATCACAATATACCGGCACAGGCTAAACGTATCGGAAATTACTTCATGACCCAACTGGAGGGCCTGAAGCAGCAGTTTGATTTTATCACTGAGGTGAGAGGTCGGGGGCTCCTCATAGCTTTGGAGTTTAACCAAGAAATTGCTGAGAAATTGCTGATGGCTTGCCTCGATAAAGGCTTATTGGTCAACAGACTTAAGCCCAATGCCGTGCGCTTTATGCCGCCCCTTATCATTACTGAAAAGGAAGTGGACAAGGCGGTAGCCATTCTAACAGATTCCTTAAAAGAGAAGTCCTAAGCACAGAATTTCAGATAGTATCAATTGGTCAAAAGACGAAGTTTGGACATTCGGATCCTGGATTTGCTTGGCTTCTAGGACTTGGGGCTTCCGATTTGAATGAAAGAGAGGTCATGAAATGGCAGACAAAGTGATATTGGCTTACAGCGGGGGTCTGGATACATCCGTAGCCATAAGATGGCTTGAAGAAGAATATGAATTGAAGGTCATCACCCTCACTGTGGATATCGGCAATGTCCCCGACCTCGATGCCATCAGGCAAAAAGCCCTCAAAGTTGGAGCCATAAAGGCGCTCGTCATCGATGCCAAAGAAACCTTCGTTAAGTCGTATGTTTTCCCGGCCATCCAGGCGGATGCCGTTTACGAAGGAGAGTATCCCTTATCCACAGCCCTGGCACGTCCACTCATCGTCCGACTTCTAGTCGAGACAGCTAAGAAAGAAAGGGCAAAGATGATTGCTCACGGCTGCACGAGCAAGGGCAATGACCAGGTTAGAATGGATGTGGGCATAGCCACGCTGGCCCCCGAGCTGAAGGTAATAGCTCCGGCTCGGGAATGGAAGATGACCCGGGAGCAAACCATCAAATATGCCCAGGCTCATAATATTCCCATCCCTGTTACCAAGGCCAGCCCCTATTCCATCGACGAGAACCTGTGGGGCCGTGGCATTGAATGTGGTGTGCTCGAAGATACCTGGAATGAACCGCCTGAGGATGTCTTCCTGTGGACAAGGCCTCTGGAGAAAACGCCGGCCCGGCCCACCTATCTGGAGATTGGCTTTGAAAAAGGTATACCTGTGAGCCTCAACAACCGAAAGGTAGAACCTGTTGCGCTTGTCCAGAAGGTCCATGAACTGGCTGGCAGGCATGGGATAGGCCGTATTGACCACGTGGAAAACAGGCTGGTGGGCATAAAATCCAGGGAGATCTATGAGGTTCCGGCTGCCGTAGTCCTGTTAAAAGCTCACCAGGCCCTGGAGAATTTAGTGCTGACCAAGGAGCAACTCCGCTTCAAGGCCAGGGTTGCCGCAGAGTATGCCGACCTCATCTACAACGGGTTGTGGTTCACGGGTATGCGTCAGGACTTGGCCGCTTATGTTGGAAGTACACAAAGATACGTCACCGGCACAATAAGGGTGAAACTCTTCAAAGGCAACTGCCAGGTAATGGGGAGGAAGTCGCCCTACTCCCTTTACGACTACAGCCTGGCTACGTATGACGAGGCCGATGTCTTCGATTGGAGTACCTCCCCGGGTTTCATCTATATCTGGGGCTTACCAGCGAGAACCCAGGCCAAGGTGCAGCCAGAACCACCCGAATAGCTTGAAGCACTGTCCGTTTGCAATGAACGGGGCACGACAGAAAAGTAGAGAGTCTGCAGCAACTAGCAGGAAGGATAGCTAGCTCAAAACCTACCATTGACCTGTAATCGGCTGCCCTGCTAGACTGTGCCAGCCAATCTACTCAGGAACCACGCTGGGCATGAACGCTACCGTGCGAAGATATGAACACCCCACTGACTACAGCAAGGTGGGGCAATTCTTGATTGATACGTACCGGCCAGGCGATCGGCATGATAACTGGTTACAACCGCGTTGGGAGTACATGCACTACCACCCCTTGTTTGACGAGAGCTTGAACACGGCCTTTGCCAATACGGGAGTTTGGGAATCCAATGGCAGTATAGTCGGTGTGGTACACTTCGAGCACCGTCCCGGGCAAATCTTCTTCCAGGTTCATCCTGACTCAGGATATCTAAAGCCAGAGATGCTGGAATATGCCGAGACATATCTCAGCGTTGAAGACTCTGACAGGAGACGGAAAATCGAGATTTTGGTCAATGATTTCGACATCAGGTTCCAGTCAGTTGTCCGGGAACGTGGCTATCGTTTGGTGGAAGGCCCCAAAGATTTCTGGTCAATCTTTGAGATACGTGGCTCGTTCCTGCCCATCAAGCTGCCGGACGGGTTTCGATTGCAGAGCCTTGCCGATGCGAATGACCTCATTAAGCTCCATCGGGTGCTGCACAGGGGCTTCAACCATCCCGGAGAACCACCAGTCGACGAGCTTGCAGGTAGGGAGAGGATGCAATCGGCGCCCAACTACCGAAAGGACCTGAACATCGTCACGGTAGCCCCGGATGGTGCCTATGCCTCCTACTGTGGAATGTGGCAGGACCACGCTAACAGAGTAGCTTGCGTCGAGCCGGTCTGCACGGACCCCGATTATCGCCGCATGGGATTGGGCACAGCGGTAGTACTTGAAGGTATCAGACGTTGCGGCGCAGAGGGCGCGACAATTGCCACGGTGGGATCGGACCAACCGTTCTATATGTCGATGGGTTTCAAGAAACTCTTCGACATCAACCTTTGGGCGAGAGAGTGGGAGATCTGAGCGAAGGCCAGATGTTGTATCTCACTCGCTTGGCGCAGGAATATCCGATCATGCGTTGATTGACTAGCGATTGAGGTACTCTTTCTGCGAAAGAACGTACAGGCAATCCCTGTTTATCAATCCATCCGCGTTTCCTGCATCTTTCTGAACGTAGCCCTCTCGCCTGAAACCACACCGCTCCAGGAGCCGCAAGCTCCGACTGTTATTCTCGCTACATTCGCTCTTTACCAGATAGACACCGAGGTCTTCAAATAACATCTCCAGAACTCGGCTGACAGCCTCGGAGACGTATCCTCTCCCCTCACAGTGCACGTCGGCCACAAATCCGATTGTGAATTCCAGTAATTCCCAGTTAGTTGGTTCCACGTACACCTGCCCACACCATTTGTTAGTAGCCTTCTCAAAGATGCCAATGAAAAAGTAATCACCAGCCGTCCAATCCGCCGCCAATCCTGTAACGACTGTCTCCGCATGCTTTTCACCTTTCAGGTGCATCAGCACGTTGTCTGGTTCGAATTCCGCCAGATGGTCCCGATTGCGTATGCCGGCAGCATAGTACATTGGGCCGTCCCCTGCCTTATAAGCACGCAAATACAGCCGTTCAGTTTCTACATACTTTGTCAATATCTGATCTGCACCCTTCTTCATATCTGCCACGGAATTGACAGGTTCGTGCTGTCAGGTATGACCTTTCGGTCTCTTCTATATCGTACTGTCGATGTATCTCATTGAGAAGTAGAGGTACGGCGTGAAGTGCCTGAGCCAGAAGTTCCCCCCAAAATAGTTGGCTGTCTCAAACTCGACGAACAGCCGCTCATATCCTTGTTCGATGGACCAGTCCACAGCACGCTGCAGAAGAGACTTGCCTATCCCCTTTCCTCGAACATGTGGCTTCGCAAAGGCATTCTTAATCTGGGCGGTACAGGTGTCTCTGAGGAGAAATCCCTCTTTGAATGTTCCGTAGGCTGATTCGCCTACGCCCAGATATGCGTCTGCCCCATCACTCCCATAGAACGCGAAATAAGCGTTTCCTTCACGTATGGATGATTCCAGAATCGCCCTGCGTTCGTCTGCCTCCGTTTCCTTGACAATGAAGATCGGGGCATCCCGGTAGTAGCGGCTGTCCTCAATGCTGATATTCAGAAGCCTTTCTATATCCGTTTCCTCCACAATGTCCATGGTGTGCGCGCCCTGAACCCCGGAAAGATCCCTTAGTGCTTCGGCTATGATGGCGCCGAATCCGAGTTGATAGAGCGACTCCCGCAGCACGGTATCGTGTGCGAAATGCCCCATAATGTGTACATGTATGTGACTGCCAATCCATTCGCTAGCCAGGCGCATATACATGATCTGGTAGAGTTCCCTTCTATCAGGCAGGATTGATGCGTGACAGTACTCGGGTACAATGATGGCCTTCTGTCCCTTAAACGGAAACCGATAACCCGAAAGCATGAACGCGACCACCTGATTATCTTTGAGAACCGCCACTCCGGGATTCGGCAAAAGCGGCTTGATAGCACTACGTAAACGATCCGCATTATCAATTGTTTCTGAGGGGAGCAACGGGCTTTCTTCCTGCTCACGACGATAGCTGCAAATGAATAGCTCGACCGCTGCTCCGAGGTGATCCGCTGCAAACGGCACTACTTGATAATTGCCTCTCATCTCATTAATGAATCCTCTGTTTCTCGTCATAATAATACAGCGGGACTATCAAGTACGCAAGAATCTAGGATTCTCTTTACCATAGTGCGGCAAACATCGCCGTAATCGTTGGGCCGCTGCCATACACAATGTGGAGGGGAAAGTTATGCGCGCGGCCGAGCATAGTCTTCTCTTTCAACCATAGATCAAACAGAAATGAAATCTTCGCGACACGTAATTGGCGCGCTCTGCAATGTCTGCGACCGCTGCTACGAAATGAACCAGGCGTTTGCCTGAGCTTCCCATTAAAGATTAGCCGGGCCAAGACCCGCCACAGTCCCGTACGCGATAGATGGCCGCTCTCGCTATAGTCAATCGCTACTGCTATAGGATATAATTTCAGCGGCTGGAAGAGACAGAAGAGGCCAAGAAATGACGCAAAGCACAGGTGATGAGTATGACATACTCGGAAAGAGATCCGCGATTGCACAACCCAGATACGGCGAACGATGAGCAGCATATGTCACAGGCAAGCGACAGGAGATCTGAGTAGAGGCTTTTGCAGTATGAGTTTGCTTTCTGTAACAAGCATCATAGGGTGGAGGAACGAACGATTTCGCTCCCGAAAGCCCAGGGGGACAAGTATATGATCCCAACTGAGAAGGGGAAAGAGAGTTCCAGGACACTAGGACGCTGCGGAGAGCAGCAAAGGAAGGTGAGACATGGAAGACTTGCCAGAGCGATTGGCATCATCTAATGCAGGCAGAATAGCAGAGAAGTTGGGGATGATTTCTGCGGGTAAGGTATTGGATGTCGGCACAGACAAAGGAGGGTTCATCGATACTCTTGTTAAGACCCTGAAAGCGTACGATTCTTTCATTGGAATAGACTATTGCCCTTCGGATGAATCAAAGAAAGGTATGGAATCTGCCAAGAAACGGTTTGAGGGAAAGGGCGTTCAGTTTATTCAAATGAATGCCGAGAACCTGGAATTTGAGGACGAGTCTTTCGACACCGTGTGCATATCTCATGCCCTGCACCATCTTGCAAGTATAGACAGTGTTATGACCGAGACTAAACGCGTACTTAGGAAGGGGGGCAATTTCATACTTCAGGAGGTGTACTGCGATGGAGAGCAGACAGAGGCACAGAAAGCAGATGAACTTGAGCACGAGTGGGAGGCAAGAATAGACTCCTTGCTAGGCGTCACTCATAACAAGACACTGACAAGACAGAGAATCAGGGGCATTGCCCGCGGTTTGAAGCTGACCGAGATTGAGATCTTTGATTCTACGCATCCCGTTGATTGCCTTTTCTGCGAGAGAAAATACGAGTGTGAAGACCCGAGAAACCAGGCAACCCTTCACCAAATCACCAAAGACATCGACGATGCAATCAAGAAAATTGAGAACCATCCAGATCCGGAGGCCCGGATGCGCCTGATGGAAGAAGGGGAAAGGGTCAAGGAAGCAATAGCAAAATCCGGCGCGGCATCTGCCTCATACTTGTTTATCATCGGGAAAAAATGACTTGCTCCGCCTACCTACTTATGACAAGGCCGATGTCTTCGACTGGAGTACCTCCCCACGCTTCATCCACATCTGGGGCCTGCCGGCGAGGACCCAGGCCAACGTGCAGCCAGAACCACCCGAATAGTGGTATCCTGGGACATTTTGCCTAATCTGCAGTAGCCCCAATTGGTATGGGTGTCCCTGAAATTAGCCAGTCAAGTCTATTCCAGGCTGAAAGGTGGATACTGGTCCGTTGTCAGCAAAAAAGCGTATGCATCTACTCTCAGCGACCACCGGTATACACCAACTACGAAGTCAAATAAACCTCTGGGATAGCGACCAGTAAACAGGATGGCAAACCACGCTATCACGATGCACACGATGGCTGCAATCCCCAAGAAGGCCAGGACGATGTAGTGCGGGATAGCCAGAAACCACTTCACCAGCGGTAATCCACGGCTGAGGTCTTTTGGGACGTCCGGATATGGGATCTCAAGGTGAACCGCCTGCTCTTCGTCAGTTGACGGGTATACATCCGTAAGCAGACCAATATAAGTGGCAACACGTATGCCGAACTTAGTAAATGCTATATTCCAATCAAACCACCACCTGGGGTACTTCTGCCGGAAAAGAATCATGAGTAGGATTGGCAGAAACAAGATACCTCCCGTAGTAAATAGCCAGGCCCAATTATTCGTCGCACTCCAATCAAACCCACCACTTAGCAAAATTGCAATAATAGCGATTGGAATTACTGTGAAGATCCTGAAGAACGTGGTTAACCGATTGAGGGCTCTATCCGGGTAATCGATTGCCAAACTGGCCGGATACGCGGGCGAGGTCGGCGGCGTTTCTGATGCTTTTGACTCTTTCTTTGCCATTGTTATTGATACCTCCTTTAATGTTCTGCCTTAGAATCTATTCAGCCGATTCATGCTCATAGAAATCTATATTATTTTTACTACGAATCAGAGATATTTACAAGTGGTATTCTGGTCATATGGTAATTAATTTGTAGCAGGCTTAATCGGTATGTCGTTCTGGGAGTTCGCCGGGGAGAAAGGGTGACCTTCTCGTTCAAAATCAGGGAGATATTCCTCTGCTGCTCCTATTTCCTGCACCCAGCCGTTTTCTATTCCCAGGTCGTCTACTAGCTTGAGAACCGCTTCATGCTCATCAACTGTAATCTTCCGAGAAAGCAGTGGTATTTGCGACGCCCTGTGCATCGGCATGTATTGAGACATTATACTGACCGTGACGGTGGGAGAAAGTTCACGAACAAGCCAGGTTAACGATTCCTCACTGTCCGCCAGCCCGTTGGGCAGAATAAGATGTCGCACTATCAATCCTTTTTGTGCCAGGCCAGATTTATCTACTACCAGGTCTCCAACCTGTCGATACATCTCTTTAATAGCCTGACGGGCCCGTGCTACATAGTACGGGGCATGCGAGAACTTCTTAGCCCATCTGTCAGAGGCATATCTCAAATCAGGCAAGTAGATACTTATGACACCATCAATCTCTTTCAGGGAAGCGATAGAATCATAGCCATTACTATTGTAAACCAGCGGCACTCGCAACCCCATGGGCACCGCTTCCACAACTGCCCGAAGGAGCTCGGAAGCAAAATGGGATGGTGAAACGAAATTGATATTGTGGCAGCCCAGTCCATCCTGGAGGTAGAGCATCCTTTCAGCCAGCGTATGGCAGTCTGTTTCATTCGATCTTTGCTCTTTCCAGTTCTGGCTTATCTGGTAGTTCTGACAATAAACACATCTCATATTGCAGTTGCCTAAGAAAATCGTCCCTGACCCTCTGGTTCCTGAAACAGCAGGCTCCTCACCGTGATGAGCGCAGACGGCCGAGACTATGGGCAGACGCCCTGAATGACAATAGCCCGGTTCGTCTTGTAACCTATTAACCCGGCATTCCCTGGGGCAGATATCGCAGGAGGTCAAACGAGCCTCAAGTGCTTGTGCACGACGCTCTAATTCGCCAGAGTTGTATAGCGTAACGTATCCCGGTTCCATAAACGCTGATAGTAAGTGGGTGAACGTGCCCCAATCTGACACTTTAGACGGCTGACAAAGTGCTGTCAACTTTCCATTCACAGAAAGCAGTATTCTGGGGAAGTAGCACTTAAACTTAATTAGAATGGTACCACTGGAATTCCATTGACAGAAAATGGGAAATTGGCTCATAATCCTACTTTAAATCCATAGAATCGCGGAGGAGACAATGAATGATGTGAATCTCAAGCAGATGCTGGAAAGAACTGCCAGCGAGGTGCCAGAGAATACGGCCATCGTCCTTGGCTCTCGCAAGGTTAGCTACCGTGAATTGGATGAAACCTCCAACAGGATAGCCAACACACTTATCAGTCTTGGAATAAAGAAAGGGGACCACGTTGCTATTCTAATGTCCCGTACCCCTGATTGGGTTATGAATTGCTTTGGAGCGCTTAAAGCTGGAGCGGCCAGCGTGCTTCTCGATGCCGGAGCTAAAGCGCCCGAACTTGAGCCTCAACTCCGTGAATCCGATTTAAAAATCCTGATTACCGAACAAAGATTCTCTCCTATGCTGTCTTCCATTTTACCCAATAGCCCCCTGCTGAAACAGGTCCTCGAAATTGATACAGACGCCTACAAGGAAATGGTTGCCAATAGCTCGCCTGAATCACCCTCTGTCGATATAAAAGGTGAGGATGAAGCCATCCTTTTTTACACTCTGGGCGTGCTGGGAAAGAACAAGGGCGTAGTGCATACTCACTCATCGTTCATGTCAATTCTGCCCATAGTGGTGGGAAAATTCGAACTGGAGAGAGCCAGTGTTGTCTTAGGTTTGCTCCCTTTTAATTATCTTCTTGGATTTGGATTGGTTGTTCTCATGCCCATAAAGGCGGGAGCCACCATAGCAATCCTGCCTCATTTCAGTTCCAAAAGTATCCTGGATACCATAGAGAGAGAAAAAGCAACCCTGCTTATAGGCGTCCCGGCTAGCTTTAATGCCATGGCTATGATAGACGAAGAGACAGTGCAGAGCTGTGATCTTAGTTCGTTAAAGGGGGTACTTACTGCTGGAGCAAAATCCTCGGCACTTCTCATGGAGATGCTTGAGAAAAAGTTTCACTTAACTGTGTGTGAAATATATGGACTAACCGAGCTGATAATAGTCACTATAGGGGCTTTTCGTGACCGCAAATTAGGTACGGCAGGGAAGCCACTGGCTGAGTTCAAAGTATTGGATAAGAAAGGCAAGGAACTACCCCATGGCAGTGTAGGCGAAGCTGTCGCCAGAGCCCCCTGGATGATGAGGGAATATTACAAATCGCCTGAACTTACGGCCAAAGTCCTCAGAGATGGTTGGTTTCACACTGGCGACCTGGTCAAATTGGATGAGGAGGGCTATCTGGAGTTTATGGAGAAAACGTCATCTATTATAGTACCCTCAGGGGGAGTCAAAATTCTCCCTGCAGCAGTTGAAGAAGTTCTCTTGAAGCACCCCACAGTAGCCGAAACAGCCTGTATCGGTGTCCTTGATGATTACAAAGGGCAAATACCCACAGCGTTCATAGTCCTTAAGGAAGGACAAAGTGCTACAGTGGACGAAATACGCGATTTCTGTCGTCAGAGCTTAGCCGATTATAAAGTGCCCAAACAAATCAGGTTTATTGACAGCCTGCCCAGGACGAAATCGGGCCAGATAGACCGGAAACTACTCAGTGTGACAAAGGAAAGCTGAAAGGGAGGCCTGATTGATATGGCTTCCTGGGAACTCGTCTAGCCTATAGGCCCAGCCGAAATACTAGGCCACAGGCGTTCTCTTTATGAAGTCCCGTATATGCTGGGATATTTCCTCGCCCTTCTCTTCCTGGAGGAAGTGCCCGGCGTCCTTGATTACAATCTCCGGCTGGTCTTTGGCTGTGGGTATGAGAGAGCGAAAGAACTTGTCACCACCGCCGGTAATAGGGTCTTTATCAGAAAACATGACCAGGGCTGGCTTGTCCCACTTCGACAGGATTTCCCGCGCGTGCTGCATTTCGGCGGAAGCGGGGTTATCCGGGCTAATGGGGACTAGGAGCGGCCACATGGCAGCCCCGGCCTTATACTTAATATTTGGAAAAGGCGCTTCATAGGCGGCCACGACTTCTTTAGTAATGTTCTCGGGATGAGCCATGCCACCAAGTATGGACCGGCCGATCTGCAAATCAGGATGATTCTCAACATAACTACGCCAGGCCAGGAAAGCTTCGCTGGGTTTGCTCTTACCTGTGGGCAGGAATGTATTCATGATGATCAGCCTGGCAAAATACTCCGGCATATGAGCGACCGCAGCCAGACCGATCAACCCACCCCAGTCCTGTACCACGACAGTGATCTGCTCGAGGTCCATCGCCTTTATAAAACCCATCAGCGTGTCCAGGTGCATGTTAAAGGTATATGCTTCCCGCTCGACGAACTTATCGGACCGGCCAAAGCCGACGAAGTCCATAGCTATAACACGGTGTTTTTCTGACATGGGGGTAATCATTTTACGGTATAGAAATGACCACGAGGGTTCGCCATGTAAACAGAGCATGGTCTCTCCCTTGCCTTCATCAACATAATGTATACGCAATCCGTTAACGTCGATATAGTGTGGAGTAAAAGAGAAATCAGGCAATCTGGAAAAGTGTTCATCTGGTGTACGAACAACTGGCATGTTTATATACCTCCCGCTTTATTATTATGCCGTGAAGAGCATATATATCTGTGCTCCGGTTTTTCAACCTATTATACTCCGAATTAGCCACGTGCTCAGGGGACATAATGCCTGATTCGTAGTAGGCCTAGCTGGCATGGTGTTCCGGGAATTCAGTAGCCAACAGTGAATCTTTCGCGAATATGTTGCGGGTGCTCAAGTTCATCGAGCATGGCAACAGCATAATCCTGCGTGGAGATTCTGCTTTCGCCCTCTTCGTTCTTAAGAAGCTGGTCCTTCCCAACCCGGTAATGTCCTGTCCGCTCTCCGGGGGCGATCGAACTCGGAGGACTCAAGAATGTCCACTCAAGTTCTTTTTCTTCTTTTAGCATGTAGAGTGTTTCCCTGGTTGCCAGCACTCCGCCTTTCACGTGTTCCGGGAAGTTCGTCGTATCCAAAACCAGCACGCCGGGGGCGACCTCAAGAGTCCCGGCTCCACCGACAACCAGCAGTCTCTTAATTCCCGACCTTTTTACCCCGTTGATAATCGCCTTATAGCCCCTGATTTGTTCATTATAAATATCTGGATTACCCCAGCCGGGATTGTAGGCGCTTATAACCGCGTCATGACCTTTCACGAGTTCATCGACTTTATCCTTGAGGACATCCGCTTTCACAACCGTAAGGAGCGGGTTCTGCACAGTTATTTTCTCTGGATTGCGGATAATCGCAGTGACCTGATGCGTCCGTGCCACTGCTTCATCGCGAATGAATGCCCCAATCTGACCGCTTGCTCCAATAATTGCTACTTTCACGAAGTTGACCCTCCAGTCTGGGGATTAGCAATTCCGTAATCTTCCTTACGTCCGAATTACTTATGCCCATTATACAACAGTTGTATTCCGGGATATAATGCCTGATTCGTAGCAGTCCTGATTGGCATGGTGTCCCCGAAATTCACATTCGAGACAAGAAAGTGCTACACTATACATCGAATAATCCTGTAGTCGGGTGGTGCTTGGCACTATGAAATGTCCCATAATTCCACAAAGATTGCACTGCTTTTGCAGACTTTACATAACCAGCGACCGTTGTCGGAACTCATGCTACGCCATTACTGTTAATCGAATATGGGCAATAAGGAGGCACTAAAATGCCAGAGTTAGGTTTAGGCATCCCTTTCTGGGTCATTGTCTTAATATGGTTGGCCAAGGTTGTGTTGCTGGTTTTCGTCTCTGCTTTTCTGGCCTGGCTTGGAGTCAGAGCACTGGATGCTCTTATCCGCCAGGTTCCTTATCGCGAGCGCATAGGCGAGAGCCCGGTGGCTGTCGGGTTATTCGTGGCAGGCTTCTTCATCCTGATTGGCCTTGTTATCCACGGTGCTATTACCGCACTGACTGCGGTCACAGCTCCAATAGTGTGGTACATCTTCGATTTCAGGACGTGGGGCTTACTGGCTTTGAGCTTTGCGATAAGTTTACTGCTCGGAGTAGCCCTATTCTATATCGTAGACAAGCTAACGCCAAAAATTCCGTTTGGCAGTATTACCGATAACCCCGTGGCTGCAGGACTGCATATCTTTGGTTATCTCGTCTTCTTTGGCTTAATACTCCATGCGGCACTTACCGGACCGTTATGAAGAGAATCTGGGTTTTACTGGGTTTAATAATTGTCCTGTTAGCCGCTCTGGCGACGGCAGGCTACGCCTCGGCATTTCCGTCCGAGGATTTCTCCACAAGAGGTGTCGACATCCTCGATGATTGGGAGATATGCAGAACCAGGGCCTTCGGCGAAGATGGTTTTTATCAAATAACTGAGACAGGGTTTCGTCCGGCTATAGCCTTCCAGAGCCTGGGTGACCAGGCTAACGCAGCCCATATCCTGGGTGAGCAGATTGCCAGTGAGTATCCAGACGTGCTGCAGAGGGCAGAGGCGATATTTGAATTCGTCCGTGACAGGGTGAAATATGCCTCTGATATAGACGTGACTGGCAGTGAAGAGTTTGCGCAGAACGCCGACGAGCTGGCTACAATCATTGTTGAGGATGGAATTGGGCAGGGTGATTGTGAAGATATGGTGGTACTACTGGCGGTCATGTACAAAGCTGCTGGATTTCGCTCGGCCATAGTGCTTGTCCCGGAACATACTGCCGTACTGGTCTGTCTACCTGACTATGACAAGGCAACCGCTTTCTTTGAGCTGGCAGGTGAGCCAGGATGGGTATGGGCCGAAGCTACCGGCAGAAACAACCACCTGGGTTGGGCGCCCAAGGAGTATCTCGGTACTGAAATAGCTGCCTATGAAATTCTTGCCGAGATACCTACCTACGAAATACCTGCGGGAGCAGTAGCGCCCCGAACACCACCTCCCGCAGCAGCGATAGCCTTTGCTAGCACCGGCGAAAGATCGTTCTCCCCACCGTACCTTTTTTTCATCGTCATTGGTCTATTGTGGTGTCTTTCGCTGTTCAGACGGAGGCGAAGACATTGAACCGGTCTCCGATATGCGCCTTCAGCGATTAGCCTGCTAGGCCACAATACATTACCCGCAGTAGGTTCAATTGGAAGGATGTTCCTTCAATGCTCACCTATCGAGGATTGCGCACGCTTGATTTGGTGTATCACACAATCTACCCTGACATTCTACGCCCGAACAGAGGTGTAGCGCCGTACCAATAGGGACAGAACTGTTAAACCTCATTGAGTGACAGGTTGACTGCTGCTTCTGCGTGGAGCCGCGTAGTATCAAATATCGAAGCATTTACGTCACCAGGCCGGATGAGCAAAGGGAGTTCAGTGCAGCCGAGCACAATGCCCTCAGCACCCTGATCAATCAAATCGCCGATGATTTGGCCACAAACACGGCGGGAGGAGGAATTAATCTTGCCCTCACAGAGCTCATTAAAAATAATGTGATGGATGGTATTCATATCGTCGTCCCCAGGCACAAGTACCTCGAAAGCAAAGCGCTCTCGAAGCCTCCCCTGATAGAAAGATTCTTTCATTACAAACTTCGTTCCCAACAGGCCTATCCGATGCATTCCCCGTTCCCTGACGGCATCACCAATTACATCAGCAATGTGAAGCAGTGGCAGACCAACTTTCCCTTCCACATCTTCAGCAACTTTGTGCATAGTGTTTGTGCAGATCAACAGGAAGTCAGCGCCCGCCCGCTTAACAGCATTACCTGCATCGACAAGAATACCGGCTAGATCATCCCAGCGGTCTTCGTGCTGAGCTCTTTGAATCTTATCGAAATCCAGGCTATAGAGCACCAGGCGGGCTGAATGAAGACCACCTAACTTCCGGGCAAATGACTCATTGATGATTCGATAATACTCCAATGTAGAATTCCAGCTCATGCCTCCGATTAATCCAATGACTTTCATGAGTTTCCTCTCTGCCTGAACAATCCGCGGTTATTAACCAAGACACCCGAAATTCGATATATCTCAGGCCATGTCTGATCATGAATATAACACAATTCGATACAAATTGTACTGCTGTAATACCAGCTTGACAGGTTTGGCAAATATGAATACGAATTGTAGGCGAACGACTTGCCATATTCCCAGGCATAGGAGTAAAATTGCGCGGAAACACCGGAGTACAATAGAACGCCTGCATCCTCACCCGCACTATGACCCCGTCAGTTTCCTGTGCCAAATAATGACGGACTGAATAGCTATGTTTAGCTGCAAGGACGATGAAGACAGACAAGCCTGATGAGCTTCATGAGACTACCGCACGTCTTGGTACAGAGCGGCTAAGCAAGCTGCTCCTCCGCCTGAGTGCACCCAGCATTGCCTCGGCGGTAACCATCTCCCTATACCACCTGGCTGACACATTCTGGCTGGGTCAGCTCAGCTATCAGGCGATTGCCGCTGTAACCATCACCTTTCCATTTTATATTGCCGTGATCTCCATCGGCGTTGGCACAGGCGTTGGCGCCAATGCCCTGGCATCACGGCGTTTCGGTGAAAGAAACATCGAGGCAACCAACCAGGTAGCCGGCCAGATCTTTCCACTGACTGCCATATTCGGTGTTATTTTCACCATTGTCAGCGTCTTCTTTGCCAGGCCTGTAGCCATTCTACTTGGAGCTACGCCGGACATTGTAGGCATGACGACTGATTACCTTATTTTCCTAGGCTGGGGCGTGCCGTTTATTCTCTTCCGACTCATGTCGCGCAATGTTTTCCACGCAGCCGGGGATGCGGTTAAGCCCATGATTTTCACTGTCGTTGGTGCTGTGCTCAATGCCGTCCTCGACCCATTCTTTATCTTTGGTTGGGGGCCTTTCCCGGAGATGGGTGTTGGCGGAGCTGGGCTGGCTACAACCATAACCGGGGGAATCGCTGCTTCACTCAGCTTCTACTATCTGGTCGGCGGAAGATCCGTCTACAGGTTGAAGCTGCACCACCTTAAACCTAACCTTTCTATCATCGCACAGATCTACCGTGTGGGCCTGCCATCGCTTCTGATGGAACTGACCGAAACAATCGTTTTCATCTTGTTCAACCGAGTTGTGGCCGGTTTCGGTTCGATAACACTGGCG
>Ga0114922_10002844_pt1 | contig 16154 bp, 10 predicted proteins | sample AartaG_FD_100975 | JGI IMG/M metagenome (GOLD analysis project Ga0114922, IMG submission 100975) | Deep subsurface microbial communities from Aarhus Bay to uncover new lineages of life (NeLLi) - Aarhus_00045 metaG | ecosystem: Environmental > Aquatic > Marine > Oceanic > Sediment | place...
CCAGGAAGTCGACAATTTTCCCCTTGCCCTCATCTCCCCACTGGGCTCCGATTACTACGATTTTCATGGTTCTACCGCCTATTGTTTTGCTATCCCGCGCCACATCGCCTCAGCGGGGTGGCAGCGTTTTGATCGGCCTGTTGTTGATGAGAGGAATTTCCACAAGCTTGCCGTCCACCAGATCCTTTAACTTGCTCACCTCTTTTTTCAGCTCCCCGATCACCTCCCGAACCCGATCCGCGGCTTTGCTGTTCTCCAGGGTAACGGCATGGATCTTGTCCAGGGACTCGCTCACCGCGCGATTGGCACGCTGCTGCTCCTGCACGGCCGTGTTGAGACCGCGGATAAAATCCGCATAGCTGCTCAAATCCTTATTGATATGCTCAAAAATTTCACCGGCCCGGTTGGAGGACTCCCCCCCTACCTCGATTACCTTCTCCATCTGCTTGACCAGCCGGCCGATCTCCGCCGAGGTCTCCGCGGAGCGCTCGGCCAGGGTGCGGATTTCGCCGGCTACTACCGAGAACCCTGTAGTTTCATCCCCCACCCGGGAAGCCTCTATTGCGGCGTTCAGGGCGAGAAGGTTGGTCTGGTCGGCGATCTCATTGATCAGATCCAGAGCGGCATCCATCTGCTCGGCAACCTCGTGGATATCGGCGATTTCGGTGATCATCCGGTGCATGGTCTGGTTGCCCTGGCTGGAGACATCCACGGTCTGCTTCAGTGCGTTGGTAGACCTGTTGGTAGACTCGGTGATCTGCCCCATCGCCGCTTTCAGGCTATCCGCGGAAGCGGCGATCTGCTCGACACTCTTGGCCTGGTTGTGGGCTCCGGTGTAGATAGTGTTGGAGATACGCTCCAGGTTGTTGACGAACTCACCCAGATTCATAACCGATATCTGGACGATTTCCATGGCCATACGCAGGCGGCGGGAGGAGCGGGCTAAATCTTCGGTAACCATATGTTCTCTGAAAAGCCGATTGAAGGAGACCGAGGTAATCCACAGAGCAATGCCGAATACCAGCAGTATTCCCGGTACAAACAGGGGATAGCCGACGCGGGCGCCGGGCATGGTAATCAGGAGGTGAACGGCTATTACGATGCCCGAAGCAGTAACAGAGAAAACGGTAGCCGAACCTGTGTGAGAAGGCTTCACCTTGGCCACCGAGGTTACCACGGGTGCGAAGAAGTATATCATCGCCAGAACAACGGGGAGATTTCTCAGTGCCACCTGAGGCAAAGAGAGGAAGATGCCGAAGAAGACCGCCGCCCCGATTGCATCCACCCCGTTTGAAAGGTGTCCCATCCGTTCGTGGAAGGAACCCCGCCGGGTAAGCACGATCACGATAATCGAATAGCACACCAGCAGTATAAAACTGAGCAAGGCGAGCAGATGATCGATTTTAAGGCTGACAAGGGGATTGCGGAAGAAAGTGAGCAGGGCAAAGAGAGCTGTGATATAGAGGATTCGGAAAATAGAAATTCGCCGTTCTACCTTCTCCACCTGAAGGAAAACGATCTGAGTGATCCCCTCTACCATAGGCTAATAGTTATATGATATCCTCCTGTTTGTAAACAGGGTGTAACCCCCAGACAGGCGGTAGCACCTAAACTGACGAAGACGTCATTGGGACGAAGACGTCATTGGGGGTGTAATCCCCAGACAGCAAGTTCATGAATAAAAAGCAAATACAGGAGCTCTTTGACAGCGCCCTGGAGGCCGGACGCAACCGTGATTATCAGCAGGCGATCAAGCTGCTCCAAGATGTCCTGGTGGAGAGCGATCGGTTTCCTGAGGCTCTGCTGTATCTGGGGCGCGCCCATCATGCTGCCGGTGAGTTCAACCGGGCAATCCAAGCCCTCCAGTTCTACCTGAAACTCGAACCCGAATCCGCCCAGGGCCATTTTTTTTTGGGCCGCGCCTACTTCACCCTTGGGCTGTTTGATCACGCCTTCCGGCATCTGAAAGTTTCCACCACGCTTGAGGGATCCTTCGTACCCGCTTTGGGCCTGCTGGGATTGACCCTGCTCAAACGGGGCCATCCGCAGACCGCGATCTCCGTGTTCGAACGTGCTCTGGCCCTGGAACCGGACAACCAGCGCATCTTTACAGGCTACCTCAACGCCCTTCTCACCAATGGCATCCGTTTGTTCCGCCGGCATCGCTACGAGGAAGCCCGGGACACCCTCCTGTTCATCCGCAAACACCGCCCCGAAAGCCTGGTAGCCCATCTGTACCTGGCCAGCATCTACCGAGAGCTGGGAGATCGGGAGCTTTCGCTGCTTCATTTCCAAGAGGCGGGGCATCTGGCTCCGGAGGACCCGGTGCTGCATCTGCAGAAGGCAATCCTCTACCTGCAGCAGGGAAACAATCCCGCCGCCTTCGAAGAGATGACCGAGGCCATGCACCGCTTGGGCAGACAGAAGATCTCCACCCAGGACGTGCAGAGCCTACTACGGCTCATGACCATCGTACTGTTTCAAAATCAGAGGCACCGGGAAGCTCTGGAGAGCGCCCGCCGGGTCCTGCGGATCTCCTACCGGGACGGTGACATGCACGCCATCATGGCTGAATCCTTCAGCAAGCTGGGGGAGCTCAAGAAGGCCAAGAACCACTACCTGCGGGCACTGGATGCGGACAGGAATCGGCTGCAGTTCAACTACGGGCTGGCAGCTGTGCTGTGGGAGCGGGGGGAATACGGAGAGCTGAATGCCGTGCTGGAGAGGATCCTGCGTTTCCACCCCGAGGATGAATACGCCCTCTACTACAAGGCCCTCAGCCTACCCTGCCTGGTGGATGACGTGGGCCAGACCATTTCCGTGCTGCAGGAGCAGATCCGTCGCAGCGGACCCGATCCCCACCTGATGAATGCCCTGGGACAGGAGTATCTGCGGGCGGATCTCCCCGAACTGGCCGAGGGGTGGTTCAAACGCACTCTCAAACGAAGCGCCGATTTCGAGGAGGCTCTGCAACGGCTGATCGAAGTGTATACTCGCCTGGATGAGAAAGACAAGCTTCTTCGGGCCTACGCCGATTATCTCAAGGCTTACCCGGACAACCTGGATTTGCGGAAAAGCTACGCCAGACAGCTCTACGAACAGGACAATTTTGCTAAAGCCTGCACCCAGTTGGAGATGATTCTGCCCCGGGAGCCGAAGAATACCGATTTCAGAACCATGCTGGCCCACAGCTATCGACAGAACGCCAAGTACCCAGAAGCAATCCTCCTTTATAGGGAGCTTCTTCTGGAAACGCCGAAAGATCTGGACCTGGTGAAACCCCTGGTGAGCTGCATGGAGAGCAGCGGCAACCGGGAGACGGTAATCCTGTTGCTGGAGAAAGCCATCAAGCTGTTCAAGGAGGATGTCTGGCTGCAGCAGCGCCTGGGGTCGCTGTACATGGCCGAAGGGCAGCTGGAGAAGGCGGCCAAGACCTTTCGCAGCATCATCGGGCTGGATCCGGAAGACTGGCAGGCGTACCGCAGCCTGGGCGAGCTGTACGGTAAGATGGGAAACAACCAGTTTGCCGAACGCTTTCGAAAGCGGGCTGAGGAGCTGAAGGACGCATCCGCGCAACGCCGTGCAGCCACGGATTCAGGGTTGCCGGAACGGCTCGGGAAAGCAAGGAAAACCGGAGTAAAAAATTGATCGAATCGGATATTTCGCCGTTACAGTATGCAGAAGAAAATAACCGCAGCAAGGCGGGATCGGAGGATATGGCTGTCAAAGCACTGCACCTGTTCAAAGCTTTTGCCGAGGAGAAACTACCCGCTGAAGGTGGATACATCATCTCATCGTCTTTTCAGGAAACTTCCGCCTATTCGAAATAGGAAGTCGTGGCCTACAACAGTGTAAAGGCGATCTATCCCACGCCTGAAGGGTTAACCTTTCAGGCGGACGGAAACAAGCTGTTCGTGCCGGCCGAACCGGCCAACTACATGAAAAAGCACATAGAACCGTATACCCGGGAAACCGAGTATCAGATCCCCCACCGTTTCGGCGAGGTGGAGACGGTTACGGCGCGCAATCAGACCCGGGTGATGGTGAGCAGGGATCCGGTAATGACCTACTCCTCATTCACCATCCTCAAGCCCACGGGCATCAACTTTGCCCTGATCTTCTACCACAAGGGGGATGTCCTCGATTCTATCGAGCTTTTCTTTCAGAAGACCCTGAACGGGGAAGCCGCCGGGCCCAAAGCGGATGCCGCCAAAACAGCCAAGCTAATAGTTGCGGGTCTCAACAAATTTACGATCTGGCAGGATGTACCTTAGGGCTTCAAATCCAGTCTGAACTCGAATCTGCCTCTGTGGTCCGTCTCTCCAAATCCTACCCTAACTCGCCTCCGCCGCCTTCTCTATGTTGATCTGGGCGATGGTCAGTGCCGCAATCGGCACCGAGTAGGAGGAACAGGACACGTAGTTCAGCCCTGCCTCCATGCAGAAACGGATGTTTTCAGGAATCGCTCCATGCTCCCCACACAGTCCGGTGATCAGATCCGGGCGGGTCATACGACCGCGGCGGGCGGCTACTTCGATCAGCTCCATCACGTGTTTGTTGAGAAGCTTAAAGGGATTGCCGTCAAGCACGTCGAACTGGGTGTAATCCGGCATGAAGCTATTGAAGTCATCCCTGGACAACCCAAGCGTGGTCTGGGTCAGGTCGTTGGTGCCGAAGGAGAAAAACTGGGCGTAGCGGGCGATCTCTCCGGCGCCCAGGGCGGCCACGGGAAGCTCGATCATGGTACCGATCTGGTACGGAACCTTCTGAGCCTTGGCAGTCTTGCGCACCTCCTCTTCCACATCGACCAGTCCGCGGATGGATCCGCCCTCGATTTTCTTTCCGTAAATCAGGAGCTTGAGCTCACTCTCATTCATGATGATGGGAATCATGATCTCCGCATGGACGGGCACCTTTTCCTTCTGTAGCTGGTACACCGCTTCGAACAGAGCCCGAACCTGCATTTCGTAAATCTCCGGATAGGAAACGGCGATACGGCAGCCCCGATGGCCCAGCATCGGGTTGAACTCCGCCAGCCCGTCACAGCGGGCCCGGACTTCCCGTTCGCTCACAGTCTTGCCGCCCTGGCTGGTTTTCAGATAGGCGATGAACTTCTTCATCTCCTCATCGTTGTGGGGAAGGAACTCGTGCAGGGGCGCATCCAGCAGTCGAATGGTGACCTCGTAAGGAGTCATTACCTTGAGGATCCCGTAGAAGTCGGCTTTCTGGAATCCCTGAAGTTTCTTCAGCGCTGTTTTTCTCTGTTCCAACGTGTCGGATAGGATCATCTCCCGAAAGATGTTAATCCGCTTTTCGTGGAAGAACATGTGCTCTGTCCGGCACAGCCCCACGCCGGCCGCACCGAAACTCTTGGCAAGGCCCGCGTCCCGGGGTGTGTCCGCGTTGGCCCGCACGTGGAAGGCCTCGTTATCCACGTGCCTTTGAACCAGCTTGTTGAAGTCCAACAGACCGGATTCCTTTGGATCCGGCTCGATCAACTCCGCTGTTCCCAGGTAAACCGCCGGCTCTCCGTAGTAGGGCACATTCAGGGTCAGGTAGTCTCCTTCGGAAATTGTCACATCTCCAATCGTTGCTTTCTTGCCCCGGATGCGCATATCCGGCTTGACCAGAGAGACCTTGCCATACTGGCGGGCTACGACTGAGGCATGGGCCGAATAACCCCCTTCATTGGAGAGCACGCCGGTAGCCACTTCGATGGCCTTTACGTCTTCGGCAAAGGTTGCGGGCATGCAGAGGATCAGGCGGGTATCCTCCCCCTTGAGCTGGGCGTCTTTGAACGCATCCAGCAGTCCTTCGGTTGTGAAGAACACCCGGCCGAGAGCCGCACCGGGAGCACCGGCAATACCACCCTCCAGGGCCTTCATCTTTGTAACCGAGGCGGGATTGATCACCGGGTGCAGGATCTCATTGAGCTGCTGCGGTTTTACAGTGGCAACCACGTACCTGTCGTCCACCACCTTGCGGTTGTACAGATCCAGAAGCGTCTGGATCTCCGATTGGGTGGACTTGATCATCACCGCCCGCTGATCGATCAGCCAAAGTTTCTTATTCTCGATGGTAAAGCGGATCGAGCGGATCTCCTTGAAGTGGTCCTCCACGGTCCTGGCTATTTTTTCCAGCTCCCCCAGGTACTTCTTCTCGATGGAGTTGATGTTCTTGCCCGCCGCCCCGATCGAATCGAAGGCGCTCTGGTAGAACTCGCCCTGCAGTGTCTTGTTCCCGGTGACGATATTCCGGGTGTAGAAGTTGCCGCTGGCCGAGTCCTTGCCGTAGTTCCCGTAAACCATCGGCTGGATGAGGAGTGCTGTGTCACGATTGTTCATCTCATCAAGGCTGAGCATGTGGCTGATGCGCTGCAGTGCGATCTCCAGCTGATCGTAGGCATCACCTGAGAAAAAGCCTTCGGGAAGCAGGGGAATGATCTCCTTCACGCTGGCATCCCGCTCCCTGGCGCTCATCTTTCCGGACAGCTGCTTATCCAGCTTGTCCTCAGCCTGCCGGATCCTCTCGGCGTACTTCTCCTTCTTCTCCAGCTCGGCTATGCGGGCCTCGATCTCCAGAAAGCCCTTGCAGAGGAACTGGACCTCGTGATGCCCGAAATTTTCTCCTACGAACGTCACAAAACCCGGCAGGGTGCTGTCTGTCAATCCGTAGTTGTGCAGTGTGGGATAGTGGGTGATAACCAGAGAGGGGCTGATGACGATCTTCACCAGCATCGGATTGTCCGGATCCCCGAACTTCTTTCCTGTACCGGCCTCCAGCTTCTTGAAGAAACTCTGCAGGTGCGCCTTGATCGGCATCTCCGCCAGATCCGATGCGATCTCGGCGTCGATCACGAATCCCGGCAGAATGGGAAGTTTCAGCTCGGCCAGCTCCATGGCGCGGCGGCCGCGAATACCGATCTTGTTCAGCACCTCTTCCTTACTCACATATTCCTTATCTTTGAAAAAATAGACGTTTCTCTTCATCTTTCCACCCCTCAGAAAAGGTTCAATACGGTATTGACCGGAAACCTCAAGAAGGCTTCAAAGGCCGGGCTGGCACCCTGCTTCAGATACCGCTGCAGTTTGGCCAGATCCTTGATCTCCTCCCCTGCAATGGCGATCATGATGGTGGAGCCGTGCTTGACTTTCCCCCACTTGAACAGGGTGTTGATGTCGTGAATGCGCTCGCCTTCATAGAATATGAACACCACTAGGGTCGGATACTTCATGTTGTAGCTCTGGATGATCTTCTTCCAGGCTTCCACGTTCCCATTGTGAAACAGCTCGTTGCTGACCGGAATTGAGTACATCGGGGTCATGCGGCGTTTCTTGGATGGAACCGCAACAGCCGTAGCGGCTGCCGGGGCGGCGGCCGGGGCGGCACCGGGGGCCGGGACGGCCTTGGCCGGCTTTCTGCCCGGTTTCTTCTTCACCTTGGGTTTGGGTAGCGCCGGGGGCTTGGGTGCCTTCCACTTGAACTTCCCCTGAGTCAGGGTCGTGGGCGTTCGAACCTTGCCCGTTTCCAGTAGTGTTATCAATGCATCGATCGCCGCTTCAAGCAGCTTCTCAGGCGCTTTTTCGGTCAAGGTTCCGGCGTAGATCGTGGCAAGCTCATTTTTTCTCAAAGCTTGTACGGATTCCCAGTGCTGTTTGTTCTTGGGATTGACCAGAGTCAGCCCCAGATCCGGATGGTAGTACGCCAGGACCAGATCCACGCCATTCCACTTCCCGACTTCGGAGACTATTCCATCGAACGCTTCCATGTTTCGGATCAGGTTATAAGACCGAGACCGATAGTTGTACTTGGGATGCCCCACCAACAGGGCGTTCACTATGGGACCGATCTGGTTGGATTGGAGGGCCTTCTCATCGAGCAAAGCATTCAGCTCATCCGCCAGGTTCGTCTTGGATTCGAACTCCGGCACGATATCGTTTACCGCCAGAAAATGGCGCAGAGAACGGTTGAAACCATCCCGTGTGCTCAAACCGACGTATTCGTATACAGCCTCTGCCATGATTACCCCTTTTCTCCCACCTGGGACCTCATCCGTGGGAGCTTTTATAAATTCTTCTTTAGTCCATTATGATCGACACTGACGGCAGCTGCAAGCCATTGTCGTGGGGACAAAATAAAATGGTGATCCCCCGCCATGAAGGGCAGAGGATCACCACATTTGTGCATCTCTTCAGCTAGATCTCTTTCAGTCCTGAAGATCCTCGGGGCCGGCCTCTGCCGGTGCTCTTGGGCCGTCCCCGTCCGCTGCCCTTGGGCCGTCCCCGTCCGCGACTGGTGGAGTCCACCACACCGGCTCTGGGGGTCTTACTGACCTGAGAAGCTGCGGTTTCGCCGGTGCGGATCATGTCCACGAACTCCGTACCGGCGGCAGCCTCTTCTCCCTCTTCGCCCATCGTTTCCCCGAAGGACATGGTAATGTCCTCCCGCACCGTGGATCGTCGTCTGGAGAAGGAGGCGAAGGCTGCATCGGCGAATCCCTTGGATACGCCGAAGAGGAACTCGTTCAGCACGTTGGCCATACCTTCCAGGGTAGCCTTCTTCTTCTTGATCGAGGTGATATCCACGTCAAGGATCAATCCAGGTTGAATGTGATACGGATTGATCATGTAGTCGAACTTGTTGAACTCAGCTTCCAGGTAGTTCAGCCGCTCTTCGGCAACCCGGCGCTGAATCGGATACTTGTACTCGTATACCTTCTGGAGCTTGTCCCGCATGAGGATGATCCGCCGCTTGACCTTGTCCTTTTCCGGCAGGTAGGTGCGGTTCATGCGCTCCACCTCGGTATCCCCGGCTACTAAAAAGGTAACCTCATCCCAGGTCTTCTCGATGTCTTCGTACATCGGATCCCCGGTCAGGGCCTTGATCTTTCTCTTGATCTTGTTGCGTTTGCGCTTGGCCAGATCTTTGAAGTCCTGAACGCCCTTCATGAACTTTGAGTCCTCGTAGACCATGTCCAGGACATCCCACAGATGCTGGATCTCGACTTCCATGCTCTTCATCTGCACGTCGTAGGCCTTGCGCTCTTCCAGCAGCTGGGCCTGATCGTAGTATTTCAACTTGATAGAGTATCGTTCATCCGGTAGGGAAGCCGGATCGGTATCCTCGTACTCGCGGATGACCAGCTCACGGGCGTTTTTCAAGTTCTCGATATACTGATATCCCATCTTCGAGGTATCCAGAATCGAGGTGATCGAGTTGATCGAGGTGTTGAAGCCCCGGTTGCGGATGTTTTCCAGGTCGATGATCTTCTTCAGATTCTCCCGGATGTTCACAGGATCGTACTCCTCCGGATCGATCTCCGCGCGAAGGCCTTCGATGCGGTCCATCAGGCTCTTTGCAAAGAAGGTGTAGCGCTTGCTCTTGGGATCGTCCTTGTCGTCGGAGGTGTACCTCTCCACCCGCTTCATCTTCTCGAAGAGGATCTCTCCATCGGACAACTCCTCCCGACCCTCGTCGATGATCGCCTCTTTCAGACCTTCGATCTCCTTGTCAATCAGGTCAAGGATGTGCTTGGACAGCATATCCTTGATCAGGAACTCCACCGTGACCTGATAGTGGAAGATCGGGCTGATCAGCTCCGAATCCAGGATGTTCACCGATAGCTTGACATCCGATACGGTCTTGGGCCTGTGGGTGCTATCCTTGAAAGAACATTTGACGATCGAGTAGGCATTCTGGCCCCGGACAAACGCGCCGACGTCGGTCTTCTGACGCAACAGGCTGTTGGTCATGGTCTCCAGGTCGTTCACACCCCGCTGGATGTGTCCGTGGAGGTGCCCGTACATGTTAACGATCGACTTCTCGATTTCACCGGTATTGAACTTGTCCATACCGCCGATGGCATCGAGCAGGGCGGCGATCTCCTTGGGGGTGTAGCGGGCCAGGGTCTTCATCTCTTCCTTGTCCACGAAGTTCCTGACCTTCTTCACCATCTCATCTTCCGACGTCACTGCATAGCGGTTGAACATGTTCTGGTAGTTCTGGTTGTAGTAGTTGTAGATCTTCTCCTTCAAACCACCCATCACATCCAGTCGCTCCAGGACCTGAGGGGGCAGTTTGGCTTGTATATGGTTCATCACCTTATCTACTTCTTCGCTGAGGAGCAGATCCACCTCCGCCTGTTGATCACGGAACTCCTGTGCAAGGGAGTTCCGGGACCCTACGGCGCTTGGTTTTTCCGGATGAAAGACATTCGGACTTTTGGGTAAATCAATACTCGCCATAGCTTTTCTCCTTCATTTTGAGGTCTTAAATTAAATTATTCACACCTAAACATAAATGTAAAGCACAAATTTTTTTTTTCACTTCCATTTTAAAAAAATTTGGTGCATGCTGTGAACGAGGAGCTTTCTGATGAAAATTCACCTATTTTCCCTTATTCTACTTGTTTTTTCACTGATTCTGCCCTTCTCCGTAGCCGCGGACGAGCGCGAAGAACCGATCGACGTGATCATCGCCCTGGACAAGTCCAAATCCATGGCGGAGAACGACAAGATCGAGGCTGTCAAAGAGTACGTCAATAGCTATATCATCGACGAGCTGCTCATAGAGGGGGACTTCTTCCTGGTCGTGGCCTTCTACGGCCAGACTGAGATCCCCATCTCCACGACTATCGAGAGCGACGAGGACAAGGAGCGGGCCAAGGCCATCATCGCCCAGCAGCTGGGCGACGGTGTGTATACGGACATCGGCAACGCCCTGGATGTGCTGGGGCAGCAAGTGGAGAAGTACGCCCGGCCGGATCGCAAAAAACACCTGCTGCTGATCACCGACGGCATCCAGGAGGCGCCACCGGAGAGCAAGTACTACTCCCCGGATGGAAGCTTCAATCACGCATTTCTGGAAAACACGAAGATCATCCAGATGAAGGGCTGGAAGGTCCACATCCTGGGTGTGGGGCTAGGTGAGGAAGCCGAACGGCTGGCCGAGGAGCTGGCCGGCACCTACACCGACCTTTCCGAGAAACCCACGGTGGAGGAGCTGGTTGAAAAAACCGGGGAGTTCCTGGCCGCCCTGGAGGTCACCGGGCCGGTGACTATGGATCCTGTGGACTACCGGGGCCGCAGCCGGATCCACCTGAGCGTGGAGAGCAAGGGTTACGAGGAAGAGCAGACAGTCGAGGTCAGCGGAATCCGCCTGACCCTGCCCGACGGCATGGAGAAGAGTATCCTGGAGGATTCAGCCTCCTTCACCTTCGCTCCTGATTCGACCACGGACGTGGGGATTTCAGTACGCATTCCCGCGGCCGTTGAGGCCGGTGATTTCACCGGCAATCTTCGCTTCGAGTTTTCCGGAGAGAAACGTTTCCTGCCGGTAGTCGGCTCAGTCGACTACCACGTGAAATCCTTCTTCGAAAACTTCTGGTGGTGGATGCTGATCGCCCTGGTCGTACTGATCCTGCTCGTTCTGCTGATCCTGCTGCTCGTCCGCCGACTGAAGAAGGCGATGTACCGCTTTCAGCTGATCGCGGGAGCCAAGAAGGCGGATCAACCGGTCTACAAGATCAAGGAGGGAAAGCCCCTCTATCTGGAGCTTGCCGAAGGGGAAGTGGCCGTCAATCCCAAGCGCAATCCCCAGAGCATCGCCCGGCTGATGGCTATCCAGAAGGGGGTGCGCATGACCTTGCTCAAATCCGAGCGCTTTCCCAAGTTCTACGATGCACCCCTGGACATCCGGGATTTCGATTTCCGGGTGCGTCTGGATCTGGACAAGAAGAAGGACATCACGGTCCGCCTGGCCCGGGTTGGTTAGCTTAGCCGAACGGCCGGGGCAGCTGGCGGCGGCTGGTCAGCCGGCTCGCGGCCAAGACCTTGACGGTTAAGGCCTGACGGTCTTGCAATCTTGGCGAGTTTAGCACAAAATCTCTCTGATTCCCCCATGAGTATTTGTAGTATCTATTTGGTTGAAAGCGGATTCCCGGACAATCTTCCGGGTTTCATCCCCGAAGTCCCCGGCGCCTCCTTTCCCTTCTGGGGACAGTACTGTCTGCTGGATTTCGCGGCGGCGGCGTTCGCCGACCTGAGCGATCAACCCTACAAGATCATTGCCGAACCGCGCTACCGCGGTTTGGCACCCTTCCTCACCGCCAGATCGCAGAACGAGCGGGAACGGTTGATCCTGGCGGATCAGGGAATCGAGGGACTGGGGGAGATCCTGGAGTCGGATCCCTCCCCAACCATCCTGCTCTGCCCCCTGACCCTGGCCTGCGTTCCGGACGGGAAAGCCCTCCGGAAGGTGGTGGAGAGCATCAAGACCTCGATCGTGCGCATCTGCATTCAGAACGTGGAAACCCCCGTCTATGCGGCCGAAAAGCGGGCCTTCCTCCGTACCCTGGAAAGCTACGGCAAGAACCACTCCCTCTCTCCCAGGCTGGGCACGGCCCTATTCTCGGAGTTCCTACACGCCTCCTTCGAGGCCGTGCGGAACATCCCGGGCAGGATCCTGTTTCACAACAACCTTACCCAGCTGTACAGGGAAAATCTCTGGCTTGTCGCTCAGAACGGCCCGGTGCGGTTGCTGGAGCAGCTGAACACTCCTGAAAAGCGCGCTTCCGGCGCAAAAGGTGCGCTCATCGACAGAGGCGGGCATGTGAAAAACTCCCTGATCAGTGCCGGAGCGCAGGTTGAGGGCTACGTGGAGGGCAGCTTCATCTTCCCCGGTGTGGTGGTGCACAAAGGAGCCTCTGTGGTGAACTCGGTGGTGATGAATGGAAACCGGATCGGTGCCAAAGCCCAACTGTACAAAACTCTGGTTCTACCCTATGTTGGTGATCTGGGATCGTCGAATATCGGTGAGGGAACCACTGTCGGGATGATAGAAGCGGGTGCCCGGAACTTCGATTTTCCCAAACAGATCCGCGAAGGGGTGACGGTGATCGGAATGAATGCGGAAGTGCCCAAGGGGTTGAAAATCGGTTCGGGCTGCCTGATCGGCGCCCGGGTCGGTGCCGGCCAGCTGCGTTCCGTCAAGGAGTTGCCCCGCAGCAGCACCGTGCTCAGGCCCGAAGATCCGGATCACGAGTGAGCGCGCAGAGGGAGTGGAGTAAGCGCAATGCCCAATGAAGCCGTCATTGAGTTTATCGATAAGTACGACAAGTTCATAATCACGGCCCATGAAACACCGGACGGGGATGCCCTGGGCAGTGAGTACGCCATGCTGCTGGCTCTGCGCAAACTCGGCAAGACCGCCCGCATCCTCAACGCCGACCCGGCTCCGCAGAAATTCGCCTTTGTAGCCTCCGGCGATGAATTCGAGGTCCTGGCACGGAAGGAACAGATCCCCGAAGACATCGGTAAGTACGGGCTGTTCATCCTGGATGTGAACGACATCAAAAACATCGGGCAGGTGGCAACCCTGATTTTGCCGCGGGTCAAGGAATACTTCATCGTGGATCACCACGATAGTGAAACCGTCCAACTCTCGAAGAATCATATCGAGCAGAACGCCTCCTCTACCTGCGAGATTCTCTACCTCCTGTTCCGGGAGATGAAGCTGGAGTTGGACCTACCCATGGCTCAGGCCTTGTATACGGGGATCCTCTACGATACCGGATCGTTCATCTATCCCAAGACCACGGCGGTCACCTTCGAGATCGCCCATGATCTGGTCAGCCTGGGAGTTCAGCCCAACAAGACCTACGTGAGCGTGTATGAGAGCAACTCCATCAGCTCCCTGGTGTTGATGTCCAAGGTGCTGGCAACCCTGGAACTGCACTACGATCATCAAGTGGCTGTGCAGACCATGTCCCAGGACCTGCTCCGGGAGGCCGGAGCGGCCTATGAGGAATCGGACCTGCTGATCAACATCCCTCTGCGCAGCGCCGATATCCGGGTCAGTGTTTTTTTCAAGGAGAATCTGGAGGGGGTCAAGCGCTGTTCTCTGCGCTCCAAGGGTAACATCAATGTGGCGGCCATCGCCCAGAACCTCGGAGGGGGCGGTCACAAGACAGCCGCCGGCTTCAAATGCCTGCGCCCCTTCGGCGTGATGAAGGTGGAAATCCTGGAGATGCTGCACGAGTACTTCAACAACCCAGAGGCATGCAGCGATTAGATGAACATCGCGAATATCCGCAAGCCATTCCGGCACCGCCTGGTCCCGGCCATCATGCTCCTGCTCCTGCTGTCCATGCTATCGAGCTGTAATGTGTTCAAGGAGGACAACGAATCCGAGACGGGCACGCGGAGGATCGTGCCGGAAGTAGCCGATGAATCGAGTCCGAGAGGAGAAAACAGCAACGGCACCGCCGCAGAGACCCTGGAACCCACCCCCAAGGTGCCGTTGGATGATACGGAGAAGCTGATCCGGGTGATCAGTACCAACCTGGATCTGGACACCAACGACGAACAGATCCTGGTGCTTCGCCAGAAAGATGATCCCCAGGCGCTGTTGAAGATCGCGGTGATAGACTACGATCCCATACGGACCACCTACTCCAGGACCTGGGAGAGCCTGACCAATGCCACCAACCTCCGTCTTCTGGATATCTCTTTGAAGGATGTGGTGGGAGACCATAATCTGGAGATCGTTTGCCGCGGTATGAATGATTCGGGCGAGCTGACCCTGGATCTGTTTCGCAAAACCCCCTCCCCCACCGGCCTGGGCCTGTACTTCACCGAAATCCTGCGCATCGTGGCCGATGGGAGCATCGAGATCGATGAGGTCGAGCGCTCCGAGGGTTACCGCCTGGGGCAGAAGAACGGCCCCAGCTTCGTGATCTATGCCTATAGTCGGGATCTGGAGTCGGAGAACATCCTGGACAAGGTCAAACGCACCTATTACTGGCAGTACCAGCAGAACCGCTACGTGCTGACCAGCAAGGAACAGCTACCCGGCGCTGTCATAGAGGAGAAACAGCTGGAAGAGCTGTTCTCCGATCCGTCTGTGGAGGCCTTCGAGGCATTTCTGGCCGGTCCCTGGTACCTGGCCGGAACCGACGGCCAGGAGGAGATCCTGCTCTTCCTTCCCGAACAGCGGCGCATCAGCGTGTACTCGGTGGATGTCCAGGAGGTGTACATCTGGCAGGCATCCTTCCGCAGCCTCTCCAGCCGGCTTCTTGCCATCGGCGCCAACGAGTCCATCGAATCGATCGTACGTCACTTCAACATCGAGGTCGTCTCACCGAACACCATCGATGTGTCGATCCGGGGCTCGGAGCAGTGGGACCGTTCCTTCGGGCGCTACTTCAAGCTGAGCGAAGAGTTGCAGCAGGATCTGCTGAGCAAGGACGAGACCCGCATCGACGCTGCACAGATCCGGCTGAACGGCCTGTACCAGAGTGGAGCGGGCTTCGAAATCATCTTCGAGCCTCCCTATTTTACCTGGATCGAGGAGGGAGGAGACTTTGCCGGGGGGTTCACCGTGATCCATCTGGATCAGGACGTGCTGTACCTGCAGGGGATGGATGACAACGGCCTTCCCACGACCACGGCCACCTACATCATGGAGTACACGGAGAAGCAGGAGGGAACCTACCTGTACCGCACCATGAGCCTGGTTCCGGGAAAGCTCAACGTGCACGGAGTAACCCCGACCTCGGAGACCCGGATCGTGTTCGAGCAGCTCGAAATTCTGGATGAAGATCAGGTCAAGCAGGAGTCGGAAGCGGAGTCGGGAACGGATTCAGCGCAGTAGTTCGTGCAGCAATCCGGCGAATAGGAACTGCAGGTTCTTCTTCACAGTCCGTGACAGGTTGCGGTGAGCTGTGACGGGCGATCCGGTTCGCTCGACGGCTCGATCACCGATCAATCGGGAAAGAGCAGAACCCCCTCAAAACTGGCGTCTTTCAGCTTCATTAGCACGGCCTGGGCCTGATCCACGGTCATGAGCGGGCCGATCACCACCCGGTAGTAGAGACTGCCGGCGATCGTTTTTTCCACGACCTCAGCCTCGAAACCGCTGGCCTTGAGGTCCCGCACCATATACTCGGCGTTTTCCCGGTCCCTGAACGACCCGGTCTGGACCAGCGCCGTAGGGCTGGGTGGCTGCACCTCTGCTGGAGGTTGCACCTCGGCCGCGGGCTGGGCCGCGGTCCGGGTCTGTGCCGTTTTCAGCGTCCGCTCCTCCGGCTGTTCTTCCGCCGTAGCCGGCGGGGATGCTGCCCCGGTCTCCGCAGTTGCCAGCGGTTCGGACGGGGC
>Ga0114922_10002845_pt1 | contig 16147 bp, 10 predicted proteins | sample AartaG_FD_100975 | JGI IMG/M metagenome (GOLD analysis project Ga0114922, IMG submission 100975) | Deep subsurface microbial communities from Aarhus Bay to uncover new lineages of life (NeLLi) - Aarhus_00045 metaG | ecosystem: Environmental > Aquatic > Marine > Oceanic > Sediment | place...
CCCTACAGGGCGCGCTGCTGTGGCGGACCACGATACCCAAGGCTCACGCCTTGGGCTAACAATGTTACGCCTCTGTCGCCGACGCGCCATAGCCGCTAAGGCGACGGCACGCGAGGCTCAGAAACTGCACGGCAGAACAACCGTCTGCATCGCCGTTGCGAAGGTCGCTAAACACATCCCGCCGGGCTTCGCAGACCAGCCAAACAACGCAACAGATTGGAACCGCATGAACAGGATTCTGAGCAAAACAACTGTAGCCGAGTCTACGTCGCTTTTCATACTGGATGCGCCCCAGATCGCGCGCAAGGCCCAGGCAGGGCAATTTGTGATCCTCAGAGTGGTCGAAGAGGGGGAGCGATTCCCCCTCACGATTGCCGATTTCGACCGCAAGGCCGGCACCATAACCATTGTATCGCTGGCGGTAGGCGTTTCAACAAGGCTCCTCGACGGACTCGGCGAGGGAGACGACATCCTTGACCTCGTCGGCCCGCTGGGCAATCCTACGCACATTGAGAAGCTAGACAGGGTGGTCTGCGTGGGCGGCGGCGTGGGCATCGCGGCCGTGCATCCGATTGCTAAGGCCTTTGGCCAGGCGGGCAGCCACGTTGTGTCAATCATCGGCGCCAGGGACAATAGCAAGCTTTTCTGGCAGGATGAGATGGCACGTGTCAGCGACGAGCTTATCGTCACCACCGACGACGGCTCCGTGGGCCGGAAGGGATTTGTGACCGAGAGGCTGCAGGAGCTGATAGACGCCAAACTGAAGATTGACCTCGTTTTCGCCGTGGGCCCGACCATCATGATGAAAATGGTGGCCGGAGTTACCCAGCCACATGGCATCAAGACGTTCGTGAGCCTCAACCCCGTGATGATCGACGGCACCGGTATGTGCGGCGGCTGCCGGGTAGAAGTCGGCGGCGAGCAGAAATTCACCTGCGTCGACGGCCCCGACTTCGACGCCCACAAGGTCAATTTCGACCTGCTGCTGTCGCGCTTGTCGGCCTACAAAGGCGAAGAACAACGTGCATCGAAACATTTCTGCAATCTTGATCGCTCCCACGGAACGCCGACATCCGACGACGAATAAACATCAAGAGGAAGCGTAATGGCGAAAGACATTCCGGGACGCGTCGATATGCCCCGACAGAAACCGGAGATAAGGAAGCGCAATTTCCATGAGGTGGCCCTGGGCTACACCGAGGAGATGGCCGTTACCGAAGCCGGGCGCTGCCTACAGTGCAAGAAGCCCCTTTGTGTCGAGGGCTGCCCCGTGGAGATCGATATTCCCGGCTTCATCCGGCAGATCAAAGACGGCAACATGGCGGAGGCCTCCCGAATACTCCGCGACAAAAACAGCCTGCCGGCGGTCTGCGGCCGAGTGTGTCCGCAGGAAGAACAGTGCGAGAAGGTGTGCGTATTAGGCAAAAAATCCGAGCCGGTCGCGATCGGCCGCCTTGAGCGTTACGTGGCGGATTGGGAGCGCCAGAACCGCCCGGTCGGCACGATGCCGCAGCATTCGACCAACGGCCCGAAAGTGGCGGTGGTGGGCTCCGGCCCGGCGGGCCTGACGACCGCGGGGGACCTCGCGAAGCTCGGCTACTCGGTGACGGTGTTCGAGGCCCTGCACAAGCCTGGAGGAGTGCTTGTTTACGGCATTCCCGAGTTCCGCCTCCCCAAGGCCATCGTGCAGGAAGAAGTGGAATACATCAAGCGGTTGGGTGTTGAGATACGCACGAACGTGATCATCGGGAGGACCGTTACAGTTCCCGAGTTGCTCAGCGGCGGCTACAGCGCGGTGTTCATATCGAGCGGCGCGGGCCTGCCGATATTCAAGGGCATTCCCGGCGAGCAGCTCAACGGCGTGTTGTCGGCAAATGAATTCCTGACTCGTGCAAATCTGATGAAGGCCTATGAGTTTCCCACCTACCACACGCCGATTCGCGTGGGCGAGCGGGTGGCCGTGGTCGGAGCGGGCAACGTTGCGATGGATTCCGCACGGACGGCCCTGCGCCTGGGTGCCGGGGAGGTCAGCATCGTTTACAGGCGGTCGCGCACGGAGATGCCCGCGCGCGACGAAGAGATCGAGAACGCCGAAGAAGAGGGCGTGCAGATGCAGCTCCTCACCGATCCGATCCGGATCAACGGCGAAGACGGCTGGGTCACCTCAATGGAATGCCTGCGCATGGAGCTGGGCGAACCGGACGACTCGGGCCGGCGGCGCCCCGTGCCGATCGAGGGCTCCAATTTCATCGTCGACGTAGATACCGTGATTATGGCCATCGCCACGGGAGCCAACCCGTTGATCCGCCAGACGACCCCCGATCTGAAATGCAACAAATGGGGCTACATAATCGCGGACGAAGAAACCGGCCGTACCAGCAAAAAAAGTGTATGGGCCGGAGGCGACATAGTCACCGGAGCGGCAACGGTAATCCTCGCCATGGGCGCCGGTAGAAAGGCCGCAACAGATATTCACAATTGCCTGAGCAACGCTTAGTACGGACCGTTACCCTGCAAAGAGAAGGCGCGTGACATAGCGCCGAGGGGGATGCTGTCTGCCTCAACGACGACACGAACATGTTTCGCCGAGCGTTCTTCCTCGAGGAGAGGTGAACCGCCTGGCCGCGGAGGTGTTCTTAGCCCCGATGGGGCGTTACAATATAGCCCAGGGCAAAGCCGCAAGCCGGAGGCTGCGGCGACGCCCTGGGTAGGCTTGTCCGAACCAACTCGGTCGCGGGGTTTGGCGTTGCCGTGTTAGCCGCCGCAACCGATACTCCCGATGTATGACAGGCGACACAACGAACAATATCAGGCTCCTATTTGTTGATCTCGACGGCACACTGCTCAACAGCGACTCGGAGATAACGCCAAACTCGCTCGTGGCCGTGGAGCAGTGCACAAAGGCCGGCATAAGCGTTGTGATGGCCACGGCGCGCCCGCCTCGAAGCTCAAAAGCTTATTACGAGCAACTCAAGCTCGATACTCCTTCCATCCACTACAACGGCGCGATTGTCCACGACTTTGCTACAGGCTCCACGCTGCTGCATCATCCTATGTCCGGCGCGCTTGCCAAAGAATTGTCCGAGCGAGCGATCGAGATCGACGCGTCCGCGATAATCTCGCTGGAAGTGTCCGACAACTGGTACATGAACCGCCGTTCCGAGGACCTGTTGACCCGAACCGAGCGCGAGGGTTTTGCACCCGATCATGTCGGCGACCTCGAGCCCTACTTTGATGAGCCCGTTACCAAAGTGCTGATCTCGTTTCCGAAGACGTCTGTAGATGACGCAGAGGCCCGGCTGAGCACCAGGCTGGGCGAAAGACTGGTCTTCACGAGATCGGAAGAATGGCTGCTCCAGGTGATGGACGCGGGCGTTTCGAAAGGCGCCGCGGCTGAATTCATGATGAAAACGCTTGGCGTCCGGCGGGATAAGGTTGCCGCGATAGGCGACGCACCCAACGACATCCCGATGTTCGACGCCGCCCGATTATCCATCGCAATGGCCAATGGCTACGCCGAAGTGCGCTCGGCGGCCGACCACGTAACGCTCAGCAATGACGAGGACGGAGTAGCCGTCGCGATCAGGAAATGGATACTGGACGCAAACAGATAGGGGGCCGCCTTGGCTGAAAAGGGAACCGTTGTGGAAGTCGCCGATGACGTCGCCAAGGTCGAGCTCGACGAGACCTCCGCGTGCGCCAAGTGCGGGCTCTGCCGGCGCCTCGGGCCCGGTAGAATGCTGATGGAAGTCGACGCTCAGCCGGGGTTGCGGCCCGGGCAGAAGGTCCTGCTCGAGGGCGGAGAAAAGACGTGGACGGCAAGCATTCTTCTGTTTCTCGTGCCGCTGGTGGACCTCGTAATCGGCGTGATCCTGGGCCAATACGTAAGGATCGGCAATCTGTCGAACGACGCATCCTCGGCGATTTTCGGCGCGGTGTTCTTTGCCGTTTCGTTTACGGGTGCGATCTTCTGGGAGCGCAGGCTGCGGGCCAAGCGCCCGCCCCAGCGGCCGCAGATCGTGATGGTCTACGAACACGAGCCGCCACACAATCCGTAAGCCGCTCCCGCGCGACGGCCGCAGATCCTTGGAAAATCTCCACTTCAGCCCTTGACATCCCCGCAAAATCCGATAGAATCAGGAGAGAGGCGTTGGTATGATAACATTCAAGTGCAGAGAGTGCGGAAAACGGCTTTTCGTCAAGAGAGAGCTTGCCGGCAGGCGGGTTCAATGCCCGCGCTGTTTCAAGTACCTTGCCGTCCCCGAGCCCACCTTCAGAAACCTGCATCTCCGAGGTATTACTATGACCTTCCTTGCCGGCGTAATCGTCCTGGCCGTTGGCTGGATGGTCTACTTCGTCAGAAACGGTGGCTTGCAGGGGTAACAACAGCTCCCCACATCGATCTTCCGACCTCCAACTCATAAGCGTAGACGTCCACCCGCAAGCCCGGTAAAGCGTTGGTCTGCACACCCGACGCGCCCGCCGTCAGGCCACAAGGTAGTACAAGATGACGATCTCGACGGTATTGTGAACGATATGGAACGTGGTGCAGGCCACGAGGGAGCGGGTCTTCTCAAAAAGGTAGGCCATCGCCATCCCCAGCACCATGATGGGCAGGAAGCTCGCCGGGTTGGGGTGAATCAGGGCGAAAAGGATGCCATTGATGACAATGGCCGAGCGAACCGACAGCCTCCGCCGCATCGCCGGATAGAGATACCCCCTGAAAAACACCTCTTCGGTGAACGGCCCCAGAATCGTCACCAGGAAAATGGTCGCCCACTGGAACCAAGTGCTGCCCGCCTCCTGCAGGATCGGGATCACCGGATTAGGCTGGGGCTCAAGCCTGAGCACAGCCAGCACTGCCACAACTACGGCGAACGCCGCGTAAAAAACGGGGAGCGTGGCTACCCAGCCCAACACACCGTGAGCGACGTCCGCCGGCCACCCTTTAAGAGTAAAACCGGCCGCACGCTGACTGCCGCCCGACATCGCAACAAATGCCACCGCAACGACCAGCAGCGCCAGGTGCAAGAAACAGGCGCTTCCTATTATGAGGTAACGTTCGTCGGCTCTGCCCCCCAAAATAGAGGCCACGATGAACACCAGCAGGCCACTGCTCAGGTAGACTACCGCAGCGGCCTTTGCAACGGCCCAGAGGTTCCACGTGACCGGGAGCTCTTCGCGCCGGGGAAATATCCTCACGCCTCCGGCCAGTGCCGCCACATAAAGAAAGAACAGAGTTCCCCCTGCGCAGAGGATCAGCACAACGTACGGGAACAGCAGCCCGAGGCGGACAGCATTGAACCAACTGCTCGCGGCAGGCTCGGCGCCGACCTTGCCGATAGCCCCATACATGCCCACCACTGACTGGATGACAAAAAGACCGGCGGCCACGATCACGGCGATTGCCCACGCCGCGTCGCGCCGCCATTGTTTCTCTATGGGACCTTCCATGGTTTCGTTTTTTTTCGGCTCTCCTCCCCAAAAGAGGGTAATTCCCGCTGCTCTTGCCAAGAAGATCCGGTTCCCTCAGTGCTCAATGCCTCCAAGGGCTCTCAGCGATGATGCTCCCTTTGTCCCAAGCTTGAACTGATGTAAAGACTGCGGAAAAATCGGGACTGCTATCCTATTTCAGTCCCATTTGCAGGCAAGTCGGCACGGGCACTTGCACGCCCCAAACATGGCCATCTGTCCTGTGCAATTGAAATAGGTAGCTGTCCCATTTTTCCGAAACATTGCAGTCGACACAGCCCTGCAGCCGGGAAGCAAGCCACTGGCAAGTCAAGTTTTCCTGCGTTACGGCTTTCATTGTCAGAGCCGCACGAGACAGGGGCACATTGGTCTGTCACTCACCCTCTCTTTTGGGAGGAGAGCCTTTTTTCTAACCGGCGGGGGGCCGCCGAGTGGTGTGGACCGGCTAATACGACAGCGCCGACCAGACGGAATCATCCGCCAGCCGTGCCTCGACATCAACCCCGTAAGCTTCGGCGACCGGCGCAAGGATTTCAGGGTGATTCCCCCACACCGCCCTCGCCGCTCTTCGGACCACGTCCACGCCCGCGGCCGTCATCTTGCCCATCGGCTGCCTCATGGGTCCGGCCGGCATTCCCAGGCCGTTCATCAGCGTCTTGATCGCAGCCGGATTGCGGAATTTGTCCGTTACCCTTCGCACGCCGTCGCCGGGCATGGGGCGCTTTTGCTCTATCTTAACCGTGACGATCCCGAACAGCGGCGACAGCGCGTCGCGAAGCTTCTCCGCTCCGGCGGCGTCGCCTTTCAGGCAGGCGGCCACCATTGCGCCGACGGCGGCCGGGGCCACGTTGCTCATCACCGACACCACGCCGCCGGCGGCTATCGCGGGGTCGGTCATCATGGCGAAGGTCAGGTCGTCATCGCCCGACAGGATAGTGAAGTCTTCACCCGCCAGCTCGCGGGTGAGCTTCATCCGTTCGAGATCGCCGGTGGCTTCCTTTACGGCTCGCACGTTGGGACACTCCGACGCAAGGATGACAAGATCCTCCGGCGACATCGCGCAGCCCGTGCGTCCGGGAATGATATAGGGCAAAACATCGATCTCCGGCACGGCCTTGGCTATGGCCCCGTGGTACTCGCGCCGCAGCTCGAGCGACGACGGGCCGTTGTAGTAGCAGTCGACCAACAGCACGGCATCCGCGCCCGAGACCGCCGCGTGCCGGGTCGCTTGCAGGGCCTCGTCCGTGGAGTTACTTCCCGTGCCCGCCGTCACCACGCATTCTCCGCGGCCCATCTCGATAGCCTTGTCGATCACGCCGTTATGCTCGCGCCAGTCGAGCGTGGGCGATTCGCCCGTTGTGCCGACCGCGACGATGCCCTTGATGCCCTGATCGACCTGGAACTGGAGGTTCTTTTCGAGCCCCGCCCAGTCGACGTGGCCGTCGGCCCGAAGCGGCGTGATGATTGCAGTGTGAGCGCCTTCGTATGAGAAATCTGCCATCGGAAAGCTCCAGACTTCCTTGTGAACGGTGGTATCCGACCAACGCGAACACTGAGTATGCAATTGTAGTCCCAGCGGCCCCTCATTGCAAGAGAAAATCATGGTGGGGCGGAACCTCGGGCCGTCGGTTTCGCGGCCAATCACATGATACAAGCCTTTTGTCCTTGACGCCCCCGGCCCATCCCCTATAATTATAGATCGTCCCAGGGCGTGGCGTGGAAGTGTGCGTCCGATGAGGAATGGCGAGCTTGTAATCCCCGAGGTGAGCAAGGACGGCTACAAGGAGCTGCGCCGCGCCCCTACCAGCGTCAAGCTCGGCGGCGACACACAGCAGATGACAATCGCCAGAGGAAAGCTCTACCTGCGAGGCAAGAAGCAGGTGGTGTGTTACGATCTGCTGACTGGGGAGTGAGGCGTAAGCCCTTGCGTATCAAGCAGTTGCGCTGATTGCCAAGCGGCCCCGTAAGTCCTTACCTGCCAAGGACTTACGTCCCCACTTGGTGCCCGGCACCAGGTGGAAGTGTAAACCGTGTGGTACCAATAACTTGCAACGCCGGTTGACATTTACGTTTGGGTACGCACACCGAAACCGGAGCATCTAAAAAACACGCGAACAATAACCGCCGCCGAGCGTCTATTCATATAGTCTGTTTGACTGCACTGGAAACGCTTGACCGTAAGGTTGCACAAATGGAGGTGGCGATGATGACGCGTCTTGCCTGGATCCTGACGTTTGCAGCCGCAATTGTTGTGTTGTTTTCATCGCCCTGTTCTGCGTGGATGCGCTTGCGCTATGAAGACGCCCAAGTCGCGGAACGCTCCGAGCTGATCGTTGTGGGACAATTGAAGCGAGGCACCATCAAGTATGTGCCTCATGAGAGGAAGCGCCCTGACGCCGCGAGTTGGGAGCATCACGCCACGCTTGTGATCTCGGAAGTCCTGAAGGGAACAGTGAAGCAAAGGGAAATCCCCCTCGTCATACATTACGGGCTCGACCTCTTCGCGAAGGGCTCCATCAAAATGCCCGATCGGCCTGGCCTGCGGAATGACCTGGCCGAAGGTGCCATCAGGATAGTCGATACCGGCAGCAACACAGGCACGCGTATCAAAGACGCTGCAACGGACAATCTCTGGTTCCTCCGCCGCCGGAGTGGGTTGCTTGGCAGAAAGCCGGGAACGGGCAATTTCGGCATTGTGAACCCTGAGGACATTCAGCCGCTGGCTCTGAAGACGTACTTCCTGCTCTATCTGTCTGATGACCCGGAAAAGGCCATCACGGAATATGTCGAAGGCAATCCGGGTACCCGCAAGAGTGCAGAACGGTACCTGGAGCATTGCGAAGTGCAACGCATCCTCAAGATCGCCGATCCCCGGGCCAGAATGGAAAAGCTCTTCCCATATTTCCGCAGAGGCTTCCGCTTTGGGCTTGGTCGTGAAGTGTCGGACGGCGTCGTTGGATGCGGTGCGGCAGCCGCATCGTATCTTCGCCCACTGTTTGATGACCCCGAGTACGCGGATATTCGTCAGAAGATCATGTGGGTCTGGAGAGAGACAGAATACGCAGATGCTGTGCCCATTCTCATCAAGGTATTGAAGAAGCAAGACGCGTTCTGGGCGGCGCTGGAGATCAAGGAGGGCCGGTGGGCCACTGACGTGGACTCCGAACTTCTCCGTAAGCGAGGAGAAGCCTACACAGAAGTATACTATGGCGTGTACGCACTGCACAGGATCGGAGACCCGGCTGCAAGAGAGGTCATTGAAATGACCATGCGCCGATGGGAAGCAATCAACCCCCAGGACCCCCAGATCGTCGAGGCGTGCCGGCGAGCGCTGAAGGAGTTTTCAGACTGAAGGTCGGCGCGGAAATACGCGTAGGCTCGCCTCCGGTGGTGTGGAAACGACTCTCCTCCCAAAAAAGAGGGTGATTTCCGCTGTTCTTGCCAAGAAGATCCAGTTCCTTCAGTGCTGAATGCCTCAAGGGCTCTCAGCGATGATGCGCCCTTTCTCCCAAGCTTGAACTGATGTAAAGACTGCGGAAAAATCGGGACTGCTATCCTATTTCAGTCCCATTTGTAGGCAAGTCGGCACGGGCACTTGCATGCTCCAAACATGGCCATCTGCCCCGTGCAATTGAAATAGGTAGCTGTCCCATTTTTCAGAAACATTGCAGTCGACACAGCCCTGCAGCCGGGAAGCAAGTCACTGGCAGGTCAAGTTTTCCTGCGTTACGGTTTTCATTGTGAGAGCCGCACGAGACAGGGGCACATTGGTCTATCACTCACCCTCTCTTTTGGGAGGAGAGCCAAAAAAAACCGGAACTACCAGCCCCGCCGAGCGTCTATATCCATGATGCCGGTTTGTGGCGGTGATTCCTATTGCAGAGGGCATGATCCAATCGCGGAAATGCGCATAGGCTCGCCTCCGATGGTGTGGAATTCTCGAAGCGGAGGAAAACGACGATGAGAATGTTGCTGAAAGCTGCGCTGGCGGCTGCGCTGATCGTGTGTGCAGGTGCTACGGCTGCCTATTCGCAGCCGGAAATACCGAAGGAGAAGATTCCCGATAATATTCCCGCTGAGGTGAGACAGGAGATCGAGCGCTTGTACTCCGCCGACGGCGCAGAGCGGGAAAAGGCCGCTGTCAAACTGGGATCGATGGGGGAGAGGGCGGTTGCAGCGATACCCTTTCTGGTCAGCATGCTGGGTGACGGCACGGAAGACAGGCGCCCTCGCCCGCAGTATCAGCCCGGCGTGAGGGCTACCAGGGCCCTGATGAAGATGGGCGAGCGCGCGATTGGACCGCTGGCGGCGGCCCTGGAGAGCGATGACCGCCCGGTGCGGCGTCAGGCAGGCTGGGCCTTGATCAGAATGGACGGCCCCAAGGCATCGGCGGCCCTGCTCAAGGCGCTCGAGGCGAGCAAGTACAACGACGTACGCGCGGACGCAGTTCGCGGCTTGGGACTCAGGAAATGCAAGGAGGCGGTCGAGCCGCTTGTCGAACTGCTGAGCGACGAGAATGCGGGCCTGGAGGCACCTGCCGCGACTGCGCTTGGGCAGATCGGAGACCCACGCGCCGTCGGTCCTCTCATCGCGGCACTCGGCCATAAGAATCCCCAGCCCCGACGGTGTGCCGCGAGTGCGCTTGGGGATATCGGCGATCCACGCGCCGTGGAACCACTGATCGCGGCCATGGGCGACGAACACCCATACGTCAGATCGTCTGTGGCAGGGGCGCTGGGACAGATCGGCGATCCCCGGGCGGCCAACACGCTGATAGAGGCCCTGAAAGATAACGAGAAAGACGTGTGCGGGGCGGCTGTTTCGGCCCTGGCGAAGATCGACGCCCCCCGCGTGCCCGAAACGCTCCTGAAGTCGCTGGAGCATCGGTATCCCCAGGTGCGAACACGAGCGGCGGCAGGGCTGGCCACCAGGAAGGAACGCCGCGCGGTCGAACCCTTGATCGCAGCGCTGTCGCAGGATGATCCCGACGTGCGCCGCAGTGCAGTGAGAGCGCTCGGCAAGATCGGGGGCACTCGGGCCGTGGAAACTCTCATCCTCGCGCTGACGGACAAGGACTTGACCGTCAGCGTGCTTGCGGCAGAGGCGATGGGCGAAATGAAGGAACCTCGCGCGGCCGACGGCCTGGCTGCCCTCCTGCATGCCGAGTCAGCCTACGTACGGATGGGGGCAGCCAGGGCCCTTGCCAGGATCGGCGCCCCCGGCGTGCCGGCCCTGATCAAGCTGCTCAAGAGCAATGACCATCAGTCTCGGAGTCTTGCCGCGAGTTCGTTTCGATATCTGACCGATCCGGCTGCGGCAGAGACCATAATGGACCTGCTGAAAGATGGCAACTCGTATATCCGGTCTAACGCAGTGGAAATCCTGGGCAGGATAGGTGGCCCCGACATAGTGGAGCCTCTGCTTGCCCTCGTCTTGGAAGGCGAGAGACCGGGCACTCGAACATACGCATTATCGGCGCTCAAAAAGATAGACACTCCCCGGACGATCAAGGGGCTGATCGGCGGCCTGACAGCAGAAAGTGCGCGTGTGAGGAACAACGCTGTACTGGCGCTGGGCAGGATGAAGGAACCCTCCGTGGCAAAGGTGCTGATAGCGGCACTGAAGGATCCGGAGCGTAAGGTGCGCTCGAATGCGGCCGTAGCCCTGGGCAAGCTGAAGGTTGCGGAAGCGGCCGAGCCGCTTGCTGCCGCGCTTGGCGATGAAGATGCGGGCGTCCGTTCGAAAGCCTCCGGCGCGCTCGGCGCAATAGGCCCGCCGGCTTTCGATGCTGCGAGCGCAGCGCTGAAAGACGAGAGAGAGCATGTCCGTCTCGGCGCCTTGCGGGCGATAGGGTGGATAGATGACACGCGCGGCGTGCCTCTCCTGACGGCAGCCCTCGACGACACCAGCGAGCGAGTGCGGATTGCCGCGGTCTGGGCGTTGAGGCCAGGAAAGCAGGATGCTGCGTTCAAAGCTTTGGGCAGTGCGCTCCATGATGAGTCGGCGAGGGTCAGGGAGGCTGCGGCCAACTCATTGGGCCGCAGTAAAAGCGTAAAGGCGGTCGGGCCATTGATCGTCCTGTTGGCCGATCCTGATGCGCAAGTGAAGATCGCCGCGATAGAGGGCCTCGTCAGAATAGGAAGCCCCGCTGCCGAGCCGGCTGCACACTACCTCGTGCGGGCATTGGAAGAGACACACGATGCCGTTCGCAGGGGGGTGCGCGTCGCCCTCGACAAGATGGGCTATCAGACTGAGCCGATTGACGAAAAGAAGGGATACTACAGGCTGGTCGTCCCCGAGCAGGAGAAGCCGCCTGCGGGCATTGCGGAGTTGGTGAAGAGCCTGAGTGCCAAGAACTATCACGTCCGCGTTGCAGCCCGCGACGTACTTGCGGCGAAGGGCGAGGAGGCGCTCCAGCCGCTGGTGCAGGCACTCCATTCCGAAGACCTACTGCTCAGGCTATGGGCTGTTGAAACCCTGGGCCGGATGGACGCGCAAGGCGCCCGGCGGGCGCTCGAGCCGCTGTTGAAGTCGACCGACACGCTTCTTGCCCGAGCCGCTGCCCGCCACCTCTGCCGCAAGCCCGACGCGGACTCGATGCCCATGTGGCAGGAAGTACTCTTGAGCCAGGATTTTTGTCTGCGTGCGTGTGCTGCCGAGGCCATGGGAAGGTCGGACGGCAAAGAATGGGTCCACGTGCTGATCGAGCACTTCGACGATCCATCCGGCGAAGTCCGCAGAAAGCTCATCTGGGCCCTGGGAGAGTTGCGGCATCCTGCGGCGTTCCGTCCGCTTTTTGATGGGTACGTAAGTTATCGCCGAAGAGATCGCTTTAAGAAACTGGTGTACGCAAGCTACAAGGAATTCGTGAAGGAGCAGAGCGTTGCAGTTGAGGCCATATCCAAGCTTCCCGATCTCCCCGTGCCAACACTCCTTCTGGCCGTCAAAACTGAAGAAGACGGGACAAAGTGCTCGGCGCTGGAAATCCTTGTGGAAATGGGCGAGCCGGTTGTGGATGAAGTCATAGACGCTCTCAACGACAAGTGGCTGAGATCGAAGGCGCCGAAAGTTCTTGAGCGGCTGAAGCCCGAGCGGGCAATCGGACCCCTGGTGAAGGCCACCGGTGGGCCGTCGGTGGAGCATTCCCTTGCGTTCAAGGCGCTCGTGGCGTACGGCGAAACCGCACGCCCGCATTTGGAGAAGGCATTGGTCGATCCGACCTCTCATCCCATGACCCGCTGCTCGGCGGCAGCGCTGCTGTTCAATCTTGGCGACGAGTCCGGCTGGGGCATCCTCGAGGAGATGATAGAAACGTCTTCCCCGCAGGACTTCCACCAAACGCTCAACCGAATGGGGCTGTTGGGAAAGCCCGAATTCATGCCGCTCATCGAAAAGGCCTCGAAACGAGAAGGGGTAGGGTACGGCATTGTGCGTGCCGCAGCCTTTTGCGGCGGCAAGAAAGCCATTCCGCTGATCAAGAAGGCACTGGATCATCCCAATAAATCCGCGCGCATGGAGGCACAGCGCTGGCTGGACGAGTTCTCGCGGCAGAAGTAGCCCTGGCGGCGTGGGCGCCCGGTTCGCCGACAAGCGTACTCGGACTGAGCGCGATGACGAACTTGGCCTTGCCTCAAGCTCGGCGCAGCGGCGCTGTCTCTGCACCCGCTGTCTTTTAGTGTTGACGCTTTCCACCCATCCCTTATAATTAAGAAAGACCGCCGCGCGTGGTGTGCAACGTCGCGCATGTCCTGGATCCCTTCGGGCGAGGCGGCATCCCTTGATAGGAGAGTACGCCGTGAGAGCTGCGAAGGTGCTTTTTGTTATTTTCATGCTCGCGTTATCCTACCGGGCCGCCGTCGCCGGGGAGGCGCTCGACCCGCACAAAACGACGCTGCCGATCTACCTGCTGCCGGAGACTGCGGCGGCCGACGGGGACCTGACCGAGTGGGGCGCCGTGCCGCCGGTGACCAGCGAAAAGTTCAAAGACATGCACACGGGCGAGGCCATCACGCCGTCCGCCGACTTTGCCCCGACCCTGCGCTGCGGCCGCACGGAAGCCGGCCTCGATCTCTATTTTCTCGTGGTCGTGAGAGACACAAACACGTGGGCTGAAAACACCGACGGCTGGCTCTCCGGAGATTTCCTCGAGCTGTATCTCGATTTCGGCCGCGCGAAACGGCGCGAAGAGGACCCCGACTGGTACAAGGAGAGCAACTGGCAGGGGACGCGCGAGATGGGGCAGTTCGGCTTTCAGCCGCGCACGCTCCGGACGGCGCCGCTCGTCCGCCACGCGACAAACGCCGCGAACTGGAAGATCGACTACGCCTCCGTGCCGATCGCGGGCGGGATAGCCTACGAGCTGCGCCTCGACGTCCGATCGGTGCTCGACGACCTCAAGCTGGCGGAACTGCCGCCTTATATCGGGATCGACCTGGGCTTTGCAGATCAGGATTATCCGATCTATCTCAAGGCCGGTCACTTCGAGAACCGCGACGGTTTCTATCGGCTCTTCGGCGACGGCAGGAACCACATCTTCCCCATAAAATACGGTATGCTGTCGACCAAACCCATCTCGGCACCGGAGAGGCCGCTCGCGCCTCTGCCGAAGACGCTGCGCGAGCTGTACGGCGAGTCGCCGGGGGAAGACGCTATCCGCGAGGGGATGAAAAACCTGTCCGGCGAAGAACTGGCCGATCTCGTCCGCTGGGCGGGCTTGCAGGGCGTGAAGCTGAACGAGAAGCTTGTGATGCAACTGCCCAGGCCCGGTGACCCTCGCATAATGGAGACGTGCCTCGCCGTAGCCGCGTACACGGATCAGGACAAAGCGCTCGCGCCGCTCGTCGTCGCCAAGGCCTACCAGACTATTGAGCCCGGCGTGACAGCATACCCCGACAAGAAGAACGCGGAGTCCGCCGTTTACGTAACCGTAAAGCGAGCCACGCCGCAGGCTCTTATCGTCGCCAATCTCCTCGTCGAAAAGCACTCGCTGCAACATCGCGAAGAACTGGCCAGGTTGTTGATGCACGACGACATGACCGTGGCGTTCACTGCGGCCGGCGCGCTCGCAAAGGTGGGCCGCGCCGCCGACGCGGCGGTCATCCAGGAAGCGCTCGATACCGTCTGCACCGACCTGGACGAGAACGCCGGCATAACCCGAGAAGAGGCGGCGATCGCCAAGGGATCATACAGGGTGTTCTTCCGCGATGCGATCGACGCGCTCCTGACCCGCACGGCACCCGTACCTGTCGCGAGGTCGGCCGCCCAGCGACAGATCAGGGCGGAGAATACCGACCTGCCGCGGCACCTGCCGATAGACAACAACAACGTTTACAACGCGGCCGGGCTCTTGCGGAATTGGCCGGCGGGCGGGCCAAAGGAACTCTGGCGGGCCGAAGTGGGCGCCGGCATTGCCACGGTGGTAGAAGCCGGCGGGCGAGCGTTCACCGCCGGCAGGATCGACGACGGGGCGCACGCGCTGTGTTTCGATGCCCTTACCGGAGAGATCGTCTGGCAGTACGGGCTCGGGAGCGGAGACCCGGACGTCACGCCGGTGGCTGATGGTGACCGCGTATACTATGCTCGCGGCGGGATCGTGTGTTTGAGCGCAAAGGACGGCACCGAAATATGGTCGGAGCAGAAGGCTTACTCATGCTCGTCGTATTCTTCGCCGCTTGTTGTGGGCGATGTGCTCTACATCGGTGCACGGCACCCGTCGGGTCTTGTCGCGGCCGATAAGTTCACGGGCGAGTTTCTGTGGGCGGCGGGCAATGGTTCGCCGTGCAGCCCGGGCTCCCCGGCCTATCAGATTGTCGAGAACATTCCGCAGGTCATAGTCGGTGTGGCGAGGCCGCCCGGCACCGCCGAAGTGTGGGGCGTCGACGTCAAGACGGCCAAGGTGTTCTGGACGCGGTCCTTCAATGCCGACTACGGCCCGTGCGCGTCGCCCGTGGTCGTGGGCTCGAGAGTCTATCTGTGCGGCGGGCACGGCCGGTACTTCTCCGAATGCCTGCAGATTTTCGTGGTGGACGGCGCGCTCCAGGCCAGGTCACTTTATGTGAAGGATGACGTGCAGACCAACTCGCACAACACGGTCGCCGTGCTCGACGGCCTGGTGTATGGGTTCGGCATGGGTGGACTGCAATGCACCAGGCTCGAAGGCGGCAGCGTCGTGTGGCAGCAGAAGTGGTCCATCGACCGGCATCTCATCCTGGCCGACGGCCTGCTTTTCATCACCACACCGAAAGGCGAGATCGTAATGGCCGAGGCGAGCAAGGACGGCTACAAGGAACTCGGCCGCGTCGCCACCAAGATCGACCTCAGCGGCGACACACAGCAGATAACAATAGCCAACGGCAGGCTCTATGTGAGGGGTAAGAAGCAGGTCGTGTGTTACGATCTGGTGAATGAGGAGTGATGTTGTCGGCCAGGCGTACGGCTTGGCCATTTGAGTGACGCGTATGCGTGTGTGGTAAGAAACCTTGGTTCAAGCCTTGGTCTGGTCGCCTGCACTGGGGGAAACTCTTTTCGTCTGTGTGGGGGCGCAACTCAAGAGACATAACCGACGCGAAGCCCCACGGGTTGCGCCCCTACGGGGCGCGCTGCTGTGGCGGACCACGATACCCAAGGCTCACGCCTTGGGCTAACAATGTTACGCCTCTGTCGCCGACGCGCCATA
>Ga0114922_10002846_pt1 | contig 16146 bp, 17 predicted proteins | sample AartaG_FD_100975 | JGI IMG/M metagenome (GOLD analysis project Ga0114922, IMG submission 100975) | Deep subsurface microbial communities from Aarhus Bay to uncover new lineages of life (NeLLi) - Aarhus_00045 metaG | ecosystem: Environmental > Aquatic > Marine > Oceanic > Sediment | place...
CAACCGGCGTTATTTTTATATGATCCTTGACAATGAAATTGAACGGGCTAAACGATATCAATCTCCTTTGTCTCTGATCATGATGGATATTGATCATTTTAAGCTGGTTAATGATGAGTTTGGTCACTTAGCGGGAGACGAAGCGCTACGCTCTGTTTCAGGGATAAGCAAGAAACTTCTCCGAAATATCGACAACATGTTCCGCTTTGGCGGCGAGGAATTTATGATCATCCTGCCGGAGACGAGCCAGGAAGAAGCGTTAAATGTCGCTGAACGCATACGCAGCACTATCGCAGAGGCTGCGATAAAAACAAAAAAGGGAAGTGTAAAGCTAACTGTAAGCGTCGGTGTATCTGAATACGGGGAGAACCATACCGCACCCAATGAATTTATTGAATCAGTGGACAGAACCATGTACGACGCAAAGAAAGCCGGTAGAAACTGTGTACGCGTGTTTTCTGAAGACGTAAAATAGTACTTAAACCATCCTCTTGATTTATTATAAAAGGATTATCGAGATTCTAATCGCGGAAGCGGAAAATCGTTAAACTTAAGCGAATTCTTGAAGACTGATTTATTTAATTCCCCAATGTTTTGTGATTTTCTATTAGAATATCAATATATGAAAATCGTACGAAACGGTTTGATTTTAACAGCGTTGCTGCTATCTGCATGCCAGCAAACGATAGAAATAGAACCAACAGTTCCCTCTCCTGTTAATAGGCATGATGATATTGATGCGGCGGTTCATTATGGAGAAGTAGATTATATTGAATCTGTGTTTGCGGTTTACCCTCCTGCCTGGCCTGAGGAAATACAGATTGTTGTCAACGGGTTCCTGCCTGATGGCTGTACAAAAATATATTTGATCAACCCTGTACGCGATGAAAATGAATACACTGTTAAGATCCACACAAAAAAAGAAGTTGGAGTTGAGTGTACAATCGCACTTGAACCATTCGAACAAACGATCACATTGGATACAGGTGGACTTAATGGCGGTAATTACAGCGTGGATGTGTATGGCATGTCTACAAATTTTACATTAGAAATATCTGCCGATTCTAATGATACGTGTGGTTGACAACAAAATTATTAGCCTGCATGGAGTGCAGAAAAATGAGAAGATCAGCAATAATATGCATAGCCTCACTAATTATTCTTATAAGCTGTACTCGAATGCCGCTGCTTACGAACATTCTTGATTCTTCATCTGGAAATAACTCAGACGAGAAAGTTTTATGGGATGATTTTTCTGATAAAAAGAGTGGTTGGGAACATCTGCAAATTGATGAGGGGTCAGCAGGGTATGTGGGAGAAACATACCAGATCGCGGTTAATGTACCTAACACTGATATATTTACAACCTATGCTAGAACATTTGTGAATAGTGAAATTATTGTTAAAGCAGCCCGAATAGAAGGCTCGGATAATAATAATTTTGGCGTAATCTGCAGATTTAAGGATCAGGAAAATTTTTATTCCGGCCAGATAAGCAGTGATGGCTTCGCAGGGATCTTTAAGGTTGAGGATGGTGAATATCGACTATTAGGCTATCAGAGCATGGTGCCTGTTCCAGCAATAATGGGCGGCAGCGAGGAAAACAAGATTCAGTTTGAGTGCATCGAAAAAACATTAACACTGTCAGTAAACAGCGTGCTTGCTGACTCCCAACAGGATGATACGTTCAAATCTGGTGAGACTGGGTTGATCGCGGGTACCGTAGATGGAAATATTGGCGTTTTCCAGTTTGACGATATTACAGTGTCCGCAAGGTAAATATTGTTATTGGGCTAGAAAGAAGTATGAGGAAATGATGGAACGAAATCAAATTCTTATCTTTTCAACTTTATTACTTATATCATTGGGTATCAGTGCTTGTCTTCCACAACCGGAAATTCTTGCTGTGGATACAGAAGAAAAAGCACTTGGCATCGTCCGCCCCACAGAAACACTGAGGATATGGGCGACGATTGCACCTGATGATGTGGCTACACCCTCACCGACACCTACCGCGAGATCAATAAGCACTCAGCTGCAGGGACGTATTGCTTTTCAGTCAGACCGCGCTGGCAGCCTGGAAATTTATGTGATGAATGCTGATGGCACAGCGGTTAGCCGATTAACTAATAATCCAGCAGTAGATGTGTTTCCTGCCTGGTCGCTAAATGGGGATAAGATTGCCTTCACATCCGACCGAGATGGATATCCAGATATATTTATCATTAACCCTGATGGAACAAATCTGACTAAATTATCAAATACAACCGCTAATGCTGCCCTGCCTTCCTGGTCTCCAGATGGCGAGACAATCGCATTTGTCTCTGACCGTGATGGGAATGATGAAATCTATACAATCCGCACAGATGGAAGCAACTCCATGCGCTTGACAAATGAACCTGGTCAAGACCTGTTCCCAGATTGGTCTCCGGATGGAGAATGGATCGTTTTCACCTCTACCAGAGATGTCAATTCAGAAATCTATAAAATGAGAAAAGATGGCGGAGAATTAATTCGACTCACAGATGATCCCGCGGCGGATTCTAACCCAGCTTGGTCACCAGATGGAACGCGTATTGCTTTTGTTTCCAGGCGGGATGGTTTTGCCAATTTGTATGCGATGAATGCGGATGGATCAAACTTGATTCAGCTTACCCACTATAAATCTATTGTTGAAGTGCCATCCTGGTCTCCTGACAGCCAGGCGATAGCATTTGCATCGGATATGGAAGGCAACCGCGACATTTATATTATCAAGGCAAATGGCGCAGGTTTGAACCGGCTGACTGATCTTCCACAGGAAGATTTCTACCCAGCCTGGTCACCGCAGCTTAGTTTTTTAGATACATCTCTTACTGAGCCAACTGCTGCCCCAGAAGGAGTATGTGTTAATTCGGAAGATTCCTCATATGGATTTTCACCGGAAAATCCCATCAAAATAGGTTTTGACCCCCGAAATGAAGGCACAACGGAAAGCGCGTGCCTACCGTGGCTTTTAGGACCACAAGGCCAACCGATCAGAACTGACCTACTGGAGGAATTACGGGTGGATGGCAGTAAATTATGTATGGTCTCAGTTACTTATGATGGTCAAGAAACAGAAGATATTTTATACTTCGACGTTTTTAATTACGAACAACCGAGAGCTCCCTGGGGATATACCTGCGGATCACCCCTTGAATATTTGAAGGCGGTTACAGCAGCACTTTATTAAAGTATTAATAACACAACCAAGACGCTCTTGTTTACGTAGATAAAAAAGAAAGAAGGAGTGTAACCAATGAAAAGACTTTATAGAAATAAATCAGATGTAATGATCGCTGGTGTGTGCAGCGGTTTAGGAAAATATCTGGATGTGGACCCAACTGCAATCCGGTTGGCTTTCGTGCTCTTATTGTTTGTCGGATTAGGCGGATTATGGATCTACTTAGTCCTATGGATCATTATGCCAGTGGGTCCAGAGCAGGGAAATGATGTCATAGAAATTGAACCAGAGAAAAAAACCCCTGCACCTAAAAAAGTTGCAGCGCCCAAGCAGCCAGCCGCGAAAAAACCGACAGCAAAAAAGTCGCCTGCGAAGGAACCTGCTGTGAAACAACCAGCAGCAAAAACAACTACTAAGAAAAAGCCGACAGCTAAACCCAACCCGGTAGAAAAGAAGAAGGAATAAAGAGAAAGCCATTGGATTTCTCCAGTGGCTTTCTTAATAAACTTATTTACTGACATTCATTTTCTTTTGCTTTTCTTGATACATGCGTTCATCTGCCAGTTTGAACACATCAGTCAGCAGGTCGTCTTTCTCAGCTGTACCGTATCCTAATAAAATACTTAATCGCATATCCTCGCTGTTTGATTGATTGTGGAAAGCAACCTGATCAAGCACACGCTGTTTTATTTGTTTTGCGAGATCTGCGCTGACATTGGGCAGCAATACTGAAAATTCATCTCCACCGATCCGCGCAATCACATCTTCTGGGCGAAAACATTTCTTAAAAATATTTGCGATGTTCTGCAATATGACATCACCCGCCTGATGGCCGTGCAGGTCATTAATCTTTTTAAGGTTATCCACGTCGCCGATCAGGATGCTGATAGGGCGTAGTCTGCTTTTTTCCATTCGCTCCATTTCTTCCTCAAAGAAAGCGCGGTTGTAAAGGCCGGTCATTATATCGTGCAGGCTGATGTAGGAAAGCTTCTCCTCCGCAAATTTCCGTTCAGTGATGTCCATATTTGAGAAAAGAATCTTATCCCAACTCTCTTCAGACCCTGGAAGAATTGAAAGCTTGACGATCGCGAATATTCTTTCCCCATCCATACTTTTATATACCATTTCCTTTTCCAATGTAGTTTCTCCATCCAACAAAGAACAAATGATATCTATTTGTTCTTTACGGGATTCACTGCTCACGATTGAACAAAGGTTTGACTGGAGATCCGCCTTATCTTTCGCATGAAATAAAAACAGAGAAGCTGAATTTAGGGATATTATTTTTCCCAGCCCGGACATTGTGGCAAATTCATCGGGATGCTCTTCAAAGAACTCGCGGATTCCAAGCCCTGATTTTTCCTGCGTCTTCAGCACCCACTGCTTTATTTTTGAAAAATCTTCTAACTGCAACGCGACCGGTGAATCCTCGAACATTCGCCGAAATCGTTCTTCGCTAGCCCGCAGATCTTCTTTAGCAATTATTTCAACCGTGATATCGCGATAAAGACCCAGTACTCCAATCTGCTTGCCATTTATTTCAATTGGCTCACCCAGAATTTCCACATCTACAAGCGTTCCATCTTTGCGCCGGCGCTTGCCGAATTTATGTATGGTTTTTCCTGCCAGAACATCTTTAGTGATATTGTATGCCTCCTGCTCATTAGCGGGATCACTGACAAGATCATCCAGGTTTGTTCCCGTTATTTCATCCATACGGTAACCAAAAATCCCTGTAAAGGCCGGGTTGATGGATAAAACTCGATGATTTTGATCTAATGTGGCAATTGCGATTGGGCTGTTTTCTACTAATGCCTCATAGAATAATTTTTGCCGAAGAATTTCATCAGACCGCTCATTTACCAGATCTTCTAAATGGTCCGCCTGGTCCAACAGTCTCTTCTGGCGGATGCCCACCTGATACCCGAGAAAGCCGAGTACTAAGAGGGCAGTATCTATGATCCATAAGAGCGGATTCTGCTGCTGTACAGATAAATAAGTGGAAAAATCAAAAGGTAAATCGTGTTCGATGATTTCGATACTGGTAGAAAGGAAAGGATAAATGATACCGAAAATCACACCAGCGACTGTGTACTAAATTACTTCGGAATATTCTTTTACCTTTTTCATAACATTTATCCGCAAACATATTTTGAATATTAAATAAAGCTGGATTCAAGTATCAAGTGCAATCGTGATTATATTATTTTATTATAGATGTTAATTCAGACATTTAGTGCAACGGATGAGGAGAAAAAAGATTGGCATATAAAAAATAAATGCAATCATTGGGACGGTAGGAGCAGGGACTTGTTCATTGGCTACACGAGGAAAAAACGCGGGTTGGACCGGATTGGAATCTCGGAGGGGGCGGTGTGACGAGAAAGCGCGCGATTCTAGGCTGCTGTCCAACCATATAAAGCACCCTGTGAAAACCAAATCTGGAATTTTTCTTGGTTTGTGATGCGAACAATAATAATCGGGTGATACAATAAATAGTGATCAAATGTTAAGAATCCCCACTTGACAAGCCGTATGTTTCAGTACACAATACGGCGGTACTCTTCTGTAGCCGGTATAGTGCTGGCACCAGAATGGAGGAAATATGAAAAATAACGTAAACAAGTTAATAATTGGAGCGGCGCTCATTGCTGTACTGCTGGTTTCAGCGTGCGGCACAGGTGAACCGCAAGAACCAACTCCTGATGTAAATGCTGTCAAAACGCAGGCTGTGCAGACAGCGATGGCTGAATTGACTGTGCAGGCAGCGCTTTCCCCATCAGAAACCCCAATCCCACCAACACTTACCCCACTGCCAACCGCTACTCTAGACACAGACGCGGCCCAACCAGCGGGAGGATCATCGTCCAGCAGCGGAAGTAGTTCTGGCGGGTCATCGGTCGCTGAGACCCCAGTTTGGTCGTCGCTTGTGTATAAATGCGAATTTGTTAACCAGAATCCTCTCGATGGCCCCCAATTTACAGGTGCGGATTATGATGTGATTTGGACCATGCGAAATATCGGGAAGGTTACCTGGACAGTGGCAGATTATTATGTGAAATGGACTGGCGGAGCCAACCTAAGCGGTGCTATACGCGGGAACTTAACTTACAAACTACCGCATGATGTAGCAGTAGGTGAAACGGTTGATATCCGTGCGGATATTGCCGTTCCCAAAAATCCTGAACTTTACCCCGGTTATGTAACGAATTGGGCGATTGTTAACGACAACGGCGAGGAGTTTTGTAGGTTTTATCACCACATTACAATAGCAATTCAATCACCGACAAGGACACCGACACCTACCAGATATGTTCCATAATAAAGGTAAAATCAAAAATAAAACTGGTTTCGAAAGAAACCAGTTTTTTATTCCAAATCTCTACTAGCAATTATATTTATTCCTGCATCGAGTGCATTCTCGATGATCACCTGCCTGATCTTCACGGGAGCATTTATTTGCACGCCACGAATCTCATGCAAGAGATCTTTGATCTTGCCCTTGGGAAAAGGGAATTCAGTGTACACGGGGACCAATGGATGCAAGCTGCTGTTCACGCGAACTGTACTGGCAACCATTCTGCGCGGGTCATTGATCTCACCAATCGCGTATTCTTTACCCTGTTTACATCCGGCGTTGGAAACAAGAATCTCCCCCTGTGCACGGTGAACTTCCAACCGGCAGCCCTTTGGGCAGGCTACGCAAATGATTTCCATTGGTTCTTGATTATGGTTGACATCGTGATGCGCCATTTATCGCTCGATTATATTTAACTTGATATCACTCGCTGATTTTATCTTACTAGCCAGGTCGGGTTTCAGGTTCAATGTGATCATCTCTCCGGGTCTGGCATATGGGAGTGAACGGCGAGTTAATCTTTCTTCATTCACAACCGCTTCCACCCAAACAGGTGCTTCGATAGGATGGGTAACACGCATCTGAAGCGGTATCATCTCCTATTTTAATACACGCGGATCAATTTTCTGCGGCACTACATAGCGGACATTTTCCCCTGCGGAAGATTGAATGTAACGCCGGTTTTTTTCCAACTTCCTCTGGGGCGAATAGAGCGGCTCCTTTACCAGCCCCATACCCAGCTTCGGTGACCCAATCCACAAGGTCATAAACATGCACTACGTTCCCCGCTGCGAATATACCATCGACATTTGTGTGGAAATAGTTGTCCACGATCGGACCTCCAGTAACAGGGTCAAGCATAACACCAGCCTGACGGGAAAGCTCATTTTCTGGAATTAAACCGACAGAAAGGAGGAGCGTATCACAGGGAATGATCTCCTCACTTCCCGGAATGTGATCCCAATGATCATTTACGGCAGTGGTTTCAATTGCTTCCACCCGATCGCTGCCGATAATTCGTTTGACCGTATGTTGTAACTGCAGTGGAATATCAAAATCCTGCAGACACTGCACGTAGTTGCGCGTTAATCCAGAAAGATACGGCATGATCTCTAATACCCGTTCAACTTTTGCACTTTCAAAGGTAAGGCGGCGCGCCATGATCATCCCGATATCACCGGAACCGAGAATGACAAAACGCTTACCGGGCATGAAACTTTCCACATTGACCCAACGCTGAGCGGTACCAGCAGTATAAACGCCTGCTGGCCTGGATCCCGGCAGCTGCACCTGGGCGCGTGTACGTTCCCGGCATCCCATCGCGAAAATTAATGCTTTTGCCTGGATTTCTTGAAGGCCATTTTGTTTGCTTGTTACAGTAAGACGGCGGTCTGGGGCGGCTTCTAAGACCATTGTATCGAGCAAGGGCTCAATTCCCAGGGCAAGGGCTTCATCGATGAATCGTTGGGCATAGCTGGGTCCAGGAAGATCTTCTTTGAAAATCTCAACACCAAACCCATTATGGATGCACTGAAGCAGGATACCTCCAAGTTCAATATCCCGCTCAATCACCAACACACTATTTGCTCCATTCTTCTTTGCGGAGATTGCGGCAGCTAACCCACCAGGACCGCTGCCGACTATCACGACATCGTATGAATTGTTATTCACGGAATTCACCAATTAATTTAGTGGGGCGCTCCAGAAGTGTGGATTGGAACCCCTTTTTACTGATAACAAGTTCTGATACTCTCAATTCTCTCGCGAGAATCTCAGTTACACGCGGAAGGTCAAATCCACCCTGGCAGCGTCCGGTTCCCAGCCAGGTGCGCCGTTTAATTGCGTCATAGGTACGAGCAGGGACCAGAGAGTGAACCTCGACGACTATTTCGCCTTCAGTTACATTCTCGCAGCGGCAGACTATGCGACCATAGCGTGGGTCTTTCTTAATCCATTTTTTGCGATCCGCGTTGTTCATGTGACGAAAGATAGGGCGGGCAGGACGGATCGGGTTCCACTCCTTTTTTTCTATAAGGGGCTCACCTGCGCCCCTCAAGAGATCAACTATACACTGTGCGATAGCAGGGGAAGAAGTTAAACCGGGAGATTCTATCCCGCCTATATTAATGAACCCTTGCACCTGAGAAGGTATTTCAACGATAAAATCATTGTCATAGGAAACTCCCGGGGTTTCACAGGGCGCGTTTCCAACCGCTCTCAAACCTGCAAAGATAGCAATCACATGACGCGGTTCGACACTTGAAATAAGTTTTTTCCTCCCGATAGAACTTCTTGAAGGCCATTTTTCGAATTCGATTTATCTTCCCGATCCTCCTGATTTCTAGCTGTAGGACCAAGGATAGAATTACCGTGAACGGTCGTCGTGGCTAAAATACCTTTGCGGATATCTGAAGGCACCGGAAAATAGACAGATTGGAGTTGGGATTCCGCCTTGTCCAGAATCAGATATTCACCTTTACGTGGTGTGATCTTAAAATCTGGACGAATACCAGTATCGTGCATGACCATATCAGAGTACAACCCGGCAGCATTTATCGACCATCGGCAGTACAGATCACCCGTGTTTGTATGGATGCCAATGATGCAATCCTTTTCCTTAATGAATCCTTGAAATTTGGTATTTGTACGGATCCGCACACCATTCATAACTGCGTTTTCAGCGGACGCGAGAGTTACACCGAATGGGTCGCACATGCCTCCGGTTTCGGCGAACAATGCTCCGCTAACGTTTGGATTGATCAGCGGTTCATGTTTACGCATCTCGTCCGCGGAGATACTGCGCATCCCCATCACACCATTCCTTTATCCCCGCTTTAATAAAATATCTAACTTGGGTAGTTCATCTTTTCCGATCGCAACAACGTAATCACCGCATCGATCAAAGGAAAAGTTCAATTCTTCAGATAATTGTGTTCACATGGGATTCGCAATGATGTTCATTTTTGCTTTCAATGAACCGGTAACCGCATTGTATCCCGGGTGAATAAGCGCGGTGTTTGCGGTAGATGTTACAGCTCCAATATCTAATCTCTCTTCGATCAATAAAATATCCAGTTGTTACCGCGAGAGAAAGCGTGCTGTCATACACCCAACGACACCCCCACCAATGATAATCACATCAAATGTTTCAGGCAATAATCATCTCCATATGATTGGACTCATAAAAAGCCCTCAATTGTAGAATTATTTCGCCAATATTCATATACTGATGAAAGGCATGTTTTTTTGAGTTTTAAATTTTCTTTTGATCCGGTTTTCTTTTTACGAAAGAATCTAATCGCGCCCGAAATAAAGCACGCTCAAAATACAATCCATCTGGGGATAATGTATGATAATTCTTTTTAAAAAGTACACGCATTAAGGGAAGAAGTTGCTGGCCATAATGACGCATACAGGATTCCGGATGAATTCCCGGCCAGGAATAACATGAGATTACCTTGCGCCGATTTTTTGTCGGAATACTCTTTGGGATTGTTTTTTCCCAATTCGGACCATCTTTCTCAAAGACGAACTGGTCTAAACTTCCATGTGGAATACCTTCAATTCCCTTCACCACTGGTGGAATTGTTTCAGGTGTATAGGGGTCTACTGAAAGATCCACAACAATCGCATGCTCAGGTAAATATGCGATCCACTCATTAGGTATGATTGGTTTAGATGGGTCATGTCGTTGTGTAGAGTCAACGATGATATCAGATTGAGTAAATAATGCAATCATCTGTTCCGCATGAGACGCAATATTACGGCCAACGGAATTAACAATTACACCTGGCCCTCCCAGTCGAATATGCTCGTTGTTCCTTTCTTTTCTGCCCAGTTTTGAAGCGGCTTCCACTGCCTGCTTTCCAACCATTCCTGTTCCAATGACCAACACCTTCCATGGAGTTCCATCTTCTCGAATGAGGTTGGGTATGTATTTTTCAAATTGCGTGTAAGCTACTTCAAGACCGTTCCAAGCAACGGATTTCATATTCTCCACTAACCTCAGGTTGAAATCATCCATGATGCTGTCGAGGGAGATTGCCTGAATGTTGTTTTTCCCCATGATCTTCCGACGCAATGGATGGGTTGGATAATGAAGCATTGAGATCAAACAGCTGTTTTTCCCAAATAATGAGAACTCATCATCATGCGGAGAACGAAGGATGAGTACGTAATCCTGTTTAAAAATCTCTTCTCGTTCTAAGGGGTGTATCTGGGGATTATCATTTTTATAATCATCGTAGTAAAAATTCAGCGAATTACCATACCCTTCTTCAATGAAGACTTCAAAGCCGATCTCTGTCATTTTTCGGATGAAATCAGGTAAGAAAACTCGTTTTTCACCGGGCTCTTCCCGCATGATCGGAAATCCAATACTGATCTTCTTGCTCACTCTATCCTCCATTTGAAACTGGTAAATAAAATTATCCAATCCAATTTGATAATAATGCCCTGCCGATAGCACGTTCGAAATAACGCCCATTCGGGTCGATCCCATTCAATCCGCCGCGGCTCAATAACATGCGCATAATCGGACGGAGCTGCGGGCCATATACCTGCATGCAGTCTTTGGGGTGTATCCCGGGCCAGGAATAGCAGGAGACCACATTACGGTGGTGTTCTGTGTGTACAAACCCCGGGATTTTTGCGTAAATGGGATCATCAGGGGTAAATATATATTGATCTAAATTTCCCTGTGGAATTCCTTCGATACCTTTTGTATAGTTGTCCCCTTGGATTTGCTGATATGGGTCAACGGAAAGGTCAAGGATCACAGCATGGTCAGGAAGGTATGCCAACCATTCGTTGGGGATGATTGCCCGGGTCGTGTCCAACCGCGCGCTGGTATCCACAAGAATATCTGTTTTAGAAAGAAGCCCCAGCATAATATCTGCGTGGTTGGTAATATCATAATCAACCGCGGTTACAATCACCCCCGGCACGTTCTCCCGCGCTAATCTTTCATGAAGAGGAATGCTTCCGTAGCGCACAGCCGCTTTGACTGTGTGCGCGCCCAAAGCACCCACGCCCAATAAAGTAATCTGAATGGGTTGCCGGTCCGGACTAAAGAATCCGGGCTTTGGATATGTGCCCTGAAGTACACGAAAAGCCGCTTCCAGCCCATTCCAGGCGACTGCGTGGAAATTCTCAATTAAACGCCGGCCGGAATCATCTTTGATTGAATCGAGAGAGATGCTGTTTACGCCTAAAGATCGTAAAAACCTGACTCGCTCAGGCTGGGTAGCGTAATGCAGCATACTTATAAGGCAACTCCCCGCGCGCAAATTACGCAGGTCGTTATCGCTCGGGCAGCGGAGCACAAGGACAATATCCTGGCGATATGCTTCACGGCCAGAGACAAATGTGATCCTGGAAGTTATCTCAGAATACGCTGAGTCTTCTAACCCCATGCGAACGCCATATCCATGTTCTAAATAGACATCTGCGTCGCATTTCTCAAGAGTACGGACGAAATCAGGTAAGAAGCTTCGCTTTTCCCCGCATTCGAGATGCATCAGGGGTAACCCGATTGTGATCTTTTGATTGTTCGTTTTCTTCATATTTTCATTTAGGCAAATTCATTTGTGATTGAGGGAACTGGTCACCCAATAAAAAACATTATATGATTATAGGATAAATCATTGGAGGAAAAATGCGATTTATTCTTTCGATCCTACTAATCATCGAAACAGGGATTATATCAATGGGCTGCGAAGCAAAGGAATCGCAGATGCCGGATGATTTTGGCTTGAGTTTTAATTGGAACACAGGCGCTTTACCGCCAAAATATCATTATGCATATGTAATCACGATCGGACCCGGTGCCAAGGGTGAATTTGAGTACAGTTCAGGTTATGATAGTTCGGGTAAATCAAATCGATGGATTGCTCCTTTCGCACTGTCAAAAGATACGTTTGAAGAGCTATATAGATACCTAAAAAACCAGGGTATTTTCCGTAACAGCTGGAAAACAGGACGCGGATTGATTGGTGGTAGTACGACCAGCCTGATCATTACAGCGAATGGAAAGGAATACCAAATCCCGAGTATCAGTGAATTAAAGGATGCGGATAAGATACTGGTTGAGGAAGTAATGGATGTAATCCGCGGGTATGTGCCTGAATCAATCTGGGAAGAAATGAATGACCGCCAGGTGCAGTATGAAGAAAGTTATCAGGATTAACTGTACTGGTCTTTTCAGTCAGCGTATGAAAGTTGCAAATGATCGGGTTGGATATCCAACCCGGAAAAATTATCGAAGGTGAGGTCCGGCATGGATAACCCCAACCGTTCTTTAACTTGTGAGAAGATACCCAAGTAACTTAGAGATGAACGGTTTTCCCATTTCAAATTTAATTTATCCGCCATCTGTCGGATTTGATGTGCGTCCGCCCCTTCGATTTCCATGAATTCTCCAAATGGCATCTCATCCAGTGAGAGCTCGACATTGTCAAGGGAATAAGATGTACGGTGTTTTTCGTAGATCGTGATAACTTCATAGCCTAATGCTTCCAAAATGTGCTCAGCCGTAGTGAGATCGCTTATTTCCACTTCATATTCCAAACGAGCACTCACCTCGCTGTTGGGATCGGCAGGCCCCTTGTAGGTTAACCGCGCGCGCGTATCCTGGCGCAGGCGCAGGACCTGGTACGATGCGGATAACTCTCTCTTGTGTGTATCAAAGCGAAAGTTAGATTCAAACACGCGCGGCTGGGTGGCAACTCCGCCAAGGTCTTTGATTTGCTGTTCAATTCTATTTAGATCGCGGATATAGAATTTTGCTTCTTTTTCAATTTTTTCATGCATGTTGTTTGCTTTTCTTTATATACACTGTTTTTCTGACAAACAGTAAATCCAATCCAATTGTACAACCTGTGATAATAATAGTTATTGGAAGCAGGGAGATGAATGAATCGCGCATTCCAATCCAGATGCGGTCGATCCAGATCCAAATGATCAGAAGAACGCCCAGAAAGCGAATATATCGCGCTGTATATTTAAAGCGCGCAAGGTGAAAGATCAGAGCCAGGCTGTATCCGATCCCGATCGCGCCCCCGCTTACGGCAAGGTAAAGGGGATGCGGCCAGAGATCCAACTCAAGAAAATAATACCAATACAGGAATGTTTGCTGCAGCCGCAGCCAACCGACCAGTGCATACATCATCAAGAAAAAGGCGGAGATCCAATATCTCCGGCGCGCCCGTTTCTTCTGCTTAACTGTATCTGCCATAGTTTCTTAACAGACCTTATACGTGTGTAGGTGATTATAGCATTGTAGTTTTTAAAGTGCGTTTGATTAGCCAATGTACGCATAAAGTGCTTGCGGTCTATTATGAATTCCGATATACTGCTTGGGATGCGTAATCATGGAATTTGGTAATTTATGGCTAATTTAAAACAAGAGATATCTCGTGAGACCTTTGACCATCTGGTTGAATTAGCGGCTCTGGAATTAAGTGAGGATGAATCGGATTACTTGCTCATTGAATTAAATAATCAAATATCAGCCATTCACGAATTGGAAGCGATTGAAATTGCTAAAGATGTGCCACCTGCCTCGCACGGCGTTTCATATACACCTGAAAGCAGCCCACCGCTACGAAAGGATGATTGGGATGCGTGTGAAGATGCAGAATCAATAATCAACCAGTCTCCGTTCGTAGACGATGGTTTTATTGTTGTTCCAGATATTCCCCATACTACATTGAAGTGAAAACTCATGCAATTATGTGATTTTTCCGCAGTAGAAATAAGAGACCATATATTCTCAAAACAGGCATCCGCGGTTGAGGTGCTTGAATCATGCCTCCGGCGCATCAAGCAGGTGGACGGCCGGCCTGGTAAATTGGAGAGCGGCCCGGAAACCAAAGAAGATGCTGAGCGGGTGCATGCTTTTATTACGCTCACGGAAGACGCCGCACGCGTGCAAGCCGAAATGATAGATAAGATGATTGCCGACGGAGAAGACCCCGGACCCTTGGCGGGGATACCGGCCACGATCAAGGATATTTTTTGTGTCAAGGGTACTCCCTCAACGGCTGGTTCGCGCATTCTAGCAAATTTCATTTCTCCATATACAGCCACACCTGTCGCGCGGATGCGGTCTGCGGGTGCTGTCCTACTGGGTAAAGTGAATCTGGATGAATTTACCTACGGCTCATCCACAGAATCTTCCGCCTTTCAACCTCCCACCCGCAACCCTTGGGATACCAGCCGAGTACCGGGTGGTTCTTCAGGTGGAAGTGCGGCATCAGTAGCAGCTGGTGAAGCGCCGCTGTCACTGGGAACGGATACAGCTGGATCCATCCGCCAACCAGCAGCATTTTGCGGTGTGGTGGGATTGAAACCAACGTATGGGCGTGTTTCCCGATATGGGTTGATCGCTTTTGGATCTTCGTTAGATTGCCCCGGTCCTTTGGCAAGGAATGCAAAGGATACCGCGTTGATGCTACATACAATTGCCGGACCGGATCCAAGAGACGCGACGAGCGCGAACCTTCCGGTTTCTGATTATCTTGAATTACTTGAAAAAGAGATCAAAGGAAAGCGAATTGGGCTTTCACCAGATTATTTTCAAATCACATTCCCTAATTTGGAAACCGGGGAATATCTGCAGCAGCCAGTCCCAACAGAAATCCGAGATGCGGTTCTGAAAGCGGTGGACGTGTATCGGGCGCTAGGCGCAGAGATCATCGAAGATGTGCCGATGCCAAATACACGCTATGGAATCCCGGTGTATTTTGTGATCAGTCGAGTGGAGGCTGCTTCTAACCTGCACCGCTTTGATGGGGTTAAATACGGCCACAGGACGAACGGCGAGATCAATGATTTGAAAACACTATATCGGAAATCACGCGGGGAGGGGTTTGGACTACAGCCAAAATTACGCATATTAATGGGAATGTATGTAAGTGCGGCTCAATATAGTGAACAATATTATCAGAGGGCGCTTCAGGTGAGAACTCTCATCCGTGGGGATTTTGAACAAGCGTTTGATCTAAATGGTAAATATAAACTGGATGCTCTGTTGACGCCAACAACTCCTACTACCGCATTTCCGATGAAAGATGTATATGGCGACTCTGTGCTCATGCAGTACGCCGATCAGCTGGCTGTTCCAGCAAACCACGCCGGTATCCCCGGCATTTCTTTCCCGGGCGGATTAGATATGGATGGGTTACCGATCGGAGTGCAGCTTCTTGGCCCAGATTTTACCGAAGGCGTCCTGCTGCAGCTTACTCACGCGTACGAACAAGCAACTATTGACGCAGAATGGAGAATTCTGCGCCCCGCAGTTCTGAGGGAGGGGTAGAATGGCAGAATATGAGGCAGTCATCGGATTAGAGACCCACATCCAGCTCAATACCAAAACAAAGATTTTCTGTTCTTGCAAAGCGGATTCATGGGAAGATTCACCGAATACTAATATCTGCCCGGTATGTACTGGATTACCTGGTGTACTGCCGGTGCTGAACGAAAGGGTGGTTGAGAAGGCAGTGCTGCTGGCGGAAGCAGTGCGCGCGCAGGTACAGCCGATCTCATATTTTGACCGAAAAAATTATTTCTACCCGGACCTTCA
>Ga0114922_10002847_pt1 | contig 16144 bp, 16 predicted proteins | sample AartaG_FD_100975 | JGI IMG/M metagenome (GOLD analysis project Ga0114922, IMG submission 100975) | Deep subsurface microbial communities from Aarhus Bay to uncover new lineages of life (NeLLi) - Aarhus_00045 metaG | ecosystem: Environmental > Aquatic > Marine > Oceanic > Sediment | place...
GAGGAGCGATAGCGACGTGGCAATCCCAAAAACCGAGATTGCTTCGCTTTGCTCGCAATGACACGAGGTTCACCGAGTACTTACTAGCGACTAGCAACGGATCTGAGCTACCTTGAACTTGGTTTTGATTTTCCAGGTATTTGAATTTGGTTTTGAGCTTGCTATGAACTATGAGCTATCAGCTATTTTGAGCTATTTACTGGCCGGCATAGTACTTTCTTTTATCCTCATACATCATTTTGTCTGCTCTGGCCACTAGATTCATCGAGCCGGACTTACTGTTACTAGCCCAACCTATACTCAGACTTAGTGACAGCTCTGGATCCCCATTTTTTTGATTCCACTCTTTCACCGTTTTTCTTATTCTGGTCACCACAGCCTCAACCTGCTTCGCGTCTGTTTCCGGAAGGATAATTGCCATCTCATCTCCTCCATATCTACTGATGATATCCACATCTCTTACACTATCCTTTACGACGCGAGCAGTGGCTTTCAGAAGATAATCGCCTCGCTCATGGCCGAAGTGGTCGTTGACATACTTTAGATTGTTCAAGTCAATTATAATTACAGAGAGAGCTATCTGATAACGGCGGACTCTTTGAAGCTCCTCCTCCAATTTCTGGTCAAAATATTGTCGGTTGTAAAGATTAGTTAAGGAATCAGTAAGAGCAAGTCTTCTTAGTTCTTGCTCCAGATTTTTTCTTTCACCAATATCCTGGACAAAGGCCACTACTTTGTTAATCTTTCCTTCTCCATCCTTCATAGGAACCAAGGTAACTTCTAGATGTGAATTCTGGATTTTCCCTTCCATTAGATACTCGATTTTACAGGTTTGCTGAGCCTTAAAAAGCCTCTTATGACGTTTCTTCAGGCTCTTTTTTATCAAAGACATACAGATTTTCTCCAGACGAGCATCCCCTAATTCATCTTTGACCATCCTCCCATGGTGCACTTGAGCCCGATAAACACCTGAAGCCAATACCCATAGATCTTCGTCAATCAGATAGACAAACAGGTCGCTATGTCTCGATGCATCGCCCAAGCTAATCTCAGATAGTAGCTCTTTCTCTTGTCTATCCATTCTCATATATCGTATTGCGGAATACCCGTTATTGCGAAGAGTTCTGAAAGCCTTCGGGGAGATTCCTCGCTGACCTTCTGCTACGCTCTGGGCTTCAGCTCAGAACAGGCCCGGCAATCCGTGAAGCGTGGCAATCTCTTGATATTGCGGAGTTTATCCCGAGCGAGAAAACCGAAATTGCTTCGTCGCTCCCGGTCCTCGCAATCACACACACCAACTTCACTTCGTTCGCTTTTCGTATTTCGCAATATCCATCACGTATGACGCATCACGGCTACGGGACCTTGCTCGCAGTAACGTGGTTCATTGAGTATATACCTTTTGTGATTCCTATATTTTAAGATTAGCAGAAAAAGACCATCTCTCAGACCTGATTGAGTTTTTTAAACTCCAGTTTCAGGAAAAAGTTTTGCACCACCCCTTGTTCAGTGTTTTCCAGCGCTACCGCTAATTAATTGCCTTTTTCCCAAGTTTTTCATAACTCAATACTGCCTTTATATGCCTTTGTTTTTTGAGCATTTCTTCGTAGGTGCGAGAACCAGCGGTGATTTTTCGATAAATAAATTCACCGTAGATTTTCACCTTCTCAAAATAAGGCAAAAAATAGTCTTCCAGTAACTCAAAGTTTCCCAGAAAAAGATAGCCTCCTCTGTTTAGACTATGATAGAAATTCAAGATTATTCTACGGGTCGCCTCCCCATCAAGGTAAATCAGGACATTCTTACAGAAGATGATATTTATTCCCACTAATGGCTTATCATAAATAAGATTAGATTTGCTAAGTCTCACCAGGTCCTTGACTCTTTTCTTAAGAATGAATCTATTGCCTGCTGGCTCAAAATATCTCTCTAGATAGCTACTATCTACTTCCCTTAGTGATATTTGACCCCTCTCATATACTCCTCTGCGTGCTCTTTCTAATAGAGTCTCATTTATATCAGTGCCATAAATGATTATGTCCTGCCCATTGATTTCTCCCCCCAGAAGATCACAAATGATTATGCTGATGGAATAAGGCTCTTCCCCTCCGGCACAGCCGGCACTCCAGATACGAAGTCTTGTCTTTTCCCTCAATAGGTCAGGGACTATAAAATCCTTTAAGGCTTTAAATTTATTAGGATCTCGAAAAAAATAGGTATGGTCAACAGTCAAGTTCTTTAGAAAAATAGTAACTTCACCAGGATTATTCTTAATAAACTTCAGGTAATGGGAGTTTCTTTTTAGATGGAGTTCCTGTATTCTCTTCAAAGTTCTGCGTTCCAGGAAATCCCGTTTATACTGTCTAAAATCTATCCCTGTGACTTGATGAAGTAAAGATTGGAGTTGGTCTATCATCTGGGAATCCATATTCTCATCCCCCTTTTACTGATGTCATTAAAGATTCAAAGAAACTCCTCTCGACCGTTATCGAGTCTGAGTCTCACCTTGCCTGTTTGAGAGTCAAATTCCATAGTTCTACTGTGAGTTCCTCCAGTGTGCTCCCCCACAATCTCTATATTTAGTTCTCTTAATATCCTCTTTATGGTATTCAAATTGTTCCTACCGATCATAAGATTGGGATCTTTTACCGGGAACATAGAGGAGCCCCCTACTATCTTGGCTACCAGCAGACCGGCTCTGGTTCCTTCCTTTTCTAGTTCAGATATAGCCAGAGGAATAGCTAATTCGGCATAACTGGCCGAACTTGCCCTGTTTTTTACCCCCCTCCGCTGTGGGCAACTTCACATGGATGAGAACGCCTAGCTTATTAAAACAGTCATAAAGAACAACCCCCACACAGGAACCGAGATTTCTGGTTATAAGCTTGATGGGAGCTTTGGCTAGCTTCATCTCTCCGATGCCTACTTCTACCAGTTCAGTCATATTGCCTCTCTCCTTTTTTTCTGCAAGAAATTTGAGTAGTCTCTCCATTGTTCCCATGCCGTCATAGTTCGGAACCATTTCACTTTCTCCCTCGCCAGATCCTAAATCTTTTCATAAATTCGCTCGTCTCTGTCTATTACTTTAAACCTACTCAAAAAATCACCAGGTAATGTCTCTGCTTTTCCCAAAACGAGATATCCCCCACGATTGAGGGATTGACAGAACTTATCAAATATGATTAGCTGGGAATTTTCATCAATATAGATAAGCAGATTTCTGCATAGAAGCAGATCCACATTGAGGATGGGTTCTGCGGAAATGAGGTTCATTTGCTTGAATTTTACCATTTGCTTTATTCTTTCCCTGAGTTCATACTTACCCTGGTAGGGTGTGAAGTACTTTCTCTATAGTGTCGCCTTCATGGTGGACAAATGAGATTCTTCATAGATTCCGGTCCCAGCCCTGGACAGAGCTCCCTGGTCAAGGTCGGTAGCATAGATACTTATGTGGCAATTATCCATCCTCGCCCCCAGTAATTCCTTCATCATCATCACCAGAGAATAGGGTTCCTCTCCGGTTGCACAACCAGCACTCCATATACGGATGATCCTGTTATTGAGCTTTTCTTTGTCCTCAAAAATCCGGGGAATTATTTGACTCTCAATTACCTCATAAGTAGTTGGGTCCCTAAAAAATTGAGTTACGTTAATGGCCAGGCAGTCCATCAACTGATTGTATTCTGCCGGGTCATTCTTGAGTATTAGACGATAGGCGTCAGCATTACCAACTTTATTTCGCTCCATCCTGATTCTTATTCGCCGCCTGAGGTATCGGTCTCTGTAATGGGAGCAGTCAAAACCTTTCTTGAGAATCTCTTTCTTCAAAAGAGCAAACCCTCTCTCCTCATTCAATATTGAATTCTCCTTTCTGCAACTCTCCCTCAAGATATCGTTCCAGGGCCTGGCGATGGTCTTCGTCGATACTAACAAAATGGAGGCCTATTTCATGGCCTTGAGGAAGAATTTTCCTCACTCTAACCACCCTTCCCAGGACTACAAATGGTTCAGATAAAGAAGTTTGATTGAACTTAAGGAATCCTGACTTGCACTTTTCCCAATTGGGCACTCTTATCTTCAGTTTGAGAAGTGTCCCCGGTGAATATCCCTCTTCTGTTTCTATGAGAACTCCTCCGGCAGATATGTTCTCTGTCATCCCCTGGTAATTGGATATCTTCTGGGTAGAGAAGCGAAATTCCCCGTATTGAACGACGTATTCGCGGGAAAGTCTAACAAACTTTCTCCTCTCTGAACCGGCATTATTATTCTTCATCCTTTTCTCCTTCTTTGGGCAAAAAACTATCTGCCATTCAGCAGGCTGGCAATATCCAGGATGAGAATCACTCCGCCATCACCCATAATGGTAGCTCCTCCAATACCAGAAACATGTCCCAGCTAGTCACCCAGGGACTTGATAACTACCTCCTGCTTTCCCAGAAAACTGTTCACCAGCAGAGCGATACGCCGTTCGGCTAAACCCACCACCACTGCATAAAGACGTGATCCATTCTCCTCCGTAACCCGAGAGTGAGAGTTAAAAATTTGATCCAGCCTCACCAGAGGAAGAATAGTCTCCTGTATCCGAATCACTTCCTTTTTCCCAACTGGGTAAATCTGCTCAGGAGAAATACCTAGAGTCTTCACTACTGAACTCAAGGGAATAGCAAAAAATTCTTCGGCTACTTCCACCAGTAAAACCTGAACAATGACCAGCGTCAGAGGAAGTTTGATGCTGATAGTAGTCCCTTTACCTACCTCAGTTTCGATATCAATCATTCCATTGAGTTTTTCTATATTGGTCTTTACCACATCCATTCCCACCCCTCTGCCTGAGACGTCGGTGACCACTTCCGCAGTGCTAAACCCCGCAGTAAAAATAAGATTAAGAGCTTCCCTTCTGGACAGCCTTTCTGCTTCCCGGGAAGTGATCAACTCCTTATCCACTGCCTTTCTTTTTATAAGCCCATGGTCCATACCCTTGCCATCATCACTGACCTCCAGATGAATATAATTTCCCTGATGATATGCTCTCAACTCCAGTGTTCCTCCTGGGCGTTTACCCAGTCTCTTTCTTTCCTCTGGCAACTCAATTCCGTGATCCACTGCATTTCTGATAAGATGAACCAGAGGATCACTTATTAATTCCAGAATTGACTTATCCAGTTCTGTTTCCTCGCCGCTGATTTGAAGATCAATATCTTTTCCTTTTTCCCGGCACAAATCTCTTACCTGACGTGGAAATCTTTTAAAGACATTTCCCACCGGGAGCATACGAGCCTTCATAACTCCCAGATGTAAATCAGTAGTGAGCAAATCTAATTGGGCACTTATGCTGGACAACTCCTCTGTCAAAGGATCAGCTTCAAATCTCTCTCTGAGCCCTCGGGTAAGTTGAAAGAATCTGTTTCTCTCCAAAACGAGCTCTCCCACCAGATTCAACAAATTATCCAGCCGCTCAACTTCCACCCTTATGGTAGGTGCGATTTCTTTTTTCTTCTGGGATACTGTGGGCTGAGAGGAAGATTTCGCCGCAGAAATTGTTTTTTCTCTTTCCGGTTTTCTCTCCTCCTTAGCCTTGACCTTATCCTTATCCTGGCCAACCGGTTTTCCCTCGATGAGCTCCTTGATTTTTTTACCAGTGGAGGATACGTCTATCTTCTCTGGTTTTTCCTTGCCGATATTAGCTAAAAAAAGTTTTATTTTATCTATTGATTCCAGTAGAACATCTATTATTTCAGGGTTGACCTGCATTTCCTTTTTACGCAGTTTATTTAACATCTCCTCAGCCAGGTGAGAAAAGTCGGTAAGCTCAGCAAGACCTAGAAAAGAAGAAGAGCCTTTGATGGTGTGAAAACCGCGAAATATCTGGTTCAGGAGTTCCAGGTCATCTGGTTTTTCTTCTAAAGTAACTAAATCCTCATCCAGCTTTTCTACTATTTCACCAGACTCTCTCATGAACTCCTCTATAATCTCCTCCATCCCGTCAAATAGTTCTTCTTCTGCCATTGTTTATCCTTTTTTGATTAACACTAACCAGCCGCAATGAGGTTTTAGGCTTCAAAAAGGTTTTTAATCTTATCCAGCAGCATATCGGGAGGCATGGGGTTTACCGGATAAATATTGGCCCCTCGCTTCAGAGCTTCTTTTTTTTCCGCCTCATCGGTTTCCGTAGTTAACATGATGATTGGTACTCGGTCGTAAGATGGACTCTCTCTTATGGTACGGATAAGTTCCAGTCCATCCATCCTGGGCATGTTAAGGTCGGCGATTATCAAATCTATCTGATTAAGGGCTAGTTTTTCCAGAGCTTCTATACCATCCCCAGCCTCAATAGTCTCGTAGCTTCCTTTGCTAAGGACATAGGTAATGAGCTTTCTTACTGTGGAGGAATCATCAACTACCAGAATTCTTGCCATCTTCTAACTCCTTTCCTCAAAAAAGTGTCTGAGGATAATTCTCGTATATCGCATTTTTGTTCATTCTTCCTTCTTGTAAGCAAATGCTCCCGAGAAAGGAATGGGCTTAAAGGCCCGGCTTAGCTGGTGCAACGATTCGGAATGACCAACGAATAGGTAACCCCCTGGCTTAAGAATATCGTAAAAATAGGAGACGGTCTTTTTCCTGGACGACTCCTCGAAGTAGATGAGTACATTTCGGCAGAAAATGACATCCATGAAAGGAACCAGTTTCATCTGGTTTTCATCTACTAGGTTCAAGCGGCGAAACCTGACTCGTCTCTTGACCTCATCGTGTATCTGGTAACTGTCCTGGTTAACCCTGAAATACTTTTCCTTATATTGGAAAGGAGCATTCCGCAGCGAATATGCACTGTAAATCCCCTTCTCAGCGAAATTGATCACCGTCGTGTCGATATCGCTGGCCAGGATGTCTATGAACCATCGATAAAGCTCCTGACCGAGTATCTCCTTGATTATGATGGCTAAAGTATAGGGCTCCTCACCGCTAGAGCAGCCAGCACTCCAGATTCTTAGTCTTAGCTCATTCTCACCTCCTCGTTTTTCCAGGATTTCCGGCAGGATTTTGTTTTGAAAAGCATTTATTTGAGGTGGATTTCTGAAGAAACTGGTTTCATTGACAGTAAGGGTGTTAGTGAGTAAGTTGAATTCTTTGTTCCGCTTTGGATCATAGCAAAGAAAGTAATAGTATTCCTCCAGGGTATTCAAATTGAGGTCCTCAAGCCGTGGAGCAAGCTTATTTTCCAGAGTATAGCTTTTTTGGCTGCCAAAATAAATACCACTCTTATCCCTGATCAGATCACGAATTTTTCCCAGGATAGTTCCGTCCATCTATACTCCACCCGTATTCTATTTTTTCTTCAACTCTTGCAGAGAAACTTGTGCTATCTGTCTCACATTGGCATCGTTATCGTGAATAAGAGCCTCTAATGCGGAAAGATTCTCTTTACCCTCAATCATGCTCAGAGCTTTTATGGAAGCAATTTTCAGAAAAGAATCTTTCATCTTCAAGTTCTTAAGCAGCAGATTAACAGCATTTTTTGCCTTCAGTTTACCCAGTAATTCTATGGCGTGGTAGCGCATCCACGAATCTGCCTCAGAAGAGGTAAGCTCGATCAGGAAAGATTCGAGTTTATCCGCTGTTTCCGTCTCCAGAGATTCTAAATCTTGCTCTTTTAGAATCTCAATCAGAGCACCGGCAATGGCCCCACGCAGCTTATCAGTGGCAAATGCGGCTTTTTTCAGCAGGGGAAGAACAGCTGTTAAATCTCCTGTCTTTGCCAGAGCCTCTGTGACAACCGAGAGAACAAGTTCCTTCTCATTATCAAGAAGTTTCACCAGACAGGAAGTGATGTTGTCTCCTATCTGGATCAGACTCTCAATAGTAGAAAAGATAACCCACTCTTCCTCTTCATATTGCAGTAGTTCCAATAAGGCTGAGGTCGCCTGACCAGCTTTCAGCTTTCCTAAACTCATAACCACGGCATTTCGCACATTAGGGTCTTTATCTCTTAAAGTCTCAATTAAGTATTTAGGCGCTTCCAGTTTTTTGCTAGACCCCAATATATCAGCGGCAAAAATCCGAATATCTTTATCCCCGTCCTTTAGAAGAGGAACCAGGGAATCAATACTATCTTCAGCAATGTTCATCATTATTTCCACTGCTGCATTTCTTACCGAAGCATCCCTCACTCTCAGAAAAGGGATGAGGTTCTGAATAATCCTCTCTCCTCCTATATTAACCAAGGCCTCCACCACAGCTTCTCTGACACCTTCATTCTCGTCCCTTAGAAGAGGAACCAGGAAGGGAGCGGTCTCCTTGATGCCTTCACTTCCTAATTGGATGGCTGCTTTCCGCCGCACTGCTGGATCAGAAGCTTTTATATCTTCAATGAGCTTTTGCTGTTCCTCTTTAATCTTTCTTATAAGTTTAGTAAAATCTTTATTCATCGCTCCTCCATCTATATTGATTGTACTATCTCCCCGGGAATTTCTTCCACGGCCAGGATCTTATCCGCCAGTCCTTCATCTACTACTGCCTTGGGCATTCCATAGACTACGCAGGATTGTTCCTCCTGAGCTATCACCTTACCATTCTTACTCTTAATTGCCCTGATTCCGTCTAGACCATCATTTCCCATCCCGGTAAGAATTACTCCCAGACTGGCTGGGCCATACATCTCAGCTACAGAAAGTATGGTTGCATTTACGGAGGGCTTATACAAAGAAATCTTAGGCTCCTCGCTAATAGTCACCTCAACGCTTCCTCTGTTGCGCTGGGAATAACTTACCCTCATATGGAGGCCCCCTGGAGCAATCAGTACCTCTCCCGCACTTACCTGATCTCCATTTTGTGCCTCTCTGACTGAGAGCTGACATATAGAATCAAGGCGTTGAGCAAAAGAAGCAGTAAAAACAGCCGGCATATGCTGAATAACCAGTATGCTGCAGGGAAAGTTCTTGGGAAGACTGGAAATCACGGTCTCGACAGCCGGTGGACCACCGGTAGAAGCGCCTATAGCCACTATCCTGGCGTGACCCCGCGGCCTACTTTTAGGCAAAATAACCGGGATAAGACTTGCCTTTCTTCGTCGAGGAGAAGACCTGAATCTCCTTTTGGTTACGGTTTTTACCTTCTCAATAAGAGTTTTCCTGATATTAAGAATATTCAAAGAGGCATAGGAAAGATCTTTAGGGATAAAATCAACTGCCCCTAGATCCAGGGCTCTTAAGCTCATCTGGGCTCCCTCGGTGGTCAGGGAGCTGACCACCAGAACCGGCAGAGGCATCTCCTGCATGATCTTTTCCAGAGCAGTCAGACCATCCATACGAGGCATCTCTAGATCCAGGGTAACCAAGTCGGGTTTGAGTTTTCGTATTTTCTCCAGGCCCTCTTCCCCGTCCCTGGCTGTAGCCACCACCTCAATTTCAGAATCATCCCCCAGCATTCTAGAAAGAGCTGATCTCATAAAAGCCGAATCATCCACTATAAGCACTTTTATCACTGGTAGCACCCTCTCCTATCTCTTATGCTAGTTTCAAATCAAGTCCCTGAGCCAGGGTTTAAGAATTCTTTTGACTAGACTCATCAATAAGACAGCACCCACAGTAAATAGAATAATCTGAGCATTATTGATGTCACTCCCATTTGTTACTGCCAGACCCAGAGCTGTTCCCGCTGCGGGAGGATGTTCAGTGTTACTGATGACCATAATAAAGGTAGCTAAGAATACGGCTACAATACATCCCATAACGAGGCCACCATTTTCTCTTCCTCCAGTAGAAATATAGCGTCCCATCAGTCCAGCCATAATACCTACACTATGACCTCCAATCACTCTACGTGGCTGAGCCGTGACATATCCGGGCATAGTAAAAACAATAAATGCGGTAGAACCGAGTGCAGCAATGAGGATTCCATGTTTGGCTACCCCATAAAGGTAAAAAATTATCCCTATACAGGTACCTGCCATTAAGGATTGTAGAAGATAGTGAAGGAGATTTTGCCTTATTTTTGAATCGAGTATTCTCATAGCTACCGTTTCCGGGGTTCGCCAGGCCAGGCGGAACGACATTGTCAACCCCCTACTACGAGATTGCTGAAAAAGTAGGATTTCGTGATTGCGAACGGAGTGAAGCAATCTCTTGTTGAAATTGTGAAGTCTGTTCTGAACCCGTCTTGAGATTGCTTTGTCGCTTCCCTCCATGCCCAAAAGCTACTTCCTTCATTTGTATTATCGACCATCAGCAAGCAATCTTTAGCTCTCCCCTATAAATAAAAAGCCCGCCCATTCATCCATAAGGTAAACGGGGGAGCAGGCCGAAGGCCGTTGAGGGGGGATGTTTCCCCCCTCAATATGTTCAAACTAGGCTCTGGTTTGATTGAGCAGTTCCTTTTCTTCAGTGGTAAGGAGCTTATTTAAGTCTAAAAGGATTAAGAGCCTATTCTCAAGTTTTCCTACCCCCTTGATATACTCAGACTCTATTCCGGCTACCATAGGAGGAGGGGGCTCCACCGTATCCGTAGGAAGCCTTAGGACCTCGGAGACTGCATCTACCACTACCCCTACCACCTTGCCATCTATATCCACTACCACAATGCGGGTCTTTTTATCTATCTCTTTTCTTTCCAGGCCAAACCTTTGTCTTAAGTTTAAGATAGGGATAACCTTTCCCCTTAAGTTTATTACTCCATCCACAAAGATAGGGGAGTTGGGAACCTTGGTTATCTCCAGCATGCGGTTAATCTCTTGAACTTTGAGGATATCCACCCCAAACTCTTCTTCCCCTAACTGAAAACTGACCAACTGAAGGAGTTCCTGTTCCGTCTTACTTCCTGCCTCTAAAATAGTTTCCATTGTTTACCTCCTTGAAAAAAGGTCAAGTGAACCTTGCCTGAAAAGATAACAAGCAAGGCTCACGGGCTTTATCATCTTCTTAAGCTGCTTTCTTTTTCTTGGGTTTTGCTCCTTTAACTTGAGTTTTAACCTGCTCTAGCGGAGCTACCTTTTCTTTCTTTATAGATGCTCTTTCTACCTTAGCCTCAGCTTTACCACCATTATTCCTTAGCTTGAACTGATTAACCAGGCTCTGCAGGTTATCGGTAAGGCTGGAAAGCTCCTGAGCGGCAGAAGAGGTTTGCTGAGCTCCTGAGGCACTCTGCTTGGATACTGAGGCAATGGACTCTACATTAGAGGAAATCTCCTCTGAGGCAGCCGCCTGCTCTTCAGCCGCGGTTGCTATCTGCTACACTATCTGGTTGACACCCTGGGACATCTCCACTACTTTCTTTAAGGCATTACCAGCTTTACCGGCTACCCCAACTCCTTCTTTTACTTCTTTTCCTGCCTCTTCCATAGAGGAAACTGCCTGGGAGGTATCTCCCTGAATGCTCTTTACCATATCAGCAATTTCTTTGGTGGAGGCGGTGGTTCTTTCAGCCAGCTTTCTTACCTCATCAGCCACCACAGCAAATCCTCTTCCCTGCTCTCCCGCTCTGGCTGCCTCAATTGCTGCATTTAAAGCTAAAAGATTAGTCTGATCAGCCACATCATCTATTACCCCCACAATGTCTCCAATCTTCTCTGAGTTCTTATTTAAGCCCTGGATAACGACCTGTAGATCGCTGACCGATTTGGCAATCTTTTCCATCTCAGATACGGTCTGACCGACTATCTCTCCCCCTTCTCCTGCGGTCTTACCAGCCTCACCCGATGAATCAGAGGCATTCTTGGCATTCTTGGCTACCTCCTGAACCGTAGCACTCATCTCTTCTACCGAAGTTGCCACCTGAGAAGTCTGGGAGGTCTGTTCCTCTGCTCCGGCTGCCATCTCCTCCGAAGTTGCCGAAAGCTGCTGGGTTGAGGAGGCTATCTCAGAGACAGCCGAGGCTACCTGAGAGACCATATCATTGAGATTAGCACTCATCTCATTCAAGGCATTACCTAACTGTCCAACCTCATCCTTGGACTTAATCTTTACATCCTCAGAGGATAAATCTCCCTTGGCAATAGCCTGAGCTACCTTCACTACCTTGAGAACGGGCTTGCTGATACTCTGAGCTAAAAAGAAGCCAACAGCAATGGCTACACCAACACCAATACCTAACACCACCAGAAGTATCATGGTAGAGGAGGCCTGAACCCCTGCTGCCTCTTCCTCAATCAGATCCATCTGTTCCTCAGCTCTGACCACTATGGCCTCAGTATCTGCTTCAAGGTCCTTACTTACTGCTTGCAACTGGTCCCGGGAGAGATTAGTCAACCCATCGTCAGCCAGAGCTGCTTGCATAGTTATGGTTCCTGCATTGACATCCTCAAGCAGCCCTTCCTTATAGCTTATGAGCTCATCTGCCACCTGAGTGAAAGCAACCAGAGTTGTCTTCACCTTATTGGTTCGTTTTTGAATCTCTCCTCCCTCTCTGGCAGCAATCACCCCTAACTCTTCGGAGCCGTAAAGCAGAGCATCGATGCGCTTGTTAGTCGCAGTTAACTTCTCTTCATACTTATCCCGGTACTCCCTGAAATTCTCCATGTTCTGTCGGACAAGGCTGAGTTCTAAAAGGTTGACCCTCATCGCTTTCTGCTCAAAATCAAGCTCCTTTCCCATCTTCAGTTGGGGAACTCTGTCTTCGATGATTATATTTGTCTGCTCACCCATAGTGCCTACATTCATGATTCCCATAATGCCGGCCAGGGCTACCAGACCTGCTATAGCCAGAAATCCAGCCAATAGTTTTACTTTTACACTCATCTTCATCCTCTCAATAATGCTAGGTGAGGAAACAGACAACCAGCTATCTTCTTCTGATATACAGAAGCTTAGCTACCCAGGTCTTCAGTTCTTCCTCTAGAATTGGTTTCACCAGACAGTGCTCGGCCCCAGACTCAATTATTTTCCGGATATTTCCAACCTCAGCGTAGCCAGTAATGGCTAAAATCTTAATCTTCTTGGTCTCGGGGTTAGCCCTTATTCTCTGGCAGACTTCAAACCCATCCATGCCAGGCATTCTCAGGTCCAAAATTATAAGGTCAGGATGAAAACTGATTACCTTCTCGCCAGCGCCATAGCCATCAAGAGCTGAGGTCACCTCATAGTCTTCATCTATACTACCAAGTATCCTGGTAATGAGCCCAATAACTCCTGGCTCATCATCTACAATGAGGATTCGTTTCTTTGATTGGGTTAATAATCCCTCGGGGATGGGCATGCCGTACCTTTCCAGAAATTTTACAAAATCAACTACCTGAATTCTATGGTGGTTTCCGGGAGTTTTATATGCCTTCAACTTCCCTTCCTTAATCCACTTATAAATAGCTACCTGAGATACATGGCAGAACACGGCTGCCTCACCAGTAGAAAGCGGTCTTAGGTCCTTGCGCATGGATATAACTTCTCCTTCTCAAAGTTTCCCTGCGTACCAGACAATAACAGGAACTTCTTCTCCTCCGATTTTACCCCCTTCAAGGTCTATATCTTCCTAATTGAACTTTTTCTGTATCTATTCAGCCTTATTTCGTAAAAACTCAGTGGAACACGTCATTGCGAGCTCCGAAGGAGCGTGGCAATCCAGGGGTGGTGGAGTTTATTGCGAGCAACAAAACCGAGATTGCGCAGCCTGTTCTGAGCGCAGCGAAGAATCCCACTCCTCGCAATGACAAATAAATGTACTACGGCTGAATAGATACCTTTTTCTATTGAATGGAGGGCAAAATTTAGGCCAAGCTTCGCCTATTTCCTGGCTAATTGATGGAGAGTAGTGATGGTCAAGATCTTTCGCAAACAGGTAGGTACAAATGTACGGCGTTAAGCAGGATACCTCGTATTGCGTATATCGTATGTCGTATTGCGCAATACGCATCACGCACAACAGAGCTGGTGAATCGTATCTCGTGAATCGTGTCTCGATGCTAGATACTCGATACTCGTCTTTATTTTTCTCTTTTGTCTTTTTCGAGCATCAAGTATCGAGAATCGAATATCCAGAACTTTAACTTCTTTTTATTTTTCACTAAAGCACGTATGCCACAGTCATTGCAAGGAGCGATAGCGACGCGGCAATCTCTTCAGATTATGGAGTTTATCCCGAGCGATGTGATCGAGATTGCTTCACTCCATTCGCAATGACAAGCCTGCCTATGCATATCCGCACGCAGACAGGCGAGGGACCTTGCTCGCAATGACGTGGTTCACTGGTATAATATAGATAGCTGTATCTAAGTTTAAAGAAACAGATTTTCTTCGTTCTTTGAAAGTGCCTTTACCCCAAATTAAGGATTTGCTTTGTTTACTCGATGAGAGTATCATTCTCTTATGCTTAGGGAACAGAGCTATCGTCATAAACTCAGGAGTTTAAAGACTGCCTGTTTTGATAGATTGCTAATCCCTAAGTGTGAGAGAACCTATTAAGGAAATTGTGTGTGCACCCTGAGTGTAACCACTGATTAATAACCAGTATGGTGTTCTCAAAGAGAATGGACTCGCACAAGTAAAAGTATCTGTTCCCTAAAAGGCAAATAACCTTTCAAGGAGGTAACTATGCAAGAAAAAAGACACATTGGTCTTGATCTGGGAGTAAAGAGTAAATCTAAAATCTACCTCATAGATCAAGCCGGGAAAAAAGTAAGAGCTGAGTTCTCAATTTGGACCACTCCTCAAGGACTAGAGTACATGATGCAGCAGGCTCTCAAAGGAACATCCAATGAAGTCACCTTAGATTTAACTATGGAGCCAACTAATATAGCCTGGTTTAAAGTAGCTGTTTATCTTAGGAGAAAGTATCCTCAGGTAAAAATTTATCGAATCAAATCCGAAAAGGTGCAAGACTTGAGGAAATTTTACCGAAAGCATACCAAGACCGACTCTTTAGATGCTAAAACTTTAGCTAAAATGCCAGTGGTGGATTCTGATTCCTTAGAGGAGGTATACATTCGCCCCAAGTATATACTTGCCCTAAACACCAGATGTAAACAAAGGGCAAGACTAGTAGAGAATGCTACTGCTAAAAAAAACTCCATCAGTGATCAGATAGAACTTGGTTTTCCTCATCTTGTAGATTGCTTTTCTTCTAAGTTCACTGCTCCTTTTATTCGCTTCTGCGAGAAATACGCTAATCCCTTCAAAGTAAAACGCTCAGGGAAAGAAAAGCTCTTAAAGGTCCTCATTAAGCTCGGATTCCGCAAGGATCTCTCTAGTCTAGCAGAAAACATCTACCAGAGAGCTGAGGAAGCCTGTATTCTCCTTGGCGATGAAGATAGCATCATAGATTATGCTGATTTTCAGGATCGCATCCGCTCTGAGTTTAGAATCTTCAAAGCCTTAAAAAAAGAGATAGATAAAGTAACTGAGAAAGAACAGGATCTCTACGAAAAGTGTTATCCCAGGAAGAGTCTTAACAGTATTCCTGGAATAGCCGATGTTTCAGGGGCAGTTGTTGCCTCAACTATTGGAGACCCTTTCAGGTTTTCCTCTGGTCGGTCACTAGTAGGTTATATGGGCTATTATCCTAAGGAAGACAGCTCCGGTCTTTCCTCAAAGAAAGGGCTACGTATGACCAAAGCCGGGCCAAATATAGCTAAGGGATCCTTGTATCTAATAGGTAATATAGCTCGTCTTATCGACCCCCAAATGGGAAAGATCTACTATGAGCAAATGGTAGTATGTGGAAATCCCCATACTAAAGCAGTCTGCCGAGTGACAAGAGCCTTGATTCCCAGAATACTTAAAATAATGAAGGAGGATCAAGACTACGTAATCCGTGATTTAGAAGGAAATCCCATCTCCAAAAAAGAGGGTAGAAGAATAGTCAAAGAACAGTTCTTTGTACCTGAGGAGGCACGTCAAAGACTTTCTAATAGGAAACGAATGCCTCTAAACAAAAAGGGAAGAACCAAACCCCAATATAAAAGAGGCAGTCTTCAAACTCCTCAAATTAGAGTCAGCTCTTCCCGTAGATTTGCCTTCAGCTTGAACTGAATACAGCTTAACTAATCTGAGGAATTTGTCAAGCATATGTTACGTAAAGGCTTAAATTTCCGCTTTTTGTGAAAGGTTATACTTCCGCTTTTGCTCGTTCTAAGGACACAAGTCTTAATTTTAGTGGTCATTCTCAAGACTAGAAGAGTTACATTAGCAACGCCATTTGCAGATATTGCGACCCTTTAAGTATC
>Ga0114922_10002848_pt1 | contig 16142 bp, 10 predicted proteins | sample AartaG_FD_100975 | JGI IMG/M metagenome (GOLD analysis project Ga0114922, IMG submission 100975) | Deep subsurface microbial communities from Aarhus Bay to uncover new lineages of life (NeLLi) - Aarhus_00045 metaG | ecosystem: Environmental > Aquatic > Marine > Oceanic > Sediment | place...
GAACATTGAATTTTCTTCACATGGTAGAATATTGTGACACTCTTGAGATCGAAAGACAAGAGAAACAGGGAATACAAAGGATACCTAAATGAAGAAACTATATTATGTTTACTCGACGAAATCGGGATTACATGTGATTAAAAAAAAGGATTAAAAAATGGCTGACAGGTTGAATCGGCGAAACTTTCTGAAAAGTACAGGCATGAGCGTTACCTCTTTGATGTTTGCCGGATGCAATCGGGTTGTTGCTAAATCAGATGATAAATCCAGGATTCCCAGGCGTCATGAAAAAGAATTCCCTGTATCTGCCAAGTATCTGATCCTGCCTATTCAGAATAATGGCACGGAAGGAAACCTGAAACTTCACATCGACGGCAAGACGGTCTTGGACTATGACCTTGTACTCGCAACGAGTCCGGATAAAGTAGACTGGTATGCGTTCTTGGCAATTGAACGCTATAAGGGCAAGAAGGCTCGGGTTGTAGCCTCGCAAGCGACGAAAGAAGGCTTTGCCCTGGTAAAGCAATCCGACACGATCCCCGGGGAAAAGGAATTCTACAAGGAAAGGCTACGTCCCCGGTTTCACTTCACTTCGAAGACCGGTTGGCTCAACGATCCCAACGGCCTGATTTATTACAAGGGCAAATACCACTTGTACTACCAGCACAACCCGGTGTCACTTCTCTGGGGTAACATGACCTGGGGTCATGCGGTCAGTAAAGACCTGGTGCACTGGAAGGAACAGCCAAAGGTGCTTTTCCCGGATGCCCAAACGGGTACCTGTTTTTCGGGCGCAGCATTTATTGACCGAAAGAACCAATTGGGTCTCAAGACCGGCCAAGAGGATGTTCTTGTGGCGTTCTATCTGCGGACTGAAACAGGGCTCTGCTTTGCCTATTCAAACGACCGCGGCCAGACATTCACTGATTACAAGGGCAACCCGGTACTGACCCACGAGGGTGCGAGGATTGACACGCCCAAACCGTTCTGGCATGAGCCCACTAAACGCTGGGTCGCTCCGACCTTTGATTTCTTTACGAATAAAGATGGTAAACGACTCAGATGCGTCGGTTTCTACAGTTCCGCAAATCTAACGGATTGGAAGTATGAGAGTCGTGTCGAACAGGATAAGTTTGGCGATGAACTCTGCGGTTGTGTCGATTTCTTCCAACTGCCCATTGATGGCGACCCAAAGAATAAAAAATGGGTGATGATTATGATTGACGGCAGCTACATCGTGGGTACCTTTGATGGCCACACGTTTTACGCGCTCTTGGGAAAACCGGCCGTAACAAAAGACCGGGTCAGAACATTGGTTATCCAGGGGCACTACTATGCTACCATGACCTGGGAGAACGTCCCTGACGATCGACGCGTGCAGATCGCCTGGATGCGAAACGATGAGGGTCAATATCCCGGGATGCCGTTCAATCAGCAGATGACATTTCCATCCGAGTTGACCCTCCACTCGACAAAGGACGGACCGCGCCTGCGAATGAATCCGATAGAAGAAATCGAGACGCTTCGAACAAAAACGCATGAATGGAATAACATTGTGCTGAAAGAAAGCGTGAATCCGCTGTCAGGACTTAAGGGCGACCTTTTTGATGTTGAAGTCCAGTTCGAGCCTTCAGACGGTTCGGAAACAATCTTCGACATACGCGGGATCAAGTTTGTGTATAATTGTGAGACCCAGACCTTGTCGTCATGCGGCACACCTATGAAGCTCAAACCGATAAACGGGGTGATTCGCCTAAGGATTCTGCTGGACCGTACTTCAATTGAAGTGTACGGTAACAACGGCCGCAGATATCTCCCGCTCATTGCGTATCCAGAAGAAGATAATCTCTCTTTAATCGCGACTTGCAGTAAGGGGCAGGTAAAAGCAAACTACTTGCGCGTCCACGAACTCAAATCTATATGGGAGTAAAAAATGGCTGATAAGATTAATCGACGAGGATTTCTTAAAAATTCATTTGTTGTCTCTGCAGGTGCGGCTGCTGTTGGCTTAGGTCTTAACCAGAAGGCATCAGCCATGGAAGATGAATTCAACACACGAGTTATTTATGATTACATCTCTTCGATGCACCTGTATCGGGACAAATTGATAAAGGACAAATACCGGCCGAGATACCATTTTGTAATACCTGAGGGAATAGCGCATCCTTACGACCCGAACGGCGCCATTTACTGGAAGGGCAGGTATCATCTGTTCTATATCTTTCAGCCTTACAGGCCGCGTAAAGGCCATAGAGGGGACTGCTGGGCACATATTTCGAGTCACGATCTTGTTCATTGGCGTTTTCATCCTACCGCATTGAAACCCGGAGAGGATGATCCTGAAGTTGCAATATACAGTGGCAATGCTTTTTTAGATAAAGATGGAGTCCCGACAATTATTTACCAGGGATTAGGCGCGGGCAATTGTATTGCCAAAGCTACCGATGACAATTTAGATCATTGGGAAAAGTCAAAGTCGAACCCGGTAATTCCTTATCCTGAATTCCTGCAGGACAATGACAGGGCGGAATTCAGGACAATATTAGACAAGCTGCCGGAGTATGGAAAATACGATGTCTGGGACCCCCACGCCTGGCTCGATGGCGATACATATTACTCCATTTCGGGTGACAATGATTCGTGGCCGGCCAAACAAGCGACACTTTGGAAATCAAAAGATTTAAAAAAGTGGAAATTAGTAGGTGACTTTTTTCATCATGACGAACCCGGCGGGGTTCTCGATTGCCCTGATTTTTTCAAGCTCGGTGATAAGTACGTTCTTCTGTTTCTTAATCAAGGACTTAAATACACTATTGGTGATTTCAAGAACGAACAGTTTTATCCTGAGAAACATGGGACCATGACATGGAAAAGCGGTGTTGGTTATGCTCCGGAAAGCATGTTAGATAATAAAGGCCGGCGCATCATGTGGGCCGCGCTGGCCGACAGCCGGACACCTTGGGGCGAAGCAGAAACACAACTGACCGAGCATGCCTGGGCCGGAACCCTGACGCTGCCCCGGGTTCTTAGCCTGGATAAAAATGGCGTTCTAAATATGGAACCAGCCGAAGAGCTTAAAGCCCTCAGAGCTGAGCATGTCCAAAAAAAGAATCTTTCCGTTAAAAATTCAGAATTAAGAATCGATGACATCAAAGGAAACGACCTGGAATTAGATATTACCATTTCCCCGCAAGATGCAAAAGAATTCGGCATTAAGGTTTGCTGTGCGCCGGATGGGTCCGAACAGACAACTATCTTTTATGATTCGAAGAAAAAAGCCGTTCGTGTTGATTTGTCCAAAACCTCATTAGATAAAAGTCTGATGGAATGGTTTTACGAAAGGCACAACTATAAGCAGGAGGCGGAATTGAAACTAAAACCGAACGAAACTCTGAATTTTCATATATTCCTGGACCGGTCCGTCATGGAGATTTTTGTTAATGATCGCCTTTGCTTAACTCACCGGATATACCCGACGCGCGATGACAGTAAAGGTATAATTTTGTTCGCGAAGGGTGGCAAGATCGAGATTCCGGTATTTGATGCCTGGAAGATGCATCCTTCAAATCCCTGGTAGATTCAGTTGCCGGCTCCATCGGAAAACAAAAAAGAAGGTACAAAAGAATGAGAATAGTTGCGATTATTTTGAGCGTTATTTGTTTGATATACGTAGGTGCCAGGCTGGCGGCTGATATAGGCGACTACTACTTTGACACCACTGGGTTCTATTTGCTGCTTTGTCTGTGCTTTATCGTCAATCTTATCGCCCTGCGACGGCGAAAAAAGGCCAAGGCTCTTCGGAAGAATAAAGAGCCTGATGAAAAACAGCGCCGGGAATGAAAGTTGATGTCAAGTTTATTAAATAAAACCTCGGAGGATTTATTATGTTTAAGCGATTAGTACTGTTGGTTGTGGTTCTTTTAATGCTTTCGGGGTCGGCTGTATATGCTGCCGACGCTCCCCCAATGCAGTGGCATAAAGGGCATGGCACCGATAGAGGAGACCATGTTCATTATGGCCTGCAAACCAGCGACGGCGGTTATATCATGGCAGGACAGACATCTGAAGGAAGAAGAGGTTCCTCTGATATGCTCGTTGTCAAGACTGATGCCGCAGGAGACCTGCAGTGGCAAAAGATTATTGGTACAAGCGGCAAAGCAGACTATGGCACTTTTGTAACTGAAGTTTCAGACGGTTTCGTTGTTGCAGGAGCATTGTATGACTCGGGCGACCAGCAAAGGGCTTTGGTGAAGTTTAATTCTGACGGGGACATCGTATGGCAAAAGACCTACCCATCTGACGGCAATAGTTCGATCCGTGGCATTGATATAACCGGTGACGGAGGAATTGTCGCAACCGGATATGTTGGCAGTAAGGAAAGAGGCTATAAATTCATATCAGAAGATGGACAATGTTCCATAATGAAAACAGATGCAGATGGAAACTTGCAATGGGAAAAAACTTTAGCTGCCGCCCCTCATGGTATGAGAGTCGAAGAAGTTGCCGGAGGGTATGCAATTGGCGCAAACGTATGGGTAAATGAAAACGGGAAAAACCATCAGAATGTATGCCTGATATTAACAGACAGCAAGGGCAACGAGAAATTCAGCGAAACTTACGGAGGCGACGGCGACGACCAGGTTTTTGATTTTGCTGTAACTACTGACGGCGGCTATATTTTTGGCGGGCACTCACGGTCACCTTCTTACGGTACTGTCAACTGGGACTTTTTGCTGTTGAAGGTCGGCAGTGATAAAAAAGAACAGTGGCACAGGACATTTGGTCAGCCCAGGGGTTATGATGCCAAATACATTCACGACGAAAGCTATGGCGTGAAACAGACTCTGGACGGTGGCTATATTGTAGCCGGCGGTTCCGGAGATGAATATCGGTATTCTGAATCTGGTCATCCTAAAGGCCGGTCGGATCTTTGGTGGGCTTATATAGTAAAAACAGATGCCGACGGCAACTTAATGTGGCAAGGCCTTTATGGCGGCCTGAAAGGCAATAACGCCGGTGAGTACATTAACCTGACCAGCGATGGCGGCTATGTAGTTTTCACCGATTCAGATACTGCCGGCTCTATGGGGTCCAACAATTATGGTCTTTTGAAGATAGCGCCTGACGAATCCGGTGACACCGCCCCGCCACGAGCCCAGGCTCCCCCGATGGAGTGGCATAAAGGGCATGGCACCGATAGAGGGGACCATGTTCATTACGGCATGCAGACCAGCGACGGTGGTTATATCATGACAGGACAGACATCAGAACCAAGAAGAGGTTCCTCCGATATGCTCGTTGTCAAGACTGACGCCGCAGGAGACCTGCAGTGGCAAAAGATCATTGGTACGCCCAAACTGCCGGATTACGCTAACTTTGTAACCGAAGTTTCAAATGGTTTCATTGTCGCAGGAGCGTTGGCAGTTTCAGGTAACCAGGACAGAGCCCTCGTAAAATTTGATAAATCTGGAAAGATATTGTGGCAGAAGACCTACCACGATACCGCCAATGGTGAAATACGAGGTGTAGATGAAACCAGCGATGGAGGACTTGTCGCTACTGGATACATTGGAAGTGCGAGAAGCGGTTATCTGTTTATAGCGGATGATGGTCAAGGTTCCATATTGAAGACTGATGCCGATGGGAACCTGGAATGGGAGAAAACTTTAGCTCCTGCTACTCATGGCATGAGGGCCCATGCAGTCGGGGCTGGTTTTGCGGTGTCCGGGGTATCTCGAGAAGGTAATAGAAACTTCTGCCTTATCAACACGGATGATTCGGGAAACATACAATGGCATAAGAATTACGGAGGCAATGAGCAGGAAGATCTCTTTGATTCTGACCTGGCCAAAGATGGCGGTTACATTTTGGCGGGACATAAACTAATCTATGGTAAGGTCAGCGACAATACCGACGTATTTGACTTCTGGCTGGTAAAGGTTGACAGTGACGGAAACCTGGAGTGGGATAAGACCTTTGGTCAGCCCCGCGGGTATGACGCTAATCATATTCGAGATGAGTGTTACGGTGTCAAGGCAACTTGCGATGGCGGATATGTTATGATTGGGGGCAGCGGGGATGAAGATTCGTATTCCGGCCGAGGCCACCCTGCGGGTTCGTCGGATATCTGGAAATCTTTTGTGGTAAGGACAGACGGCCAGGGAAACTTGCTGTGGCAAGGTCTTTATGGTGACCCTGCCGGTAATAATGCAGGTGAATACATCAACCTGACAAACGACGGTGGTTATATAATTTTCACCGACTCGGATACCGCAGGTGATATGAGACCCAATAATTTCGGTCTTATGAAGATAGCGCCGGATAAAGGTACTTCTGATAATTAGCTGCCTCGCTTGCGTATGCCTTGCCTGAGAGTACCGGTCAGGACAAAATGCTCTTATAACAGTTGGCACAAGAAGTTCGGCTTCGCCATTGCTGCAGGCTCGATATTTTATAGATGAAGAAAACGAAAATGAAAGAGTCCAAGAGTGAGAATTGTTGCGATTATTTTGAGCGTTATTTGTTTGATATACGTAGGTGCCAGGCTGGTGGATGATTTAGGCAATTACTACTTTGACACCACAGGGTTCTATTTGCTGCTGTGTCTGTGCTTTATTGTAAATCTTATCGCCCTGCGACGTTCGAGAGGTAGGGGTCTTGTGCGGCACTATAAAAAAGAAGCTGCCCGAGAGGAGAAGACCGAACCACCCGAAAGCAATTCAAAACCCAAATGAAAAGGAAGAAGACCTTGACCATTGAAATAGCTTGGTGTAAGCTTAAAGGTCGGATGGGTGATGTTCTTGTAGGTGGCTTTTCTTACACTGTAGAAGCTTTATGATGGCGTGTTGTGACATAAAGAAATGGTTGTGTGTATCGGTTTTGTCGGGCCTTGCGGCCCCGATGTGTGGTTGCGGGCAAAAGGCCGCGCGAAGGGATGATTTGTCGGCCCCGGTCCGGCTTGCCGGGACGATTGGGTCAATGGCCGAGCTTTACGAATTCGGCTCGATACCGGTCAAAGGCTGGGGGATTGTGGCGGGCCTGGCTGGTACGGGCTCCGGTGAATGTCCGCCCGCCTTAAGGAACGTGCTTGTAAAGTATATTCAGCAGGAGGTATCCGATGAAAGCAAAGTGGACCCCGACGGATTCATTAACAGTCAGGACACGGCGGTGGTCCAAATCGGCGGAGTCATACCGCCTGTGGCATCGAAAGGGGACCGCTTTGACATAGAGGTCGTTGCTTTTCCGGGCACCCAGACGACATCTCTCGGCGGCGGCAGATTATACCCGGCCCAGCTCAAGGCGGTCTCGCGACTTCAACGTTTTGACCAGTACTCAAGGACGTTGGCAGCGGCCCGGGGACCTGTGTTCATTGACAAGTTGGATGCCGGTGGGAGCGGCAAGGTCAGTGGACTTGTATTAGGCGGCGGGACGGTAGCTGAAGATGTACGGATTTCGCTGGTATTGTCTGAGCCGAGTTATCTGGTTGCAAGCTCTGTTCGAAACCGACTGAACTGGCGATTCGGCCCCGGGACGGCAAACGCAATTTCGCCGGGCGAGATTCGGCTCCAAGTACCGGGGAAATTCAAGGACGCCAAAGACAAATTTCTGGCGATGGTAATGGCGTTGTCTCTTGGCCAAGATGAACAGTCACAGCAGCGCAGAATAGAGATGCTTGTTGAGAGGCTGTCACGTGGTGAGGATATCGCCGGCAGCCAAATCGCTCTTGACGATAGGCAAGGCGGCGATTGAGGAGCTCGCACCGCTTTTAGAGGCGTCTGATGAAGAAATTCGTTTCAACGCAGCAGCATGTATGCTCGGCATAGGTGATTACAGGCCATTGCCGGTTCTGCGTCGAATAGTCGAAGACAACAGCTCGCCTTACAGGATTGCGGCGATACGCACAATTGGTGCAAACGCCAGGCGCAACGATGCGATACCGATATTGAACAGCGTCCTTGCAAACGGCAACTTCGATGTGCGATTCGCGGCGTACGAGCAGTTGCGCAATCTGAGGGATATCTCGGTTTCGCAGACTCCGGTGGCGGGGGATTTTCTTGTCGATAGTGTGGTTTGCGGGGGCGAAAAGGCGATCTATGTTTCACGCAGCGGCGCCGGCCGCATCGTTCTGTTCGGGGCACCTATTTATTGCAAAGACAATATTTTCATAGAATCGGCGGATAAGAACATAGTGGTAAATGCGGGTCGTGGTGATAAGTTTGTATCGGTCATGCGAAAACACCCGAAAAGCCCGAGGCTGTTCGGGCCCTTGAGATCAAGCTTCAAACTGGCCGATATAATACGAACGCTCGGCGAGGTAATCCCGGTGCAGGACAAACCTCTTATGAGGCCCGGTTTGGGCGTTGCATATTCGGATATAGCGGCCCTTTTGAAACAGATGGTGGAAAACGGGGCCGTAGAGGCTCAATTCAGGGCCGGTCCGATGGCAGGGGCGGGCCCAATTGTGGAGAAAACAAGCACCAATGACCGATAACAATGGGAATAGGGCGTAATTTTAAGTGGATAATTATACATCAGTGGAGGATATAATCGATTGACAGGGACGTTTTTGCATCAGGGCTGGAGAGACGCCAATGCGGCTTGAAAAGATAGTCCTTACCGGCTTTAAGAGCTTTGCTGATAAGACGGAATTCAATTTTAATCGGGGGATAACCGCGATTGTCGGGCCCAACGGGTGCGGCAAGAGTAATGTGGTTGACGCGGTAAAGTGGGTTCTGGGCAATCAGAGTCCCAAGAGCCTTCGCGGCGGTCAAATGTCCGACGTAATCTTCGGCGGCTCAAGCGGCAGAAAGCCCAGTGGCATGGCTCAGGTGAGTCTTCACTTCCTGGAGGTCGCAGGTCTCGGCATCGAGCAGGATGAACTTGAGATTTCACGGCGTCTGTATCGCAGCGGGGAAAGCGAGTACCTGATAAACAACAAGCTGTGCCGTCTCAGAGACGTACGTGAACTGTTCATGGACACAGGGGTCGGAGTAAGCGCGTATTCAATCATCGAGCAGGGGCAGATTGGTCGGCTGTTGCAGGCCTCAAATGTTGACCGGAGGATCATTTTTGAGGAAGCGGCGGGCATCAGCAAATACAAGACCCACAAGAAGGAGACGCTTCGCAAGCTCGAGCGTACAGAGCAAAATATGTTGCGTGTAGCGGACATCCTGACCGAGGTACAGAAGCAGCTTAGAAGTATAAAATACCAGGCGGGCAAGGCGAGGAACTACCTGCAGTACGCCGAAAGGCTTAAGGAGCTGCAGGTGAACTACTCGCTGGCCCAGTACCACAAAATCGTCACGGACAGCAACGTGAAGAAAAAGGCTCTGGCCCAACTGGAGGAAAGATTCAGTTCAATTGCCGCCGAGGTGGCCGGAAACGATGCCGCCTTGAGCCGGGTTGGAAAAACCATCATCGAGACCGAAGGCGAGATAAACCGCTGGGACAACCGGCTTGTCGAGACCAGGAGCAAAATCGAGCAGCAACTCGAGCACATCAGGTTCCTGAAGAACCGAAGCGAGGAGCTGGAGCAGAGAAAAACAAACGCCGCCGAGCAAATCCACAAGCTGACCGAGCAGAGCAGCCGGCTTAACGGTGAATTGGCTGGATGTAAGGAACGGTTCGAAGAAAACCGGAATGCGTTCACACAGAAGAAACGACGCGCTGTTGAGCTTGAGGAAGCTATTAATCAGGCCGGCAGCCGGTGTGTGAGCATCGAGGCGGATCTGGAGGATGAGAAATCCGGCATTATCGATATCGTGAGGAGGACGGCCCAACTGCACAATGAAATTCAGAGCATGGGCGTCTACCGCAACAACCTGACCGGGCAGAAAGACCGGCTAAGTGGACGGGCGAACGACACCCAGGTACAGTTGACTCAGCTTTTGACTGCAAAGGCACAAATGCAGGCAAGATGTGATGATATCTACAAGGTCATCGCCGAACTTCAGGAAAGCCTTGGCGCCAAGCGCGGCCAGATGAAGGAGATTAACAGCAGCCAGGAAGATATTAGTAAGCAGTTGGCTGAGGCAAAACAGACGCAGAGCGGATTGTCGAGCGAGTTTAAGGTGTTGAGCGACATGGAGGCCGAACGCCGGGGGCTGAGCGAGTCGGTGAAGCAGATATTAAAGGCACAGGCAAACGGGGGACCCACCAGATACGATTATATAGAGGGGATTGTGGCTGATGTGATTACGGCCGAGGCCGACTATGCAACGGCGGTTGAGGCGGCGCTCGAGGGGAAGACCGATGCTTTAGTGATTAACAGCACAGGCGACTTTCTGGCCGATGGCCGGATACGCCAAGAACTGGACAGCAGGGTGAATTTGATTTGTACCGACAAGATTGAGCCGTTTGTAGATACTCAGGATTTGTCGGCAAATCCATCCGTAATCGGAAGAGCGGTCGAATTTGTGAGTTACGACAGCAAGAGTGCACAGTTGGCCTGGCAACTGCTGGGTCATACGGTTTTAGTGGATTCGATGGACGCGGCGATTGAGCTTTCACGCCGGTTGGGGCCAAAGTACAGGTTCGTTACGGTTGAGGCCGAAGTTTTCGAGGGCGGTCATTGTATGCGTGTCGGGCCGGTCGGCAGGGCCGCGGGGCTTATATCGCGCAAAAGCCGACTAAGTCAGCTCGCCGGCGAGCTGACAGAGACTGAAAAGCAAATCCGGCGACTCGAACAGGAATTCGGGCTCAACAGCCGACAGAGTGAGCATTTGGCGAAGCTATGTCAGGATTTGCGCACGGCCGTTTATGAAGCCAGCACCGAGAAGGTTGATATCGAGTCAAGACAGCGTCTTACGGAGCAGAATATTAAGCGTTTGAGCGACGAGCAGCCCGTCATAGCCGGAGAAATCGAGATGTTGCAGCGCCAGATCGGCGAGTCGGTCCGGACAGAATACGACTCGAAGCAGAAGCTGACCGAACTGGAAGCAATCAATACCGACCGGACCAGGCACATTGAAGAACTTGAGGCTCGGCTGTCTGAAAACAAGGCCATAGTCGAAACCAAAGCCGCGGCGCTTACGGAACTGAAAGTGGGTCTGGGGCAGATAGGCGAGCAGCAAAACTCTATCAGTCAGCAGATATTGAGCTTGCAGAGCCAGTTGGAGCATGGAAGGGGCGTTCTGGAGTCGGCCAGGACCGAATCAGCCGAATGCGCGAGGCAAATCGGCCGGGCCGGTGAGGATATTTTGAGCAGCGAAGCGAAAGTTTCTGAACTGTTTGTAGAAAAAGAAAACGCCCGGCAGATGAGCACACAAATGCACGAGAAAGTAAGTGACCTGCTTGCCGAGCAAAAGCAACTCGAGGAGCTGCTCAGAGAAAAGCGGTCGGCCCAGACCGAGAGCGAGCAGCAGATACACGAGGTCGAACTGGAGCTGACTCAACTGGCGGTGAAGAATGAAGACCTGACCCAGCGGGTGGCTGAAGAGCTGCAAATCGATTTGGGCCGGGCTTATGAAAACTTCCAGGCCGAGGATGTGGACTGGGACCGGATTCGTGAGGAGATTGCCGGGCTTCGGGGCAAAATCGAACGGTTGGGTAATGTGAACATTGACGCGATTGAACAGCAGGCCGAACTTGAGCAGCGATACGAATTCTTAGCGGTTCAGACCGAGGACCTGACCAAGAGCAAGACCCGGCTTGAGCAGTTAATCAGCAGGATTAACAAAGAGAGCAGGGCCAAATTCCAGGCGACGTTTGACGAGGTAAGAGAGAATTTCCACGAAACGTTCCGCAAGCTCTTCGGCGGAGGCAAGGCGGACGTTTTCCTGGAGGACCCGTACGATATTCTTGAGTGCGGCATCGAGATAATTGCCAGGCCTCCCGGCAAGGAGACCAGAAGCATCAGCCTGCTGAGCGGAGGGGAAAAGAGCCTGACCGCGCTGGCATTGCTGTTTGCGGTATTCAAGACCAAGCCGTCCCCGTTTTGCATCCTTGATGAGGCCGATGCGGCCCTGGATGAGGCCAATATCGAAAGATTCAACATGATAGTGCAGGAATTTCAGAAGAATTCGCAGTTCATCATCATTACACACTCCAAGCGCACAATGAGCATCGTGGACGTGCTGTTCGGCATAACGATGCAGACCCAGGGTGTCAGCAAGAAGATAAGTGTGACTTTTGACGAAGCTGAAACCGAAGCCGATATTGCGGTGGCATAATCGGTCCGATTGTAACCGGCCCTTGAAAGCTGCAGGCGTGCCTGCTACAATCTCCCACCTGAATAATTTCTGTTGCGGGAATGCAAAATTGGTTCGGCGATGTATCGCAGTTCGTATAAAATCGAAAAAAACCCCGCACAAAACCCCGCGTAAAACGCGGGGCTAAATAGTATAGTACCTGTTGCTTTCCACAGGTACTACTTAAAAACTATTGAAGAAGATATGGAATGGCTGAACATCTTGACAAGCGAATACTCGACAACGGTATGGTGGTTCTCGGTGAGCCGATAGCCAATATCGGCTCGGCGGCGTTTGTTTTTCTGGTTCCGAGTGGCGCAGCGACTCTTCGGGCCGGCTGCGGCGGCGCCGGAGCGGTCATCACCGACTGGCTGTTTCGCGGCGCAGGCGAAAGAAACAGCCGGGAATTGATAGATGCTCTTGACGGCCTGGGGCTTCACCGCGCCGGTTCCGTAATAAGCAGCCATATCTCATTAGGGGCGGCTCTTGAGGCAAGTAATCTCGCCGGCGCGCTGGATTTATACGCTGATATCATATTAAGGCCGATGCTCGAACCGGAGCAGTTTGAGTTGTCGAAACAATTGGCCGTTCAGGGTCTGATGGGCCTCGATGACGACCCCAGGCAAAAGGTGATGTTCAATCTCCGCGAGAAGTTCTACCCGGCCCCGTTAGGCAGGTCACCGATGGGCAAACTCGACGAGCTTCAGAACCTCGGTGCAGCCGAAACCACGGCAATTGTGAAAGAAAACTTTTATCTGCCCGATACAATCTTTGCAGTTGCGGGTAAATATGATTTCGATACGGTTTGCACACAGCTTGAAGAACTGTTTAACATCCCCCAAGCTGGGGGCCACAGGCCGATTGCGTTGGGCAAAAGAGGTCCCAAATACACACACGAGTCCCATGACGGCGCTCAGGTGCATATCGGGCTGATGACGCCGACTGTTACTATTGCAAGCGACGATTACTACAATGCTATGGCCGCGGTGTCGGTACTTTCAGGCGGGATGAGCGGCCGGCTTTTTACCGAGGTGCGCGAAAAGCGGGGGCTGTGTTATGCGATAGGCGCCCGGTATCATACCCTGAAGCAATATGCCGGTGTAAGTTGCTACGCGGGGACGACACCGGACAAGGCGCAGGAGACCTTAGAGGTAATAATGGCCGAGTTCAACAGGCTCTGCGAAGGTATCAGCGCCGATGAGATGCAAAGAGCAAAGGTAGGCCTCAAGAGCACTCTGATAATGCAAAGTGAGTCAAGCAGTGCAAGGGCCGGCGGGATAGCGAGCGATTATTATCTTTTAGGCAGGGTCAGGCCTCTTGAAGAGATAAAGAGCAAACTCGATGCAACCAGTGTTGATTCTGTTCCGGCCTTCCTTGAGGCCAATAAATTCGCAGACTACACCGTCGTTACCATCGGGCCGAAGCAGGTTGAGCATGAGAAAGAAGGTTAGGCGTTTGAAAGGAAAAAGGGCATGGTTCAAATGAGTCGGTTTTTGTCTTCTACCATCCCTTTCGCCTTCGGCGAAAAGGCTGCCACCCAAAATTGAACCATGTCGGAAAAAAGTAATATGGAATTCGAGCATACAACATTGTCCAACGGGCTGACGATTGTCGGCGAGGTAAACACCCCTGCGCTGTCGGCGGCGGTCGGCTTTTTCGTCAGAACAGGCTCGCGTGATGAAACGAGCGAGATTAGCGGCGTTACGCATTTTCTCGAACACATGATGTTCAAGGGAACCGATAAACTCAGCGCCCTTGAAGTAAACGAGCGGTTTGACCGGCTGGGTGCAAAGTACAACGCCTTTACGAGCGAGGAGAACACCGTTTATTACGCCGCGGTCCTGCCGGAGTACCTGCTTGAGGTAACCGAGTTGTGGAGCCGGTTGATGAGGCCGTCATTGCGGGAAGAAGATTTTGACATCGAAAAGAATGTCATAAAGGAAGAAATAGCGATGTATAAGGACCTGCCGCAGTTTGATGTAATGGACAGGTGCAAGACGCTGCATTTTAAGGAGCATCCCTGCGGACACACCGTTTTGGGAACGGCCGAAAGCATAACAGCCCTGACAGCCGAGCAGATGCGCAATTATTTTGCCAACCGTTACGCCCCGAACAACATGGTGTTGGCCTGCTGCGGCAACTTCGACTTCGATGCGATTTGCTCGCTGGCCGAGGCCGAATGCGGCAAATGGGCACCCAGCGAGGTAACAAGGGAACTAAGCTTTTACGCCGGCAGCAAAGATAAACAGCGAACCGAAAAGGCAAACCTTGTGCGGGAACATATCTGCCTGTTGAGCCCGGCTGTGTCGATGCAGGATGAAAGGAGATTTGCCACTTCGCTGCTGGCGATGATAATAGGCGACAGTACCGGCTCGCGCTACTTCTGGGCACTCGTTGACCCGGCGATAGCCGAAATAGCAGCGATGCAGTATGATTCGATGGACGGCGTTGGGGCATTATACAGCTATATCCGCTGCGGAAGCGAGAATGTATCGAGAGTCGCCGAGATACTCCGGGGCATATTCGAGGATTTGACCGTCCACGGCGTTGGCGAAGATGAGCTGCGAAAGGCCCGGAACAAGGTACTCAGCGCCCTTACCATCAAGTGTGAACAGCCGATGGGCAGACTCACCAATCTGGGATTCAACTGGGTTTACCTGCAGCGGTATCGGAGCATGGCCGACGATGTGGAGGCGGTCAAGGCGGTAACGGTCGGTGATGTAAATGCTGTTATCGCCGAATTCAATCCGAAAGATTTCACACAACTCAGCATGGGCCCAGCCGGGGATTAGGCTTGACTAATCCGGTACGGTTGGTAAACTTGGGCGTGGCAGGAGGATACTGTGGAAAAGAACCAAGAAACGCAAACGCAAATCGACAAGGATATTCTGCGGTGCAGGGCTGATATTCTTCGTGCACGCCAGGTAGTGGCCGTGGCGCCGAAGCAAGAATCTTCCGATAGTCCTGACACCGCCGCGAAAAACCAGGTAAAACCTACCGAGAAAGGTTCCGCCCAAACGGAGCAGGACTCGCAAGCGCAACCCGAAGCCATGCCCGAAGAACCGGCAAAAAGCGAACCCAAGCCCGAGCCCAAGGCCGAAAAGGAGACCGCGGCTATAGCCGAAAAATCTCGCACCCAGGCACAGGCCAAAACCGAGCAGGAGGCAAAGGCCGCAACCGAGAAGGCTCAGCAGGAAGCCAGAGCAGCCAGAGAAAAAGCTGAGCAGGAGGCCAAAGCCAGGGCCGAAGCGGAAGAAAAAATCAACGCCGAGCAAGATCTCAAAACTGCGGCCCAAAAGGCGCAGCAGGAAGCCAGGGCAGCCAGAGAAAAAGCCCAACAGGAGGCCAAAACCGCCAGAGAGAAGGCGCAGCAGGAGGTAAAGGCCAGAACCGACGCGGAAGAAAAAGCCAGGACCGAGGCCGAAGCCCGCGTCAGGGCCGAACAGGAAGCCAAAACCGCCGCCGAGAAGGCACAGAAGGAGGTAAAGGCCAGGACCGACGCGGAAGAAAAAGCCAGGACCGAGGCCGAAGCCCGCGTCAAGGCCGAGCAAGAGGCCAAAACCGCCGCCGAGAAGGCCCGGCAGGAGGTAAAGGCTAGGACCGACGCGGAAGAAAAAGCCAGGACCGAGGCCGAGGCCCGCGTCAGGGCCGAGCAAGAGGCCAAAACCTCCGCCGAAAAGGCTCGCCAGGAGGTAAAGGCCAGGACCGACGCGGAAGAAAAAGCCAGGACCGAGACCGAAGCCCGCGTCAGGGCCGAACAGGAAGCCAAAACCGCCGCGGAAAAGGCACAACAGGAGGTAAAGGCCAGGACCGACGCGGAAGAAAAAGCCAGGACCGAGACCGAAGCCCGCGCCAGGGCCGAGCAGGAAGCCAAAACCGCCGCCGAGAAGGCACAGAAGGAGGTAAAGGCCAGGACCGACGCGGAAGAAAAAGCCAGGACCGAGGCCGAGGCCC
>Ga0114922_10002849_pt1 | contig 16140 bp, 12 predicted proteins | sample AartaG_FD_100975 | JGI IMG/M metagenome (GOLD analysis project Ga0114922, IMG submission 100975) | Deep subsurface microbial communities from Aarhus Bay to uncover new lineages of life (NeLLi) - Aarhus_00045 metaG | ecosystem: Environmental > Aquatic > Marine > Oceanic > Sediment | place...
ACCTGTCTTCAATTTTAACTATGTCTTCCCACGTCATCATCAGTGCTCTTACCATCTTCGACGTATCTTCGTCATGCTCCTCTATCGCACCGAGCAGAACGTCACGGTTTTCCTTCGTAAGACCGCTCAATACCAACGCCACTTTGCGCAAACTTGCCCTGCGAGCAGCTTCGTCAAATGTACCCGTCACGGTCCCCTCGTCTGATGTCAGTTCGACTAATCGTTTGCATACCATTTCGCCGACCCGCCGAACCGTCCGGGGTGATATTTCACCCTGGTCCGCCATCCGCCATACAGCCTTGAGTCGTACATCCTCGTCCAGGCACGATAACACATCTGTACCTAATTTCGGCGGAAGAGAACCCAACACAAGCGCTATTGCCTGCGCCGATTCCCCCTCCAGCGCCGCAGCTATTTGACCGGGACCGGCCGACTTAATTGCGATGAATGGGTCCTTGTCGCGAATCGCCTGTTGCATTTGGGCGTGCAGATCAGCATTCTTTTCCCGTCCGCCGCTGCCCTTCAAAATCGTATTGATGAAACTTTTAACGTGAAGGGACCCGGAACCGAACTTCTGCAGAGTCGTACAAAATTCCTTCACAACCGCATTCGCCTCTTCAGGCTCAATCTGATCGGCAGCATCGAGGTGCGACAATTCTACAGCAATCTCCTGAATTACCTCCTGAGGCTGACCTTTAAGCAGCTCCGTTGCCGTCACCGCATCAAGACTCGCTAACAACATCGCTGCCTTACGCTTCCCGACCCGTGCCATCTGTTACCCCTCCCCCGATAGCCAGCTCAAAAACAACTGTTTCACCTGTGCCGGATTCTCCTTCAACGCCCCCGTTATATGCCGACGAAACGCCGCCGATGATTCGTCACCCCCGCCCGCAGGAAGCATTCCCATACTCATTGGCTCAAGCTGACCTGCCCCTGCCGCCGCTTCTGCAGCCGCAACCTTCTTCTTCGCACCGGAAAATATCTTCAATACCAGAAGCGCACAGATTGCCAACACACCCATTGAGGACTGACGGGCGATTTCTATATAGCGAGCAAGTTTCTCATAGCCGCCCGAATCTCCCGTCGCAGCAACCATCGGCCGATTAAACGCCGTGTTTACAACTATCAATGAACTCGCGTCTTTGAGCAAATTCGGACCGACAGCGTTTCTGATTATCTCCTTCACCTGCTCCACACTCATTATCATAGCGGTTTCGCCCCCCTCCGCCGCTGCCGCTCCGCCCGCTTCGCCTGCTTCAACCGCACTAACCGCCGGCTTCGGAACCGACAAATCAACTACCGCAGAAACCGCCAGGGAAACAATCTTGCCCGGAACATCGAGACGCTTCGCTATCGTCTCTGGAACCTTGTACTTGTTCTCCACTTTTTCTGTCTTGTCCGTACTACCTGCTGATGTTTCATTACCTTGTGAGTCCTTAGAACCGGGCTTTACCGTGGATGTGCTGTTGACAATTTCCTCCAGCGGCGTACCCTTCTCGTATTTGGTCGTCATCGTTTCAATACTGGTCATATCGATTTCGGCGCTTACCTTTACCGAGGAACGGCTCGGCCCCAACACAAGCTCTAACATGTCCTGCACCTTGCTGCCAATAGACTGTTCGACACGGTCCTTGTAGTCCATGAACGTGTTTGCGCTCGAAACCACACCGCTGCTGTCCGCCTTACTGGTCAGCAGATGTCCCTGGCTGTCAACCACGGTAACGTTTCCTGCCTCGAGGCCGTCCATCGCGCCGGCAACAAGATTCGTTATCGCAGCGATGCTTGCTCCGCTTATCTGCCACCCCGGTCTCACCCGCAGCACTACTGAAGCGCTCGTCTCCTCGGCCTCACCAGCAAAAAGGGTCTGTTCCGGACGAACAAGGTGAACTCTCGCGAAAAGAACACCATCGATCATCTGGATCGTCTTGGCCAACTCATCCTGCATCGCCCGGTTATAGTTTATCTGCTGAACAAGAGGGCTGACACCGATCTTTTCATTGTCGAATATCTTGTAACCGCCCTGGTCGCCCTTCGGAAGACCCTCCTTCGCCATAGTCAGCCGCAACTGATAGACATGTTCTTCAGGAACGTAGATACTTGTACCTCCGGCTCGAAGCTCGTAGCGGATGTTCGATTTGCTGATATTGTCAACTATCGTGCCCGCCTCTTCGGCGCTCAGGCCGCTATACAGCAATTGCATGTCCGGTCGAGTCGCCCATTTCGTCAATAAGCCGCCGACGAGAACACATGCCATCACAATCGCAATCAGAAGCGCTCGTTGAACCACGCCTATTTTTTCCCACGTCGCGTTTATCTTTTGCAGAAAACCCATTAGTTTTTTGCCCAAAGAAACAGTTAATACTTAGCCCCACACACCACCGGTGCCATCCCTTTCGCCCCGGGCGAAAGGGATGGCAAAGAAACAACGATTCCGTAGGTTATGCCCCGCATACCAAATTCCTGTTTAATCCCGCCCGTCGGGCGGGATTTCATACACATTTTAGTTATTTAGCCCCGCGTTTTACGCGGGGTGTTGGTTAAATCTGCATCTTCATAGTTTCTTTGTAGGCTGCCACAAGCTTATCACGCACCGCGACAAGCAGCTTAAAACTCATGTCAGCCTTGGCAACAGTAGCAACAACCGAGTTTATATCCGCGTTTTTACCCGTTAGAAGGTCAGTAATCGATGCGTCCGCTTTGTTATGAAGCCCATTAACATCGTTTAGGCTTTTAGCCAGCGCGTGGCCGAACTTCCCCTCGCCGCTTTCGACCGCCGGCCTTGCACCTTTCAACGCCTCAATACTCGGCAAGGCTGAATTTATCCCAGGATTAAAATTAACTGCCATTTCGTCGCCTCACTTATTTCAACAGTTCCAGACTTGATTCCACCATCTTCTGGTAACGCTTAAGAATAGCCGCGTTCGCCTGATACGCGCGGCTCGCTATATTCAGATTGATTAACTCCAACGGCATATTTACGTTCGGCATCGATATGTAACCATCTGCGTCCGCACGTGGATCGCCGGGTGTAGCCGGAACCTTCTGAAAATCGGCCATATCCTTCACTAATTCCGATATCTCGACACCGCTTACGCCGTCCTCTTTGGCCTTGAATATCGCGTCGAGACGACGGTAAGGCTCGCCGTCCCCGGCGTCCACCGTACGAGCGTTCGCTATATTCGATGATACCACCTCCATTTGCCGGCCGTAAGCCTTTAAGCCGGATACCGCTATGTCTATCGCGCCGAACATATTTCCGTCAACTTCCATCTAATTCGTCCTCAAAACCGAAGTTTTGCAAAAGTCCTACTCAAAAATTCCCCTGACATTGGCCTGCCTACCCTTGCACCCTTATAGCTGCCTCTATTTGCCGGTATTTCTTCTTGAGAAGCAACATGTAAGTCCGGTAACGTAGCGAGTTCTTGACCATTTCGCCAACCTCCGTATCCAGGGCCACGTCATTGCCGTTTCCCTTTAGCCGGGTTGTCTTTGGCTGATAAAACTCCACTTCCAGTTCCGACGGCTCGATCGTCCCTTCAGACTCTATCGTCTTAGCCAGCAATTCTTCGAACCGAATATCCGACCGCCTGTAGCCCGGCGTATTCATATTCGCTATATTGTTCGCTATAGCTCTTTGCCGGCTGCTTTCGGCCTTCAACCCAGCTTCCAGATAGTTCAGTATATTAAAGTCATGTTCAGCCATACGGCATCTCCACACGTACACAATCACTCACGCCTAAGACAAAGCAATAATCGTGCCAGCCACTCAATTTCGCCTCCTCCGGCCTGTACCTTCCCGATTAAAGCCAAAAAAACTGCATCAACCACCAACGGCATTTCTCCTCCTGCCCCCCGGCACGTAAGGTTTCTATACATTCCTCCGATTTCTTTACAGTCTCCCATCGAAATTGCCAAATTCATTTGTCTCTTGCGGAAATAGCCGCCTCCATAACGGAATCTTTTGCCGCTATACCCATACCGGGCAAACGACTCACGTTGCCCGCATCGGGCCTCTAATAATTCGTAAATCCTTTTTAGTAAAGACTTTACGTTAGCTTCGACAGAGAGTGACCTACAATGTTGGCACGATAATTGCACAATATAGAGCTGAAATGAATCTCTATCTGAATATATATTTATATTTAGCCCCACGTTTTACGTGGGGTTTTGGCCAACAAATTCAAATTTGACAAACTATTAGGAGTACTGAATATATGCCCGATATCGCCAATTTAGCTAATCATATTGTTATGCCGCCAACCCCGGGTCCGAACGTGCCGGACTCGAAGCCCTCGGCCGCGAGCCAAAACGCCGATATTGACCACGCCGACCATTTTCCGCCTGACAACAGTAAAACTCTTGACCCACAGGACCAGGCAACCGTTGCACCTCGGCCGGATGACGATAATACCTCAACTGAACAGGTTGAAGAAACGGGCGCCGGAAATTTTCGCGACGTCCTCGAAAAACGTCTTTCGGAAGAATCAGATCCACAACCTGAATCAGAAAAAAATCAAAACACTTCAGACTCCGACCAATCCTCCTCCAGGTACAAGCCGGGCCTGGTCAGACGCCTGGAAAACACCGAACCCGAACTTGCCGTAAATAACAAGCTCACTGCCGGACTGGCTCAATTAAAATCGCCGAAAACCACAGGTGAACAAACTATCCCCTCCCACCATGCCATAGTCGCTCTCCCTGCAAAGGGGGCAACCGGGGCAGAGGTCAAGACCGAAAGAACTGTCCCCGGCCGGACCCATCTGTCCTCCAGCCCAACTCCTGCCGCCCGCGTCTATGCAAAAGGACAACCCCTCCAGGCCCTAAAAACCGATGCTCACGCCGCCCGGGACTCTGCCAAAGGACAAAATCTCCAGGCTCAGTCACTAAAAAACGATACAACCGGTGATCTTAAGGCGACTTTTGTAAGAGACGACGGTGCTAAAGACACCGGTCCTGACGTCAAAAAACCCACCGCCAAAACTGACACTGCAAAAACTGACAACCTACCGCATTCAAACAAGAAAGCCGGTGCTGACCAGAACCAGCCCCGATTAAACATCACCCACAGTAACCTCAAAAAGCCTGTACGGGATATTGGCCCACAACTTACCAAAGACCAAAATGCTGATGTATTAGCCGAAAATGCAAAAACAGACGCCCTGCTCACCCCTGCCAAACTTTCACCAACGGACGCAAAAAACGCTACTATTGCTTCTGTAATCCACAACGGTACACCACAAGGCCGGACCAAAACAGTCCGAACCGCAACGGAAAAAATCCAGGCGCCTGCCGCTTCAAATGGCGCAAAATCGGCCACTCCAAAGGACACCTCTGACCTACAGACCGCTCCCGCCGCCGCCCGTACAAATGCAGTCGTTGCCGATACCGACGGCTCCGACCAGGCCGCTATCGAAGCGACAAACCTTAGCGCAAAGGCGTCTAATGTTTCCCCAGCACTCACTGCTCGCTGGAACAACTCTGTTAACAACGCGCCCACGACCGCTGCCAGCCGGGCCGGCGCCGCTATTCAAACCGATAGCAACATGCAGCTAAGCCCCGCACAGCAGATAATTGACAGCATTCGACTAAACATCAACACACCACAGCAGCAGATATATATTTCATTGAATCCGCCCGAATTGGGCAGGGTGGGGATAATGTTCCGACTCATTGATGGCCAAATAACGGGCATCCTCCAAGTTGAAAAGCCCGAAACGAAATACGACATTGAGCAGGCACTACCCCAAATCGCCGCCTCCCTCCAACAATCAGGTGTTCAGGTTGGGCGGGTAAATGTCATAATCAACGACCAGAATCAGCAGGGACTATTAAAAAACAATGATATGCCCACCGATGATTTTACCGGCATGGCTAAACACGGTTTCACCGACCGGCCGGCCGATGACAACCCTGCCCAGCAGAATTCTCCACAACCCGATACCGCCGGCCCCGTTACCCGGCAACCCTCAGACATCACCAATGAGATTACTGATAATACCATTAACATATATGTCTAAGGGAATTAACTGTCTATATCAAAAATATTTAGCCCCGCGTTTCACGCGGGGTTTTCACTCTGCCACAACGGGGCGACTCAATACAGTCCTGTAGTTGTAGGGTGGGTCTTTAGACCATACGGTTCCTAAGCGCAGCAGAATCTATTTTCTTGTTGATTATGCGAATCCCAATTTTATAAAACACTAATGCAAATATGGCCGTCCCAAATAATACTACCGCCACAGCCCAAGGTCTGCGTTCAAATAAAGTGTAGAAGGCTAGGATCCATAAACACAACGCAAGCCAGCCATGCCACCACTTTGCGGACGACTTTGCTCTGGCAGGATTAAAAGGTTCCGGGAAACCTGCCCATCTTAATAGCCTGTTTTGCAGCAACACTAATATTATTCCGCCCAAACACACTATCATACCGAATACGTAAAGCAGAAGCATCTGCGGATACTTCGTACCCAAGACAGATGCTATGTATGCAATGAATCCTTCGTCAAAAATTTCCATGAATATTCCAAGAACACAAAGAACCACAATGGCCTCTGCGATAATAAACGTCGTACGGGCAACTTTCCCGGAGGTATTTCTCCATGCCCGAACGGATGTAAGTAAAAGGTAGAGACACAACAGGATGCACATGGTTGTTATCGCAGAAAAGAAAAGGTGTTCACCAAGAGGCACCCTGTCGCGGAAGCATCTTATCTGCACGAAAACTGCGCCTCGAAGAATAATATAGACACCAAAAGCGCAAACTATTATCGCCGCAATCTTTATGACCGCACCCGGCCTTTTCGGTAAATTATCTTCGACATTCACAATAACCTCCGGAAAATGATAGATTCTATACATGATTGTACCAACTTCCTTGCTGAATTGCAAACTTTAAAATTTCAATGTTTCTTAACAGGATTCACGCCAAAAAAATGCCATCCCGACCTGCTCTAATTCCATACCTTTACATCTTGTCTTTTTGACTTTATTATGTCATCCTGAATTAGCCTTTAGCCTTGCTTGTCCTGAGTTTATTGAAGGAAGCATAGTCGAAGGGTATGCGGAGCCCAGTCGAAGGCCTTATTTAAATAGCATCCCGGCCTGCCGGGATTCCGCAATTTTGCATTTTTATTGTTGATTTTTGATTTGTCTTGGTGAACTCTGTGGCCAAAAAATATAAAAATTATGATACTACCAATTTATTCGGGATGGATAAATCAGAATCAGCCGCCGGCCATATTATCCGGGTCGCCTATGATACCGGCGTCGATAACGTGTTTGACTACCTCGTCCCCGACAAATTCTGGCCCATACAACCCGGCCAACGCATAGAAGCACCCTTCGGCAGAAAAAATAAACTCCAGACCGGCTTCTGTGTCGATACAGACACAAAACCCAAAAACGGACGCAGGTTCAGGATAAAAACCATAAAGCGAATAATCGACAAAGCCCCCCTGCTCGATGCACAGCTTCTTGCCCTTGCCGATTGGATTAGCAGGTATTACGTCTGCCCCCTCGGCCAGGTCTTGTCCGCGATGGTCCCCGCCGCCGTCAAAAAGGACGCAGGTGTAAAAAAGGTCAAATACGTTTATCTTGCCTCCGCCGAAGACGCAAAGCTGTCAAAGAAACAGCAGGCTGTTATTGACGTACTAAAGTCCCGGCGAGCGGTTACCGTCAAGGCCGGTATCCCCAAAGCGAGGCTCCTCGAGATGGCCGGGGTATCAACGGATGGGCCGTTGAAAAAGCTGGCTCAAAAAGGCATTGTGAAATTAACCGTGCGGGCGGTGCTCACAGGTTTGCCCGCGATACCCGAAAAGTTCACCATCATGCCGGGCAAGCTCGTCCTGAATGACGAACAAACCGGCGCCCTTACAAAAATCAATCAGGCAATAAACAAACGCGCCTTCGGCGTTACACTCCTCCACGGCGTTACCGACAGCGGAAAGACCGAGCTCTATATCCGGGCGATTCAGACCGTACTCAAGCAGCACCGCCGGGCAATAGTAATGCTCCCCGAGATAGCACTCACCACCCAGACCATCCAGCGCTTCAGTTCCCGCTTCGACCGCATAGCGGTAATGCACTGCCGGCTGACCGCCGCCCAGCGGAACGCCCAGTGGCAAAAGATAAAGACAGGTAACGCCGACGTAGTCATCGGCGCCCGTTCATCCATCTTTGCGCCGCTGGCAGACATCGGCCTCATCGTAGTCGATGAGGAGCACGAACCGAGCTACAAGCAGGACACCGTCCCCCGCTACCACGGCCGAGATGTCGCAATAAAAAGGGCACAGCTCGCAGGCGCACACTGCATCTTAGGCTCCGCCACCCCTTCACTCGAAACGCTGACGAATTGCAAAGCTAAAAAGCACTATCAACTGGTCAAACTGTCAAAGCGTGTCATGGACCTGCCCATGCCTGATATGAAGCTGATTGACATGTCCGCCCGGTTCGACGCCGGGGGCAATCTCATCAGCACACTGCTCGAGGCCGAACTTAAAAAAGTCATCGCAAGAGGTGAGCAGGCGATATTGCTTTTGAACCGACGAGGCTACAGCAGCTTTATCTTTTGTCCGGGTTGCAGACACACATTACGATGCCAAAACTGCGACGTAACCCTCACCTTCCACAAACGCCCCGGACTCGACTTGACCCCCATCGTAACAGGTCCGCACATGCACTCCGGCTACGCAATCTGTCATTATTGTCTCGCCCAGACCCTCGTGCCACAGCGATGCCCCCTGTGTAAAAAGCGAATGACAATGATAGGCCTCGGCTCACAAAAACTCACCGAAGAACTCTCTAAGAAGCTCCCGTCCGCAAGAGTCTGCCGCGTGGACAGCGACTCGATGGCCGCTGCCGACGCCGGCGGCTACTGGCGCATCCTGCGCGATTTCGCCTCCGGCCGAATCGACATATTAGCCGGCACCCAGATGTTAGCCAAGGGCCTGCACTTTCCAAATGTTACCCTCGTCGGAATCATCAGCGCCGACACCGCGCTTTCTCTTCCCGATTTTCGCTCCAACGAGCGTACATATCAGTTGATTTCACAAGTCGCCGGACGAGCAGGCCGAAGTGCCAAACCCGGCGTTGTCTTCGTCCAGACCTTCATGCCCGACCAGCCCGCAATCCAGTTTGCCCTCAAATACAACTACGACGGCTTCGTCTCTGCCGAATTAGGCCACCGGCAAAAGTGCAATCTACCCCCCTACTGGCGCATGGCCATCATCCACATGCGCGACACAAAGTTCGACAAGCTGAGCGAGGCCTGCCAGGCAATGCGCTGGCGCCTCGACGCCATTATCGAATCTGAAGGACTCAGCATTAAGCTCCGCGGCCCGATGCCCGCAACAATCAGCAGAATCCAGCGCTACCACCGTATGATAATAATCCTCCAGGCCCCCGACCCCGCTCCCTTACAAAAGCTCTTTACAGCCCTCCGCTCCGCCCCCCCCATCCGCCCTGCCGTGATGGTTGCCGTTGACATCGACCCCGTCAACCTCCTATAATCCTTCCTTTTCATTCGACGTTGGAAGTTGGACGTTGAACGTTCGACGTTCATCTGTGCTTCGGATTTATATTCACGTAGGGTGCGACGTCTCGCACCACTTATTTGTCATTCCCGCGAAAGCGGGAATCCAGATAAAAATAGTATCGCGAAGCGATTCCGTATTGGTTAGCCCCCACAATTTATTGCGGGGGTTCTTTTTCTCAATCACAATTCATCGAACCACCTATTTGTCATCCCTGACTTGATCCGGGATCCAGTAAAAAAAGCATCCCGGCGTGTCGGGATTCCATATTCGACGTTGGACGTTGAACGTTGAGTTTATCCTGAGCCTGTCGAAGGAATGTTGGATGTTCTCCTCCCTTCTATTCACTAATCCCTATTAACTAATTTTTTACCAATGTCAGAATCGTAAGATTGTAGTGAAAATCCGTGAAATGTCTAAGCTTTTATATGAACTGCTGATTTAATCCCAATCCAATGAAGTCTTTTTGCAGTAGCGCATAAAACGCCAAATTCAGAGAAGTTTCCGCTGGATGCTATTGTTCGCCAGCTTATTGCTTTTCATGGATAACTACAACACAACCAACAAACCCCGTCATTGCGAGCATGACCCTTCGTACCTAAAGGCACCGCGGCAATCTTGACCACAACACCCCTCGTCATTGCGAGGAGTTCGCCTTTGGCGAACGACGCGGCAATCTCGACCGTTACATTTGATAATAACCACAACACAACCCACAAGCCCCGTCATTGCGAGCACCTCACCGGATTCTCAGGAGGCATACAAAATAAACTAAGACACGGTCTGAGTCGCGATAACATGTCTCTATTAAAACACTTACAAATAACATCGTTCCGATTGCGATTTCTTAGTTCATTAGGAGGAGTTCGACATAGTCGGAAGACGCGGCAACCTTGACCGTTACATCTTAAAATAACCCCAACTCCACATCCCACTCATCAGGACCGCTGTTCCTGCCTCCAGTTCGATACTATTTTTACTTAAATATACGATACTCATCCTGGCCTCCGGCAAAAACAACTCCACGCACCACGCTTCACGAACCACGAATATAGCCCATCCCCAACTCTAAGAACTTACAAAATAACAACGCAATCCTAACCTCCACAGCTACTCCCCCTTGTCTTCCTCCATTTTTTGACGTTCCTCTAACTCCTTCAATGCTGCCTCAGCAACCCTCCTAACATTTTTACTAGTACCCGGATTCACCACAATTCCCTTAATTATTGTGCTTGCACGCTTGATTGACTCCAAACCACTTACTTGTGAAAGATTTCGAAGCGCTGAACAGCGCTCCTTTTCCTTGCTCGAGTAGATAGCAGCATATGGGAGCGCCTCTGTCCACACATTCCACTCAACTTGACCCAAATCATGACGAATCTTTGCGACAATCTCATTTTGGGTGTAACTAAGCTGATCTTGTATCTTCCCCAAAAGCTTAATCAAACGAACTAATCCGCTCGCTCCACGCTGACTTGGGACCAGCTTTCTATAACGCCATTCCTCCCAGTGAGGTTTTACCCATTTGAAGAAGACCGGTACAATAATCCATGCCGCTGCACATGCGCCAGCAATTACCTTCCACGCCAACTCCAAGAGCCTTATGCTTGTTTCATCCAACATATCCTATCCTACCTTTCTCAAGAGTCAACCTTCGTCTCAGTCTCCACCAACTTTTCTACAAGTTCAGCAAGCTCAAAAGGTGGATAATCCATTTTTTGCGCCACTTTCACCAAAGGCTTATTCCTAAATTCATTGAGCGTATCCGGATTCTTTACATTTGTCAGGACTATAACTGGCGTATCTGGGTAATGATCCTCTTCTCTTAATTCCTCCAGCAAAAACACACCGGTTATCAATCCCTCATGAGTGTCTTTCTTCTTACCATATCTTTTACCTGGAGGAAGCATAATATCTAAAATGATAGCGTCAATCCCTGAGGCTTTTTTCTCCATAAAAGCTATGGCGCTATCCGGCTCATAACACTGTTTTACCTCAAAACCTTTCTGTTCCATTGCCTTAACATAGAACTGCATCGGCAATTTATCATCATCAATAAGTAAAACAAGTCCTGCCATAATTTATTCTCCTATTATCTTTTCTGGTGGTCGCCACTTTAGTGATTCGGGTAGTCTTATACAAAATTCTGTCGGGAACTGAGTGTTAGTTACTTTTATCGTTCCACCGTGTCTTTCCATGAGCTGGCGCACGATCCATAAGCCCAGGCCCTGCCCCGCAATGTACATATCCACAGCACTTTTACCACGAACGTCTTCCTCAAAAATTTTCTCTTCCATATCGATCTCAATTCCCGGTCCCCAATCACGAAACCATATTATTATTTCGCCCCGAAAGTCTCCATCAATCTCTACCTTAAAACTGTCTGGATTATCAAATGCATACTTGATGCTATTCGAGAGCAGGTTAAAAAACACTTGCTGAAAGTAGTTTTGATCAAGCCACAACTTTGGAAATCGTTTGAACGTCTCATTATCATATCTGATATTTTTAAAAGAAAACCCTCGTTCTCCCAAAAGAAGGCTAACCTGCTTTATGGCCGGAGCAATCACATCTCCAAGAATCAAAGTGTGAACAGGCTTAATTTGAATACCCGTGGTTGCGTACCTGAACACATCGGCATTACCAATTATCCGGCCCATCAGGTCGGTCCACGACCAGATATCACCCGGGTAGTCATAGTCCAACAAATCCTTTACGCCAGGTGTTCGCTCTATAAATTCAATCGCTCCCCGTATAGCAACAAGGGGTACCTTTAGTTCATGAGTCATGCGACCAAGTGCTTTTTCCCGATGCTGCTTTGACTCCTGTATTTGAAAAATCATCGACGCCATATCCATCAGACCCGTCACTATTCGACAGAAATCTTCTACAATACTTTGATTTATCTCGGTGATAATTCCTTTAACTATCAGCAGTGTGGATACATTAATTACATCTTCTTTCAATTCTGTGCGGTAGGCCCAACAATCTCCAGATTTAGTTAAAGAATTCATCTTTGAAATCCCAAAATGTTCATTGTTGATGTTTACCAATCGACTCTTCTCCCCAATCTTAGCTGCTTCTTTGAGTGCTATTCTCCCGATTTCAACTTCACCTTCTTTTGTATTTGACATTTGTTCATAATGGTCTTTCCGAAATGACAGTACAAAAATCTTGTCTAACCCAATTGCATTGCAGAAGTCTGGGAAAATTGCTTTCACGTCTTGCCACCAACTATCCCGCCTTGAAAGGTCGGCGCGAGTAAAAATTTCCTGTAAATCCTTTTGTACCAACCGCATAGCCCTATCCAGACGATTCTCGTATGCCCGATTGATAACCCCCTGTAAACCCGCACCTAAGCTCATCAAACTCTTTTGCAGGCTCTCCAGGGATTCCTCTTTGGCATTTTCAGTCTGCCTCTTTATTTCTTTCTCCAGATACGGCCTAACTTTCTCCCAGTCAGCTGCTCCATTCTCATAACTGATAATTGCCTGTCGAATTTTGTCTCTCTCTTTTTGATCTATAGGGATGATTTGCCCACCGGCCAAAAGTACCGCCCGCACTTTGCCTCCGTACTGCAGTGGATAAGCCAACTCGTCAAGTTTTGCCCAGCATTTGTACGTACCGTGCTCTACGCGCTCTCCATCCACATATTCCTGTGCGATATGCCGATCATACTTTAGGCAACGCTCGAGACCAACTATTTTGCGCAGTTCCCAGCAGAAAATACTGAAATCCCTGGGACGTTCGTCAGCGACCAATTTATGCGGGTCTATCCTATTCTTTTTCTTGACCACCCATTTATCTTGCTGCTCATCGTATTCGGCCCACAGCAGGGCCACGCCTTTTCTGTAATGTTGATGTATCCCACGCACCAGTCCCTCGAATACCTCACGTGGCAGCAACTCAAAGATATTCCTCGGCTCCAGCAGCCTGCGACATTCCTCTACCCTCAGGCTCATAGCGCACATCCCTCCCTGCCCCCATTATGATTAGATCGAAAGTTTTCACCGTCTCTCATCTTCTCCTGATTCCCTACCTAAATCCTACAATAAAACCTCATCATCTCTTCAAGGGTTCCTAAATCCTCTTCCATCTCCAATTCTCCCCTAAACCAACATCTGACCTAATCTATACATAATACCCACACAATCTACACTCGTCAACAAGTATTTTTAAAAATTTATTACCCGCCCTAAGAAGTTTTACTCATCCGCCAATAACGACTCAAAAATGCTTGTGCCTGCGCAGGCACAGATACAATCGCAACGCCCACTCAGCCAATGCAAACCTTTTCTTTTTCAATAAATTGAGCAACGCGAAATCCTGATTTGGCTTCACATAGGCTGTCAAAGCAGCCTATGAACAAGGAATAAGCTGCGTTGATGCTTGCATCACAAGCAGCTCTTGAGTTGTACATTCTGCGATTGAAAATCGCATCTGTGAAGCCATCGCCTTACATCTGAAGTTACCTCTGAGTCCTCTGTGCTCTCGGTGGCACAAACCGTTTCAGAAATTGCAACCATTTTCTTTTATAAAAAGGCCCGCGCAGCGGCTCCACATTCGATGTTGGACGTTGAACGTTGAATGTTCGGCGTTCTATCCGTGTCTAAGAATCTCTGAGTCCTCTGTGTCATCTGTGGCTAAATATAATCTGTGTTTATCCGTGTCTAAGAACCTCTCTTAAAGTTTTAATCATTTGAATTTTGTTACCTGTCCTGAGCAATGTCGAAGGATTCTTATTTGTTTCGCATTTCGTGCTTAGGATTTAGGATTTCCTGCTTCCCACACCACGCTGAACACTGAACGCTGTCCGCTGCCCGCTATACGCTGCCCGCACCCCGCATCAACCACTATCAACCTCTTATAGCACCCAACCAGGAAGAAGCTATCTGTTCCTTATCGGACCGTCCTTCTCATCCGCCCCGCTGTGATGGTGTCTGTCGACGTTGACCCTGTTACCCGCTTATAACCGAAGTTTTGCAAAATTGAGCTTAACCCGGATATTTCACCACAGCCGCCACCGGGTTCGTGCTACGGAGCGGGCTTCCAGTCTTTAATACTCTGCGAAGTCGCGATTCGCTACGGAGCACGAGCGTAGCCGTAGGTACCACGGCGGAGTAGGCTACTTCGCAGAGTAGCAGACGCGGAGTTGGTTCATATTAAAAGCCTGTAACAATAACCCGGCGAAACCCAATAGCAGTACTGAAAACAACGGGGTTTTTATATAGTTTTGATACAGGCTCTAAATAACTCAAACTGACCGATACAGTGTTAATATTGTCACCCCCGCCCAGCATCTTGTTCGGCTGCGCTCGTGCGGGATAAACTTCAGCGGGGACCCAAATCCCTGCCTAAAAACAAAGCTTGTCCCCGCGAAAGCGGGTAACGGTCAGTTTGAGTATTAAGAAATCCACGTAGATTGGATTTCTTAATCGGGGTGATAGGATTTGAACCTACGACCTCCTGGTCCCAAACCAGGCGCTCTTCCAAGCTGAGCTACACCCCGGGCTGTTGCACACGCCAAAATGTACTCGACCTTCGCGCTAATTGCAAGAAAATCGCCGTCTGCCAATTGGCCGGGGTCGTGTGATAGTTAGCTGTGGGTTTTGCCTGCGGTTTCGGCTTCGTTCAGATTTGTGGTGTATTGTCAATTGGCCGGGCGATTGAACAGGCCGGATGTTCATGGTTGAGCGAATGTGCCGCCGATGCTAAAATGTGCTCTGGTCCGTTTGAAAGGGTCAAAATATGCAGTGCAAAATCAATAAATCAATACTGGAACTGGTGCAGGGCGATATTACCGAACTGGACACAGATGCCATTGTCAACGCCGCTAACGCACAATTGGTATTAGGCGGGGGTGTGGCGGGGGCAATCAGGCGAAAGGGCGGGCCCGAAATCCAGGCTGAGTGTAACAAAGCAGGCCCCATCTCGGTCGGCCAGGCGGCTATTACCGCGGCCGGTAATCTAAAGGCAAAATATGTCATACACGCCGTCGGGCCAATGATGGGGGAGGGCGATGAAGACGAAAAGCTGAAAAACGCAACCTTAGGCTCCCTCTGCTTAGCCGATGAGAATAATCTGGAAAGTATCGCCTTCTGTGCTATCAGTACGGGCATATTCGGGTACCCCATCAAAAGATGCGCTAAAATTATGCTCAAAACCACTATCGATTACCTGAACGGCGAGACGAATCTTGAAAAGGTCGTTTTCTGCCTCTATGATAAGGCCGCCTACGATGTTTTTGAAAACCATCTTGAGGCGGAGTGCTAACTTAAACCGACCGTTTTGGGACAAAACGGTCGGTTTTCGAGTTTTTAGTCAGATCCCGCATCAAGTTCGGGATATGTTTTTTAGTTCCCTTCGACTGCGCTCAGGACAGGCTTAGTTGATTGAATCCGACTTCGTCGGAGACTGTTTTAAGTAGGCTCATCAGACCTAAAAAAGAGAAGAACAGTATGATTAAGTAGCCAAAAAAGTGTCTGAGCCTAATGGCACTGTCATTTGTAAGCTGTTGTTTTGACATTAGTTAAGCGTTCTGTGTTTTGGGGATGATGCGTTGGTGCTGGTTTAGTCAATATGTTTGCGCTGGCGGCAGAATCGGCGCGCA
>Ga0114922_10002851_pt1 | contig 16140 bp, 13 predicted proteins | sample AartaG_FD_100975 | JGI IMG/M metagenome (GOLD analysis project Ga0114922, IMG submission 100975) | Deep subsurface microbial communities from Aarhus Bay to uncover new lineages of life (NeLLi) - Aarhus_00045 metaG | ecosystem: Environmental > Aquatic > Marine > Oceanic > Sediment | place...
TCGTATTTCGCATCCAGAAGCTGCGCATCTGCTCGTCAGCATAGACGAACAGCATGCCGTGGTTTGCGGGAAGACTGTCGCGGTGCATCAGGCCCGTTTCGCGCAGGGCAGGCGTGTCCGCGATCTCGACCGAGATCGGGACTCCGCCGACGCTGACATCCACCACTCGGATCAACTGCCCGCCGGGGCCAAATCTGGGGCTGTCCGTCGCCTCCTGGTCCATTGCCGTGCCCTGAGCGGACGACGACGCACCCGTGCGCCCCGAATCTCCGTCCTCGCCCGCCGCTCCACCGCAAGCAATCAGAGCCACGACGACCAGCGTGAGCAAGGGCGAGAGCCCCCCGTGGAGACGGCGGCGGCATCCCGGACAGGCAGGACTATCGTGCTTCCAAACGACTACATTCATGGCTTCTTCCGTACGATCGAGTGGTAGATTGCGGCGGGCCGATCTCCGGTCCCCCGGCAAGATGCGCACGTCTCTCGGCGGCGCAACCGGATCGTACACCCGAGCGCGCAAATCAGACACGGCCGACAGGCGTATTCCCCGATCGTGCGCTATCGTTGAGGCGCACTCTCAGTGCCTGTATCTTCTGGTGCTGGCTCGAGAGGGGCGTCCCGTTCGATCGTCACCGACCCCGATTCCGACGGACCCGACACAGGAAGGTGCATGAACGACGCGAACACGGCCTTTCCGGCCACCCGGCCCCCTCTAGGATGCGCCGCCCTGCTTATGGAGGTGTTACGCGGAGAGCTGCGAGAACGGGAGCTTCCGTTCACGCACCAGCGGGAAGCGATTGCGCGGGTTCTGTTTGAGTCTCCGCGGAATTTCTCCGCCGACGAGGTTGGTGAGGCGCTCCGCGAGCGAGGCGAGCAGCTTGGCAAGGCGACGATCTATCGGACACTCGCCTTGCTGGTGGAATTGGGTCTTGCCACGGAGAACGACTTCGATGAAGGCTTCAAGCGATATCAGGTACAGGTTGGAGCGGCCCGACACGACCACCTGATTTGTACCGAGTGCGGACGGGTATTCCCGTTCGAGCACCCGGATGTGGACCGGGTCCTGGCAGACGTCGTCGCGTCTTCGGACTTCGTTCCGATCACCCGTCAGATCAAAGTGTTTGGAACCTGCAATGAATGCACGTGAACGCTTGCTCCGCCTGTTCGTCGAGCGGTCATTCCAGCTTGGCGATTTCACGCTGGCCTCGGGTCGCAAGAGTGACTTCTACATCGATTGCCGCACCACGACGATGAGCGCCGAGGGGCAGGTGCTGCTCGGCGAAGTCGGGCTGGACACGATCGAGGCCGCGGACGTAGCACCGGACGTGTTGGGAGGCCTGACGATGGGCGCCGACCCGATCGCATATGCGATCGCCGGAGAGAGCTTTCGCCGTGGGCATCCGATCCAGGCCTTCTCGGTACGAAAGCGCGCGAAACGCCACGGTACCGGTCAACGGATCGAGGGATGCTTCGAATCCGGAGCGCGGGTCGTGGTGGTGGAGGACGTGATCACTTCAGGCGGTTCGGCTCTCCAGGCATGTGAAGCGGTAAAGGCGGAACAGGGGACGATTCTGCTGGTCCTGGCCGCGGTCGATCGCCAGGAGGGCGGCCGCGAGACGATCGAGCAGGCCGGTTACAGAGTTGAGTCCTTGTTCGGCGTCGACGAATTCCGGCAGGTGCTGCGGGACGTCGGGTAGCGGTAGCGCCACCTGTCCTGCGGTCGCAGATTCCGCAAACGTGAACGTGATTTGACCCCATCGGTCGGTCTGCCGGCCGCCACTCTCTTGCCGCGCCCCGGTGCGGCTACCGGATTCCGTGAGCCATGCTGCGACAAACCCTTCTGTTCCTGAGTGAGCGCGAGGACTTCAAGAACGTCCTCATGAAGATGCCCTTTTCCCGACAGGCGGCCGGTCGGTTCGTGGCCGGTGAGACCTCCGCCGAGGCGCTCGCCGCCGCCCGGGCGTTGAATGACGCCGGATTCAAAGTCACGCTCGATCTGCTCGGAGAAAGCGTCAACGAGCGCCAGGAGGCGGAGGCGGCGACGGAGGCCTACCGGACGAGTCTGGATGAGATCGAAGCGAGCGACGCTGTCTCGACGATCTCGCTGAAGCTCACACAGCTCGGCCTCGACATCGACGAGGACTTCTGCTTCCGGAATATCCTGGGCATCGTCCAGTACGCGGAGCAGCTCGGGACCTTTGTGCGAATCGATATGGAAAGCTCCGAGCATACCGAACGGACGCTGCGGATTTTTCACAAGGTATTCGCCGAGCACCGCAATGTCGGAATCGTGATCCAGTCGTACCTCAAGCGCAGCGAGGCCGACATTCGGGAGCTGACCCGGGTCGGAGCGCCGGTCCGATTGTGCAAGGGTGCCTACCAGGAGCCCGCCTCGGTCGCCTTCCAGCAGAAGACAGAAGTAGACGCGAGCTTCATCCGGCTGATGCGCCTGCTCCTCGACGGCGGGACACGGACCGCGATTGCCTCGCATGACGAGCGAATGATCGACGCGACACTCGAGCACGTGAGCCGCAACGGGATCTCGGACGACGCATTCGAGTTACAGATGTTGTACGGAGTGCGACGCGACTACCAGCGACAGCTGGTGGCCAACGGTCTGAATATGCGGATCTATGTGCCCTACGGATCGCAGTGGTACTCGTATCTGATGCGCCGCATGGCGGAGCGCCCCGCCAACCTGTTGTTCGGGCTGCGTGCTGCGCTGGGTGGCTGAGACGACTTTGGAAGGACGGAATTCAGCGTGATCACCTTTACGGAACAGGCGCGGGAACGGGTTCTCGCGTTCATGGAGATGGAAGACGGGGAACTCGTGGTCCGGATCGAGGTGCTCGATTCCAGTCCGCTGGCCCCTCGCTACGACCTGGCCCTCATCGAAGCGAGTGAGAGCGGTGAGGCGGACGAGACCCTCGATGGTGGAGGATTCGGCCTCGTGGTCGATCCGAATAGTGCCGTCCTGTTGGAAGGCGCGACCGTGGACTGGGTCGAGACGATCCAGGGCAGCGGGTTCAAGGTCGAGAATCCGAACATCAAACCGATCGGGGAAGCCGCTCCGGACGGCCCGCTCGCCGAGCGCGTGAAACACGTGATCGAGTACCAGATCAATCCGTCGATCGCCGGCCACGGTGGCGCCGTAACGCTGGTGGATGTGCGGGACGACGTGATCTACCTGGAAATGCAGGGAGGATGCCAGGGCTGCGGGATGGCAGCCGTGACTCTCGCCCAGGGAATCAGGCGGATTCTCATGGAGACGCTGCCGGAGATTCGAGACATCGTGGACGTTACGAATCACGATGCAGGAGCGAGTCCGTATTATTGATTCTGGTCGGGGGTGGTGGAGCGCCGGTTACGAGAACTCCCATCGCTTCGCGCTGAAGGTTCTCTTCACCGGCGCTCCACCACCTTCACAACGCATCAACAACACGGGACATTCAAGTTCGATAAAGGGCGACCGTCCTCCTGGAGCGAGCCTTACGCGTGCCAGCGCGTCGAGCTCGCGAAACGGGGACACTCCCTGCCGCGCACGAACCGTCAACGTAGAACCACCGCTACTCCTGTATCCGTCGGCATCTTCTCGGGTTCCAGCGCCAGAGCCCGACCTCCGTGCTGCAGAACGATCTCGGCGATCTCGTCCACCAGGTCTACGGCTTCGCCACCCGGGTCCACCCCACCCTCCTGGATCACCTCGACGTTCCCGGTGACCGGGTAGAACAGGCCCCAGATGTTCCGCCCCTTCTCACTCAAGAGCAACCGAATCCGGCCCGCTACGGCAAGTCGACCGGCAGCAGCCAGATCGCTCTCTGCCTTTCCGCGACCATAGGAGTTCTCCCACAGCTCCAATGCCTTGTCGATCTTCCGATCGACACCCGCCTCGGCGATCGGCCATGCCGCATCATGGAGCCTTGCCGGATCCCAGTCGTTCACGCTTCCCACGATCCCATCGGGAGCGAGGTTCTCCAGCTTGCTGATACCCCTGTAAATCGGGTGGTAGTAGTCGACTGCAGCGAGAATGATCGGCCCGATCTCATCTGCCAGGAGGGTCTGTACGCCGGCATCCACCTTCCGGAAGAATTGCTCCAGCTCGGACTTCGTATCGTCCTTGCCCGCCCCGTGTCCGTGAAACATTGGCTTGTTGCCGTGCCCCCCGGAACTGTGCATGGACAGACGGTCTTTCTCGATCTGAAAGCCGAGCGCCGTGCGCAGGTTGGTCGGAACCGTTTCGAGGTTTACAGGCGTCAACCCGGACACGGTTCCCTCCCACAGCCTCACCTCGTTCTGGCTGAGGGCCAGGACCCAGTACCGTTCCGGGGCCTGGAGAAACTCCATCAGCGGCCGCGTATGGAAAGTCGGCGCTACGACCACCAGGTCGGGAACGGCCGCAGGAAGCCTAAACATTCTGACGAGACCATCGCTGGCGAACATGGCGAGTCCGTCCGCCTGGTGTCGCCAGAATTCTTCGTTGCCGACGAGACTCTCGAACGACGAGAGCAGAGAGTCGGGCTTCTGGATACCACTGTCCGCCAGTAACCCCCTGGCCTGCTGAAGTGCGGCCCTCAACCTGAGGGGCTGCGCAGCGACGTCGGGTCCCTTCCGATGCGTCGGCATATAGATGCTGACGGCCGGGCCGACCGTCACCTGGAACAGTTCCTTTAGTTGGTCTCTTCCGAAGTGATCCACGGTTGAACGTCCCCGGTTAGATGGTCAGTCGCGGTCGGTGAGCCCACTGAGGAACATGCCCACCAGTGAAACGATGATGGCTCCGAACAGTGCGGCCCAGAACCCATCGATCGTGAACCCGGGAGTCAGCCAGGCGGTCAGACCGAGCAACCCCGCATTGACCACGAAATGAAACAGCCCGAGCGTAAGAATCGTGATCGGCAAGGAAAGAAGGGTCACGAACGGCCTGACAAATGTATTGACGACTCCAAAAATGAGGGCCGCAAGCAGTAGCGTTCCAATGTCCGCCACGGCGATCCCCGGCAGGATCTTCGCCGCCACGAACAGCGCAGCTGCGTTTACCAGAATGCTCATGATCACGCCCATATGTGCCCCCTTGCCTGGAGTGACGAATCAGAATGACTGAATCAGGTTGAACTGGAAGTACCAGTTCTTGTTCGGCCTGTTGTTCGGATGAACGAAGTCCAGCTCCATGATCAGGAATCCGAGCAAGTTCAGTCGGGCTGCGATTCCGTAGCTTGTCACGAGCTCCCGGCAGTCGATTCCGGCGACCTCACCGGACCCGCACGAGAACGACGGATCGTTTGACTTGTCCCACGCAATTCCGGCATCGAAGAATGGCGCAATCTCAATCGGCGGCAGACCCGGCGATGGAATCACACCGAAGAAGCCGATCAACGGAATTCGGAATTCGAAGTTCGCCACGGCCACCCGGCTGCCGAATAGCTGGTCGTAGGTGGGGCAGCCCTGTATACCTGTCCCACCTACGAAATCGCACTCGCTGCTGCTGAACGAGCCGCTGTTGTAGCCCCGAATCAGGGTCGGCATCCCGAGATACAGGTCCGCCAGCACCGCTCTGTTGGCCCAGCCGACAGGCGCATCGGGGTCGATGTCGGACCACTTGGCCTCTGCATCGCTGCCGTAGCGACCATACGTCATCAGGCGGGTGGCAAAGGTGAACGGCCGTGCCGGCATGAAGTACTTCCGGAAGTCGAACAGGAAACCGTAGTAGTTCAAGTCCCCGACCCGGGGAGAGAGCTCGATCCGGTACCGCTGCCCGAGGATCGGTCCCGTTCCCCCGAAGATCGTGTTGTCGTGCACCAGCGCCGTGGTAAACAACCCCTGGTTCAACGAATTCGGTGAGTCCAGGTCGACGGTTACCTGGTCGATCAACTCCCCGGTGATTCTGTCGTAGGTGCTGATTCGTCGTTCATCGGAGAAGTCGAGATTCTGATACCCGCCGGACACTTCGAATCGGCTGGCCCGACTGAATGGATACGATACGCCCGTGATCAGCTGGCGACTTACCTGCCACAGCCGGCGCTCCTGCTCGACATAGGCGCCGCCTTCGATTCCCGCCGCCTCGTATCCCACGTTGACGTACGGAATCTGGCCGGCCTCGACGAACCAGTTCCACCGCGTGCGCCGGTTCTCGTACGCCACGATCAGGGCGGAGCTCTTGAAGAAATCGCCGTAGGCCGTATTGACGTTGAGGATCGTGCTCAGATTCCGGTTTCCCAGCATGTCGCTGAAGTACAGCGAAATGCCGCCGGCGAAGAACGCGCCGTACCGGTCCACTCCCGCGCCGACCTGCGGCTGGCTTACGTAGTCGAGCTTGAGACCAGCATTGTACTTCGCACCGGTAAATGTCAGCGTGTCCTGCAGGCCGAGCTCTGGCTCGTCCAGCATGACCGAGATCAGTCCCGGCGGTCGGTCTTGCGGCGGCAGCATGGCGGGACTGACTCCCTCGATCGTTCCCTCGATCGGGACTCCTGCAAGCTGCGGCTGCTGATCGATGACGTACAGGTTGTAGTCGCCGCCCTCGAACGCCGTGTAAACGAGTCTGTCGGCCCGAGATGCCGCTGAAATCGCAGGGCTCGTGGCAGTGATTCCGCTGACGCCGGTGATCAGGTCGGTGATCTGTGACAGATCCCCGCCTCGGAAGTCGTACCGATACACGTTGCTGATCCCGCTCACATCGGTCACGAAGTACAGAGCCTGTCCGTCGCTGGACCACTGCGGATTGATGTGCTTGCCCCTACCGAACACGGGCAGTGCCTGGATTTCTCCAGAATCAGGATCGATAACCGCGAGGCGGTAGTTGCCGAACGCCAGCGTCTGAAGGTCAGTGGAGAATCGGCCGGTGACGAATGCGATTGTCGCCCCGTCCGGAGACCAGGCCGGCTGGAGGTCGGTGTACAGGTCGTGAGTCAGGCGTCGCAGGGCGCCGGTGTCGAGATCGGTTATGAACAGGTCCATGTACCCACCCACGATCGCGGCAAACGCCACCCTCCGACCGTCGGGGGAGAAAGTCGGCGTGTAGATCTCCCCGAGTTCCGGGTACCGGTGCTCGATGATCTTATTGCCGTTCTCCGGGTTGATGACCGTGAGCGCGGCATCGCCGCTGACGATCGACCCAAAGGCGAACATGGTACCGTCGTAGCTCCACGCGCCCGACGAATTGATGAACTGCAGACTCTCGAAGTGCGGGTCGGTCGCATTCTTGGTGATCCGGCGGATGACCTCGCCGGTCTCGGCGTCCGCCAGGAACATCTCGATCGCGAACAGGTCCTTCTCGGACAGGAATACGATCCGACTGCCGTCCGGACTCAGCGCCGGGCCAAGGTTCAGGCTCCCGGATCCGGTCCGGTCCGAGAGCAGCTCACGCGCTCCGTGATGCTGCGCCGCCAGCACCTGTCGGGAGATCTCCGCCAGCTGGTCCTGGTCGGGAAAGTCTTCGGGCGGTCTCTCCTCGGCACTGTCCGGGAACAACGGATCCGGAATGTCGGGCAGCGGAGGGCGCTGCTCGATCAGCGCCGGGTCCACGACGCGTGTCGCCACGGATTCGTAGGCCGCATAGATCGACTGGTGCCACTCACGGTTGATCTCGGCGATCGAGGTCTGCAGAACGACTTCCAGGGCGCCTTCCGGATTTCCGGAGCGCCCCGCGACCTGGAGCACCTTGCCGACGGCTTCGTCGCCCCAGGTGCCGGCTACGAAGGCCCAGAACGCCTGGCCCCAGCGATACGGGAAGTACTCCCAGCTGTTCGACAGGTCGGTCGTGGTCGGAAGACCGCAACACCCAGCGGCAGCGTCGCGCATCCACATGGCCGTGTGCGGGTCCACCGGTCCAATGGAGAGGTATTCGGCCATTCCCTCGATGAACCACAACGGGAGCATCAACGCAGTCGGACCGCGGAACCCGATCCCCCCATCCCCGGAGACGCTCGTGACGTCGAACTGGAAAGCATGCACGAGCTCGTGGCCGATGACGTGATCGGATCCATCGAGAGGCCCTGCCAGCGGAAGGATGATCCTGTTCTTCAGGACCTCCGTCACACCGCCCGTGGACTCTCCGATCTCCCCGAATATCGCGTTCGTCTGCTCGAAGTGCGGGTGGCTCGTGTACAGGATCAGCGGCTGGCGGCCCTTGAGCTGGTGGTCCAGCAGCCGGGAAATCCTCGCGTACCAGCGCTCTGCCATCCGGGCGGCGTCGGGAATGATCTCCGCGCCGTCTTCGTACCAGTAGATGTCGAAGTGCTCGGTCTTCAGGACCTTGAAGTCGAAGGTCTCGTAGTTGACCTTGTTTCGTCCGAAGTATTGGGCATCGGCCCGGGACGGAAGTCCGAGCGTGGCGAGGATGACCCCACCGGCCACGAGGAACGGAAGGGCACCACGTCGATTCCGCGTCATGTACGTTCTCCCTCGACACCACGAGCCGCTTCCGTCGCGACCCACCCGTTGAACCCGTTTGTTCCCGTCGATTCGTGCGGTCCCGAACCATACCCGACCGTACGCCACGGGTTTCTGGTTCCGGCCCGAGCTGCTCAGAAACCTCAGCACGGGAGGATCGCCCCACCATAGCGCGCCCGGATCTTCTCCGCCTCTTTCTGGTCGGAGAACGGACCGATCAGTACCCTCGTCAGATCGTCACCACCGCGTTCGACCCTGACGGTCTCGCCCCGGCGCCGGATCTGCCTCGCCAGGTCCTCCGCATTCTCCGGGTCCGCGAATGCCCCCGCTTGCACGTGACTGCACGCGAGCGCGGGCGGGGCGCCGACGACTTCCAGCTGGACTTCCGCCACCCCCGCGCCCAGCATTCCGATCGCGCGCGCGCCCGCTTTCGACAGATCAATGATCCGCCCGTGCGCGAAAGGTCCACGATCGTTGATCCGGACGACGGTCTCGCGGCCGTTGTCGAGATTACGTACCTGGACGCGCGTTCCGAACGGGAGCTCTCGATGGGCGGCGGTCATTGCCTCCATGTCGTAGACTTCACCGGAAGCGGTCTGCTTCCCATCGAAGCCGGGACCGTACCAGGAAGCTTCGCCTTTCTGGCTCCATCCCGGAGACACGGAGGTCATCGGCTCGGGATTCGAGGAGCAGGCCGCGAGGACCGCAATCAGGAGGGTGAGAGGAAGCCGTTTCACAATTGAAAAAGGACCGCGAGACCGACGGCCACGCAAGGTCGGACCGCGATCCCACCTGGAATCAGACCCATGAGACACCCGGAGGATGATGATCAATGAAGGAAAATGACTTCGGCATGTATCGATCCCTGCCCGGCGTCGGATATGACGCTGCCGTCGAGCGGGTGGAAGCGGCACTCCAGCAGGAAGGCTTCGGGATCCTCACCCGCATCGATGTGCGGGAAACCCTGAAGAAGAAGATCGACGTCGATTTTCGCCCGTACGTGATCCTCGGGGCCTGCAACCCGCCGCTCGCTCACCGCGCGCTGTCGGCCGAGGACACGATCGGCCTCATGCTGCCCTGCAACGTGGTGGTGGCGGAAACCAGCTCTGGCTCCGAGGTCGCCATCGCGCGCCCGAGCGTGATGATGACGGTAGCGGACGCCGAAGGACTCGAAGCCGTGGCCGAAGAGGCGCAGGCCCGTCTCGAGCGGGCGCTGGCTAACGTCTGAGTCTCGGCGCCCAGGCAACACCCAGGGGCACAGAGCCCGTCTCGACTGACCAGGCTACGGCAGCGGGATCGGAATCCAGCTTCACGGCGACCAGCCGTCCCGGCGTCGTCGGGGTTCCCTCGCATGTCACGAAGGCTCTCGTGCCGGAGCCGTCGAGCGCTATGCCGTGCGGATGCGCGGCTCCCAGCGCTACCCGCGACCGCTCCTGGAGCAGCTCCGTGTCGATCAGCGAAACAGTGCCGTCGCCCCGATTCGCCACGACAAGTGTCAGGCCATCCGGACTCAGCGCGATCTGGGCTGGGCGTCTGCCGGTCAAGACGTCGCCGACGTGCGTCCCCTCGGAGTCGAACACGCGCACGCGGTCGGCCAGATGCAAGGCGACGTACAGCCTGCTTCCATCGGGGGACCAGGCCAGGTTCAGTGGCTTGTACGCGGGAGATCCCGGTTCGCCCGGTTCAACATCTACGGGGAACCGACTGACCTCCTCGAGATCGGGAGACGAGAGCAGAACGATTTCGTCCCCGAGGCTGCAGGCGACGGCGACCAGACCCGACACCGGATTCTGGACCGCGTGATGCGGACCCGGACACGCACGGCGCCGGGCGACGACCTCGAGATCGTAGAGCCGGACTGTCAGGACTTCTCCATCTTCGCCGGGCCGGGCGCGATCGTAGTCAGCAACGAACCCGTACTCCCCGGTCGGGTCTATCTCGACCCGGGCCGCGCCGGCGGAGGAGAGACGACCGCGCCCGATTCGACGATCGGCCGGGCGCTCGAACTTCGACAGGGTAGGCTCGCCGTGGGCCAGGGTGGCATACCAGTGGCGGCCGTCCGGGGCGATCGCCAGACCGTGTGGCTCGTCGCTTTCGGATGGTCGTGGATCGAGGGCGATGCGAGCCAGGAGATTCCCGGTTGCCGGATCGAAGCGCAGGACTTCGTCGGACACGGCGACAGCCACGTATACCGCTGCAGCCCCGGGCTCTTCGCGCTGACTCGCCTGTTCACCACTGCAGCCGGCTGCAGTGAGTACGCCGACGGTCAGGGCGGCCGCGCGACGAATCAGAACTGTGGGGCCAGCTTCCACAGGCCCGTATTCATGTCCGACACGTAGATATTCCCAGCGTGGAGCTGAGGCGCCCAGGCGCACTGCTGCTGGTCGGCAACACAGCCGCCGCCCACCTCGTAGCCGGACTCGGCGATGAATCGGCCCTGTCGCTCGAGACTGCCAAGCAGCTCACCCGTGAGGTCGAACGCCTGCACGCCCGCCTCGTACCAGGCGAAGTATCCGATCCCCCGGTCCTCGTCGACCCAGAAATTGTGGGGCGCCGCACCAGGGCGAGCGATCGTAGCGACCTCGACCGGATTCGAAGGATCGCGCACATCCACGATCCTGACTCTACCCGGCAAGTTGATTTCATCCCCGAGGAATACGTAGCCGGCATCCGGCCAGTACCAGGCGTTGTGCACCAGGTATCCCGGAATCCGGATCCGACTCACTTCCCGGGGGCTGGTCGGCGAACCTCCCTGGATGCCGTTGCCCACATCCAGGATGATCAGGCCCGCATCCCAGTGTGACAGGAAGGCCAGGCCGTCGCGTACGTAGACGTCGTGCAGGAAGCTTGAGCCGCCATAGAACGAGGCGACGATCTGTGGTGCCGACGGGTCCGAGATGTCGAGTACCCGGAGACCGGAAGAAGCGGCCGTGCCGTCGACCACGAGGTACGCGTAGTCGCCTTCGATCCACACGTTGTGCACGCCGGGTGACAGGTCGGGGGCCGCGAACCGCCCGATCACCTGTGGCCGGCGGGGGTCTGCCAGGTCGAGCAGCGTGATACCGTTCTGCATGTCGTCGGAGTGCTCGTGCGTCAGGATACCGAGCCGGCCATCCGCACTCACTTTGATGTCGTTGACGACTCTCGCATCGACGATCACTGAGTCCACCAGCAGCGGGTCATCCGCGACCGAGATATCCCACACCAGCAGAGCATCGCCGCACGCGCCGCCCGCCACGTTCCGGCAGCCCCAGGTCCCGGTATACGCGGTAGTGCCGTGCTCCCAGTGATCGGAGCTGAACCGCCGACCGACCGCTCCGTTCCCTATGACCTGGAATCCACCGGTCGGGACCTGCCGAGCCGCGAACGCCACCTCGATGGTGTCGGCCGCACCCTGCGCTTCAGCCACGAGCTGCACGCTGCCGGTTTCGTACGCCACGAACCTGCCGTCACCGGTGACGAACCCGGCGCCGGGCGGGATCACCCGCCAGGAGACTGCAGGATTCGATACGGGATCTCCGTCAGGATCCCTGACATCAACCGCGAACTGGATCACGTCCCCCTGTACCGCCCCACTGGCATCGCCTGAGATGGTAACAGCACCGACCTGCGGGCCTCCGGGTGGAACCACCGAAAACACGACTCCGAGCGAGGCCAGCGTCTCACTCCCGACTTTCGCCTCGAGACTCACGTCGTACTCGCCGCCGGACAGCCCGTCGGGGAGCGCGAGGGTGAGTGATAGGTCGCGCGTATCTCCCGGATTCAGGGTCGCCACCTCGGCAGGAGATACGGAGAGTCCGGCCCCGGGGATCGGACCACCGCCATTCGATCGCACCGCACCCGCGACGAGCAGGACCGGACCGGCCGCCGCATTTCCGCTGTTGCTGATCCGAATCGTCTGGGCGCGGGCTTCCCCGAGCGTCACGGAGGCTGGATCAAACGTCAGCACGGGAGCGGGTTCCGGGCCGGCGGGCCCTGCTGGAGCGGCCGGCGAACTGTCTCCACCGCATGCCGCAACCCAGCCGGACGCGACCAACACGCACACGGCTCCGATCGAGCGACGGGCTCGCATCACGAACTACCTCCTGGGGGAAATCTTCGGTGACCCACTCAGCAAACACGTCCGCAGCCCGCGAGTTCCCCGTCCTTCCCGAACTCAACTTTGCCTGCATGGGATCTTACCCGTACGATCTACGCACCACCGGGGGGTGATCAGCATCGAGTGCGGGACAGCAGGGAGACCGGGTTCCATGACATTCCAGCGTGGTTTGCTGTCGTCTGTCGCTCTTTCCATATTCCTGGTCGGATCGCTGGCGGGCGCATCTGTCGGCTTCGATCCTGAGGATGCCGGGAGGCACGGGAAGTACGGCGACGGGACGTTCCACACGCGCCTCGAGGCATCGAGTCCGGCTGATGGCGAAGTTCTCACCATCCCTCTTCCGCTGGCGCGGTTCGAATTCTCCGGACCGGTAGAACCCTCGCTTACTCGCCTGCTGCTCCGCTACCCGTCCGGCGATTCCCTTTTCCTCGGCACGATCGTCGTGCCTGACAGTGCACACGTGATCCGGGCCGAATTCCCGGACCTGGCTCCCGGATCGTATGCGCTCGCATGGAAAACGGTTTCCGTGGATGGGCACGCGGCAGACGGCGTGATCGGATTCGAAGTCGCCTTGAATACCGAATCTCCTGCTCCAGCAGCGGAGACCGTTGCCGACACGGCTGCCGGGTTCGAAACCGGTGCGGGCGATGCGCCGGGACTCGCGGAGCCGGTAACGTCCAGAGTCGCCGGGCCGCCGTTGCGTCGCACCCTGTTCCGCGGACTCGGCCTGGCGTGTCTTCTCGCGACCGCGGGGATCCTGTGGTTCGCGGGTGGCAGCGGCCTGGTGCGCGAACCGGCAGTGCTGAGAGCGGCATCCGCTGCCGCCCTGCTTGCGACAATTCTGCTGGGGCTCGACTACCTGGACTGGCTGGGAGACGTGCGGCCGGCGGGAGAGGGCGTGATCGAAGGGCTCGTCGCCGCGGTGCGAACCCGCACCGGAATCGTCGAGGGCAGCCGGGTACTTCTCGCAGGGCTCACGTTCTTCCTGGCGGGCGGCGCTCGGGCCGGACGAATGGCAGGGCTCGTGGCGATGGTCGCGGTGATTTTCGGCGCCGCCGCCGGCCACCCGGCGGTCATCGAACCGACACTCGCGCTTCCGGCGAACGCGCTGCACCTCGGGGCGGCGGCGATCTGGATCGGGGGCGTCCTGCTGCTCACGGTGCTCCCGGACCACCCGGAAACGGCGGGTGGCGGTTGGCGCTACGAGCAGGTCGCGAGTCGGGTCTCCTCGCGAGCATTCCTGGCCGTGGGAGTGATCATCGGAACCGCCCTGCTCCAGGACCTCCTGTTCCTGGGAGAAATCGGAAACCTCCTGACCACGCGATACGGACAGCTGCTCATCGCCAAGTCCGTGGGGCTGGCTCTGATGATCGGCTTCGGAGCATGGCACCGCTGGAAGACCCTGCCCAGGCTGGTGCAGACCGGGGACCAGGGCCCGCTTCGACTGGCGGTACGAGTCGAAATCCTGTTCCTGACTGGCATCATCCTCCTTGCGGCCTGGCTGGCCCTGATCCCTCCACCGGTCGCCGGGTGAGACGTATTGTCACCGATGGGACCAATGCGGCCGATCAAGACGTGGACTTCATTCCCGGTCAAACCACCGTACGATTCTCTTAAGTACTTGTGTACTTTCGGTTTCCTTCAATACTCCGTATGATTACGGAGCATCGCAGGTATGGCCCGCTTCGTGCTTTGCTTCCCGCGCGAGGCTGGAATATTTGAGGTGGCCGAGGCTGTCGGCCTGACAGTCAGGTCAGTTTCTTCGCGGAGGAGAGCAATGAAGGGTCGAAAAGGGTTTGGAATCCTGCTTGCAGTTTCCGTCGCCCTCGTTTCGTTCGGGTGCGAAGGCGACACGGGTCCGCAGGGACCGGAAGGACCGGAAGGACCGCAAGGACCGGAAGGACCGGCAGCGGGCGTGAGCGAGTACGCCTACTTTGGTGACTTTGGTAGCCAGTGTGCCCACTGTCACGCGACGACGATCAATGACTACGTGACGACCGGACACCGGTTCGCGTATGACGATCTCGCCGCCGAGGATCAGTCGAATCTGTATTGCTTGCAGTGTCACACGACGGGCTTCAACTGCACGGTCGAGTTCGGTGACACCGAGCTCGACCCCGCGAACTGCTGGGACCCGTCTGACGGCTACAGCGGCTACATCGGTGACGAGTCCGACGAGGGCGTCGCGCGGCGTGCCGACCTCGAGGGCGTGCAGTGCGAGTCCTGCCATGGCGCGATGGGACCGGACTTCAACGCTCACCTCCCTGAGATCTCCTTCTCGACCTGGGACAACTCGTTGTGCGCCGGTTGTCACGACACGCAGATCGACGAGTGGGAAACGTCGGGCCATGCGCTGGCCGAGGGTGGAGATCCGGAAGCCCTGGGTGACCACTTCGGTCGCAGTTCCTGCGACTACTGCCATACCTCCGAGGGCTTCATTCGGACGTATGATCCGACTTACGCCGATTATGACTTCGGCGGCAATTACAGCCAGATCGGTTGCCCGACCTGTCACGATCCCCACGTGGGCGAGGACGGCGGCGGCAACGAGGCTCAGTTGAGAAGCGAGGATGACGTCCTTCTCTCCTACACCTTTCCGGCGGATCCGGCGGAGGACGACGATCTGACGGCCTGGACCGCGTCGGGATACGGCCCTGGTCAGACCTGCATGCAGTGCCACAAGGCGCGTCGCGACAACGCGAACGTGGCCAACCAGATCGCCAACGGCTACGGTCACTTCGGGCCGCACGGCAGTCCGCAGACCGACATGTTCATCGGCAACGGCTCGTATGAGATTCCGGGTTACACCTACACCGGAGCCGCTGCGCACAAGGCTGGGGTCACCGACGGGTGCGTGACATGTCACATGGCGTTCTCAGAGGACGCCGGCGGTCACGTCGTGCACAACTTCAATCCGACGCCTGAGAACTGCGCCGGCTGCCATCCGGGTCTGACGGACTTCGACTACAACGGCGTCCAGACGACGATCCAGGGCAAGTTGGATCAATTCGCCCAGCTGATTGGGTACATTGACGCCGACGATCTCGCCGCGAACATTGACGACGAGCTCACCGGAAACGAGACGTGGCCGGAGTGGCAGCGAGAAGCGGCTTACGGATTCATCTTCGTCTACAACTCGGGGGACCTCGGAGTCCATAACTCGACGTATGCGAACGAGCTGCTCGACGCCGCGATCGACTACACGAATGACAACCTTCCGTAAGAAGGCCTGAGCCACCCGAGAGCACGCGCTCTCCGCGGGTGGTCCAGCAGGGTCCTGCAACGGGACCCGAACACTCAAAGGCCCGGAGCGAGTCCGCTCCGGGCCTTTGAACATCGAGGCAACCAGGCGACCGGGCCCTACTCGATCGCGATGCTCTCCCGGGCCGACACCCACAGGATTTCGGTCAGCCCCTGGTGGCGGATGAACAGTTCGGTTCCCTTCCCGCGAAGTCGCTCCTCGGTGAATCCCATCAGGACAAGGTCGGCGTCCGCCGACTTCGCCTCCACCAGGCGTGAGAAGTCGATCCGGTCGTCGGTCGGAAACACCTTCAACCGTCGGCCGGAGATCGCGATCCGTCCCTCGGCGATCAGCGCCATCAGCTCGTCCGTCCGCTCCTTGACCTGGGAATCCGGAAAGGCCGCGAAGATCGACA
>Ga0114922_10002852_pt1 | contig 16139 bp, 13 predicted proteins | sample AartaG_FD_100975 | JGI IMG/M metagenome (GOLD analysis project Ga0114922, IMG submission 100975) | Deep subsurface microbial communities from Aarhus Bay to uncover new lineages of life (NeLLi) - Aarhus_00045 metaG | ecosystem: Environmental > Aquatic > Marine > Oceanic > Sediment | place...
ATCGACCACCCCCAAGCTCGCGGACTCGCTTGGCGGTGCCACCCATCGCCATTATGATACCGGTTGATCCTGGTTAGAGTATAGTAAAGAAATGGGAAGAGTTAGTAGTAACGGGAAATCGGGCTTATCAGTACTGGAAATGCTCAGGCGTCATAAATCCCATTGGGTAAGCACCGAAGCAATGCAGTTGGCATTGGGATTTTCCAACTCGGCCATTCCAAGCCATATCGAAGAGCTACGAGAGATGGGTCATGAAATCGAAGGGATTCCGGTTCGTGGTTATCGACTGGTGGGACATCCCAAGGCACTGAGTTCGGAGTTGATCGCGTACGGTCTGGGGACCGATCGGATCGGTAAACAAGTATTGGTATATGACAGCACCGAGAGCACCAATGACGTCGCCTGGCATTATGTCGCCGAAGCAGGGTATGACGGCCTGTCAGTGTTTGCCGAGTATCAACGAGCCGGCCGTGGAAGAATGGGCCGGACCTGGTCGGCCCCAAAGGGCAGCAGTATCTTATGTTCCGTCCTGCTGCAAAAGGAGCAGCAAATCCCGGCGGGGGTGTTTCCTTTACTGGCGGGTCTGGCAACGGCCACAACCATGGAAAAGCAGAGTGAATCCCGAGTTCACATCCGATGGCCTAATGACGTAATCCTTGCCGGTCGGAAAGTCGCCGGGACGATCGTGGAATCGCGGTCAAGCGTAAGCGGCAATGCCTATGTAATCGGGATCGGGATCAACTGCAGTCAAAGGGAGCAGGATTTTCAGGACGACTTGCGGGAAACAGCGATATCACTGCGGCAGGTTAGCGGACGTGAAATTGACCGTTTGAGCCTGGCCCAGGAATTGTTACGGCAGTTGGATCACTGGATATCAGTAGTGAAAACCGCCGGCACACTCGACCTCCATACGAAATGGATGGAGCGTTGCGACGATATAGGCCGTCGCATCACCGTAGCCAGTAACCGGCAAACCTTTTGCGGAAGAGTCATGGACGTGAATCCGGAAAAAGGACTGCTGCTGCAGCTTGATAGTGGTCCGATCAAGATATTCGACGGAGCGACAACGACGGTACTTGAACGTAGTTAGCCAGAGAAACCCTAGCGCGGCCTATAGGCCGCAACCAAAGGGATATATTCGTGTATGAATGTTTTTCTGACCTCTGTGATTCATCCTTATTCGGAGGGTACGTTTTTCGCTTTTTAGGCTACCAGCAGGCAGAGCAGATGCCCGATCAACATCCTGCTGGAAGCCCGAAAGCGTTAAACGCAGCGAAAATCCTCCGTACAGCAAAGCATTATAACTATTGTAATATCAGAAGGTTAGCAATGTCGAACATGAAAAACACACATAAAAAGCAAGGAATTGAAGTATTGTATTACGGGGGCGCCCGGGAGCTTGGAGTCAATAGGTGCATGGGGATATCCATCATAACGGGAGCGATTTGATAACCAAACATGCCGGAGGCCCAATGCGGTAAACTCCTTATGGTTAAATAGTTAAAATCATACGCCAGAAAAAACTTAATAAAATTTTCAGTTTTTTCAAGTTAGTAGTACAGATTTCATAGATTACCCAGCGCGGCCTAAAGGCCGCAACCAATGGGGTGAAACATGTCTAAATGATTTGATCCAAACCATAACCATTTTTCTATGTGGAAGATGCGTTTTTCGCTTTTTCAGGCTACCAGCAGAAGGAAAACGATTTTCCAACGGGAAAGAGTTCAGGAAACATTCCTTGTATCCTGCTGGAAGCCCCAAAGCGGTAAACGCATTCATAGTTCTCCATACGGCAAATTCGCTATAAAGCCTTAAGGTATAAATGTTTAGCAATAACTGAAATAAAAAACACGCATAAAAAATAAGTAGTGGCAAGATTGTAGTACGGATTTGTCACCCATACTTTGTTGGTATGTCCCCCTCTTAGCAGAAAAAGCTTTTTTGTTCACTTGAGACAGCCACTGTTTGAGCGTATTTATTACATACAATTGGTTTTATCGGGACGTACGCGGATTTGCAGTATGCCCGATAAGCAATCAGAATTTTTTTGTCGTTCCGGGTATTCGGACGTAGTCACGAGAGGGAAGATTTTCGAAGGATATATTTTACTCGTCATGCCGATTGCTCCGGAGCAGTTTCGTTAATCACTATACTCGTCATCCCCCTTATAAGTACTACCAAGGTCCATCAAGTTAAACGAATGTAACGATTACATAAGCCGCTTTGTGGTCATTAGGAGAAAAAAAGGGTATGGTTTTTTTGACCGGGGCGGGATTGTTTTTTACAGTTATTAGGTAGGTTCAATTAAAATCCATTGTAGCGGCATTGCAGGAACAGTTACGCCGTTATAAGGGGCTTGAATTTGTCAAAGTGGCGTTCCAAGCGAACCGATACAAGCAATGTTAATAAAGAACATACCGCCCGGAAGGAAAACCAGGCAGGAGCCTACGGATCGGGTTTTAGGAGAAAGTGAGGTGATTCCGTCAACAACAAACGCTGACGTCCTGAAAAACGTCGAGGCAGCGGCAGGGGAAACAGAAAGACAATCGTAAATTGTGTAGTGTAGTTAATGTAGTTGTGTAAAGGAAAAACAGGAATTCACACATTTTGTGCCGACACGGCACAGGAGGGTCGTAAAGTATGAAAGCTCGAAAAAGTGGTTTTACGCTGATTGAAATTTTGATTGTGGTGATCATATTGGGGATTCTGGCTGCGATCGTAATCCCGCAGTTCACGGAAGCCTCCAGTGAAGCGAGAGAATCGACACTGGTAAGCAACCTGCATACACTGCGGAGTCAGATTGGTCTGTATAAGGTACAGCATGATGACATTCTTCCGGGTGATACGAGCGGAGACGGCGCCCCGGACAACGCGGCCAATTTTGAAGCCGACTTGGTCGGCCAGACGGACGTGAACGGCGACGTGATTGGTGCGTTGGATTTTGGTCCTTACATGCAGAATATTCCGGAAAATCCGTTCATTACGGTTGACGCTACGCCGATGTTCGCGATTGGCGCCGGAGCGGCGCCGGGCGACAACAGCTCGCACTGGTATGTCGATAGCGTCACCGGCAACATCTGGGCCAACGACAGTGAAGCCAATTCGGACGATATTGACCATTGTGAACTGTAAGGTTTGATCGGAACCAGTTATGGTAAACGACTAATGGAAATTGAATCCTCAAGCCCGGTGACGGTTTTGTGATAAGACCAGTTGCCGGGCTTTGATTTTCATCAATCCAAACGGGATCGACATCGGGAATGTAAATCCCCTAGTAATAAAGGATAGGCATGATCATGAGTACACAGAGCCATTCCAGTTACAAACAGATGTCGGCGCGGTCAGGCAAGTCCGGTTTTACCCTCATAGAAATATTGATTGTAGTGGTGCTATTAGGGATCATGGCGGCCATGGTGATCCCCAAATTTTCCAATGCCGCGGCGGAATCGCGCGAGAGCATGTTGCTGGAAAACCTGCGGATTCTGAAGGCTCAAATCGGCGTGTATCGTGCACAACATTGGGATGTTGCCCCCGGCTATCCCGATGGTGATACCAGTAATAATCCGACGGAAGCGGATTTTGTGGCCCAATTAACGCTCTACACCGATGAGGATGGAGTGACCAATGGGGTTGAGACGGACCGGTTCAAGTACGGACCCTACATGCGGGAGATACCGGACAATCCGATTAATGGTCTGCCCACGGTAGAGGTCATCAACGACGGCGGCGTCTTGCCGGGCGTGGGGGATGACAGCCATGGCTGGATCTACCGACCGGAAGATCTGACCGTGCTCAACGACGCTTCGGGAACCGATAGTCACGGGGAAGATTATTACAATTATTAAAAGCCGGCAGAGGCGGTTGCCGATAAAACCAAGGGAAAGTGATACAATCACAATGGCGGTGGACACTTTCCAAGCCCCGACCGTGAGGGAGGGGATCGATGGGTCCATGGTTTTCGATCCGCTTACTTACGTGCGCGGCTTGTATATGCGGATTATCTCGTTAAAAATGTAGGAGAGAACAGATGAAAGTAACAGTGGACGGCTATACACGAATCCTGCTAAGCGTCATTACGGTATTGCTAACAGTGCTGGCAGTGGGGATGTGGTGTGAGACACCGACGACGATCCCTTCCGCCGGCGCGCAAGGCATACCGGACTCAGGCCAGCAGTTACATGAGATTTCGCAAAAGCTGAACAGCATCGACAAGTCGATAGCGGAATTGAAAGCACTGATGGTTTCGGGTGCGGTGAAGGTACAAGTGGTAGAGGCGAAGGATACGAAGAAGGCCACTGTCAAACCCGCGCTTAAGGCGCCGGTGAATAAGTAAAGGGGACCAATCCCCTCCAAGCCGCGCACGTAAGTAAGCGGATACTAATTTTATTGGTTATCGATCCCCTCCCTTACCCCGCTTCGCTAAGGCTACGCAGGGCGAGGCGGTCGGGGCTTGGAAATGGTCAGGGTATTGAAAAACCAGTGTTTAACAGGTTGCCCAGAGGTATTTATGAGCTACGAAAAACCAACCATATCACAGGGTGGCTTCACACTGGTGGAAGTTCTGATGGTACTGTTGATCCTGGGGATCGCAGCAACCATCGTGATCCCGATGATCAATGACACCAGCGATATGCAGGTGACATCGGCAGCCCGCCAGATAGCATCGACCTTGATGTACGCGCAAACCGCTTCCATATCCACTCAGGATCAGTATCAGGTAGTATTTGATACCGGCAGCAATAGTTTTGAAGTGCAGGATTCCCTGGGCGCAGTTATCGTGGACCCGGTGGTGGGCAATCCGTACCAGATAGAATATCCGAACGATAAGCGTACACGAAACGTCTCCATAGAAACAGTCAACTTTGACGGAAGCAGCATAGTTTGGTTTGATCGTCTGGGCGCCCCGTACGGGGGCGCGATCAGCGCCAGCCCCCCTCCTTTGAGCACCGGCCAGGTCGTGGTGCAAGTAAAGGATAAAACGATGACGATTAGCGTAGAGCCGGTGACCGGACGAATCACCATTCAGTAATTGTATTTTCTAAACAAATCTATACCCGATAGCAGGGTGGGACGCATGCCCAGGTTAATGACGAATGACGAAATCCGAATGACAAAATAATCTCACCCATGGATAAAACCGGGCGACGGGATGTCATTCTAAGGCCACAGATTCTTCGCTGCGATCAGAATGACACATATCCACGTATTAGTCGATGTCCGGTTAACACAGGGGGCAAGGATGGCGGAAGTGAGACGGCGATGTTAGGGATACGCACAAAATGGATCAGTCCGATCGGATTGGATATCGGGCATGATTCGATCAAGATGCTTCAACTGGAGCGTCTCAAATCCCAACTCCGGGTACGTGGCGCCGCCAAAGTTCGGTTTCCGGAGTCACTTCGTGTTCAGGACGGCGGCGGATATCGGCGTTATCATTTTCTCGTTGATTCCATTGCGCGCATGTGGAAAAGCGGCTCCTTCAAAGGACGGGACGTCATTATAGGACTGCCCAAACATTCGTATGACGTTAGCTATCTATGCCTTCCCGACCAAATGCCGCAGACCCATCCTTTATTGATTCAGCGGGCGCAAGAACAACTCGGTCTGGCGGACGCATCCAGTCGAATCGAACCCTTTCCGTCGGGTCAAGTTCGTGAGGGCAATGCGTTATTGCATCAATACGTTGTATTTGGGATGAACGATCAATCCTGGCTGGAACAGCGAATGATGCTGGAGGATATGCATTTTCATTCTATCGAGGCGGATCCGATTCCCTGTGCGTTTTACCGCCAATTGATCTTATCTTATTCAGACGATCTATCCCGGAACCGACCCATCGTCGGCGTGGACATCGGCGGTTCGACATCCACAGTGATTATCCTTAACGATAGAACCTTACGTTGGGTCCGCCACATAGAAATCGGAGGCGAAGACTGGACGAATCCGATCGTAAAAAAATTACAGCTTTCCACGGACGAAGCCCTTCAGTTGCGGATGCGATCATTATCCAATTCAAGCGACCGTCTCAAGGCCGACCGTTCGAAATCCGGTCGGGATAAGGTGGATCGGGTCTTACAAGATATCATTCGAGAAACCGTGGAAGAACTGGCTCAGGAGATACAATTGGGTCTGAATTATTACGGTCGGCGTTATCAGGCTCAGCAACCGAGAGAGATAGTGGTTTTTGGAGGCGAAGCGGCGTGTCCCATAGTGCTTGGCCTCCTGGAACAAAGGCTGAAAATGAAGGTGAATATAGGACGTTGTTTCGAAGGAATTTCACTGGGATCAGGTGAAATTCGTGATGTAAGCGCGAGTCCGTATAGTGAATGGTCCACCGCGATAGGTCTATGCCTGAGGCCCCAAACCGCCCAGCGCGTATCCGTACCGGCATGAGAGAAGAGTCCGCAGCTCCGGGCGAAAAAACAGGGCCTACCGGGCAAGTAAACGTTCAGATGATCCACTGTAAGGTCGATATATAGAGCAGGAAAAAGCAGTTTTATCAGAAGGAATCGTAGTAACAGGAGAAAAACTATGAACTGGTGGAAACGAATTCTGATCAGCACGGTGATTATGGTAGGTATCGTTGGATACAGCAGCAGGGTCCAGGGTCAGGAGGCCGTTGTGGAGACGGCCGAACCAACCTCGGGAATGGAAGAAGGTGTGACACCCGCGGTCCCGACGGTGGCGGAACTTACCCCGGAAGGGGTATTTCCCACAATTGCCCTTAAGGGGGATATAACGGAATTCCTTAAAATTCTGAGCAAGTCCAGTCAGAAAAATATTATTCCCTCGCAACAGGTACGCGGGATGGTAGAAGTCAATATGTTTGACGTTACGTTCAAGGAGGCACTGGATGCGGTGCTGGTAGCCAACGGATATGCCTATGTGGAAAAAGGACCGTTCATCTTCGTCTATACGCAAAAGGAATACGATGCCATGCAGGAAGCGGCCCGACGCGTCGAGGTGAAGGTGTATGAACTGAGTTACATTCCTGCCCAGGATGTCGCGGCCTTGATTCAGCCCTTGACCAGTAAGAGCGGAGTGATCACGACGTCGCCCGAAGCCGGCAAAGCTGAGGATTTGTCCGGAGAGAATTGGGCCGGGGATAATTATCTGATCGTGCAGGATTATCCGGAGAATCTCCAGCAGATCGGCAAGCTGATACAAAACATCGATAAGCGCCCACCGCAGGTATTGATTGAGGCAACGATACTCACGGCCTCGCTGGGCGATACCAACCAAATGGGGATCGATCTATTTTACGCCGGCGGCGTGAATCTTGAGTTTGTCAACAACGAAGCCGACCTCATAGTCACAAGTGATGCCCAGACCGACGAGGGAATACGCACCGATTTCGCCGGGAACGTAAGCAGCGGCGGTCTCTCGATCGGCATTACCAGTAATAACGTTGGGGTACTGATTCGAGCCCTGGAAAGCGTTACGGACGTAGTGACGCTGGGCAATCCCAAAGTTCTGACGTTAAACCGGCAACAAGGAAAAGTCATAGTGGGCAACCGGGACGGCTATATCACCACTCAAGTATCGCAAACGACGACGACCCAAACGGTCGAGTTTCTGGAAACCGGCACACAGTTAATTTTCCGTCCGTTCGTGATGAATGACGGCTATATTCGTATGGAACTGAATCCGAAGGACAGTGACGGCGGCGTCAATCAGAAGGGTGAATTTGTCCTGCCGTCCGAAACCACCGCGGAAGTCACAACCAATGTCCTGGTCAAAGACGGCCATACGATCGTGGTTGGCGGTCTGTTCCGGGATAAGACATCTATTTCCCGATCACAAATCCCGTTCCTGGGTAATATCCCCGTGCTGGGTCCCCTATTCAGCAGCAGCAGCGACGAGGCAACCCGTGAAGAAGTGATCTTTTTGATCACGCCGCATATTGTTAAAGAAGAAGTGGATTATGCCGCCGGGGAGCGTGTCCTTCAGGAATGTTTTGTATTGCGCAACGCCGCCCGAGACGGATTGCAATGGCATGGTCGCGACAGCTTAGCCGCCGCCCACTATAATTGTGCGAAGAAACATCAGGCGGCGGGCCATCTTAACAGGGCGCTCTGGAATGCCAAACTGGCAACCCATATCAGCCCTATGTTTGTCGATGCGTTTACTCTACGCGATCAATTGCGGGGGCAGACGATCTACCGCGGTGAGATCGGCAGCATGCACAGCTTCATGAGGAAGTTGATCAAAGCGGAAAATAAGTAAACGCGACATAAAGCAACCGCTTACTTACGTGCGCGGCTTGGATATGCGATATGTTCAAACCGGCCTGGAAATATGGTATTTTCAAAGCCCCGACCGTGAGGGAGGGGACCGACAATGAAATAGTTTGTTATTACAAACTAAGAGATTGAGGTTGTATAGGTGTCATGCCCACGCTTGCGTGGGCATGTTCACTGTATATCGTTATACATAAGCCAACCCTTCGGAGGTTACAAATGAGGCAGCCCGTACAATGGATCCTGATACTTCTGTTCCTGACCGTTCTGGTGCCAGTTGGTTGTGAAAGTCAGCATCAAAAAAATAAGGAAGCGGCGTTGGCGCGATGGCAGGGAGCGCGAGCCCATATAGAAGCGGATATGGCCCGGACCCAGTTGGAATCCGGCGAGTTGAAGAAAGCCGCCATCACGGCCCAAAACATCATCTCCAACAAGCCGGATTATGTTCCCGCCTATCTGATATTGGGACAAGTGTATCTCGAGCAAGATCATCTGAGCAAAGCCAAGAAAACGTTTGATCGCTGCCTACAATTGGATCCTACGCAGTCCGAGGCATACTATTTCCAGGGGATAATCCATGAGCGATGGAATCAACCGGAACAGGCCTTTGCAGACTACCAAAGCGCGTGGCAGAACAATCCCGGATCGATACCTTATCTACTGGCAATGGTCGAAAGCGTAGCTCTCCAGGGTCATTACCAAGAAGCCCTGAGCCTCCTGACAGAGCATATGTCTTCCGTGGATCGTGATGCGGCGATTTATATGACGGCAGGGAATCTTCTGGTCAGCTTGAATCGTCATGAAGAGTCTCTGGAGATGTTTTCCGAAGCGCACCGTATCAGTCCGGACAAAACACCGGTTAAAGAAGCGCTGGCGTTTGCCCTGCATCGCGTAGGGCGCAGCCAGGAAGCATTGGCGCTATTCCAGGAACTCTCGAAAGGTCCAAGCCTTGAAGGAAGCCGGAATCAATGGATATACGAATTAGCCATGGGCGATTGTTATATGTCCTTACAACAGTTACACCAGGCGCAGCGGTGTTTTGAAACGGTCACGGAACGAGATCCTCTGAATCCGAAAGCCTGGAAACGACTGGCCCAGGCCCAATTGGCGCGAGAATACCTGGACCCAGCCGCCCAATCCGCACAGCGGGCCCTGTCGCTTCAGCCTGATGACACGGAGGCCCTTATGGTTCAGGGCTACGTAGCATTGAAGAAAGATAATTACCGTGAAGGGCAAGCAATTTTTCAACGGATCATAAAGTTAGAAGAACATAACGGTTTGGCATACTGTTTACTGGGACAATGTCTTCAGGCGGAAGGAAAACGTTCGGAGGCATTGGTTTGCTATACCGAAGCGTTGAAGATTAATCCCGAGGATAGCTTGGCGCAAACACTCATGGCCAAAATCAAAAATAATGAAATAAGCTCCGAAGAGCCGGTGAAAGAATTTTAAAAACGAATACCGAAGTACTAAATTCTAAATCCTAAACAATATCGAAATTCAAATGTTCAAATGTTTCAAACCGAAGAGTTTTAATCATTTGAAATTCGGTCATTTGGATTTGTTTCGGATTTAGATATTAGGGTTTAGGATTTGCCAGAGACTGGTTTATAACCGCTTACTCACGTGCGCGGCTTGGAGGTGAGGGGCAGGTAATAATCCGATACGATTCAGGAGGCTAAAGGAGGAGAGAAAACGGTGGGAGTAGCACGGCGTTTGATACTGGTCTTAGTAGTCCTGGCCGCTCTGGGCAGCAGTGTCGCTTACTTCACGACGGAAATGGGACTGACCGGGTCCGCGCATCCGGCGCAGCATCTGGGCCGGATCGTCTTCGGACTCCTGGCTGGGTTAAGTATCCTTCTGGCGGTGCTGATTTGGCAGAATCTATCCAGTTCGTATCGAAAAATCCGTCAGCAATTGCACCAATTTGAAGCAGAAGGAAAAATCGGCCTGATTATGATAGATGAACGAGATGAGCTGGCGGATTTAGTATCCTGTATCAATCAATATCTCACCGGGATCAAATCCCGGCTTCAGGAGAATCGGCTCCAGAATAAAGAGTTGGAGATCCAGGCGCGGGTGGCCGAAGCCGAACGGCGGCAGACCGAAGCCATGATTTTCAGTATATCCGAGGCGGTATTGGTGACGGATAAATTTGATGAATTGCTGATGGCCAATCCCGCGGCGGAAAAACTATTTGGGTTTCATTGGAAAGACAGTTACCGTCAGCCGGTCGAAGAAATTATCCAGGACGAAGACCTTTTGAGCCTGATCCGTCATACGCGTCAACATAAAAGCAGCAAACTTACTCGCTTATTAGAACGGGCCGATCCCGAGCAAAATAAAACCCTGAGCCTAAAAGTATTATTGTCGTGCGTCTCGGATGCGGAACAGGAAGAGATCGGCGTGGTAGTGGTGATTCATGACGTTACCGCCGAAAAAGAAATCGCCAAACTGAAAGATGATTTTGTCAGCAGCGTGTCGCATGAGTTGAAGACCCCCCTATCGAGCATTCGGGCGTATGCGGAGATGCTGGGCGATCACGAGGCGGACGATCCTCAGTCGTATCGGCAGTTCTGCGAGATTATCGAGGAGCAGGCCGAAAGGCTGAACCGGCTGATCGATAACATTCTGAATATATCCCGTTTGGAATCCGGCGTTTTAAAGGTATCCAAAGACACGCTGAATGGCATCGAAATCGTTAACGACGTGATCGCTACGATGCGGCCCCAGGCAAAGGAAAAACATATCGAAATACATCTGCAACAAGAATCGGAGGAAATGTGGATATCGGCGGATCGGGATATGATCCACCAGGCCGTTATGAATCTGGTGAGTAACGCGGTGAAATATTCCCCAGCGAATCAGCCGGTCCAGGTGCGACTTGGGATTCGGCATGAACGGCAGGGCTTTATCGAAGTGCAGGATCAGGGTGTGGGAATCCCAACCGAATGTCTCGAACAGATATTTGATAAGTTTTATCGGGTAGAGGAAAACAATCATCTTGCCGGCGGCACCGGATTAGGGCTGCATCTAGCCAGACAAATTATCGAAAACGTTCATGACGGGCAAATCACCGTCCAAAGCCGTCCGGAACAAGGCAGCATTTTCACCATACTACTGCCTTTATGTAAAAGTCCCCAACTGCAACCTGCTTGAAGAAGTGTTTTCACGAATGAATTGAAAAAAGGTAAGTATTCAGCCATATGCAAAATACCATTAAAACAACCTGGGTGGCACCGCCAAGCGACCAACGGGAGCTTGGGGGTGGATGGTTCTACTGGACCACACGACCAGGGCGACCACGTGGGATCGCCCCTACAGTTCTCGCTTGGCAGCGCCACCCGTAGTTTGTTGCATATCAGTGAATACTTACGAAAAATAAAGACCGAGAGAGAAAACTATGAAGGAAACTAAAAAAGTACTGGTGGTGGATGACGAGGTGCACATTCTGCACGTGGTATCGCTGAAACTGCGAAACGCGGGTTATGAAGTGATCACCGCCCCGGATGGACAGGAGGCACTGGAAATCGCACAAGTGGAACTGCCGGATCTGATTATTACCGATTATCAAATGCCCCATCTGTCCGGGCTGGAATTGTGTCAACGGCTGAAACAACATCCGGCCACGCAAGGCATACCGGCGATTATGCTGACCGCCCGTGGCTTCGCGCTGGACGATGCGGCCCTGGCCTCGACAGGGATCCAACGCTGTCTGCACAAACCTTTTAGTCCCCGCCAGGTGCTCCAGGAAGCAGAAGAAATACTCGGCGCTGTGTCCACGGACGTATTCGGACATGGGCCTGTAGTCATTAGTGATTGACATGCCCACGAAGACGTGGGCATGGCACCCGGCAGTATGAGAAGGCAACGTTGCTGGAAACGAAATGCATTATGGCTGAATCCACTATATCCTGTGAAGAGCGAGATAGAGAACTGGAAGCTTTGAGCCACTCTCTGGCGCAAAGCTACGAGGAACTGGATCTGCTGCATCGGATCAGCGACCGTATGACCGTTACGCAGGAACCGGAAGAATTCTTTCATAATCTTTGCCAGGACCTCAAAGAAGTGCTCGAGGTGAGCAAACTTCTCGTTCTCTGGAACGAACAGGAGATCCCGGAAAACAGCTTTTCCAAAGTGATTTCTTCGGGCGAACCGGAGCTTTCGACAACCGACAAGGAGCTTCTCTGGCAGCGGATACTGCGCCAAGCGGACGAACCCAGTAAGGTTCTGATCGACAGCAACGTGGACGGCCCGTACCGGCATCAATGGCCTACTCTCATCCGGAATCTCGCGGGCGTGCCCATTTGGCGCGGCGAGAAAGTGATGGGCGCGCTGATTGCCCTCAACAAAATGCACAAAGCGGATTTTGATTCGCTGGATACCAAACTGCTCATGTCGGTGGCAAACGAAAGTGCGGTGTATCTGGATAATTTTCGATTATTTAAGGATCTTCAGAATCTTTTATTAGGCGTATTGCGGGCCTTGACCAGCAGTATCGACGCCAAAGATCCCTATACCTGCGGTCATTCCGAGCGTGTAGCTTTGATTTCATGTTGGCTGGCGAAACAACTATCTCTGCGGGATATCGAGATACATAATTTGTACCTGGCCGGTCTTCTGCATGACGTGGGTAAAATCGGCGTGAGCGAAGCCGTGCTGTGTAAACCCGGTGAGCTGGTAGAGCAGGAATTCGAGCAGATCTGTAAACATCCACGGATCGGCGCCAATATTCTGGGCAGTATCAAGCAAATGGATGAGGTAACGCCCGCCGTCTTAACCCATCACGAGCACTTTAACGGCAGCGGCTACCCTCAGGGACTGCGGGGACAGAACATCCCGTTAAGCGGCCGTATCATTATGCTCGCCGATTCTTTCGATGCCATGACCAGCGATCGCACCTATCGCAAAGCATTGCCCCGCTCCATCGCCCTGGCGGAAATCCGACGGTTCAGCGGCACCCAGTTCGATCCCCAGTTGGCAGAAATCTTCTTGAACAGTGATCTGGATGATCTGACCGAACAACTGGAAACCGCTAAGGATAAACAGCACACTCCCGGCATCGCCTATGCTCCGATCATGAATTGATTTATCGTAAGCATATCTATTGAGTAAACAGGATTGACAATCCTATGCCATGCCACCCGATAAAAGATAGCAAATAAGACTTCTGGTCTCATTGTTTCTCGGACATGCCTTTCATTCGCTCTTTTAAATTGGGCGAAAATGTAAATCGTATCGCTTCGGGAGAAAGCATCAGACTTCTTCCGGAATGACCCGCATCTTTGACAATTCGAAAATGCTGGTTATATTTAATTTGCTCTCCAAAATAATGTACAAGATAATTATAATATATAAATCCTCTTTCAAGTCTATGCTTTCCTTGTAGCATTGCAGGTGGTTTTTTATCAAGCGAGGTATCCTCTTCATCGTGATCCCTGCTGCCGACCAGGTACAATATCTTTTTGGATACATACTGTTTCGTAATGGTTTCAGGGGTAATCTTGAATTTCTTATGGTATGCAAACAGGGTTTCTACCCCATAGCCCCAGTTGTTAAATCCCTTGGGTGCATTTTCTGGAATGGCAAATTCGTTTAGTATCCCTTTTACGACCCTTTCCTTATTGAAATACACATAAGATGACGGGGCCATAACTATATATCGAACTTCAATTCCCATCGGTTTGGCAATATTTGTCTCAAACATACCGCTGGCGGCATAACGATTGACCATCTGCCCGCCTCCGGAATGACCCAATATGATGATTGTCGTAAGGTTGGGGAAATTGCCACTAGTTACTATTTGTTCAAGAACTCTATCGGTGACCTCATACGAACTGATGCGAACTCGCTTGTCATTGAACATCCCCCTTGAGGTTCCCCAAAAGGGAGGAAATTCCCAATATAAAATGTTGCTTTCGTTTGGATTATTTACGCGTCCTTTGGGAAGAATATGCGGCGCTATGATGAGAGTTTTATTTTTTTGATCCGGAACTTTATCTACAAGTGCGGAAGCCCTGTTAAAATAATCCTTTGCACTATAACTCGCACTATGTATTGAGTATATTACTTTGGTGATAGAATCATTGCGGGAAGATACATTGTGGGAACTTTCATACGGCAAAAATGTTTTTGCGCCATCGACTTCAATAAGATACCTTTTTGAGGCAACTTCAATCCCAACAACCCGGGCGAATGTGCAACATATCAGCAAAGAGAAACACGAAATATATTTCAGCATACCGATAGAAGAAAATCTTTTCACAATATCTCCCATATTATTGCTTGCCCACACAGCCAAACCTTTCAACTCCGCGATAATACCAAAATTTTCATTCAACTGCAATTGCTATTATTTTGTGGCCATGATTCCAGTATTGAAAACGTATTGTACGATATCGACTTGAGCTTGTAGAATAAGGGGGATATACTATAAGTTGTTAATAAGGAAAGGTAAGATTATGTTGGCTTCCTCGTGGAAATTATTTAAGAGATGCGTTCTGGTGTTCGGGGTATTGTTGTCGTTTTTCGCGATATTGGAATGTGTTCGGGCGTATCAAACGTTATACGAGTTACACCCCATCGCCGGCTATGGTTTCGTGGGGATTCTCTTGATAAGTTTCAGTTGGCTCATCTGGTATTATGTGCGAACGGTTTCGACGCGGCCGGCGGTGTTGAAGCCGGTTGTGATTGAGGATCCGGACCAGGCGAGCCACAGAGAATTGCAGCGATATGCGAAGTACTTGCTGCGTTATTTAACTCGCTTGAGCAACAACAATCTGCTACCCCCTGAGGAGTGTGAACACGTCCGACAAAATATTGACGCGTTAGGGTCCAAGCTGCAATTGCATCGCGATCGGGATGAACTGATCGAGGCGATTCAAGCGGCGGAAGAGCAAGCGGTCCAGCCGGTCTTAGCCAAACTCGATGACGAAGCGAATCGGCAAGTAAGGAATTGCACCCGCGATGTGATGGTGGGAGTGGCGTTGAGTCCATATAAGGCGGCGGATTTGTTGATTGTTCTGTATCGGAATCTGGCGATGGTGATTCGGCTTATTCGCATTTATAACAGTCGTCCGCGCCTGCGGGGGCAGTTGCAGATTCTTTCGGATACGATTCGCGTAGTAGCAACGGTGAATTATATCAACATGGGGAAAAGCCTATTGGAGGGGCTGGGGACGAAAGTGCCATTTATACGTACCTATACGGATGATATCGTACAGAGTATCGGTGCGGGCTTTATGACGTCGGTGGCGGGCCATGCTGCGATGGATCGGTGTCGGGCGTTTCGAGGGTGGAACGAGTTGGAAGCGAAACATATTATCCGGAGCCGCGTTGCCGAGTTTTATACCGACGTGCGCGATATCTTCAAAAAAGACATTCTCTCGGTGATTGTTAAGCGGGTCGGCGATGTATCCAAGGATAGTCTGGATAAGATCGGCGCCGTGCTGGACGAGATGGGCAATCGCATCGGCACATTTGTAAAGAAGCCCTTCCAGACGGCAGCCGCAACCGGCGGGACGGTGGTAACGACGAGTACTTCTACCTTCAAGAAATGGTTTTGGCGGTCGAAGAAGTAATCGAGATGATTTGCATCGCTGATTTGTAAGTATTTAGCTATATGTAATAAAACGTTAAAACGACCTGGGTGGCGCCGCCAAGCGACCAACGGGAGCTTGGGGGGGGTCCACAGAACCATCCACCCCCAAGCTCGAAGACTCGCTTGGCGGTGCCACCCGTCGGTTGTATTTATGCAAAGAAATCTTTATACTATATTTAGAATTGATTAACGTCGATATGGAGCAAGCGGAAGGGAGAAAATGATGACCAGGAATAATTGGATACATATATTCATACCCATAGTCTTCCTATGGATTTTATGCGCCAGTCCCGCGGTGC
>Ga0114922_10002853_pt1 | contig 16136 bp, 24 predicted proteins | sample AartaG_FD_100975 | JGI IMG/M metagenome (GOLD analysis project Ga0114922, IMG submission 100975) | Deep subsurface microbial communities from Aarhus Bay to uncover new lineages of life (NeLLi) - Aarhus_00045 metaG | ecosystem: Environmental > Aquatic > Marine > Oceanic > Sediment | place...
ATTGCGGGATATTGCTGAAAAAAAAGATATTGAGAAAAAATAAAAAACTTGAGAAAGTATAAAAGATAATATTGTCGTAACTTATTGAAATATTTAGATCCAACCCAATTTGGGGATCATACGGGATAGACACTCTGAGCAGCAGGCGCATTAGCAGGTGCAAACTGAAGGTAGCCTAGTGCCTGTTTCATAAACGTATCCCAGAGAGCCTCCACGCTTTTTGCATCCCGCGTAAACCACGTCTGGGCCAAGGTGGTCATGCGGCCCTGAGCCGCATCGTCCAGTTTAACCTTCTTTCGAACGTCCTCAATGTAAAGCGTGCCAAACAGTCCGTTGTTTCTCATGTCAATGCCAAGGTCTCCTTCTGATCAACCACAAACTTGAATTGACGAAAACGCTTGAACTTTCTTTTGGCCAACTCTGAATCGAACTGCATAACAAACAGCAGAGCAGGTGATCGACCCCATGTTTCAACTTGGCTGGCAAACTGCTCAATCGCATTAACGTTTCCCGACCACGTAGCCTTTATGAATTCTACTCCTGTGACAATGAGCACTGGTGAGCTGCTCATGTTCTGCAACAGGTTGAACAGCTCCTTTACTGAAAAGGAACTTACCTTACTAGCCAGGTCATCGTCAGCACCAAAGAGATCCAACAGATCAATGTGCTCCACTCCGGTCTGCTTAGCCAGTTCAGCCGCCCATGGTTTCTGGGCAAAGTAGTCATGTGAAAGAACGATGCAAGCTCTTCCGCGGGGTCGCTTTGGCAACCCATCTACAAGTTTGATCATGTCAATCGCATCGCCCACGTTGCTGCCCTCTCACGCTTATGTCCTTCGCTTCAGGCCGGGGTTCACGGTCTTCGTAATAAGCCCTCAAGAACTCCAGAGCAGTGTGCCCTTCTTTGAGGCGTAGTTGGTCAAGGTTATGTGTCCCCTCGTAGCGAAGCCACCCCTGCTCGTGGAGCCCCTCCACCACTTGCCTGAAGGTGGCCTCATCCATGGCAAATAACACGCCAGGCGACCCCGGCATTTCCGTTAGCTCCATTACCTGCAGAAGTTTAGTCCCATTCTTTTCAGCGTAGTGATAAAGAATCGCTGAAAACACCAATGGATCTGGGGTTTGGTACCGCCTTCGATACAGCCTTCCATCTGAAGTCCGATTAACAAGTTCAAGCTTCTTGAAATTCCGGTTGAGGTAGGCATCGACGACAAACCGAACTTCCTGATAGAGATGCTTGCGGATGGTTCCGTTCGAGTACTGTCCTGTAAAAGCATTCCTGAGATACTCCGTCCAACCTTCCTGCGTCATAGACTCCCCATTCGGCAGAAGCTGATTGAACACCTCGTACCAGATCAAATTCCTGTAGGAACCTGCACCAACGTAGTGACACCATTCGAGTGTACCTTTTGCTTCGACAAAAATGTCATGTTTTGCAATGATGGTTCCGACCGGACCCAGGGTTTGTTTCCGAGGCTGAATAAGTCCCATGGCGCTTCCCACGCTAACGAGGCTTTCGATCTGCCGATCAGCAAGTCCTGTATACTCTTGCAGTTCTTTCCTGTGGATACTCTTGACTGAGGCGTTTTCCGCCATGAAATTAAGGACGCGGGCTAGCTGATCAAACTCAAGCAAGTAGCCATTGGAGACCTGGAACTTTCTTTTTGGTGGCATAATTCAGTCTTCCAGTTCCTTGATTGGGTCAGGCACATATATCCCTTTCAAGGAGACGGTCTCTCCAGATCAGGCCTTTGCGCTTGACGTCACCATATTTTCCAAATCTACCGCCTATCATCAATTGGGCAGGTTCCGGGTTTGGCGCAAGGTTGCGCTCTCCGAGGCGTAGGCTCGTGCCTCTACGAGCCAGAGGCCTGACGGCTTGAAAAGAGGGTTAAATTGCCCTGTTTCTTACTGATTTAGGGGGGGTTTTTATCAGGAACGAACACCAAAGTAAAGCCCAAAGCCCCGACTTAACCTGCATTATGACACATCGTTGTGACAGATACGGTCACCCTTGAACATTTTCTTGAAAGAAACTCTTTGACCAGCCCGATCATCTCCGCCGCAAGAACGAACCAATAAAGGTGGATGTGCTACAGTATATTGTGCCTTTCGGTCACCCATTACCCCGTATATTGTATTTTTTCTTGACTTTTTTCAAATGATCGTCTTTAATATTACCTCAATGATAGAAATATGAAACAGACTTCGAAGGAGGGCGTATGCCGAGAAAGAAATCAAGTCAGAGCACTCATGACAGGAAGGTCAAGGAGATAGCTAACAAGCTGAATAAACAGAACTGGGACGTAAGGGCAGACGTCGGCGGTTTTGTAACGCCTGATGGCATCGGGAACAAGGGGTTTATCCCTGACGTCTTTGCCACTAAGGGGGGCAAGACAAAGATCGTTGAGGTTGATACTCCGAGAACGGTAGATCAGGACCAGCTTGCAACCTTTCGCCGCAGTGCAGCGCGCAGGGATAGAGCCGACTTTGAGCATGTGATAACCAGGCCAAGGAATAAGTAGGGATAGTCCTTGCCGATTATTCTGCTATACTTTCCAAGCGGTGGCAATTCTATACCGTCTGCACAACTGGCTCTGACGCGGACGATACAGGATAATTATGTTTACTAATCAGGCATTGATATTGCTCACCTTCTTATTACCAGGATTTCTGTCCATGGCAGTGCTGGATATCCTGACCCCTGCATCCAAGCGGGATAATCTTCAGAAGGTTGTCACTGCTTTAATCTTTTCTTTGGTAATTTACACTATATACGCAATCATCTTCAAAGAGCATCCTGTTTTATTAGTCGAAAAAACAATAGATGGCGAGAAACAGTACAGTATCAATTTCACAGGTCATGCTATAGTCTTTCTCCTTGTAGTTTCTATGCTGATCCCTCTCGCCATATCTGCCTCAATAAAACATGATTGGCATATGAAGTTTTTCAGGCGGTTCAAAGTCACTGATAGAACTTCCAGAACTAATGTATGGTTCGATGTCTTTACCGATATAAAGTCTTACATTGTAATAAACTTCGAAGATGGGAGAAGGCTTTACGGATGGCCTGAGTATTTTAGTGACGACCCAGAGGATAAATCGCTTTTCCTCTGTCATGCTGCCTGGATTGGGGATGACGGCAACTTCATCAAGCTGGATAACAGGGGTATTCTTGTTACACCAAATGAAAGAATTGACACTATCGAATTTGTTAAAGAAAGGAGGTCTGAAGATGAGTAAGAAAGGCGGAAAGCAGAGCGGTATTCAAGAAGGTTACAATCCTCCACCCAGAGCACAGAGCATTCCTCGTAAGGATAGGGCGGGATATAATCCCCCTCCTGTGGGAGAACGTCCCGGCAAGCCTATTATCACTCCCCCCCCACCACCCAAGAAACAGAAATGAAACATAAGGAGGAAGCCGTGGCAAAGGTATATAATCTTTTTATAAGCCATTCATGGTCTTACCCTAAGGCCTACGACGGCTTGGTTGGGCTATTAAACAAACGGTCATATTTTTTCTATAACAATTTTTCAGTCCCTAAGGATGATCCTATCCACATAACAGGGACAGACACACGGTTGTACAATGCAATCAAGAATAAAATGACGACTTGTCATGTCGTTATTATTATGGCTGGTGTTTATGCCACATACAGCAAATGGATTAGCAAGGAGATTGATATCGCTAAAAGCGGATTTCTTTATCCTAAACCTATTTTGGCCGTAAGACCTTGGGCGCAGACGAAGGTCTCGACACTCGTGAGCCAGAACGCCGATGATTTTGCTAACTGGAATACTGAATCTATCATCGGTAAAATTAGGGCATTAACCCCATGAGCGATGACAACGTTGTTTTAGAGCAGTACAAGATGTATGTTGAAATGGCTGACAGGGTTAGTGCCAGGCGGGTGGCAACTAACAAGTTTTACATATCTTTATTGGCTGCGCTTTTGGCTTTCGTCACATTTGTCCTAAACAAGCAGATCTGTTATGGATACGAAACTGCTGTTTTAGTCTCTTTCTCGATCTTGGGTTTAGTGCTCAACTTTGTTTGGCTTATCAATATTCAATCTTACAGGCAACTCAATTCTGGAAAGTTTCGGGTAATACACGAAATGGAAGAAAAGCTGGCCTTCCCTTGTTACAAGAAAGAGTGGCAAATACTTGGCGAAGGAAAGGACTCCAAACAATATCGAAGGCTGACACGGGTTGAGCGATTTGTCCCTTACATACTCTCACTGCCATACCTTATCCTATTGGTCTATTCTGTTTTTCGTTAGCCCTGCCCAATAACCCGCCATAGCCTTCACTTGCTCCAGTAAATATCACTTCACCAAAATGAAGCGTGGCCCCCGAACTTATTCTTTCATTTGCTTGTTCTATGACTTCTTACTGTGACAGATACGGTCATACTTGGGCATTTTCTTGAAAGAAAGCCTTTGACCAGCCCGATCATCATCAGATATCAAAGTTTCGCAATGAAACTGAACATTTTTTCTTGACCTTTCAAAAGGTTATGTTCTATGAACCGGCATGCTTCAATAAACACCCTTTTTCACCCACACCAAAGGAGGAAGGCGTCATGACAAAGGCGGAACTGATTGAAAAGATGGCAAAGGATGCGGGGATCTCCAAGGCTGCGGCCAACAAAGCCCTGGACTCGTTCGTTGACGGTGTTACCAAAGCCCTGAAAAAGAAGGACGGTAAAATCACGCTGGTTGGTTTCGGCACATTTTCAAAGGTCCGTCGCAAGGCCAGAAAAGGCCGAAACCCTGCCACAGGCGAAGAAATAAAGATCAAGGCATCCAATAGCGTAAGGTTCAAACCCGGCAAGGCCTTAAAAGACGCTATTTAGTTTCTGTCCGGATAAACGCTTATTTCCTTTCACTGAGACAGGATCAACAGGATGAACAGGATAGTGTTTTCTGCCTTTTTGCCAGACAGGATTAACGGGATTCAACGGATCTTTTTCTTTTCTCAGTTTCCGGATGAAACTGAGAAAGGGCCCCGGTGAAATAGGGTGAATCATTTCACAGGGTAAACAATCCGCCTCCGGCGGAAGTAATACGTTGCTTGTTGTCGAATGTAGCCTTGACAGTTTCGCTGCATCTAAGAACAGGTCCTTCCCTCGAAGAGGGATTGGACTTTTTGCCTTTCTTCTGGAAAGGCAAAAAATATCCTGATAATCCCTGGCCCAGACCGGGTTTTCGAATGAAACAGCTTATTCCTCGGCTGTCGCGCCAGGGCAGGCCGGTAAATCCTGTCTGATAAGGAAACAAAAAATCCATCAGATCGTGCCTGCCCTGTGGAATGTTTACCCCGTGGAATGCGAAGCCTATTCAACTGGGGCGAAGCATATTCCTCCGGGGTCAATCCTGTCGGATAAAAGGCTGCGCGGCCAGTGAAGGCGATCAAGGGAAGAATTCATGAATAAGGCAGAACTCATAGATGCTCTTAGAAAGGAAACCGGCCTTTCAAGAAGCAAAGCCAAGGAGGTCGTTGAGCTGTTCTTTGATGAAATCTCCAATGCCCTTGCTAAGGGCGATAGGGCGGAGATCCGCGGCTTCTGCAGCATCTATGTCAAGGATTACAAAGGCTATACTGGGCGAAATCCCAAGACTGGGGAACCCAGGCAGGTACCACCAAAGAAGCTACCTTTCTTCAAGTGTGGCAAGGAATTGAAAGACAGGGTGGACTACAAGTAATAAAATCGCTTCGTGATTTTATATAACGCGGCTGCACCGCTCGAAAAAAAATCAGAAAAAGGGAATTCCTATACAAATACAATCCAAAAAAAGGGAGGTAAGCGTAAATGAAAAAGTTCAAAGAGGACCTGCAGGGTGTGACGAAGGAGTTCAAGACTCTGACGAAGAAGACAAAGCAACTGGCCGACAAGTTGGCGAAAACAGCGGTTGCCGAGCTTGAAAGGGCGCAGGCTGCCATCAAGCTGAAACCCCCAGCACAGCACGTTGCAGACGCGCTGAAGGCTCTCACAAAGCAGACGGGAAAACTAATCAAGGCAGTTGAAAAGTTTGAGAAGGACAAGGCGGCCAAGAAAGCGAAGGCCAAGGCCAAGCCCACCAGAAAGGCTGCTGCGAAGAAAGCCCCTGCAAAGAAATCTGCTGCGCTGACAGCCACTGACCAGGTCGTCAACATTATCAAGAGATCGAAGAAGGGCGTTGACGTTCCTACGTTGGTCAAAAAGACAGGGTTTGAAGACAAGAAGATCAGGAATATCGTCTTCAAGGCGTCTAAGGCGGGCGAAATCAAGCGAGCGGCCAGGGGGATTTACGTAGCCGCGTGAGCTGAGCCTTTGCGATTTCCCAAATCAAACGATCAATGTGCCGACGATTGCCTGAAGATCATTAGACTCCGTAACCATTGGCGGCCCCTTAAGCGGATCTAAGCCTTGTGATCAGCACGGATAGAATGCCGGCAATATTCCAGGCATCATCACCTGCTTTGTGGTGCGTGCCTTCGAGTGACAGGTCGAGCAAGTCCAGCGCGGCAGCCATGCCGATTTCACGAGGCAGGTTATACGCAATTGCCAGAAGATTTTTCACATTGATATGTGTAGGTCCAAAGGGATAAGCGATATTCCTGCTGCCGCACTGTCGCTTAAACTGGCGTCGGTCATAATCACCGTAGCTGGCCCACGTGCGGCTTTTGGATAAATACTTCTCTCTCAAAATCTTACAAGCCTCCTTGAAGGAAATGCCCGTTTCAACCTCCGCCTGAGTGAGGGTGGTCAATCGAGTACAGAACAAACTGACAGTTGAGCGCTGGGGCTTTACCAGGATGCTCTCTCTTTCCACTCTCTCGCAGGATGTTACATCCAACGGGCAAACCCCGATTTCAATAATCTCACTCTCCTGACCCTCTGGAGGTTCGCCCTCCCAGCAGGTCGACTCAACGTCAATGACAAGGATCTGGTCAAGCTTTTTAGCCATTGGGCAGTTCCGTTCCGGTTTCCAAGGATTGAAAAGCTATTTCCCAGCACAACTCGCTATTTGCGCGAGCCGACATCGGCACGATCGGCACAATTCAAGTACAAAAGGACCAAAGTACGAATCGAAATTGACCACTCTTGTTTTTATATGGATTCATAGACAATGATCTGGCCGCCTTAGATCAAAGCTGTCAAGTGGTTCGTCACCGACTCGGTCAAACTGTCCCGTGCAGGCACCTGCAAATCTTCCGTTCTTAATGCATTCTGTTAGCTCCTCAAATATCGCCTTGCAGGGCTGCCAATAAATGCGCGTCAGCGAGAAAATCAAGCCTGTTGCTCAACAATGGTTCATTATGAGAATCCCAGTTGATTCTGCCTACTTGTGCATTCTCATCATATCTCCATTGCGATGACAATAAACGGGAACCACTAGGACTATAGAGCACCTGTAGTCCTATGCTATCCCCAATCTTGAGCTTACTCAGACTGTTTGGAACACCTAATTTCACTTTTATTTGAGTATGTGGAGTAATAAGTACGTGTATTTCTTTGTGTCTTACTATTGATTTAGAATCTACTGTGACAGGCTTATCATTGACCCACCACCGGGCAAGTATACGATCTTCAATTCCAAAAAATGTCGATCCTTTTTCACGTTGTATAACAAAATACCCGTTACTGATTGACAGTTTCAAAGGAAATTTGTGTTTCCCGTTTATGCGATTTCCGCTGGGAGTTATTTCCCCAGGCAGGATATTTTGTCTAATCGCCTTCTTCAGTTTACCTCCGTCAATATACTTCTTTCCGTCAAAACATGGGTATACACCTTCGATATGACGAACATGAGCCATATTAGCTATTCGTGCTTTTATTCCATGTGAAATAAACTTCACCCAGTAGGCAGGCCGAGGGTTTTGCACAAGCATTGTTTTCCTCAGAATGGGCGTCCCATCATCAGAGAACATCTCCAGTATGTATTCCCCGGTTTGTGATACAGGAAAAGTGCTTATAAAAAGCATTTTTTCCTTGAGGACTCTTTCCAGCCCTCTTCCATAAAGTGCTTGTATTACGTTAACATCCTTTGATTCAGTAATCCCTTTATCCGGCGCTTTAACATTGTAAAAAACAGGTCCTAGTATTTCGCCGTAAATCACATTGCCTACTGGAATACCGCCAATGAGTTCACTTTCTTTCTTAGGATCATAGTCTGCAAGACAGTACAGCAGCATCCAAGGGCCGCCGTCTTCACCTCCGTCACTTAATCCAAGCCGTACCGTCCATCCAGATCCGAGTTCGATGGGCTCTACGCTGATTAGTTGATCAAATGTCTTTACCATCGCAATCTCCGGTGTTTGTTTCTCAGAACTCAAGCAGGGGCTGCTGTAACCAAGAATCGCGGCAAACAGTAAGTGTATTATTTTTTTTCATTGGCCTTCCTTTCATAGCACATGTCTGACATTGCATGCATAGTTAGCACACATCACGTCTTTTAGCTCTGCGAGTGCTCCCACCCACGTAGTTATTATCCTGGATAACATTCACATTGTCAGCGCAAAGAACTCCAATAACGGGCAAAACTGCCCAAAGATTTTCTATCTCACCGAGCTTTTTTGGTGCATCGCAGTGCATGTCAGGGCCTCACCCCGAAAAGCTGCGTCCCAAATCTTTCCCGTCAGGCTAAGAACGCGGTTGGTCGAGCCTCAGCTCAAGATGGACCAGGCCAAGGGGGTTGATTTCATGCCGTGACGGCATGCATATGACAGCCCCAGTGATGGACACCGCCAGAGCTAATCCACCGCTGCTTTGTATTTCTTGTAGTACCGCAAAACTTTTTGAACGTAGTCCATAGTTTCAGGAAAGGGAGGAATACCGCCAAACTGGTCCACTGCTTGGGGCCCCGCGTTGTAAGCCGCGAGAGCCAAACTCTTATCGTAGTTATAACGTTTAAGTAAAAGGCTTAGATAACGGGTTCCCCCCATAACATTTTCATAGGGATCGTAAGGGTCTCTAACGCCCATGGAGTTGGCGGTCTTGCCAATAAGCTGCATCAAACCGGCTGCATTCTTCTGAGAGACCACCGTTGGGTGAAAATTGCTTTCTGCCCTTATGACAGCTTTGATTAGAGAACCTTCGACATCAAACAATGCTGACGCCACTTCAATAATATGGTCGTAGGTAGTCGTCTGCGGGGACACATCTTTTTTTCGGCAAGGTTCGAAGTTTTTCACGGATCCTTGTTTGAGTTCCTCTATGAGGGTGGCCAGCCGATCAAGACTGCGAATGGATGAATCAATGGATGAATAAACGGAAAAAGGATAATGCTCATCCCACGCGAAGCATCTGTAACCGGAACTAGACGCTATAAGGAACACAGTCACGAAGATTACCAATGTCCGAGTCCTGTCAAATTGCATCATAGTCAACGTCTGTGATTTCATATGACCTCCACATCCACGGAAGCTATCTCTCCAAGAGCGTTGAACCAAACATCTGCCCTGGTAACCAGTGAGGTCTTATCCATCTTGATTTTTTTATGGGTCTTTCGGGCGATGGCATCCCAAATCGCTCTCTGCCTGTCCGAAGGCAACATCAGCTTTACAGGTTGACCATCGTCCGATTTGAGGGTCACTCCGAAAAAACGCGAGGACCCGCGCACGTTGACGAGAAATCTGCTGGTGTCTATGCCCTGAGCGTGATCAGCTCTAACCCCGCCAAGCCGCTTGATGGCATCTTCTACCGGACCTTCAAAGTGAAGGGTTATGGCAGCACAAGCGATACGTTCCCTTTCGCTGTCTGCCAGTCCCACAAAAGTGATCTTTTGGCCAGGAGCCTCCGAAGGCTTAGTCTCGGAAATGCGCTTTGTTGCCACCTTGACACGATGCGACTTTCTTTTTGGCTCATCGCGGACATCTTTTTCATGTTCATGATTCTCGCTCAAGTAACCCGGAACAAGTTTTCCTGCCTTAACCGCCTTACAGGCCTCGATTTGCACTTTCCGCATTTGCGCTTCCGCCACCTGATTTTCTTCGCCTGCCGAGTCGGCGCCAATTCTGTTTGTTACCACCGAAGCCGCCGTGGTTCCCTTTGCCAACGGAAGCTCTTTTTTGTGATTGTCCACCGGGGAAACCCAAGTCACATACAAATAAAGCAAACACAAAACGGTCATCATTGTACGAGCCAGATATATTCTGGCTTTTTTCGAAATTATGAACTCGTTTGCGATCATCTTATTGCTCCTTTCCGGCCTTGATTTTTGTCAGAGTGTGGCATGCTCTCCAGTTCACTTTCAATCTCACGAGTCAGTTTTCTAAAACTCTCATAGACCCTAACCAAGTCGTCAACTCTAACCACTATTTCATCATGTTTTTCGGCTGCATCTTCTTTCGGAATATCTTCCCCTGGCATCCTGACGCCAGGCCCGGTCTTAGGCTCGGGATAATGGTCGAAGTTCGTTTGCTGTATTAGTTTTCTATCGCGGTCGATGTCGGACATCTTTAGGGTTTCATCCGTTTCGCAATCTTTTTCCATCTTGATTTCGCAATCCGGAAAATCGTTCCGTATCACACCGGTATCAGAAGCAGTGTCAGGCCCCAGAAAATGGTCCGACCCAGGCGGGGTGAAGTCAATTCCTTCCACTATTTGTTTTGCACGGGCGATCTTTGCCGCCACCTGCGATTTTAGGGTTTCACCCGCTTTGTTGGCTCTTGCGATAAAACCATTGGGCTCCAGCGCGGCATTTAGATACAAGGCGATTTCCCCACGATGATAAAAAGCGACCACGCTTGCGAGCAACATAAGAAGGAGTATGGTGCGCTTCATGATTTCACCCTTTCATTTTTGTCTAGCGGTTTTCATCAATGTCTCCACATCGCAAGAGAGTATCTCGTTTTCCGCTGCCAGCAAAGAGGCCGCATCCAAATTCTTCGGAACTCGTAATTCCACATGCTTGCCTTTCAGTTCTTCCAATGCCACGGGACAACTCAGCTTCCCCGAGTGATCCACCCAGCAAACGACTCTGTTGTCCCCGTTTGCAGGCGAGCCTGAGGGCACCCACAGGTTGATTCCAGCCGCCAAGAGCTGAGCAATAATCAACGCGAACAAGATGTCCGCCTTTCGTCTCTCCTTGCGGAAGCGCCTTTTTGCACTCGCCAGTTCTTTTTTGACCCGTTGGAGCCGCTCCTCCAAACCTTCCTCCACAACGTCCCGATCTTTCTGACATAGGACCTCGCCCCCCTCGCCGGTTTGTGCATCCGTTTCCCTGGTCCACTTCAACGCGCAAACACTCCTTGTAAACGCGCGTGCCGCCCAATCGGCCAGTCGGTGCGGGGAAAGAACTGATAGGTATCTGGCATTCATATCAATCCTCCAAAATAAGATCATCAAAACAGCTCTCCAAAAAATACCCACAAAAAGATGATAACAACGCAATTGCTATGGCAGGCATGGCGCTGGATATCTCCTTGTTTACTGAAAAAATGAGCATTGCGATGCCTAAGTTCAGCAAGGTCAAGGGCACCGCGAAGTCACTTACCTTCCTGATAAAAATTCTGGCGAAAGGAAGGGTCTTGAAGCTGTACAGGAAAACAGTTATCAATAGAAAGGCCACTGACAAAACTATTTTGAAATACACTTCTTGCGAATAGAACAACAAATGAACGGCCTTCAAATGAGGTAAGGGATTGGCTCTAATATTGTCCAAGACCTGTTGCACATGATCAGGCGCCGATGTCGGGGCTTGCGCCTTGACTTGGCGCTTGGAAGCCTCCGGTGTCGCCGCGGGTTGCTTGTTCTCTATGTTTGCGAAAGCCTTGGGTGTAAGAATGCACATGATAAAGGCAACCAGGATGACGCGTACCATGGTTTTCTGATTAAATCGCATAGGTTCTACCTCCTGTGTCAGTGATGAAAGGGCCTTTAGGCCGAACCGGCAAGATCCTGCACAGCCGTGACAAACAAACCGTGAGCCTGCCTCAAAAGAGCCCGCCCTTTTCTTATCTGGCAAATTAGCCTCTCAATATACGAAAGCTTACCCTCCAATTTACTCTGATTAAACGCGATTGTTTGTACGCACGGAAATTCCATCGATTCCACATCAACCCCTAAGCCGGTCAGGCCTACCAGGATCGTTTTCGCTGATGTTAAGACCAAAATTGCGTCCTCGGTTTGCTTACCATTTACCTCAAGCTCTGCCAGCTTCTTATCGATGTCAATTAACAGGTGCCAGCCCAAATATTCCAGTATCAAAGCCCGCTCAAGAAGTGGATGAGTGCCGTCGGTTTTCACGGCGGCAACACGGCACCCATCCACCAGCAAAGCGAAAAAGCACATTATTGAAACGTAACTCGTCATGCGAATCATAGAATACGCCCCCTAATCAAAGGCACTCCAGGCCTTCTCCCGCGCATCTTGCGGACTCATCTTACTGGAGACCGGCACTACCTTCGGCCCCGAGGTGTTTGCCGGGCGGAACACGGTATTGAGGAACTCGCCGGTAAGGATGCCTAAAAGACCAACACCGTCATCCAGTTCATTAGTGGCGAGGATCTGCCGGTCCATAAGTTTTTGAATATCAGGCATGGTCTTGATGTCTTTTAAGGTCACCATGGCCCCGGCTATTTCGCCTATCGAGTCTGACATCTTGGATTTGAATTCTAATGAACCCCTAATGATGTCTTCAAGTCGTTCAAAATCGTCGCCCGCTGCCTCAAGCTTCCCGTATTCGTTGGTCAGGCGTTCATGCACAGATCCCAGGGTTTTGTTCACGACAGCCTGAAAAGCCGATAACTGACCGTTGACCGGAAATGGCACAGCGCCCTCGCCATGGGACTTGGAGAGTTCGGACTCCACGATGGCCCCAAGTGAACTGATTCGAAAAGCTTCGAGGTTCTCTCTCCGGTTGGTCCGGATTTTTTCTGCGGCTTTTCTCAAGGCTTCCTTGCCTTGTTTAGCCCCCTGTTTGGCCTTCAAGAGGTCCGAGTAATCTGCACGATCGACCTTGGCACCTGCGAGGAGCGTCTCCTTCAGGCTGTTTAGAAGCGACGTGAGGAAAACGAGTAGTGACTGCCCGTAATCACTATCACGCATCCCGTGCCGGGACCTAGCTTCCTGCAATTTGACAAGTTTGTCTTTGGTCGAGTCGATTTCGGCCTTGAGGGCGTCCTTGGCATCCTTGTACGCGATGTCTTCAGGGCGCCAGCTGCACTGTGGCGCGCTTCCGCCAAAAGCGGGCAGACCAAAGGCGCAGGTCATGACCAGTGCGACTGCGACGACGATTGCCACTGGAATTATAAGTCTATCCACCATAATCTTCTCCTTTCACTAGTAAGTATTTAAGTAAGAGTTAATTGCCTCAATGCTTGGCTTGTCGTTAACAAATAACCCGCCCGGCACCGACAAAAGCCACGCTTCTGTTCCACGCGGCGTTTGGCTTGCAGGTTTTGTGAGAAGTACGGCTTTGTAAGCCTCAGTATCAGTGGAAAGAGCCCGGTGGAGGACGCGCTGGTATCGACCCATTTCGCTTGCGGTCAAGGGCATCGCGGATCGGTACTTTTGCAGAAGTTCCTCGCGCATCTCCTCGAAAACCTGGGACTCCTCACATCTGTTCGGTAAGCGAGGAAGTTGATCGTCTTTCAATACCGCGAGGACGATCTTGCCAAGCCTTGTCTGCCGAAGCCTGTACACGAGTTCGTACGGTAAACGGTCTTCAAGGCTGCTCGGAGTGCTCAGCCAGATATTAAACGTTTTCACGGCAAATTCGTGGCTGGAATAGGCGTTCCCGTTTTTTACCAACCATTTGAGCCGCAGGTCTGCCCGGTTCCTGAGCTCTTCATCAAAGAGCATGGAGCATTGCTCATTAAACTTTTGGTCCTTGGAACCGGAAGTCAAACAGATGGCACCTGCCTCTTCAAATTGGCCACGCTCCAGTGCTTCACCCAGGTGCACATCCACCGGTGGTAAGGATATGACTTCCTGCTTTTGGGAAGTGGCGCAGGCTGACAGTATAGCCACAACCGAACATAAACATGCCATCACAAATTTCAGTTTTCTTTTGCACATTTTTCCCTCCGTTTTGGTTTTGGTTAAACGCCGATTTTCTGTATCAACCCATAATTTGTCTAGTCTGGAAAAAACCCCAGCATTTTGGGTGGCTACGAGCCTTGCCGAAGGCTGGCTAGGCCTGAGGAAGCCATATCCTCCTTTAAGCGATCTTGAGTCGTGGAAGCAGGTGGTTTCGTGGGAAAACCACCAAAGCCCGTCTCATGTTTTTAGTGTAATTTCCGATTGGACATGTCTGAAGGTAGTCTGGCCAAGAAATGGTGCGTGAAACGTGTCCACAAGCATTGGCCTGCCACCTGTGCCTTCCACCTTTATTCAATGCTCATCAGCAATCAATCCGTAACCATGGAGAATTGGGCCGGATTTGATTGCGTCCTCATAGGTTGGGGTGCCACCTGCCTCATTGTATTTTTCCCAGAGTTAACCTCTTACGTGCTGAAGCCTCACTTCAACAGCAATATCTCTTATGGCGTCTTCATGAACATCGGGAGTAAATCCGCAGCAACAGTTGCCATCCGTTACCTTAAAAAGTTTGTTGCACCTGGGGCATTTATCAATGCCTGCATGTTGCAAGATTCCTGGATTTAAGAGAATTGCATCAGGTATCATGTGCATAGGCACCTCTTTGTGGTATCTCTCGGTGTGCGTTCTGGGCATGTTCCTGTGCAATACCATAAGTCTGGGGCTATTCTCGTGGTCCTGATGCACTCCAAATGCTATTGTCGGGTAACCTTTAGCCTGCATGTTTTCACCTCCTTCCTTGATAAACTCTTTGCCCTATATGAGCGTTGCCTGAAAATGGGTTGCCTGAAAAAGAAAACAAAAAGGCCGTAACGTCTTTAAGTTCAAGATGTTACGGCCCTAGCGCTTTCTTAAATAATATTTTTTCAGGAAACTTTTGCTGACAGGCAAAGAAACCCGTCTAACTCATTTGCCCCTTTCTCTTACTGGAGTACATGATATAGATTGATGACCTTAAACTTCATTTCATATCCCCTTGGTTCTGGCCCTGTGGAATCTTCGTATTCTGTCAAAATCCAGTTTTCAGAAAACACATGCAGCTCATTTGGGATGTCGGCGACCCCACGAATCTTGTCACAAATTTTCCAAAGCCTATTTTTAACATTTGGAATTTTGTCGCCCACCCTGAGAATTTTTTCGAGTTCTCTTTTAGTAAAAAAAATTCGATTTTTCCCTGAACGCGTTTGTTCACTAACAGTCTGAAACAGTCTAAAAGCCTGCTGCCCTGGTCTGATCTTACAAAGTTCCTTAAGGTCCTTGCGCTTCCTCACGAAATTCTCCATTTTCAAAATGCGCGTCTCAAATCCGTCCGATCTAAGAGTCTCGGCAAACCCATTGAGATTTTTTAGGAACTTCTTGTTGCTACCTCTGCTAACATAGTAGACCGTGCTCTGATTGACATCAATGATGAACCACACGTTTCCTGTGATTCTTGGCTTTGGTTTTATATGATCGCTCAAGTAATTAAGTAGCTCACCATAGTCTCCCTCAAGCACGCCTTTGTCAAAAATCTCCACACCGGTCTTTTTCCTAAGGTAGTGAATTAGTTTGGAAACATCCTTTTTGTCTTTGGCCTGCTTAATATGAGCTTCAGTAACCATAACCGGCAAAAAATTATCGTGCCTCTTGGATTTAATGTACTTGATCAAATCCTCTCCTTGCAACGTTTGTTTGAGTTTTTCATTTTTGGGATGAAGTAGGATCTGATCAACAATTGCGGCTCTGATCTCAAAAAATTTATCATGTTTTATGACCTTTTTTGCCTCTTCACCGTACTGGGTTGGTATAGGTTTATAACCGGCTCTCGTGAGTCGAACAGTATGCTTCCCGAGCCACTTTTCATCATCATCTAATACTAGGATGCGATAGTCTTTGTCCATGTGAAATTACTACTCAAAAAAGTCTTCTGATACAATTCTATACCACTGTTCAAAAAGAAACCGAATTCCAGAGATGTTTTTTTGTGAACATTCGCATTTTGATAATTGGGTCTATCCGAGTTTCTCAAAGCGTTTAGTCCCAGAAATTACTAACTTTTGTCAATCAAGACTAACATGCAATGCAATGGATTTGTCGAGTCTCATTATGGAGCGCGTAAACAAGAACGA
>Ga0114922_10002854_pt1 | contig 16132 bp, 10 predicted proteins | sample AartaG_FD_100975 | JGI IMG/M metagenome (GOLD analysis project Ga0114922, IMG submission 100975) | Deep subsurface microbial communities from Aarhus Bay to uncover new lineages of life (NeLLi) - Aarhus_00045 metaG | ecosystem: Environmental > Aquatic > Marine > Oceanic > Sediment | place...
CCACCGTGCGGTTAGTCGAGCAGGCTTCCAGGCCCCAGATCTGATCGAGCATGTCATTGCGCTCCACCGGCTGCTCGGCGTGCTCCAGAAGCATCTTGAGAATCTCGATCTCGAAGTGCCCCACCTCGTTTCGCGGTGGTGGATGCGATGATCCACGTTCCGACGTCGGCCTGGGCGTTTCGTTGGAATTACATTCGCACCGCGACAAGAAGAAGACAATGCGTTCGGGCAAACTCCACATAAGCCGATTGACGTAACCTTGGTCATGGGTCGCGGTACGTTTGAGACTGACCAGGCACTTGGCCGGCTCCGGTTGCTCCTTGTGTGCGGCTGTGCGGGTGCCATATTCGCGTCAGTGGCCGTGCTGTCGTGGCTTGTCCGGCGTGGCCTCAAGCCGTTGGGATACGCTGCGGCTGAGATCGCCGCGATCGGCGAGACCAGTCTTTCGAGTCGCCTCAACCCGGGTGACGCGCCGGGCGAACTTGCCCCGATCATCACTCGGCTCAACGATCTGCTCGCCCGCCTCGAATCTGCGTTTGCGCGCGAGAAGGCGATCACTGCGGATGTGGCCCACGAGCTGCGCACCCCACTGGCGGGCCTGCGATCGACACTCGAGGTCTCTATCTCGAAAGAGCGCGCCGCAATCAGGTATCAGGAGGCCATGGCCAAATCCCTGGCGATCTGCCGACAGATGCAGCAGATGGTCGAGAACCTTCTCGAATTGGCGCGGGCTGACGCCGGGCAGCTTGAAGTAGCGAGCGAAGCCGCTGACCTGGTCGCACTTCTGAAAGACTGTTGGATGCCGTTCGCCCACCGAGCCGCTGAACGTCGGCTTGAAGTGGCATGGGAGCTACCGGAATCTTGTCCCGTCACGACCGATCGCACAAAAGTCCGCCTTATCCTCAACAATATCTTCGACAATGCAGTCACGTACGCCGACGCCGGCGGGCAAGTTACGATTGCGCTGCACCCGGACAACGGTCGAGTCAACGTGAGTATTTCGAACACAGGGAGTCGTGTTGCCGAGGTGGATGTCGGCCGCGTCTTCGATCGGTTCTGGCGGGGTGATGCCGCACGCACCGCAAAAGGCAACGGCCGGCGGTATGGCTTGGGGCTGCCACTGTGCCAGAAGCTGGTGACCTTGCTCGGCGGTTCAATCAACGCCTTGACCACCAGTGGCGGCACGTTTGCGGTCTTTGTAGCACTTCCAGCCCCCTGATCAGCCCCGATCCACGACATTTGACGATGTCTTCGGCAAGTCTCGTTTCACTCGTCCTGCCCTACCCTGCTACCCCGCTTCGGCAGGTCTCGTTTCACTCGTCCTGCCCTACCCTGCTACCCTGCTTCGGCAGGTCTCGTTTCACTCGTCCTGCCCTACCCTGCTCGTCCTGCCCTACCCTACCCGTCGTGCCTGGCGTGCCGCACAGTCGCGCACGGTCATTCAGTTCGAGGCCTGTGCGGGGCGCACCAAGTGTCCACTCGGGTGCGGTTGTTCTAAATGCTTGCAAAATAGGTTGTTAGAGATTGGACTGGACAAGGCGGCTTGAGCGACGACAATGTGGCGTGGGATGCGATTGCGCGACGGCCAGGCCACGCGCAGATCAAAATTGCTCCCATGCCGCGTATCTTCAAACCGTCTCGAAAGGAGGCGTCCGAGGTTCCTGCGACGGCGTGACAGTCGCCGTGATGCCTACACCGACATACAATAAGCCGAGTCCGTCGGCGGCTCGGTCATGGAATAGATGGCGCAGTGGCGAATGTCTACAGGAGGTTACGCGCCAACGGGGTCCGACGCGGGATGTTTTGTCCGATCAGCCCGCGCTCGGCCCCGCATTTTGTTTTTACCGTGCCCCGTGGCAGGCACCGCGTGGGGCGAGCGTCGAGTTAGGGCGTACGGAGGAGGCAAAGATTCTCTTTGCCCATTCGCGGGCAGTTCGCCGCTCCTGAGCAAAGTGAAACCCCGCTCCACCCGCAATCCTGAGACCCGCTAGTCGCGTGACACGCATCCCGCTCTCAAACCCGGGCCGCACGCCCCGCCCCTATCCGATAGGATATAGAAACGGACGCCATAATTCCAGTAGAGGGTCGTGTGAACCGCGCGCGACGGCACACAAGACAGTCGTGAAAGCCCATCCCAAAGCCCCTGTGGGACCGGCTTTCCAGCCGGTTAAATGACAGGTTAGAAAACCTGCCCCACAGGTTTGGGATAGGCACTAGGTCCACCGGCTTCGCGGCATGGTCAGAATCGCGGGCCGATCTACTCACGTGTCAGGCAAAACCTGCCGAATCCGCACAACGGGGTCGAATCGCCAGGCTGGCAACCATAGAATAGACGTCCGAAAATACGGAGTGCGCGATGGCCCACGAACAGCCCAACAGGTTCGTCGAATGGTACCTGGCCCTGAAAGAATGGGTTCCCACGGTCTGGGAGGGGTTCCTGGCGTGGGTTGAGGCTGTTCGGGCGGAACCGTCCCTGATCTGGAAGACGGTCGCGGTTCGCTACGCGGCGTACGGGGTTATCGGGCTCATGTTGCTGACGATCATCTCGTCTATCCCCACCTGGGTGGTCGGCCCGCCGCCCGCCGATGCTAAACCAGTGGCGGAGACCGCCGATTTTTACGTCATCTGTACCAACCCGCTCTGCCGCGAGCACTTCGTGGTCCGCCGAGACAAGAGCTTTAAGAAGTTCCCCGTCATGTGTCCCAAGTGCGGGCAGAAGACCGGCGTGCACGCCCATAAGTGCTGGTCTGATACGTGCAGGGGCAAATGGGTCGCGCCGGTGAAGATCGAGAAATCGCTGCGCTGTCCCGAGTGTGGCCACGCCATCGGGCCGTAGCAACCATACATACACGGTGTAGCGCCGGTGCGACGCAGGTTCTCAACCTCCAATGTGGCGCAGGTTTTCAATCCCCGGTGTGGCACAGGTTCTCAAACAGTGTACCCGCCGGTTACAAACCGGTGCCACACTGTTGTTGTGCCAGACCCACCGGTTGCGGACCAGTGCCTCACTGCTGTTGAATCGCACGGGCGGCGGGCGGCTGTTCATCGCCCAGTTCGTCAGCCGGCCGTTGCAGGCCTATCGCGACGCGATCGGTCGTCGGCTCCGAGCATGATTTGGACTTGTCCCTTTTCTCCCTTCAAAGAGCAGGACCAGCCCAGTGAACTCCGCTATTATCTACGATTGTACAGGGCGCATCGAGCCCGCCCCACTTGAGGGTGTGTGACACTTGCGGGATGATATGCGCGAACGCAGCCTACGTTACGAAGGAGTCTTACCATGCAGCAGAATGGCAAATCGCCCAACCTCGTGTTCTGGCTGATCGCTTTGGCCTGCCTTCCTTTGTTTGGGTCTCGCGTGGCGCGCGCGGGCGAAACGCTCGACACAAACGTGGTCGAGGCAGCACTGTTCAAGAACGGGCTCGGCTTTCTCGTGCGTGAGGCCGACCTGCCGGGATCGGGAGAGTACGTCGTGAAACATCTGCCCGTGCCGGTACACGGCAGCGTCTGGATCCTCCCGCTGGGCGCCGCGACGAAGGTCGAGAGCGCGGTGGCATTCAGTCAGCCACGCGAAGAGAGGAAACTCGCAACGACGCTGGCCGACCTGGTGAAGGCCAACGTGGGCAAAGCCGTGTGGCTGAATGTCGAGCCGGAGGGAAAGATGGAAGGCAGGATCATCAGCGTGCTTGAACCGGAGCCAATACTGCCGGTGTCGCTTGCTGAACTCGGGAACGTTCCAAATCCTCACTACGATTACAACCTGCCGAGAGTGTACCGTCCACGAAGCGTATACGCGGTCCAGCCCCCGCACCCCGGAGGTGTCGTGTTGATTGACCGTGCCGAAGGGTCGTTTGCCTTTCCGCTGAGTGCAATTAAGTCCATCGCGGCACCGGAGGGCAGACTGAACCGTGAGGTCGTGCAGCGCCAGCCTGGGGCGGCGCTGCGTTTGAAAGTCGCCGGGGAGGGGGGACGGCTCCGAATCGCCTCGCTTTGCTGGGGTCTGACCTGGGCCCCGAGCTACCTGATCGACCTGTCCGACAGCAAAACCGCTACGTTGAACTGCAAGGCGGAGATCGTCAACGACATCGAAGATCTGAACAACGTCACGGTTCAATTCGTCACCGGTTATCCCAATCTGGCGTTTGCCGAGGTAGTCAGCCCGCTGGCCTTGCTGGGCGACGTGCCGGATTTCCTCGAATCGCTGATGCGAGCGGCCGAACCACGCCGCCGAGGCCGCGAGGCGGGGGTTTTGGCGCAGTCGGCGATGTCGAACGTTGCCCTGGACTTCCGCTCCCTTGGCATTCCCAGCTTGACGCCAGCCCAGGGCGAGGTGCGGGAGGACCTGTTCCTTTATCCGCTGCCCGGGGTGACGCTTCCCCGGAATCAGCGAGGTTACTATCCGCTGTTTACACTCCAGGTCCCCTACGACAACCTGTATCTGTGGGAGATCGAAGACGCGCTGGACGAATATGAGTATTGGCGTTATCGGGGTCAGCCTCGGGAACCGGCTGAGCCGCAGCAGGAGGTGTGGCACGTGGTGGAGTTGACCAACGACGGCGAGCTGCCCTGGACCACGGCCCCGGCTATGCTTATGCAAGCCAGCCGTGTACTCGGGCAAGATGTGCTTCCCTACGCCGCCGCGGGCGGAAAAACGCGCGTCAAGGTGACGCGGGCCATCGACGTGGTAGCCGAGGAAAACGAGCGCGAGATCAAGCGACAGCGCAACGCCTTGCAGATCTACGGTATGCACTACGACCTGGTCACCGTTGAAGGGCGTCTGCGCGTGGTCAACCACAAGAACAAACAGATTTCGCTGCGGATCAAGAAGAAACTGTCCGGCGAAGTGCTGGAATCGACGCCCCAAGCATCCATCGAGACCACCGCCAGGGGGCTGCGGCGGGCGAACCAACGGCAGATTCTCACCTGGGAGCTGCCCATCGAACCGGGGGTCGAGCTGGACGTGACCTACAAGTACGAGGTGCATGTCGCCCATTGAGGGAGTCCGGCGCGAAGTCGGTCGAGAAGAGGTTCTCGACCCAGCGAGATGAAGGGATTATCGCCCCAGCGAGGCTTCTGCCGCCGGTTCGCAGGCCTGGATTCGCCCTCCGCACCCCCTTGCCCCGCCTCCGCGTTTGTGGTAAACTGGGCATCGTCGCTGGGCACCCGGTCGTGTGCCGCAGCCTGAGCCTGAGAAGATGGAGGATTCTCTGTAATGTCCGCCCGGTGCGGCATTTTGCCGGATCCGGGCACAGTAACAATGTGGCACCGGTTTGTAACCGGTGGTTACACAGGTTGAAAGCCTGTACCACACCGGGGCGTCGGTTCGCCCGATGGTGTTTTCTCCAATGTCTAAACCCGTGTTTTTGGGAGGTTAGCAGATGAGAACTATTGGTTTTCGATTGGTGGCTGTTGCCGTATCTTCGCTCCTCATCGTACCGCTTGTGGCCCTGGCGGATCCGCCGCCCACATTTGATCTGCGGGACGTCAACGGCAAGAACTTCGTGACCTCGGTCAAGAACCAGCAGGGCGGCACGTGCTGGACGCATGGAGCCATGGCCTCTATAGAGGGCAACCTGCTCATGACCGGGGTCTGGGAAAGAGAAGGAGAGGCAGGCGAGCCCAACCTGGCGGAGTACCACCTCGATTGGTGGAACGGATTCAACAAACACTACAACGAGGACATCTACCCGCGCAGCGGCGGGCTGACGGTGCACGAGGGCGGCGACTATCTGGTGACCACGGCGTATCTGTCGCGGGGCGAGGGATCCGTGCGAGATATCGACGGCCAGTCGTTTCCCACTCCCCCCGAGAGGCGGCTGCCGAGCTATCACTACTATTACCCCAAGAACGTCGAGTGGTTCGTCGCCGGGCCGAATCTCGAAGACATCAACACCATCAAGTACAAGATCATGGACGAGGGCGTGATGGCCACCTGCATGTGCTATAGCGGCCAATTCATCCGGAATTGCTTCCACTACCAGCCTCGCAGCAGCGGGTTGGACCCCAACCACTCCATCGCCATCGTCGGCTGGGACGACAACAAGACCGAGAGCCATTGCCCGTATAACGGCGCGTGGCTGTGCAAGAACAGTTGGGGACCCAATTGGTGCTTCGACGGCTACTTCTGGATTTCCTACTACGACAAACACGCCTGCCAGCACCCGGAAATGGGAGCCGTCTCTTTCCAGAAGACCATCCGGAACAAGTACGACAACATCTACTACCACGACTACCACGGCTGGCGCGACACGCTGGTGGACACCTCTGAAGCCTTCAACGCGTTCACTGCGGACCAGGACGAACAGCTCATAGCGGCGAGCTTCTTCACGGCTGTCGACGACGTGGACTACACGGTGAAGATATACGACCGCTTCGTAGACGGCGAACTGCTGGACGAGTTGACGACGCAGTCCGGCAACTCCGAACACTACGGTTTCCATCAAATCGACCTGAAATCGCCGGTCGAACTGACGGACGGAGATGATTTCTATATCTATGTTGAATTCTCGGACGGCGGCCATCCGTACGACCGCACGTCGGAGGTGGAGGTCCTGCTCGGCGGGTGGGGCGGTGTGCTGGTGGAGTCCGCAGCCAAGCCTGAGCAAAGCTACTATTGGGAAAACGGAGAGTGGCTGGATTTCTACGACTATGACGAGAAGGAGCCTTGGCCTGACCATACGGGTAACTTCTGCATCAAGGCAGTCACCGGCGAGGCAGGTGGCTGCACCGGACGGGAAATCCTCAAGGGTAAATGCAAGATCAGAAAGTGCGGCAATCAGCTCAAAGCCAGAGTCAAGAAGGCCGTGCCGGATGTGATGCTGACGTTCCGCTACGACGGCGGCAATGATCAGCAGGCGCAAACCAACGAGAAGGGCAAAGCGAAGGTTAAATGGTGCCCGGTCTCGTCCGGAAGCCACCTGGTGGAAATCGTCGAGTGTGGCGTTCAGAAAGAGATCGAGTGTCCGTAAGAAATGCGCTGGTGGTCGCTCTTGCACGAGCGGCCGACGGGAGGACGCGCCCGCTGAGCTCATCAGGCAACGGAAGTTGCGGGCAAAGCCGGCGCGTCCTGATGGCGCAGTGAAACGACGATCGGGTTGGAGCCGATCGCAGTTTGAGCTAATTCGACTGGCATACGAACGTACCCTGTCCGTTCCACGGGCAGGGTATCTCCATAGAGTCTATCCCGAAACATCTGTGGGACCGGCTTTCCAGCCGGTCAAATGACAGGTTAGAAAACCTGTCCCACAGTCTTGAGATGGGCTCCTACTTCGTTTCGAGGGCGCCGTCAACTTCGAACAACGGCGTCAGTGCACGATCCGGACGCGCATGCCGGCGACGATGTCGCGTGAGGGTCGAGCCACTACGGCGTCGCGGTCGTCCAGGCCGGACGTGATCTGGGCGACGTCCTCGTTCATCAGACCCACTTCCAGCGGTTGCAACTCCGTTCTTGCGTCCCGCACAACCATCACCTCCCATCCGCCGCTATCGCCGCGGAAAAGGCACGTGCGCGGGACGGTCAGGGCGTCGCCAGCCTCGTCATAGAAAATCCGTACGTAGACCCGAAAGCCGACGCCCAGCCGGTGCGGGCGATCTTCCAGTTTCACCGCGACCTTCACCCGCTGTTGTTCGACGCCCAGCGAGCTGATCTTCTTGAACCCGGCGGGGAAAACGCGGAAAACGCTGCCGGGGATCGGCCCTTCGGGCAGCGCCTCGCCGTATACCTCGACCGGATCGCCGGGACTGATGCGGGTCGCCCGTTCTGTGAGTATCTCGGCGGTCACTTCCATATCTTCCAGACGCCCGATGGTCAGCAGCGGGATCCCGGCGGCCAGGAACTGCCGGCGGGTCTGATGGCGGTTGAGAATCACGCCGTCAACCGGGCTGCGAATCTCGGCCCGAGCCAGATTGCGTTTAGCGATATCGAGGTCGGCCTGAGCGTGCTCGAGCTGCTTACGGTAGGTTTCGAGCGTAAACGACTTTCGATCGATGTAGTCGTTGATGAACTTCGGGCCGATGTAGCTGACCGCGGCCACGGTCTTCAGGGCCGCCAGTTCGAGCAAGTCGCCGTGATAGTCGGCCCGGGCTTTTCGGTATTCCAATTCCGCTTCGCGCATCTCACGTTCGGTGGCGGCGTTGGTCTCCATCAATCGCTTGATACGGTTGACCTCGGTTTCGGTGAATTCGAGCGTGGCCTTGGCGGCGCCGAGCTTTGCCTCGGCGGCTTGCACTGTTTCGTCGATGGCTTTCACCGTCGCCTCGGTTTCCACCAGGGCGTTTTTTTCCAGCCGGTGGTCCTCGCTTTCGGCGATCTTGGTTTGCAGTTCCGCAATCCGCTGCTGAGCCTGGTTGACGCGGTCGCTAAGATCGTCCGTTTCGAGCCTGGCGATCACCTGATCCTGCTGCACCGCGTCGCCCTCGCGCAGCCGGATGGGTTCCAGCCAGCCGGCGATCGGCATCGAGATCAGGTAATCGTGCGGAAGTTCGGTCGTTGCTTGTTCTTCAACATAGGCGCGGATGGTGCGGACCCGCGGCCGGATGACCTCGATCGTGGCGTCCGGCCCGGCCATGCTCCAAACGGCCGCGGCTACAATCACAACAAGAATCACAACAAGAATCAATCGTCCCTTCTTCATGCCGCCCTTCCTATTCCTTGACTTTGACGCCTTCCTGCCAGTCCAGCTTGCACACTGATCGGTATACAAACCATTGCGCGCTGAGCACAAACACGGAGGCGGTCAGCACCGTGATCACAACCACGATCGGCCTGATGATCACCGGCATGCGAAACAGCTCGGTGTCGTACGCCTCGGCACAGGCCACCACCATGCCGTAACCGAGCGGCAACGATAAGACCGCCCCAAGCGCGAAGGTCACCAGGTTCTGCCGCAGAAAGATGCCCGCGATCTGAGCGGGTTGATAGCCCAGCACGCGAAAGGTGGAGATGTCGCGGACGCGGTCGCCGATTTCCACCAGTGAGGTATTCAACGTGCTGCCGAACGCGATCAGCCCGGCGAATATGATCATCAGCCCCAAAGAGAAGATCGTCGTCGCGACGAGGGTGTCCTCGATGACCCGCTTGGTGTCGGCCCGGACACTTAGCGCCTGCGCGTTGGGAAGCCCCTTGATCGTGCGGTACAACGCCGTGGTTTCGGCGGGGTCGACGGAGAACTGCACGGAGTTGACGGCTGACGCTTCTCCGACCAGTCGGCTGAGGTAGTTCAGGTCAGCGTAACACTCGAGACCCAGAAATCCCTCCGCCAGTGAGGCCACCCGGACCCGCCGTGTATCGCGTCTGCCGCGCACCGGCGTCAGGTCCAGCGTGTCGCCGATACCGACGCCCAGGACCTCCGCCAGTTTATTCGACAGAACCAATCCCTCAGGCGGGATTTCAATCGGGGTCAGGTCAGGCCGCGTGGGTGAGGTCAGACGATGTGTACGAGCCAGTCCCATGATTCCCAGGCGGCGGGCGCGACTACCGTTGCGCAACTCGCAGGCCAACCCCAGCAGCGGCTCGGCGTAGTCGACGCCGGGAAGGTCGCGCGCTTCAAACAGCGCGGCCCGCGACTTCTCGTCGCGCATGCCGATGTCCACGTCGCTGTGGGCAACCCGTTCGAACTGGAACTCCAACAGGTAGAACATCGAATCGTACATGACCAGCGACAGGAGGATGATGGAGGTGGCCAGAGCGGACGAGATGATCACGGTCAGGGTTCGCACCCGGTTGCGGGCCAGGCTGCGTAACGCCATTTGGCTACGAAACCCCAGCAAGCGCCACAGCCGCGGCAATCGTTCAAGAAAGATCGCCCCGCCGCGCTCGGGGGGTTTTTGCCGCATCGCCTCAGCCGGTTGAAGCTGCAGAACACTCCACACCCCCTTGGCCGTACCGCCCACGGCGAACAACGTGCTTATGCCCAGCCCGAAAATAATCAGATCAGGATATGTCTGATACACGAACGTCGGGAAGTGGAAGAACTCCTTGTACATCTCGATCATGCCAACCGCCATCAAGACGCCTAGCGCGTCGCCGACGGCTCCGCCGACCACACCGACCACCACGCCGAACGACAGAAAGTGCAACAGCACCTGACCGTTAGAGTATCCCAGTGCTTTGAGCGTGCCTATGACCACCCGCTGCCGCTGGGCAAGTCGCGTCATCAGAATGTTCAGCACCAAGGCCGCCACCCCTAGGAAGATGGTGGGCATGATGCCGGCTGTTATCCCGAGCCCCCGGATTTCGTCGGTAAGGAACCGGTGCGAAGCCTGCCGCTCGCGCGGTGTTTTGGCCAAAACGCCGTAGGGTTCCAACAGCCGTTCCATCCGTTCGAGCAAAAGGTCAACGTTCTGCACGGCCCCTGGGGTCAGCAACCCGACGATCTGGTTGCAGGCGTCTTTGAAGTCGAGCACCTCGCGGGCGTAATAGTCTTTCACGTACAAGATGCCGAAATGCTGCGGGTCGGGCATGAAATCGCCCTCGCCGCGCACCATGTACACGTATTCCGGGCTGATGGCCGTGCCCACGATCAAGAACGATTCCCGCTTGCGGTTGACGATCAGCGCCAGGCGATCACCGGGCTCGAGATCATGAGCCCGGGCGAACGACTCGCTGACGATGACCTCTTCGCCTCGGTCGTCGGAAAACCCCGATCCGCGGATCAGACACACCCCGTTCAGTGCACGGTCGAAGTGTCGGGGGGGGGCGGAGATCAACCGGCCGGCGATGGGGCGAATCTCGTCCGGCAGATCGAGGATGACGTCGAAGACGACCCGCGTTTCCACCGCGGCCACGCCCGGCAGCCGCTCCACCCGCTCAACCGCGGTGAGCGGGGCCTTTTTAACGTCGATCCAGAAGTCGGCAAATCGGTAGTCGCGATAGTAGGCGAACTGGCTGGTCTCCAGAATGCGCTGGGCGGAGGCAAGGCCGACAAGCGACGACGTGCCCACCGCGATGATCGCAACAATGCTGCCCAGCGTGCCCAGGCTGCTTGTCAGTTCACGTCTTAGTTTTCGGCGGAGCACTGACATAATCAAGGTAGGGCAGGACGAGCGAAGCGAGACCTGCCGCAATCGTACTTATCCAAACAGGTCCAAGCGAGCTGCTACCAGGTCACCTCCTCGGCGGGAATCGGCTCGTTGATGTCGCGATATTCGGCAATCCGCCCGCTGGCCAGCCGCACCACGCGACCGCCGATCTCCGAGATGGCCGGGTTGTGTGTGATCAGAATCACGGTCAGCTCTTGCTCGCGGTTGAGTCTTTGGAGAATGGACAAGACGCGCCGGGCGTTGGTCAGATCGATGGCTCCGGTCGGCTCATCGGCCAAAACCAGCTCCGGCCGCTTGGCCAGGGCGCGGGCGATCGCCACCCGCTGCTGCTCGCCGCCGGACAACTGGGCCGGGAAATGGTCGGCTCGATCCGCAAGGTCAACCAGCCGCAGAGCCTCCTGGGGATCAAGCGGGTCGTCGACCAGTTCGGTGGCTACCTCGATGTTCTCATATGCGGTCAGCGTCGGGACCAGGTTGTAAAACTGAAAGATGAAGCCGATCTTCAACCGGCGGAAATCCGTCAACGCGCCGTCGCTTAGCCCGGAAAGATCCGTCTTGCGATACCAGACGCGCCCGGTTGTCGGCTGGTCAACACCGCCGATCAGATTGAGCAGCGTGCTCTTGCCCGACCCGGACGGCCCGAGGATCACGACAAACTCCGCCGGCGCGATCTCAAGATCGGCATCGACCAATGCCGGCACCTCCACCTCGCCCATGCGAAACGTGCGACAGGCTCGTTCAACTCGTAGCAGTGGCCTGGCCACAGGAGCGATCATGGTCCGGTCCCGGTCGTGCAACAAAACATGTCCGTCACGGTGTCAGTCTCCATAAACGGCACAAGTCCAAGAGTCTACGGACCGGCCCGCCATCGACCCGGGCATGAAACCGCTCATGTCCGGGCGAAAATGTACTTCACTTGGGCATGTGTAGCAAACAACGCTCAAGCCGGACCTATCCCAAGCCACCATGCGTGCCGGTTAACTGCGTACTGTCGCACGTGTCCAGAGCTGCCACGCGTGCCGGTTGACTGCGTGCGGTTTCGTACGCGCCGGGGTTTAATTGCTAAGAGCGTGTGTGAGAAGCGGGACGAAAAACCGAGCCGCGACCGTGAGGGAGCGGTTTTCCGCGGATGATACCGCACCGCTTCCTCACGGGCGCGGCTCGGATAAGACTTCTTACACACGCTCTAAGAGGTACCACACGCCCCGGTTGAGTCGAACCCGATCGCGACGGCGGCGCGCGATGACACGCTCCGGGAGCACTCTTTCGTCTCGTCAACGCGCTTCCGCACGGCGGGTTTTGTCGGCCATCGTTGCTGGAGTAAGCGCCGGTCCTCCCTGAAAAGCCCTTCCTACGTTTTTCTGCCACAGGCGACTGAGCGGTTGCACTCCGTGTGTCAAATCTGGTAAGCTACGTGCACGCCGTTTGGGAGGGTAGCGGCACTCGATCGCATCCGGTTTGGCGTGTACTGTCTGCGCTCGGTCTCTGTTGGCCCGAGCAGTTTTCACATACTTCTATAGAAGGAGGAAGATTATGGTACGAAGAACGACATGCCTTTGTGTGCTGGGGATCGCCTGGGTGGTGATCCATCCGGTCACAGCCGAGGGCGAGGAGGTTGGGACGGCCTTTACGTATCAGGGCCGACTCCTGAAGGACGGCGAGCCGGTCGATGATACGGCCGACTTTCGATTCGGGTTATGGGACCAGGCGACGGGCGGCAATACGATCGGCCCACAGGTAACCGTCAATAACAAGAATGTGGCTGACGGCTTGTTCACCGTTATGCTCGACTTCACCGTGGAGCCCTACACCAAGGACAACAGCGAAGCCCGCTGGTTGGAAACCGAGGTGCGCAGTCCGGCCGGCGGTGGCGGCTTCACCAAACTGCCGCGCCAGAAGCTGACGCCGACGCCGTTCAGCCTGGCCACTCGAGGGATTAACGTAGACGACCTCGGCAAGGTCGGCATCGGGACCACCACCCCGATTTCGATGCTCGAGCTGGAAAGCACCGCCGACGTCCATGGCATCCGCTCGACGGTCCCATGGATTCCGGTTTGGGCGCACCGCGACAGTACGACCGGCACCTGGCCCGCGATTCACGGTGAATGCGATTCGGAGGCCTCGAACAGCAGCGCCGTCCGCGGCATCATGACCAGCACATCGCCGGGATCCAGTTCCGCCGCGGTGAAGGGTGTGAACAATGGCACTAGCGGCGCTGGCATCGGGGTCTATGGCTCGCAGGACGGGAGCGGCTGGGGTGTCTATGGCTTTACTCCCAGCGGAAGAGGCGTCTATGGCGAGTCGACCAGCGGGGATGGCGTCGTCGGGACCACGAAAGGCATAAACATGTCCGGGGTGTACGGTGAATGCGGGCTGGATGCGGACGGCTACGGAGTTTTCGGCCGCAATGACAGAACGTTTCACCAGATGTACGGGTTTGTCGGCGGCCCCTCCCACGGTGCCTATGGCTGCTCCGATGACACCCTAAACCAGGAATGGACTGTCGGGTACCTCGGTGGCACGTACAGCGTCTACGGTAGCAGATGGAACGGCAACGCGGGAACCGCCGGCTACTTCGCTGGCAAGGTGACCGTGACCGGCACGCTGTCCAAGGGTGGCGGCTCGTTCAAGATCGACCACCCGCTCGACCCCGAGAACAAGTATCTCTACCACTCGTTCGTCGAGTCGCCCGACATGATGAATATCTACAATGGCAATGAGACCACCGACGAAAACGGGTACGCCGAGGTGATACTGCCGGAATGGTTCGACGCGCTCAACCGCGACTTCCGCTATCAGCTCACCGTCATCGGGCAGTTCGCCCAGGCCATCGTCGGCGAGGAAATCCGCGACAACCGCTTCGTGATCCGGACCGACAAGCCAGATGTTAAGGTGTCGTGGCAGGTGACCGGCATTCGTAAGGACCGGTTTGCCAACAAGTACCGCATCCCGGTGGAGGAGGACAAACCGAAGAACGAACAGGGCAAGTACCTCCACCCGGAGGCGTATGGGCAGCCGATCGAACTTCAGATCGGTCGCATCGAACCGTTGTCAGCGTCGCAGACGCCCAGTCTGTCGGCGGAACCGGTCTCGGCAAATATGGAAGATTGAATGGAGCTGCGGGGTGGGCCAGCAGACCTGCCTCATTATTCAAGGAGAGCAAAGCAGTGCTAATCAAACGGAGCATAATCACATTCGGCGCGGCGATAACCCTGCTAGGGGCTGCCGCACAGGCTCAGGACTTTGACCTGGGCTGGCATACCATCGACGGTGGCGGAGCGATGTCCAGCAAGGCCGGGGCCTTCGAACTGTCTGGCACCATTGGTCAGCCCGACGCCGGGCCCGTCATGACGGGGGGCGACTTTGAACTGGCCGGCGGGTTCTGGCCGGGCACAATCGCCGGTGGCTGTAATGGCAACGAGAAGATCAAGAAAGCCAAGTGCAAGACCAGGAAAGGGAAGGTGAAGAAAGTGATCGTGCGGGTCAAGAAGGGTACGCCGGGGCAAGAGTACACGGCCAAGCTCGACACCGGTGAGGAGCTCACCAAATCGGCCAAGTCGAGCGGCAAGGTGAAGTTCACGTTCAAGGGCAATGACGCCCCACCGTGCGGCGCCAATGGCGTCACCGTCTGCGACGACCACAAGGACTTCAACTGCGAGTGCTGACCCGCCACCTGGGGCTGTGGAGTGGTGAAGATGAAGGATTATTCCTGCCCGTAGGCGTTACCCGGCCGGGGTCGCCAGGGCGCGCAGGGCCGGGTCGTCCTTTGGGATGGCCAGCATCTTGCCCGGGGCGACGGGTGGGAAGGCATCCAAGTGGGCTGGCATGTACGCGTACGGCGAGTTGCCTCTCGCTTTCGCTTGGCTCCACACACGGTTGGAGCATGTCCCAGAGTGGATGTGGCCGGACATGCTCATGCTGGCGTTGGCAATCATGGCGCCCAACGGTGCGTCCGAAGCGATGGCGTCACGCAGTTCGTCGTCAGGCACGAGAAGTTCATAGATACCGACGCGGCCCTTCATCCCGACCTGGTTGCATTGTGAACAGCCGCGTCCCTCAAAAAACCGCTGTGGGACCGGCGTCTCGCGATGTGGGACCGGCGTCTCGCCGGTCGTTATGCCCAGTCGCTCAACGCTGTGCAGGACAACAGGCGACGGCTCCACCTGCCGCCGACACTGCGGGCAGATTCTGCGGACAAGACGCTGGGCGAGAATGGCTACCAGAGACGCGCTGACCAGGTACGACTCCACGTGCAAGTTGTGCAGCCGGGTGACGGCGCTGGGCGAGTCGTTGGTGTGCAGGGTGGACAACACCAGGTGCCCGGTCAACGCGGCCTGAACGGCGGTCCGGGCGGTCTCCGGATCGCGGATATCACCGAGCATGACCACGTCCGGTCGGTGCCCGCGGAACGTCACCGCGTAGTACCGCAGACACAAGCTGATCTCTTTGCCCAACTGCTCCCACCCGGCGCGCACCACTGCATTGACGGCCTCAACGGAGGTCGCGTCGATCTCACCGGTGGGTTCGGCACCGTCAGATCGCGCCGCAACGTCCTGCCTGCGGAGCTCGCTCGCCTTCGGGAGATCAACGGACAACCTGTCGGCCACCAGCCCATCGAACGCCGCCCGCGGCTGATTGCCGCTGATCCCACGCCGAATCGCCCGCCCCTGTCGCCGCCGCGCTCCTCAATCGTGATTACGCACGCCTGCCGGAAGCACACACCACGCCCAACTGGTGCGGCTAGTCAAATGGTATCTGTTTAGCGTGTGAAGGCGTCACGCCGTGGTGGCGGGCGAGCGAATGAGATGGGAGAGAAAGGTCAATGCCTTTATCGCGTTCTGGTTGCAGGTGGCAAAGATGCTGCCGAGGGCCTCTTGAGCGCGAGCACCGGCCCTGGTTCGATTGCCGCCGAAGACCTTGCGGTTGACCACCGCCGGGCGCATGGCCTGCTCGGCCGGCCAGTTCGTGGCCTCGATGTCTGCGTGGTAGAGGAAGGTGAGGATCTCATCCCGGTGACGGGCGAGGTGGCCCCGAAATGTCCGGTTGCCCTCGTGCGACAGCCTGCAGCTCAACAATCGATCCAGTCGTTTCTCCA
>Ga0114922_10002855_pt1 | contig 16131 bp, 9 predicted proteins | sample AartaG_FD_100975 | JGI IMG/M metagenome (GOLD analysis project Ga0114922, IMG submission 100975) | Deep subsurface microbial communities from Aarhus Bay to uncover new lineages of life (NeLLi) - Aarhus_00045 metaG | ecosystem: Environmental > Aquatic > Marine > Oceanic > Sediment | place: Aarhus...
ATACGCTATCACTTACCTCACTTCGGCATTGCTAAACGCATGGCATCAAGAAGCCCCTTTTCCTCACTCCATCTGGGATAAAGGGCATATTTGGCTTTTACAGAATTCCTTACTGCGTTGGTTTATTGGAATCAGTTTTCAGGGCGATTGTCAATAGATCGAGATTTGGCCTGCTGACCATCACATGGGCGCATTATTTCCAAGTGGGGGAATTCAAGGTTTAGGTATAATCCCTATCCATAAGTTGCTTTCGACCCTACGTTCCCGTCTATAACTTTTGAACACCAGGTGCTAGAGCAGGCGTCAATAATCAATTAAGCATGCCTGAACCCATTTTATTAAATCCCTGGCCTATAGTTTTTTATTTAGAAATTTAAGAGCGTCCCCCTTTAAGGGCTGACGCCAAGTCTTTTGTGTAGGTAACCAAATACAGGCCCATAGGTTTTTTAAGATCGAAAAATGTCAACTGTTGTTTCAAGGCATGGTCGAAGTTCGAAATCGCTGCTGCCAACGCTGAACCAGTTATCCGGTCTTTGATAGATATCTAAGCCCCTCCCAATCTTTATTACCCAGCCGTTGTCCAGCTTTACAGCTCGGTCGTGGATCACAGGGCTAAATGTCCACTGGAATTCAATTCCATTTTGTTGGAGACTCTCATGGAGCATGTCAAATTTTTCCTGAACTTCGGCCTTCTGGGAATCGTTGTCAAAGCCTGCAATCAAATTAAGTTCTCTTACGTTTCCAAATTTAACTAATAGTTCGCTGAACCGTACCAGGTTTAGAATTTGATGAGGTAGTCTTATGTAGGGATCTTCAATCGAGACTGATTTACAGTCTCTTAGATATCTACCGAAAATTGACTCATAAGAGTGTCCTGTATCTCCGTAAAAGATGGTATAGTGATCCTCTTTTTGCTCATCTTCTTCGGCAGGGCCAATAACAATAAGCTCTTCAGAGTCTTCTTCTTGGTCTGAAGGTTTTTTCCCCACTGGTGTTTCATCCACCTTGACTTCCGGAGACCCAGGAAGTCTCTTCCTTATGGGCTGCTGCGTAGCTGTCACATCTTTGGACTCAGGGCACCACACAATAATCTCATTCTCATTCGTATCGATGTATGAAAGGTTTATTCTCGCGTATTCATCATCATGCTTACGCTTATTCAGCTGTTCCTTGATGCGTCGTCTCCCCTCCAAGGCGTAAGCCATATAATCTTCCAGCTCTTCACGACTTGGTTCCCCAGCCGGATGAAGAAGCTTGAGGAACGCAGCAATTGTTCTCTTGACAGCCATTTCATCTCTACCTTCGATTGAGGGACCAAATTGGCAGTGCTTGGTCACATAATCATACCGAGACTGTTTGGCGATTAAATGGAAAGCCTCGGATAGATAATCGGTGATGAAGCCATAGTTTTCAGTGAGGTAGGCGCTGATATTTTTGGGTATTTCCCAGCCTGGCAGAAATGTAAAGAAGCGATCCATAATGGCAAGGTCAAATTCTTTAGGCAAAGGGATAAAGAGATCATATTGTTCTGAATTGACCAACTGTTCAATAGAATAATCAATATTTCCCACAAAAGCGAGGCTGGCGTTGGCTACGACCTCAACCCCCCTTGAGAAACGGCCACTTGCCATATAGCTTTTGAGGATGTCTATGGTCTCTTTATCCTTGACCTTTACCCGGCCAACCTCATCAAATGCGACAATATCCCAATATCCAACCAAACCAACCTTACGTCGAGCGTTATTGAAAAAAAGGGTTGGTGTGCTTGCCTGACTTACCAGCGTTGAATATGGCGAAAATTCACTAAAAGCATAGGACTTACCCGTCCCTCTCGGTCCCAATTCAATGAAATTGTAGTTGGCCTCTACAAAACAGAAGAGGCGAGCCAGGTAATGCATTTTGAGCCGGGACGTCATTTTGCCAGGCTCTAAACCGGTAGAACGCATTAAAACATCAAGCCACTCATCACGGGTAAAATGCTTTCGGCCATCAAGGAATTCATCCAGATTAAAACGGGACAATTGAATGGGCTTGAGATCCTCTATATAGAAAGCATAATCTTCATCTTCTATGTCGCTATGACCCACAATCACTTCTGCCCAGATTCCTCCTTCTAATAACCTGTCGTTATCTCGATAGAACTTTTCTGGAATGGCTATCCTGCGAGAACCGAAATTCTCCATTTCGGCCCAGTGCCGCTTTTCCCTCTCCTTGTAAGTCACGTGCACCTTATCAATGAATTTATGCTTACCCTTTTGCTGAACTGTTGACTGAGCCTTATTGGATTCATCTGGCCGGACATAATTCTTTTCAAGGGTTTCAAAAACGGCTTGGATACCGGCCTCGATCTCATCTGGGTCATCGCTCGCACAGTACTTGGCGAGCAGAAACTCTAAAACAAAAGATGGAACATTCGTGCCCTTCTTAATCCGATGCAAGAGGTCCTTACGGACAACTCGGCCGGAGTAAGCATCATTCAATTTTCTATCCAATTCATCCATATCTTTAATCCATGTAATCTGTTTTGAGTTTCAAAGTTGCATAATTTAGCCCTGTTACAGGGTCTGTGGCTCTAACCTTAAACGAACCATGGAAGTCCTCATCCATTTTCAATGGAACCTTGATTGCCTCACCAGAGCGGATTTTTACCAGGTTGGTGGCAGGATTTATATAGTTGCTGGTTCCCACCTCACCAACTATCTTTCTCTTCTCATAAGCTTCAAGCTGAAATTCCAGTTCATCCTCGAAGAGGCCGGTCTGAAAAACAGAGACCTCAATCATAGGTCTTCTAGTGGTAATGCGATCTGTAACTCCGCCTTTATAAGAGAGGTGCAAATCAACCCTCTTAGGTTTTTCTTCCGCTTTTGAAAGGTCAACAGATATTACGGGTAAAACGCATTCCTGTAAGGAAAGACCACTGTGGTAATAGAGCTCACCCTTGATGAAAGTGGCGAAAGTGCGAGGAACAGCGTACTGCTCATAATCTCCTCGGATGCCAACATCCTCTTGCTGGAAAACAGACGTTCCAGCATTCGGGGACCCAGTGCCCAAAAGACACCTATCTTTGACTTGATACCAATCTCCTGGCGGCTTTTGCACTGTATGCCCAGGCTCACGTTCACTGAAAAGTATAAATCCGTGATCTGTGGCGATAACCGCCCTTTCAAATCCTAGCTTTCGCAGTCTTTTCACTCCTGCCAGTACCTTTCTGACAATATCAGGAAACATTCGGAGAGCATCAAGAGGTTTGCTTTCAGCTATACTGTCTATGTCTGTTGTTCTTATAATGAGGATGTCAACAGTGTCAGATATTTTCGGCAGTTTCTTGGTTAACAGGTTATCAAGCTCGATCATATGACATCTATCTCCATAAAGAGCTCGGATACATTGCAAACGATCCGCTGGCGATATAACCCTTTGATCCTTCACATAGGGTACCAGATTCTCTTCTTGTTTAACCAACTTGAGGTTTCCGTCTGAACCGGGCATCAGAGCAGCCATTCCAACACTGGTGATCGTTGGTAATTGGGCACAAACAGCCAGAAGCTCCGTCTTGAATTCTCCAGAGAGTTCCTTTTCAAGCTCTGCTCCAAGCTCATACCGCAGTGCATCAACCATGAAATACGCGGTTTTTCTTCGGTCCTTCAACCATGGTTCTACAACTTTCTCAAAAACTTGAGTGTTACGTATCTGCCCGCTAATGGGCCAACCTTCTTTTCGGACGAACTCGATGAATATTTTTTGTACCTCCTCTATGAGTTTTAAATATCGTTCCCGCGAAGCCTCAACCAGATCTCCCACTGAATCAAGCTCACCAAAAGTATCAATAACTGCACGCTCAAGATCCCTGTGCAATCGATCAACCTGTCGCATCTTATCGTTATAAAAAGAAAACAATTCTGACAAGGACTTTGACCGATCTCCTAAATTTTCACTTGCGTCCTCCACTGCTACTATCAATTGCATAGCACGGTCGGCTGTCGTCCAAATGACTTGTCGCTCAGACGTGAGCTTCACCCAAATTGAGTTCTTCCGTGCTTGCATTACTTCTGCAGCTTTACCCATATCGCTAGCAAGCACGGCCTGAACAAAGGACTGCAGAAAAGCTCTTTCTTGGAAGGAAAAAGTGTCTTTTTTGCCAGATTCCTCTGTCTCTTCCATTCTTTCGGCCAACTGCAAATCAGCAGCCACTTTATTGGCCATGTCCATATAGACTTGTTGATGCTTTTCAGAAGTGCGAAGCGTGTCGCAGACCGTATAGATGATATCCTTGAATGATTCAGATGCGCGGGGAACATCCTTTAGTTCTGCAGGCAGCTTTCCCGGTAAATCATGGGCGAATTCACTGAAGAGGATATAGCGCCATACCTCTTCGCTGGTTTTGGACCACTTCTTGCTCTTTGTTTTCAAATTTAAACCTAGCGCTGTCTCAACAAACCCATAAAATTCATGAATCCACGAATCGTCCTTATCGAGGGTGTCCCTTTTGGCATCTGTTGGAGATAAAAATGAGACCAGAATCTCGGCAGCCGATTCCACTTTTAATATGGTCCTGAGTTTAGGCCAATTTGCTTTGCTCTCGATTAGGTTATTGATCGTTTCAAAATCCGGTACACCAGCCTTGAATAATTCATCAATTTGAGCCGATAAGTCTGGCGCGGCTTTGTGGCAAAGCGCTTGATACTGATCCCCATCATCACGGGGGAATTCTCCACCACCTATCGCAAAAATCTGGTATGGATCTTGCTGCCTTTCCTCATCTGTTTTAGGTTTTCTAATTGGCAGATATGCCATAAGATGGTTCTGCTTCTTCTGGTCATCCACAAGCCTTCGCCACGTATCCAGGGCTTTCTCCCGCCCCAGGATGGTTGATTCAGTCCCGTCTATCACTTTGCAGTCGTCACCTGCCAGAGTAAATACTATCCCCTTGTAGCGCTCCTCCGGATCGTAAACCACCAGAGCAACTGTTTTCTCCAGCCTCTTTCTCAACTGGTCATGAATAAATTCTTGTATACTCATTGGTTCCGCCGCTTAATAGAGATATTTTTAATTACTCTAGCTCTTTTTTTCTCCACGTTTCTTTGTCTTATTAATTTCACCTTCGTACAAGCCCTCCAGGCCATGTGCGATTGCAATAGAAAGATCTTTTTTGCACTTCTGTTCCACGCGGTCAGGCCAGATTGCATATGCCAAATGTGCCCAGTCATACTCGCCTGCTTCTAATTTTTTCCAGCAGGCTTCGAGATCCTTTCTCCACTGATTATGCCTGAATAACTTCCTGAGCGGCGAAGCTGTGATAATTGCACCATCATTTAAATTAGGCTTAAATGGTAGTGATGCGACCCGAAGTAATTCATCCCGGAAATCCTTTAGTTCGCGCTCAAGATCCATCAGTTGTTCAAGTTTCTCCCGATTTTGTGCTGTGGTTTGTTTTGCAACTTGTTCTTGCAACCTCTCGACATCCTTGGCGATATCATCCAGTTTCGGATTCACATAGTCGTTAATACAAGCATACAGAGTCTGATCCGTAAGACGATGATAATAGAGCCATAGAGTGTATGAACCGGATGAAGTGGAGATGGGCCAATAGATTGGGGCTTTTCGCCGGCTTTTAGAATATCGTTTCAGGTGGCCTTGGAAAAAGCCCGAAGGCCTTCTGAAGTGATCGTGCAGGTCGGTGACGCCGATGATTTTGCATGATTCCTGCTCGATCTTGTGAGCCTCGTCCTTCCATATCAGATCAAGGACTTCGCGAAGGCGTGCAACAATGTCGTTCCGGGTCGGGTGGCCACCGTTGAACCCAGGATCGTCCACTAGGACGCCATCCCAGGAGACACTGAGAGGGTAGTCGGCGTCTGCGATTGATTGTTCCTTGACAGAACCTTCTATCGGGATGGTGTTTGCGTTCGGTCGGGCGCGTAGCCATTCCACGCTTACGATGCGAGCGGGCTCGGCAGGTAGGGCAGCGGGGCCGACGAGCATACCAGGAGGACAGACCGGAAGGGAGTCGAACGGTTCAGGAAGTTTCGGAGCGAGCGATGAGTCCAGCGCTATACGGACGTCCCAGCGGCCGAATAAACATCCAATTGAATATGAAAGAATATCAAAAGCTAAGGATTTGAGGTTGCATGGAGGTAGTTCTATCGTGTATTCAAAAGTTGCCTCTTTTTTATGATACTCAACAAAAAAATCATCTGGAACTTTTTCAAGTTGATATAAAGAACGAATAAGAACCCCTGCTTCTTGAAATAGAAGCATGCTTTCAGACTTGAATTTTCTAGCTTTCGATTCTGATTCCCTTTTTACTGAGTTATAATCAGGGCTCAACACTATTTCAGGAGCGACAAAATGTCTTGAAGTTTCAAAATACGAATTGCGTTCAATCCGCATCATTGTTTGTGTTTTACCTATGTAGGAGAATCTCGTTATTGCATCAGAGTTGATTTCGGGAAATGGTGCTGCCTGAATCGTCCCAGCTTGATAAAGCGAACCCATCTCAATTCTACCCAACCAAATACTGACAAATTTGTTTACTACATCAGTATTGAGTACTGCCAGAAGTGCACCTTCAGGAACTGCCAAAGGGAAAATCCCCATCCCCGCTACGCCCGTTATACAGCCCTTTGGAAGTGCTGCAGGTGAAAATCTAAAAACTCGATAAGGAAAAGTAAGGCCTCTTTTAAAGTAAAAATCTCGATTCTGAGGCCTCGATTGATGATGGGCTTTAACTTCTTTACCGTTTTTGTGCCATTTCACTAACAAATGAATGTCGGTCCAGAAGGGCGAATTTTCTCCACCTTTTGCATGAGGTACCCATTTGATTTTTGCCTGATCATTACCAGTAATTTCTTCAGGTGGAATTTCCCAAAACGTCCGGACGAATCTGAAATCATCCCCCGTTTGTAATCCAACTTTTATAGTTGCGGCGCTTCCCTCTATTTTTTTTAATTTTTTAAATGCTGCCAAAACTTCTGAAGGTAACCAATAGGCTAATGGAGTGTCTTGAATAGAATTAAAAGTGTTCTGAAAAAGAAGTTTCGAAATACTCGCTTTATTCTGTTTTATCTGTTTAATTTCTTCAGCTAATTCAAATGATTTATCTTCCATCTCAGGAAGTCGGATAAATATGGAAGGGAACCTATTGATTAGTTCATTATTTTTAGGCCCAAGTACATATGTTGCCGTCTCGACAAGAGCACTATCAAGTACACCTTCTCCTAACTCGACAAAGAGACGGATGCCAAACGGCATGACTACTTGTTCACGCCATGAACTTAAGGATTTTATAAAAAAGCCCGTTCTGGACGTTATGGCTCCCAATAAACCATTAAAGGTACAAAATTCTTTCCCTCTCTCTATAAAAGAGGCGTACAATTCTCTTGATGCACGAGGATAATAGAAGTCACCGAAAGAGCGGGCCGCAAGGCTAAAATCACCAAACGGCGGATTCATCAACACCACATCGTAGCGTTTGTAGCATAAATCGATGAAGGCGAAACCCCGCGAGGCGTCATCAGCGAAAAAGCGGCGGCGGGTAGCACGACCACTATCAATCTGTTCGGCGTAAACTTGCAATGCCGCGAGAATACGTTCCTCGGCCTGGTTCCAAAATTCCTCATCTGTTATATATGACATATCAAACAATTTCTTCTGTGTTGATACCTTCCCTGCGAGTCGATCAATTTCGGCTTGTGAAAAAAGAAGCTCGTTGCCTTTTTTATCTTTTGCTCTCCTTGATTCAAGAATCCATTGTTCTTTCGCCTTTCGAATGCCATCCTGTATTTCTGCCTCGATTTTGAGCAGGGTGCCTGCCTCGCCAGCAAGATTCATCTTATCGAACACCACCTCGACAAGCTGGCCTAGCACACTGGGTTTGAGGCCTTCGATGAATTCCCGGCGTATGACCTCTTCGCCGGGTATGGGTTCGGCGGTAACAATGTTAGACTTGGTGATCTGCGGCCTGTTGACGGCCTTGAGACCAATGCTCTTCCAGGACTTCTGAGCCCGCAGCCAAAGGGCGAGCGCGGCGATCTGCATTGCGCGGGGGTCGATGTCGATACCGTAGAGATTGTGCTCCATGATCAGCTTGGGAACGGCAAGGCACAAATTGTCAAAAAGTTCGTAATCCTCTCGTAGCGTATGGCCCGTGGCTTCTGACTTCGGGCTTTCTGTGTCCTCCCATGCCTCCTCATAGATGCGCTCCAACAGGTCGAAAGCGTAAAGCAAAAAATGGCCGGAGCCGCGTGCCGGGTCGAGTACTTTGAGGTCCCTGGGGTCCTTTTTCGGCCGGTGTTCGACGTAAGCCGGTTGCTTGAGAAGCTCCTCCTGGGACAAGTCGATCTCGTTTTCTTCGGCCGGAGGGGCATTTTCACCCTGCGCGAGAAAGATCTCGTTCGGCCGCCGTACAAGATACCGGCATTCCTCCTTGAGGACGGTGTCCCCTTTGCGCATCTCATACCAAATGCGGCCAAGTGTGTTGTCTGTGAGGAACTCCACCACGTAGCGCGGCGTGAAGAACTGATTACGGACGGCCAGCTCCCTACTGTTGCGCGGGGCCTTTGAGGCCGCCCTCATGGCACGACGTTCTTCCGAAGGGTTGAAATACTGGTAGATCCAGCCAATGGTCTCATCTTCGGACCAGATGTTTCCCAAATCATTAATGTTGATGATAGCGAAGAGATCCAGTAAAGCTTGCTCGCGAGGAAACAGTAAGCCTTGAGGTGAAAACCGGTCGAATAACATACGAAGATCAAATGCTATTTCATCAAAGAGGCAAAACAAAAAGGTTTTGTATCTCTCATAGGTGTCTCCGAGAGCTGCACCAGCAACTCTCTCGTAAACCTGAAACCCTTTGGATTGAAATCCCTTCCGGACACATTCCTCTATAAATCCGCGTTCCTCACACAATCGCAAGGCTGCAAATCGGTTGAGAAGCGTGAATGCCTGCTCACGGATCGTCCGATCTATGGCGGCGACTACCGGTTCCTTTTCGGTGGTCATCCCACTTGCTAGATGGTCTATCCTTTCACGTAACAACAGGGCAGTGCCTGCTTCTTCGTCATCAAGGTGTGCGAGTTTTTCTATTGCAGCCATGGCACTGTCAGGTTGGATGCCATAGATCTCTTGCAGTTGGTGAGTAAACTCATCCGTCAGCAACTGCCGCGCTTGTGCGACAATTCGGGCAAGCTTATTCCGAGTATCGGAATCAAAAGCCATAAGCTATTTTTCCTACTTCCATTTCAAAATGATTTCCTCATAATCCTTCAGATCTTCTTTCAGGGTGTTAAGCTCTGTAATGATGGATTCGAGTTGGCCTTCCGCCGATATAACCTGCGGCAGGTGGGTCAGATCTTTTTCCAGAACGCTCTTGTCTTTTCTATACTGATCAACAATATTTTGGATTTCGCGCTCGACGCGCTGAAGTTCTATGTCCAATGTGTATTTCTCATTGATTAGTTTTTTGAAATCTGCCAAGTTCTCTGCTTTGCCGACCCGCAGCTTCTCCAGTTCTGTGACCAGACGGGCTTGATCTTCTGGGCCCAACTGTTGCCAAGAAGTGGAACGTTGAATCCTTGCTTTTCCCGTGTCAAGACTCGCGCTCTGTTCTTCCATGAGAGCAGTGGCCTTGTCTTTGATTCTCTCCTCTATTTCATGAATATGTTTTTGAATATCCGGAACATGTTTGAAAAAGTCTTCACGTTCCAGAAGGTCATTTAGCTGCTCTCGGGTTTCCGCTGTCTCTGTGATAAGATCTCTGGGAATGCCAGCTCGTGGTAACTGAGGTATATCATTTAGCAATAATCTCGCCTCCTTTGCAATCTCTCCGATTCCATTATCAAATGCCTTCTTGAGGTCTCGAACCCATATCAAGTCATCATAAAGGGGGCATTCTTCACCACCCAACCGATTTGCTGCATCGGAAGCATCACCTTTAAGGATCTCTGATATATTGTCACGAATACTCTCCACCCTTTCGACTCCAGTGAGATCGAGGTTACGAAGCTCTGCGGTCAAGGGGACATAGTCCTGCTGGAAATCGGGGAAATATTTCATGACCGCTTTGCTGATCTCCTCCTCAAGAGGGAGAAAATCTTCACCTGTCAGCTCAACGAGCCGTTCGCGGGCGCGGAAGAGACTCTCGGGGCTAGGTCTACCCTCACGGAGGGAAATACCAATCTTATTGAAACTATTTGTGTTTCTAAGGCTATTTAAGGCTACATCACCCCGGACGGTGATATCCTCACCTCCAACCCGAACCTTGACAATCCCCCCTACCAGCATTGCGGCAATGAGGTAACGCGTGGTGTCCTTCGACCAGCCATAGGGCGCTGAATAAAAATCATCGAGAAGCTTGCGACCTTCGACTTGGCCACGCTGCTCTAAGTAATCTCTTATTGAAACAATGGCTTTAAGATTTACATCGATCCCAATGCTGCCAGCGCTCTTCTTGACAACATTGAGTGGATCATCCTTCGAAGCAATCTTGTCAAGCTTTTCTGTTTTCAGGAAACGCTCAACAAGAGAGGAATCGGCCTGCACAGGCGCCTCTAAATAATTTTCAAAGACTTGCTGTGCAACCTCAGCCAGATATCCCTTTGTCGCCTCTGTCAGATCTTCGGCTATCTGACTTACAGGTTTCGGTTTGCCGCGAAAGATGAAAGAGCCGCCAGCCAAAGATTTTTTGAGTAGCCATTCTAAATCTGTAGTGAGGCGAGACGCACGTTGATCTTGTGAGCGTAGGTATTCTTCTACTTCCTTATCCTTGGCCTTATTGCGATTTTGATCGTAGATAGCACGGCAGCGGAAGATTTCTACGAGCATGTTATCGACTTCTCTTAGCTCTCGTCCCAGTAGAAAAATAACTTTGCGATTGGATATTTGTTGCGCGTCGAGAATTCGTTCACTCCGTCTGACGTCGTAATTTTGCTCAGGGACAAACTCAATGTGGGTTTGGATTTCTTCCTTTTCTCCCGAAAAGGAAATAGGCATTGCACCCGCATAAACCTTGAAGCCTGTGCCCACAGACCTTGTTCCATTCAAGCGCGCGGTTGGGGAAGGAGTGAATATATTGCGAAGGGCAGTGTTCAAGAGATTACGTGTGTCTGCGATTCGAGGAGTGATTGTGACCCGCTCCTTTTCAAGGTCGGAAACCACGGCGCTCATAAAACGTAGACTACCGTCAACTTCACTCAGCGGAATGGTGGGCTCGTTATCGAGTTCATCCACAGCCTTTTTGACTGACTCGATTATTGAGGATGACTCAACGGATGGGTGTAATAATGCTGCGATGTTTTCTGGTGTTACAGGGAATCCCTCAATGATCTGCAGTACGGCAATAGATTTTGCTACTTGGGTTTCGACGGAATCTGAGCCAAAGATCTTCTGGACCTTGTCAACACCTTCGACCACGTGTCCAAATGAACGAGCAATATCTCTTCTCAAGGTGTCGTAAAAGACTACTGTCGTAGCAAGAGTGCCAACCGGTTTATCTGCGAGAAGCTGGGCCCCGGGTCTGAGTTTGCTCTGATCTATAAGTACATCCTGAATAACCTTGATTGCTGATCTTAATCCGATACCCCCGCTTGTTTTTGCCAATCTGGTTAGAAGCTCAAATAAGATATCGAAGTGATGTGGCAAAAAAGGATAGAATTGAGTAAAAACCTCTTTTCTCACCTCGCCCTTGTAATACCGTGTTCCTGTCAGTTGAGTGGCGTATCGGAGTTGCTGGCCATGCTTATCGAACAGTCTATTCAACGTCGATTCGCCCTCCTTGGACTTTCCTAATAGCCTTCGGTAGCAGATTTCCCTTATGTCTCGTGCTTCCAAGTCAATAGATACCGGGAACCGGTCCTTCAGTTTAAAAAGCTTGGCTGTATCAAGGGCTGCACTTGGGTCATCTTCTGTAAGCGTTTGTTGAGCAGTTGCAACAATCCATGCATGACCCCGTCCTATGTTCTTAAGATTTTTGGCAAGACCATCCAGGTTTAAGATCAGGTCATCCCGCTGCGCGACATATTGACCAACTTCATCTACAATGAAAATTACATTCTGATTACCTGATTTCCGGCGAAGTAGGTCCAGCATTTCTTTGACGCGGTCATCCTCCTTCTCCGCCTCTTCTAATTTTATTTCGTTAAATGCTTTAGCGTCCGGCCAAATTTCCGGATAGAATTCGGAAGCCAGTCTAGAAGCAAAAGATTTAACAACAAGCGGCTGATTTTTGATCTCCTGCCAGGTCTTCCCTTTTGTTAATTCTGAAATGCGAACCTCGAATTCCTTCATTTTGTCATCACGCTCTAACATGAACTCTAGATAGGCAATTTTCTTATCGCGGGAGTAGCCTGCCCACTGCATAACACTGTAGTAAAGGGTGGTAGAGATCTTTTCCTGTGAGGCACCAGTTAGTGCCGACGCTGCTAAATCAAGCATGATTACTGAAGCCGGAAGCTTTTTGGCTACAGTTGCCAAACGTGCCTGAAGTGGTTTGGATGTGCATTGATTTTGCAGGAACTTGAGGAAAGGTGTGCCATCAATTTCACAATCCTCATCCAGAGCAAATCCGAGATATTTTGTAAAGGAGCTCTTACCAGAGCCGTAAAAGCCGGACACCCACACACCGACCTCTCGTTGATCACCACCGCCCATTCCCTCATCAAGCAAATCAAGTAAGCGCTCAATATTCTGTTCAATGCTATCGGTGACTACATATTCCTGTATTTCCTGACGGAGGAGGTCAACATCCGCTGTATCGTAGGTAATGACCTTTTCTATCCGCCTGTCAATTGGTTTTAAGGGATCAAAAAGCTCTCTTAACTTTTCCATAAGTGTAGTTATCCTCCGATATGAATTGATCGGTAACTGCCGTCTTCTGGATAAATACCCAGAAATTTTAAAGTAGTCCTCCCGGTGCGAATACCGGGATAGAGGATTACTGTTGGGACTTTAAATTTTCCCTGAAGTTTTTGCTCTATTGATCCAATTCGAAGGTATGGATGAATCGCCTCAAGGTCTGCTACGAGGAGAAGTGCGTTCTGCTGTTCTGTTAGGCTTTCAAGCTTTCCTAAAAACACATTTTTTAATTCATCCCCTCCAACGAGTGCATCACTCAAGGTTTTGTTAATGGCATCAAAATCGAAGGGCTCATCTTTCTCACTCTCCAACCATATGTCTCGAAGATCGTGCTCTTTAAAGATGTCGTGTATTGTATCGACCATTGAGAATACATGGACATTCCACCCGTCGTGTTTAAACTTTGCGATCCAAGACTTAACGCGCCTTTTAACATCAAGCATCTCTTCTGGGCGGAAGACTAAATAGAAAACAGGTTCCATTCCGGCGTGGCTCAAACCGCGCCCTTGCTTAAGCTGTAATCGTAATTCATTAAAACTCTGATCGAGCAATGGCACGAATTGCCTCCTCCATTGATTGATATTTCCAAGAAATGCGCAGCAACTCTCCCGAAAACTGGATAATGAAGTGATCGTTCGATACCCGCTGGAGATCGCGAACTGCCTCTATTCTCTCAAGGCCAAAAAGATGCCAATCAGGATGATCGGGGATAGAATTGTCTCCATATCCAGAAAAGTGTAAATTGTGAGCAATGTATAAAGAAGTAGCTTGGTGCGCCTGGATGGGTGAGATATTCCGAGTGCTCTTTCTGCCATTTTCTAATAACCTGAAATCTGCAAGACACCCACCAAGGTAACTTGATACACGAGATATCATTTTGTCAGACCACCTATTGGGCAGTCTGCCAAGAGTATAAGCAGCTTCCAAGAAATTGAGTGCATCTATTTTTCCAAGTGAAGTAACGCCAGCAGAGTATTTTACCCAATATACCTCGCAAATGAAGTCGTGAAGAAGAGCATTTGCTCTGGCTGTGTAGATTAGAAACAGTTGATTGATGATCCTCGGGGTGGTACCAGCCTTTAAAAGTTTTTTTAAATAGTTGGCCGGTCGAGCATCATCAATAAGATACCGGGGTGAAAACGCCTGGAACACCAGATCTCGAGCACGTTTTGCGGTTGCCCTTCCAAGAATACCTTCCTCCACTGCCCTATCAGCCAACTCTTTCGGTGTCATGCCCGGTCCCCAAATACCTAAAAGGGCCATTGTTTCATCTATGATTCCTTGGCCTTTAGCAAGGGCCGTAGTGTACTTTCTATCTTTAGGCATCTCAGAAGTCCGTGAAATATGGAAACGCTTGTTTTCCATTCTCGAATGCATGGGCATAGTGCTTTGCCACTCTTTTAAGTGAAAATAACTGAAGAAGATCTCTTCCTTTACCAACTTGAATAGGGCCCTCTTGTGCTTCCAAGTGTTCGTCGGTCATAGCTTGTAGTTTCTCAAGGGCAATCTGTTTTGTCTTGAGCGAAGGCATTAAGCTCGACGACTCGAAATTTGATATTCTTTTGTGAATCCGCTGTTCGACAAACTCTGACATTCGGAATAGGTGGTAAACCTGCCCTTTTCCGATACGGCTATCATGGAGTCGTTTTGCTGCCTCGGTCACGGAATTCACACCAGCAGAAAACGCCGTACGTGGGAAAGTGATATTTAGGAATTTCAGACCGGTTTCACTGAGGAAATTTGTATCCCACCATCCAAATTGAGGCTTTTCGCCAAGGAATCCGACAATAGCCCTAACAGTAATCAGATCTTCAATTGGCAGGAGTTTAGGAATCACGTTTTTCATATCCCTATCACGCAGGGCATAATCTATCGCTGCCTCGTTAGTCTCGGGCCTCGCGCCTATTTTTCTGGATTGTGCTCTAATCACCCATACCTGTTTGCAGTTGGAGCATCTAACCTTTATGGAGCCTTGAGCCAAATGGGCCTGATCTAGATCATATTTTTTTTCACATTTAGGGCACTTAACATTCATCAGTTTTCCTCATTTTCAGCCGGTCCAAGGATCTCTAACTCTCCTTTTGGATCATCTTCTTCTAGGATCTTATCAAGAGCGCTTTTTGATCCGCCAGATGCGGGGGCATCCCCCGGTAAATATAAAATGACACCCCCTTTAACAGGGCGTGTGGCTATTTGTCCTTCTTCAGCCAACTTGGTTGTAAATTCAACCGGATCTTTATTGAAGTAGTCTCTGAAAGGCTTATTAAAACCACTATAGACCGAATGAATACGTTTATAAGGAGGTTTACGAAGCTTCTTAATCGCTCTCACAACAAAATCATATTCGGAAATCTTTTTTTCACCCGCTGCTGCCATGTAACCACCCCCAACTTAGTGCCCTTTAATAGCAAAGCTTAGATAATAAAAACTTCACCCTCATTTCTAGAAACTGGCTTTCGCTCAAAGTAAAAAAGGCCCCACCCTCGTTGTGAGTTGATGGAGCTTTATGTGATACCTGCTTAAAGAATGGCCGAACCCCGATGGAATAACTTTACCCCGGTGGTAGAGGTTTTGGCCTAATGAAGTAGCAATTGATCTAAAGGGCAAGTGGTTAGTGGGGCAAGTTTCATTCCACGGGGCAAGCCCCAGTGGAATAGCATCGCCCCGGTTGAGTAAATCGATGCGGTCCGCACCGATACGGTCACTTTTAGCTAAAAGGCAGGCGGAGGAAGAATTCACCCCAGTAGGATTTCCCGAACCTACGGGGCAGGCCCCAGTACGATCATTCTGACCTACCCCAGAGGAATAGGTTTCACATTCCACAGGGCGGGCGGGGCAGGCGGGGCAGGCCCCAGTGAAATATCTTTCGGATTTCACGGGGTAAACATTGCAGGGGGTAAATCCAGCAGACTCACGGTCGACTTCCATCATTGCACCCTCCTTTACAGGTGAAAGAAACCTCCCAAATATAAGTAAAAGTACTTTTAAATTTCTGGTCTGTCAAGGGAAAGAGGGCAGAGCGCATAGAGCATAGAGCATAGAGCATAGCGCAGAGTGTACAGAGCGCATAGAGCATAGCGAATATGGCATAGAGCATAGAGCATAGCGCAAGCGAAGAACACCTGAAACCTCAACCCTAAAGCTGATAGCTGCATGCTATTAAAGTCTTGAAAACCTGTTTAATATACTAAAAGATCATAAAAAGCAATACTGAATTATTAGGTAGAAAATAGGGAGGGAAAATACGCAGTCAAGGACTGCGATCGCTACGCTTGAGGCGAA